>ERZ724524.1640-NODE-1640-length-14886-cov-5.245297_pt1 | contig 14886 bp, 18 predicted proteins | sample MGYA00376057_ERZ724524 | MGnify/ENA primary metagenome ERZ724524 (study PRJEB28724, sample SAMN07190888) | wastewater metagenome | isolation source: influent of sewage treatment plant in Hong Hong | place: USA: Christiansburg, Virginia | collected 2016-03-01 ...
TTTTTCTACCTCTTTCTATGCCCTTTTGAATTTACACAAAAGATTTTACACTACCCTACAAGCTCTTTATTGGCTAGTCTTTCTCTTGTCTTCTTTATCTCAATGACAATGTTCTCAGGTTTTAGAAGGAAATCCATACGCGAACTACCGCCACCATAGCTAGGTGTCCATTCTTCAGGACGAATATCATCGAAGTACAACGAGAGTAGGGAGTGCATAAGGTCCTGCACATCATATTCATCGCAGATATCGATTGTTACTCGACCATTATGGCGTTGCCTAAGCAAACGCACAACCCGATGAAATCTCGCCGCAAGCCGATCAAGTGCTTCCATAGAGGTGGGACTTAATCTTAGAGTTGCAGGTGAAATATCTTCAGGGAAAAGATCTAAACGATCATGAATAGACTTCAGAGTCCTTAGATATCGTTTTGTGCTGATATCCATATCATAGGCTCCCATGCCAACAAATTCATCGGCAAGGGTACCTGTGGTGAACAGTTGGCGAAGAAGCTCTTCGGTATATTCATACCAGAGTTTGGCGTCATCGTTTTCATTAATTGACACATTGGGGAGTCTTTTACCTTTTTCTAATTGAGCACTTATTTTTCTCTGAGCTTCATCTCTAGACGTTGCGAGCTTAGGTTTTGATTTTTCAAGGACTTTCACACTCATAAAGTCTCCCTTTTATTGTTGCGTAGCTGCCTAACGCAGCCGGCAATAAGCCGTAAGTTTTGCCGGAGAAAAGTTATTTTCGACGGCAAACGGCGGCTTGATTGCGTTGTTAGGCGGAGCGCGAAGCGCGATGCCTGGAACGCAATCCCTGATTGCCGGCTGCGTTAGGACGGAGCGCGAAGCGGTCCGTCCTAACGGTTGAACTCACTTGCCGCGCCACTCGGCCTACTTTTCAAAAACCGCAGCGGATTCGCGGTCAAGTGAAGTGAAGTGTTATGCATTGCGCTTCTTGACCAGATACGTGCTCACCGAAGCGCTGATTCCTACAACCAACTCCGCTTCCTCATACGACGAGGCCCGCCCTTCCCGGATATGCCTTGCATGCTCGGAAGCATAACCCCATGCCTTTGCCACTGCTTCATCGAGAGGCTTCGGGATCAAGCCGGATTCCCGCTTGATGATCTCCCCGAGTGTTGCTCTGGGATCTCCGACGACTTCTCGTGCTACGCATTCCAGGGCGGCCATGGAATGTTGTACTGCGCCGGAAACGTCGGGCTCCGGGCGGCGTGAGAGATCGATTAGTGCCTCATGGAGCTCTCTTTGGGCTGTCGTGTGTCCATATAATTCCAGCGTTGACTTCGCTGTTTGGACCGCTTCCTGAAGAGCCTCCGGGCCCCGCACCTCCATTCGACCGTTTGCAAGCTGCCAACCTATCCCGTTCTCAACAAAGTGTTCATTGAGCTCTGACTGGAACATCTCCGCGTCGTAAGAGAAAGGGGTCTCAGCCATTCTTTGGTATAGCGCTTCCGCGACATCGTAGACGCGGTACCAATCGCAGTTATCAAGAAGACCCCTCACCTCCTCATCTATATTCGGATATTCCGACCAGTTGTTTGAATCTGGTCGTGTGAGCAAAACACGGCAGACCAGGGATCGAAGTGATTTGGGTCCGAACCCGCATCTGTACGCAAGCTCAACAAGGACTCCGCGTAGGTCGTAGGGAGCATCATGGCGAACCGTGATCTCCACCTCTGCCACCCGACGGAATCCATGTCTCTTTGAGAAAGGTTCCTCATTCATGGGTTTTCACCTTTTGCATAACGCAGCCGGCAATAAGCCGTAAGTTTTGCCGGAGAAAAGTTATTTTCGACGGCAAACGGCGGCTTGATTGCGTTGTTAGGCGGAGCGCGAAGCGCGATGCCTGGAACGCAATCCCTGATTGCCGGCTGCGTTAGGACGGAGCGCGAAGCGGTCCGTCCTAACGGGAGCATCAGCGGCGCGGCACCGCCGCGTCCGTCTGGATGCACTGGTTCGATCTTTACTAATAATTGTAGCCATACTTCCTTGTGAGCAGGACATCTTTCCAGTGGCTTTCGCGACCCAGAACATATTCCTTGCTGGCGTTTAGGTCCACAACCTCTAGCACCGTGAATAGGAAATTGAGGGAGTACTCGTCTCCCACATCGGCCAGTAATTGTTTAAGTTCTTTGTTCCCACCATGACCCGTAGCGGCGTAAGCCGTCCATCTTTGCCAAATGCCAGCATCACCATATGCGCTCCCCACGTATTGCTTTCCGGTATTGCCGTCAGCGATAAGGTAGACTCCCGCGACGTTGCTTAACGCAGTTTTCCAGCTTTGTAGTTCCTGCCGAACTATGGTCTTGAGATTCCGATATGACAAGTTAACTCTGTTAAATCCAGGAAAATCACTTATGGATTGCCTTTCCACCTTTATCTCTTTAACTTTTAGGAGGTCGGCATAACGTTCACCTCTGAGATAAGATGCCCTGAACTCCTTTTCAAATGTAATGACAGCTTTTCCCACGAGATGGTCTAACCCTGTCACTTCTGTAGTGGAGTACTGGAACCACGATTTTTCTCTACTCGTTCTTCGCTGAACACCAAGGACTTCGTATATCCCAGCAAAAAGCCACTCAGAATTCCTTAGATATATGAGAGACACGACATGTTCACACTGAAAATTTTTTTGGTTTTGGTACTCCTGCCAATCTTTGAATGTTCCGTCATAGAACGCTTCAAGGGGAGTTGGATTCACCCCAGTTGCACAGTGAATTTTGAACTTGCCCAATTTGACTCCGGCCAGACCTATCAAGTCCATCAGCTTAATCATTATCTCATCCCTGATCGAACGCTCAGCATCAGCGGCGGCGCGTAGCACCGTCCGCTGCGTGCTGTTGTTAGAGCGCCTCAGGCCGCTGCCAACCAAGCGGTTAACTCCTCGGGGTCGATGCGATTGGTTACATACGGATTCTTCGTTAGGTAGGCCACAACCTGGTCGTTCATGACGATACGTGGCGGCGTAGTAGAGTATGGATTAAACGGTGACATCATACTGTATGGTCCACCATACGTACCGTAGGGATTCAGAATAGACGTCTGACTGTACTGACTTCCGTACGGTCCATACTGATTGCTGATCGATTCGTTGTCGTACGCGTTTCGTGAGATTCGACCCAAATACGTCCCATCCGACGCTACCAACCTCGCACCTTGAAGGTGATCAAAGCTTGGCAACGCACCCCCGAGCGCCTCCGATGGACCGACCGATCCTGATTCAAACACGTCCTCGTACGGAAAGGGTAGTCGAGGCATTCGCAGGCGTCTAAGAGGTCGTAGCGGTCTCAACGGTCGAAGGGGACGGAGCGGACGCGTCTTTCGAGGACGCCTTTCGTTGTGTCTCTTGACTACTCGGTCGTCGTCAAGCAGGTACCCGAGAAAGGAACCATCCTTCGCGTATACCTCGTTGCCATTGGCGACGAACCCGATCCACTCGCTGGCGGGTGTGAAGAGGTTGTCACCGCTGACAAATGCGACGTACTCTCCGCTCGTGGAGAAGATGTACCTGACGCTACTCATGCCTGTTCTCTCAGCGAGAAGTAAAGTCCAGCGAACAGAAGACCCAGCCCTGGCAAAAGCGTGGCAATGCCCGGCCATGTAGTCCCGCTTGTCAAGAGATTGACCCCGAATCCGATGCCGACGTTGCTGACGGCTAGTAATATCGCGCCTACCTTTGCATCGTGTCTTACGGTTCGATAGCCATCGACGTAGGTCTTTAAGGTATTCAGATCGTTGCGAAGACTCGTGTTCTCGTCGGATAACTGCTTGTAATAATGCATTACCATGGTGATGGCCGTCTTGTTGCCAGTCAGCTCATTGACAGACACACCGGCTAGCTCGGAGGTTGACAGGCCGAGGATCTTCGGGCTGACAGGTTGTTCTTGTTCATGGTGATCGGCCATCTTCACGTACCTTTCCTTATTGGCGCTCTAACGCACGCATAACCGGCTGGCAATGGAGCGCAGCGGAATTGCCAGTCCGAGTTGATGCGGTTGTTAGCTATTTTAAGCAGAATGCTGGCCATCCAACATTTCGACGCCACCATGCCTCCACTGCATAACGGAATTCATAACTGTCGATTGTAGCGAAACTAATGCGCCATTTATATTTTGTAAAAGGTTCCTCATCAATTACACAACCAAGTTTAACTGTATCAGCATGTCCCTGATTAAAAAGGTGCTGTTTTAGTCTTTTATTGATGTCTTCTTCTGTCCCGGAATAGACAACATAGAAATCTGTTCCTTTTTGCTGTATCAACTTAGTTCCCGTCGGAGGTTTCTTGCGCAGTCGCCTTTCCTTGCCCAACACCTCTGAGATTGCCCTTCTCATTTCTTCGATTGGCATTGTTGTTTCTATCCAGTAAACCCCTGGAGACGAAGGTGTACCTTTATCAAGGCAAGGTGTGCCAACGACATCGACAATTGTCTTTCCTCGTTCAACATCATGACCATATTCGTCCAAAAGGCGTTTTAGATCGTTAAGTTTGTTATTCATCATTGAATACCCGCAGCTTTCTTTCTATTACATGTTTGACAAAGTAGTTGAATGTTCCGCTCTGTATTGCTTCCCCCTTTTGAAATTGGAATAATGTGATCGTATTCTAACTTTTCCTTGCTGCCGCACTCAACGCACTTTCCTTGATCGCGTCGCCATACGTTCAGTTTCACTTCTGACGATATGTATCTGTCGACCTCCTCTGCGGTGGACGAACCACTTGCTTCTGATATTGGCATAAAATCAGGTTCTATGAGTATGGATAAGGAGTCGAGCATGTATTCAATTTCAAGCAAAAATCTTTCCTTAAAGTACCAGTGCCGTTTCCGTAATCCTATTTCATGGAATTGATTAACAAGTACTTGATCTTTCACCTCATCTGTCGCGTCTAGGTTTCTAATTAGCTCCAGCGTAGGTAGCATATCATGGCCAAGTTGTTTTAAACGCTGAGAGTCATTCCGTTTGAGCAATTCTGAAAGTTGAAACAAAGCACCATAGAACGTGGATAATTGCTCATGAATCTCTGTAAGTTTGTTTGCGGCAGTCGAAAAAGTCATTATTCCTTTCATTTCTTGCCCAGACTTTATCTCTGCGCCAGACTGTACATCAATTAAATTCATCGCGTCATGATATTCCTCTCGGAGCTTATCAATCAGTGTCTTAGGTGATGATTCTACTGTTCCTGCTTCAGATTGTATTGGCGTGGCTTCGTCCATAGTCCCTCCTTTTTATTCTTTCATTCAATTGCTAACGAAAAGCTAAGCCGGAGCCGCGCAGCTGGCGCGGCGATCGGGCTTGAGCGCCGGGTTAGGACGCAGGTCTTTCGTCGAGTTTGTAGAAGAGCAAGCTAGTCAAAAAAAGGTGATGGATTGCTCTTCCTTCGTCAATTTCGATTATGTCATGCGCTTTAGGATTCCTAATGCCAGCCATTGCACCTGCAAACAAGTCCATATAGCCTTGTTGAATGTCTCTACCACTTTGTGTATCCTGATTATCCAAGATGATAACCGGGCGGTTTGGTGAGAAGGCCTTTCTCATCAACGTGACACCGTCCAGTTCCTCGCCCGTTTTTTCTTGGTAGATTGTCTTGACAGTGACATTGAGTGCTTTTAAAGCTGCTTCAACGGCATCGGCAAAATGTCCGCTCTCGTATCGCTTTCTTGCGGCGTTCGCCACCGACGGATGGATATTTCCCCAAAAGTCATTAGAGTCATTGAGGGTCTTGGTTACTGATGCCCAAGGGTACGCTTCACCACAAGATGTGCAATGTTTAGGACGACTTGGGAAGTTGACCGGTTTGCGGCTAGTAAAAAATACTATGGATCGGAAAGTATTGGGAACTTCAGTACCGCAACTTTCGCAATTAAAAAGAAAGGATTGCCCACATGTCTGGCAGTGGCTCTGTTTTATGGGTCCATTTGGAGAATAGAGCATATGCCCGTTTTTGCAATACTGGAAATAGAACTGATAGACTTCACTCATACTATCTTTTCTTGAGCCCTAACGCAGCCGGCAATAAGCCGTAAGTTTTGCCGGAGAAAAGTTATTTTCGACGGCAAACGGCGGCTTGATTGCGTTGTTAGGCGGAGCGCGAAGCGCGATGCCTGGAACGCAATCCCTGATTGCCGGCTGCGTTAGGACGGAGCGCGAAGCGGTCCGTCCTAACGAAAAAATCAGCCGGAGCGTTAACGATCGGCTGTATTGCTTTTGTTGGGTTTTTTATCTCCCCTTCGATTTTAATAGCTGACGTTCTAATACCTCATCCACATTCTAGATGCGTTCTTTGAGTCGTACCACTCTCTAAATTTTTTATCAACGTGCTGGCTGTATTTATCCATGAACTTGAAAATGCTATCTCTTGCTTCTTTCGTCTCGTAAATTTGAGAATTTGTCTTTATATGCTTTCGAATATCTTCGACTTGCTCTTCACTAAAATCAAATTCATTTAGGATTTTTTTCGCATTTTCCGTAGCATCCTTATATGTGCTGCTATTGCCGAACCAATCAATCAATTTATCAAGTACTGGTTCTGAAAGTTTTTTTCTTTTACCAACATGAACTACTATTTTCCAGCAGGAGGATTCAAATTCCTCTTTATTGAACTTAACGGCCTGCAAGTCGGCTATCATTCCCATAGGAGCCTTAGATATCATTACAGGCAGTATCTCAACGTCCCTGCAATATGCGAAACCAGTTTCCTGCTGGCAAAAAAATGATTCTGTGAACCCTGTGGTAAGTAAGGGCAGAAATAGATCGCATTGTTTAAGAGCCTTCAGGATTTCCTTAGGCCATTTTGTTTGAGGTAGAATATCTTCATGCGCTAAGAAACAGTTAAATCCATACCGGTCAAGGTATATCTTAATGTGCCCAGCAGTTCTCTTGATGTCGGATGCGTAACTTATGAAAGTATTCATTATACAGGTCCCCCACCGACGATGCGCCAGTTAACACGAAACCGTGCAAATTATGAAACCCAACGAATGAATCAGCCGGAGCGTAGCGATCGGCTGGATTTTTTGGTTATCTGGCGACAGCTTTAGTCATATCTTTAAAAACAATTTCTTCAGGAATTGAAGTATCTGCAAACCAAATTTCATCCACCCCTTGCGGCATCCCATCTGGATAAGCTGACCTCAATCCATCCCACATAATCCCATCATTCATTAATGCGATATCGTCAGACTCCACAAGAAGTATTGTGGACTTACATTTATTTTTATAGCGGGAGAGTTTATCTGTCTTTTGAGCAAGCTTCTCTCTCAATCTATCGGGAAATGTTTGGTCATTAGGTGCAAAACGACCAAAGAACAATCCATTACGATTGCTCTCTTTTTTCGTGACGTGAATTTCAAATGGGATTACGGTCACGCCCCGGACGTTATGCATACCCGTCGTGAGCTGCGGGGCTTCATTCAATAGCCAAACCCGCAGAGAATCTGTAATCTCGGACCAATCTTGACCAGATTGGATTGCCTCAAAAGGAAAGGTCAAGGTGAGTCTGAACGGCAGATTAGAGTCGAATTCGTCTTCAAGTGGTTTTACAACTTGTACAAACCATGCGGAGTTTCTTCGCTGATTAGGGACAGTGTCAACACTGCTATGCTCTATAGCATAAGGCCCGGCGATAGCATCGATATCAGGGGATCGTCTGTTCTTTTCATCAGGACAAGCGGTGACTTTGATCCCGGGTCTACCGTTTTGGGCTAAGTATCCGACAAAGAGACTGATTAGCTCTTTATCAGTTAGTTTGGCCTGGATTTTTGAAGCCGCACCCATATTATTCCCTCAGATAACAGTGTAATAGACGGAAAATATTCCACCATATCAGGCCATATGGATGGAATATTTTTCCACTTATTGTGATATTTGGATATGATACACAGAATAATGGCCAGATAGATTTCCACTTATTACAAATCGTCTTGCCAAATTCCACATATTACGATATTGAGGTAGCAAATATGGAAAATAAACCGAAGTTCCGCCCTAATCCAAATCTCAAGTTAATGGACCAGGTTCGAGAGGTCCTTCGCTATCACCATTATGCTTATCGCACGGAGCAGACATATTGTCAATGGATACTTCGTTATATCCACTACTTCGGCGGCAAGACCCACCCGCGTCTTCTCGGGGAAAAGGATATTGAATCCTTTCTCTCACACCTGGCCAACGAAGGTAAGGTGTCCGCCTCGACGCAGAGGCAGGCGCTCAATGCACTGTTCAAGTAAGCCGCTACGCGGCAGATTCCATTTGATATCTTCTCTTTATCATACGATCGGCCAACCCGCCAACCACCTCTGCCGACAGTAAGCACCCGTCTTTTGCTATACACGCACTCAGGAAGCAACAGCCTTCCGAACCCGTCAATCACATTGAAAAGGAGAGCGTTATGCAAAAGAACTGGTAGTACCAAAGCGACTGGCATTCAAAAATGGATAAATCCATGCAAGTCAACGGCATGGGGGAGAGAACGCGAGAGGCGTATCTGCGCTCCATGCGTCAACTGATCGAACATTACGACAAAAGTCCCGATCTCATCTCGGAAGACGAACTGCTCAACTACTTCATCCACCGACAAAACGTTACCGGATGGAGTCCCGCTACCATGCGCATCTGTTATTCCGGCGTCAAGTTCTTCTTCATGCACATCCTCAAGAAGAACTGGCACCTGCTTGCCATCACACAGGCCCGCCGTTCTCTCCAGAGAGGTGTGATGATGAGCGCCATTACCCAAATCTTTCGCACTTTCGGTGATGAATACATCGCCCAAAATCCCCATTTGCCCCTCCAGCACAAAAAGACCATTGATGCCATCATCAACTGCCGTTCCGGAGCCTATGGCGTTACCATCTATCGGTGCGACAAATGCGGGAAAAAACATCTAATCGACCGGTCCTGCGGAAACCGGCATTGCCCCCAATGTCGGATCGTGCACTATGCCTGCCGCTCAGGCAACAACCGCCATTGCCCAAAATGCGGCGGAGACAAAACACGGCTCCGGTTGAAAAAACAACTCGACCGCCTCCTGCCCGTTCCCTATTTCTTCTTGACCTTCACCATCCCCGAAGCTTTCCACACCATATTCCGGTCTCATCAGCGGATGGCAGTCAGCATACCAAGAAATCCTGCTCAATCATTCAATTTCAGAACCGGACTTTTCGGCTCATTTTCCCCCGGACAAAAATCTTTGCCGGAGCACCGGCATAGGTTAAATATTCGAAATCAATAGCGAATTGACGACACTCCGCGCCGTTTTTTATGATCTTCCCGGCGGCACCGTCAGGTTAATCGGCGCGGCTGAAACCGGGAAATTATCTCGTTTTGATAGAGGCTGAGCATGGAGCGGTACTGCTTCTTCCGGGCGAGGTCGCTGAGGATCCGCCGGGGTCACTTGGGGCTGTTGCGGTAGTAGTCACGAATCTCCTGAGGCAAGTGGTTCAGGGTCAGGAGATCCCTATCCACGTTTCGGCATGACCGCGAAAGGCATCGGGAATCATTTGCTTGCCGAAGGAATGGCACAACATATACAAAAACGGGATTAAATGTCAATACGCGGTCATGTGGGACATCAAGAAAAAAATGACGGTGCGCATCTGCCAGGACCCGGAGCCCCGCCAGGTTTCCCTTCACCGGCCTGATTACCGCTGGCAGGAAGAACACGAACTCGTCCCCGCCGATCCCCCGCCCGCTCCCGGAGCCGGCAGGGCGCTGGGGGTCAGCATGAGGATCCGGGGCGGTTTCATGGGTTTGCCCCCAGATGGGAAATCATCTCTATCCGATATTTTTTCAACAAGGCGCGGAACCCCGGAGCGAGAAGGACCGCCAGCTCCCGCTCCCGCTCCGCCGTGGCAAAGGCGGCAAACGGCCCCGGAGCAGGCCGGTCGGGGGCGTACCCCGGATGGACCATGAGCTCCGTGACCCCCGGGGGGAGATTTTTCAGCGTATCCTCCAGGAGGGGAAGGGACAGCCGGCCCTTGAGGACAAGTCCCCGGAAATGATCCGCCGCCCTCATGCCCACCGACGCCAGGATCGGCCGCGCCGACGCCGCCAGCCGGGAGAACATGGCGGCTTCCCGGAGCAAAACGGGGGCGGGGGTTTCAATGCCGCCGGTTATCCGGCCTGAAGGCGGCCCGAAGGCGCCGGCTTCCATCGGGTTTCGTTCTCTCCGTCCGTTGTCGCCACGGCGCTCCGGAGCATGAGGACCCGCCGCCGCCTGCCGTTCCGGGCCGTTGTCGCCGTTACGGAGACCGGAGGCGCCGTCGTCCGCCGGCCCGTAAGATCCGCCGGGTCCTTCCCCGATCAGCTCTTCGGCGGGGACACGTATCCGGGGGATGGTGTGCCGCGCCGACGCCCGGGCCACCATCGTCACGGCGGCCGGGAAGACATGGACATGCTGGTGGCCGTCGAGATGGTCGATCCGCAGTCCCCGTTCCTTCAGGTGGGCGATCTGGGCCTCCAGTTCGCCTTCGATCTCCGCCGCTATTTCCATGTTTGCATTTTGCATCAGCAGGTTATGTGTTGCCGCCTTGCCGAGGAATGCACCGTTTTCATTGGCAATGAGCGCCGCTCCCCTTTTCAGGGGCCGCCCCTCCGACAGGTTGAAATGGAGGCCCACGGAGATTCCCCGGCGCTGCCAGGAGCGCAGGAGGGACAGGCCGTCGTCCAGGCTCGGCCCGTTGGCCAGGACGCTGACGGACGTCACCGCCCCCGCCGCCACCGCGGCGGCGATGCCGGCGTCGCGATGCCGGTCGGCGCCGAAATCATCTGCGTTGACAATAAGTCGCTTCACCTGAAAACACTCGCTTAGATGACCGTATTAATTGAACATATTTAATATACTTACCAGACATTGCCCGGTTGGGAAAAGTCTCGGAAATTACTTTCTTTGTGAAGGGAGACCATCATGGGCATTTCAAGATAATCTCTCCCCCGGCCCGGGCAATCCCGGCGCGGCCTGATTCAATTTATCTAACTGTATTCCTCTCCCACCTTCCGTGCGTTCGCGCCGGCCAGGTTCGCGGTCGCTGCCGGACCCGCTGGGTCCGGTTCGGCGCCAGCCGGTAGGGTCGCCGCCCGGGGGCGGGCCGCCCGGAAAAAGAGATTCTGAAAGACCCATCCCCCGCCGGCCGTTGGGGAGAACACCGCCTTGCCGTCCTCGCGCAGGGCCAAGAGATGGTCCATCAGCCCCGGCAGCCGGGAATCGTATTCCGCGGCACTGAACTCCCGATCCGTCTTGTGAACGATCTGGACCTCACGGTAGTTCCCCGCCAAAGCCCGCCGGAGCCGTTCCGGATTGGCGAGACTGATGGCCAGCATCCAGAGCCGTCCCCGGCGGCGTTCCAGGTGATCCCGGGCCGCGCCGGCGATGTGGACCAGGTGATCCGCCCCGTCCCAGCCGCCGTACCGGGGGCCGAAGGGACGGGGACCGGGGGTCTGGGGCGGGGTGGCCATGATCACCGCGAAGGGCGCTTCCCCCGTCGCCGCCTCCAGCCAGGAGCCCTCCCGCGTGACGACGCGGTCCGCCACGCCTTGGCGCCGGGCGTTTTCCCGCGTCGCCGCCAGGGCCTCGGAATCCACATCCGCGGCCACCACCCGCCGGGCGCCGAGCTTGGCCGCCGCAATGGCCAGGAGCCCCGAGCCGCAGCCGAGATCGAGCACCGTATCGCCGGGCCGGACATCGATCAGGCGGGCCAGGACGATGCTGGAAGGCGGCGGCGTATGGACGGCCCGGGGAATCGTCAATTCCACGGCACCGGTGGGCAGCCGGATCAGCATGGTCGTGCCGCGCTCCGGAATTCGGAAAATGCCCACAAATATCCGGATATTTTAGTATGAAAATACATCCGTGCGATCTCCCTTATGCCATTTTCATCGTTCGTGGGTGCTGGATAAACATGACCATTCATTTATAGGTTTTCCAGCCTAGCTATTTTATCGAGGTACGCCTTCATGTCGAACTTACGGCGGAGACCGGCGGCGTTCATGTAACGGACCGTTCCGAAGATCGGCCTTTCTCCCCAGGGCCGGTCGTGCTTGCCGAAACACCAGGCCACCCCGGCGAAGCTATTGGGATCACGCCCGTCCAGGGCATATCTGTTGTTGAGATGGAGGGCGGTATGGAAGGCCTCCCGGGGCGTCGCCGACCATTCCAGGATTTTCTTCCCCCAGTACATCCGCATGTAATTGCTCATCTTTCCCGTGATGACCATCTCCCGCTGGGCGGCATTCCAGTAGGGATCGTGGGTCCGGGCATCTTCCAGCTCGTCCGGGTGATACCGGTACGGGCGCTCGTCCCCGGCATGACGACTCAGGGTTGCCAGCGCCCAGGCGGGGAGGGATTCATAGCGGTCGTAGTCGGGCCGATAGTGCACGAAATTCATGCTGAGCTCCCGCCGGACGATCAACTCCTCCAGGAAGGCGTCTTTTTCCTCTTGAGGTACCCCGCGCTGTTTTATGACCGCCAGGGCGATGGTCAAAGGTGAGATCTGGCCGAAGTGGAGATAGGGACTCAGATGGGATGCCCCGGGGCCGGCCGGGTCGTTATGGGCCTCCCGGTAGTTCCGCAGGCGGTCCCGGAGAAAGGCCGTAAAGAGTTTCCGGGCTTCGGACTCGCCGCCCCGGAACGTGGACACGTTCGTAACGGACTGATCGATGGGCAGGGAGGAGAGAAGACATTCGATCCAGGGGTCGCCGGCATTCCCATGGCCCCGGCCGGCAACCGGAGCGTCGGGCGGCAATCCATCCTCCCGCTCCGGGAGCCCTCCCGGGGGATCATGATCTTGCCGGCCGCCTCGTTCGGGCACCGCGACAAACTCCCGCTCCAGATCCGTCTCCAGCGAGGATCTGTCCGGCGCCGTCGCCGCCAGGGGCTGGAGATAGGTCTCCAGGAGGGGCGTGAGCTTCCGGCGCAGCGTTGCGGCGGCATACTCCTCTTTGGCGGAGACCGCCTCCACGGGGACGACGACCTCCGTCTCCACCTGGATCACCGGGCAAGGGGCGTCCCGCGCTACGGTCTCCCGCCATTTCTTCTGGACGCGCAGGTACCCCCGGTCCGTGACGATCACGGCGGCGCCGGGCGCCAGATCCAGGGCGGCCCGGGGCGGGGGGCGGCGCGTCAGGACAAACCGGATGCCCGCGGCGGCAAGTGCCCTTCCCACCTCCGCCAGGCCCTGGAGCATGAAGGCGTAATGGCGCCGGTTCGCCTCGGGAAAGCCGCCGGCAAGGCCGAAACAGACCACCAGGGGAAGACCTGATTCATTGGCCCGGCGGACGGCATAGGTCAGGGCGTGGTTGTCCCGGACCCGCTGGGCGGCCTGCATCCAGTAGAGGACGAAGCGGGCCCGGGCGGCGGCGGGACGGTCGTTCAAAAGCTCGAGGCGTTCCCGATGGATCATGATACTCCCGCCGGCAAGTGCCTCTCCACCTTGGAAAGGAGATAATAGGCATGATGTTCTTCCTCCCCGTCCCCGTCCTGCTCCCGGTGCCGGAGGACAAGGCCCGCGTCCTCGATCCGGGCGGCGAATTCCGGACCGGTGAAGGAGGTCATCGTGATGACGTTCCGGGCATAATCCCGATCCTTGGAGCGGTATTTCTCCTCCCCGTCGAAGTAACGGATCTGGACAACGAGAAATCCTCCCGCGTTGAGGAGCTGGGCCATGATCCGCAAGACCCGCCCCGTGTAGTCCCGGGAAGGAAAGTGCTTGAAAACGCCGATGGAGACGATGAAATCGACGGAACCAGGCGGGATGGTCCGCAAGACGGCTTCCGGTTCCGCCGCCGGAATCAGGAGGGTCCGGAAATTCCCGGCCCGGTTCGGGCCGGCCGGCCGGTTGGCCGCGCCATATCCCCGGGCGGCTCCGGCGTTCCCGCGCCCGGAAAACTCCCCCATCCTCTTACCGCACTCCCGGAGGGTGGCGGCGGAGATGTCCAGGCCGTAAACAAAGCCGAAGCGGTCGCCCAGGGTCCGGGTGATCGCCCCGCCCCCACAACCCCATTCCAGCGCCGTCTTGCCCTCCAGCTCCGCGAGCCAGTCTTCCCCCCCGGCCTCCCGGATGCGCCCGCAGGCCAGATCGAAAAAGAAATCACCATAGGCCAGCCAGCGTTCCCGGCCCCAGCGACCCTCACCGAACCAGTGGGATTGATCGCGGACCCGCTCGTTGACGTCGCTCATCGACCAGTAGTCACCGGATTCCCGGGCCAGGTCGCCAGCCCCGCCGCGGAGTTTCGCCCGCAAGAATTTCAGCATCATTTATCCATTTTTTCGGATAGCTCTTGACGTTTCCGCCCCTCATCATCTATAGCCTTATAGCGCAAACGGACCGTACCGGCAATCCCGGCGTTACCGAAAAGACAGGAAGGCCAAGCGTCACCGCCATGATCAGAGAACCGGAGGAAAAATTTCCCTGCGTCGGCTGCGGCTACTGCTGCATTCGCAACACCTGCGCCTTCGGCGCCGTCCTGCACCCCGAAGCTGGCGACCGGAACTGCCCGGAACTGGAATGGACAGGCGCCCGGTACGTATGCCGTCTCATGGCTCCGGACCATCCCCTGGCGGATTTCTACCGCCACGAACTACAATCCGGCGGCGGCTGCCGGTCCTTCAACAACCCCTGGCGCAGAGACGTCCGCCGGCGCACCGAGGAAGAGGCCCGGGCCGTCGTAGGCGGCACGCCCTGGCCCGGGCCGGACTACAACCGCAGCGGGCTTTGAAATCCTGATCCGTAACCTTACACGAGAGCGAAGCCAAATCTGACGGCATCTTAAAAAGCGCCACAGCCCGCCAACTGCCGGGCCTGTATAAAAGAAGTAAGTCGAGTCTGTGCCATGAAATCGGCCCAAAACCGTCAAACACGTATTTAAA
>ERZ724524.1641-NODE-1641-length-14886-cov-4.220214_pt1 | contig 14886 bp, 14 predicted proteins | sample MGYA00376057_ERZ724524 | MGnify/ENA primary metagenome ERZ724524 (study PRJEB28724, sample SAMN07190888) | wastewater metagenome | isolation source: influent of sewage treatment plant in Hong Hong | place: USA: Christiansburg, Virginia | collected 2016-03-01 ...
CACCGGCGCTGCGGCGGGCGCTGGCGATGCTACGGCTGCGGTCGGCGAGGGGGTGGCGACAGTCGGAGGTGGCGTCGCTTTGTTACACGCAACCATCGCGAGGCCAGCCAAAACAAGCCGAGACAGAGAACGCGGAGGGGACGTCATGTAGCGCATGAAGGAAGTTTCTTACACGGAACCGCAGCGGCGGCTAGACAGCAGCATCTGGCAGTCGCTTCTCAGCGACGATCAGGAGCTGGCGTGATTCTGTGCCATAGAAGCGATTGCGCAGCTCGAAGCTCCCCGACACCTCAAGCACGCGGAAACCGGCATGGTGCAGGATCTTGCCGATCTCATGAAGGCTGTAGGAGCGAATCGAAATGTCTTGGACGAGCTGCCGACCGTCTTCCAGGATGATTTGGCGCTGCACTTCGAGCCGCGAGGTGAAGTAGTTGAAATCCACTTCTTCGAGGACCACGCAGCCATGACCTTGCCACCAAACCCGTGTCGGCAGGTCGCCAATCAAGCAGTCGCGATTGATGAGATCGAGCACCAAGCGGCCGCCTGGCTTGAGTGATCGGCAGATGCCCGCAGCAACGCGGCGGTTGGTTTCGTCGTCAAAATAACCGAAGGTGCTAAAGAAGCAGTAGGCTCCGTCGAACTCGTTTTCGAAGGTCATATCGCGCATGTCGCCATGCACGAAGTCGACGTTCACACCGACGCGTCTCGCCGCATCAGTGGCCCGAATCAAAAGAGGTAGCGAAAGATCCAATCCGACCGTGCGAAACCCACGGGCGGCCAGCTCCATGGCGTGTCGACCGTAGCCGCAGCCAATATCGAGGAGTCGCGAGCCCGACGGCATCTCGAGCGCGCCGAGCAGGAACTCGACCTCTCGCTCGGTCTGCTGGGGCGTCAAAAATGGCAACGTGTGAAGGTAGTCTTCGTCGAAGATCTCCTCGAACCACTGCTTGCTGCGCCGCTTCTTCTTGAGCTTGGTGTCTTCACCAAAGTTCGGCAGCGAGGCCGGGGCATGGCTCGACTTGGCGATCGGCGCAGCAGCAGGCTTCACCACCTGAGCAGGAGGTGGAGGCGGTGCGCTCGGACGAGTGGCAGCCGGGGGCGGGGGCGGCGGTGCCGGGCGACTGGCCATCGCCGGTGGGGGTGGAGGTGCCGCCGTCACAGCGCTCGCGCTAGGACGACGGGGCCCCGACTCCCGCGATGGGCTGGACTGGTTGGCCACAGCAGCTATCTCGGCAGCTTGAGTGTCGCTGGCAGCTTCTCCGGCAAGCGGTGCCGTCTCCGTGGTATCACCGCCTACCGTATCAATCTCATCGACAGAGACAGTGGTGACTGGACCACTATCAGCATCGGTACCGCTATTCCACTCCGAGTCGATCGCGCCTACGGGGCCCGCTGCTGGTGGAGTTGCAGCGGACGCAGCCATCCACGCACTGGGGTTGCTGTCCACGGGGGGTGCACTGGTGATCGGCTCACCAATCCCGTTGACTTGGCTCTGCTCGGCGACCGGTGTGCGCCCTGAGGCCAAACCATGGGCATCGTCATGATCTTCGACGAGATGAAACTCGGCGTCATCAAGATGGACCACTGGCGTGGCCCCTGACGGTGATACCGGCTCCGAAAACAGATCATCGTGGTCATCGCCGGAAACAGACCCGGTCGCCGTGGACGAACGGCCGTGAGGCACGCTGGCGAGACTACCGGCGCTCTCATTTTGCACGGAAACCAGCAGCGCATTGTCACTCGGTGGTGGAGACGAGCTGAGGACGGCGTCTGCGACCGCCTGTTGTTGCCCATCCATCGCGGCAGCAACGGCAGCCACATACGGAGTGATCGGCTGGCCATCTTCGAGCGCTGGCTTGGCTTCGTCCCCAAAAGGCGAATCGTCGAAGATCACCGATGGAAGATTGGCCGTCTCGGTGTGTAACGCGGGCGGCGTTAGATCTTCGATCTCTCCGGCGGAGCTTTTGGCTTGACCAGGGACCGATCGGCGCGAAGGGTTGACGCTGACCACTGCTGCCTGCGCACTGGCCGCCGGAAACGGGTCGACCGGAACGTCACCGTCGCCCAGTGCCGCCATGTCCCCATGAAGGTCCACGTCGTCAGAGATCGATGGCTGCTTTTCGGCCGTCTCTTCTTCAGAGAACGCCGCATCCACCTGATCGTCAAACGAGGGCATCGCGGACGCCGGCGTCCTGCCGCTGGCCGACTCTTCTCGCTCGCCCCCCTGGCTAGCTGGAGCCAGGACGGCACCGACCTCGGCCAGTTCGTCGGGCTCAAACGACAAATCGTCGCTCGGAATGCGCTGCTTGGTGCTCAAGATGTCTGACCCTGTTTGTTGAGCGTTAGCTGCCCAATCGGTTGGCCCAGACGGACAACGGTTCCAGCGGGGACATCAAGCGATGCCCGCCCGCGCTCAAACAGCATGATGACGGTCGAGCCCAGATGAAACTTGCCAAGCTCCGCCCCCTTGCTGATTGGCTTTTCCTGGCCGTGTTCGTAAATACACGCCCCCCGATCTGGTCCGCCTGCTGGCGTAGCCAGGGCAGGCTCATAGCTTACCGTGATATTGCCAACGCCGGTAGCTGCGACCATCACAAGTGCAACATCGCCATAGTTGGTCCGGATGTAGGTGATAAACCTCTCATTGCGCTGAAACAGCCGAGGTACGGTCCGCACCGACAGTGCGTTCACTGGATACCGCGCCCCTGGCACATGGCGATAGCCGATGATCTGCCCGTCAAGCGGGCTGTGGACACGGTGGTAGTTGTGCGGTGCCAGGTAAATGGTCGCAAACATTCCACCGATAAATCGCTGAGCGGCTACCTCATCATTGAGTAGTCCGGCGACCGTGTATTCTTGGCCTTTTGCGTGAATACATAGGCCATCTTGGGATACCCCGTAGGCGCTTAGCACACCATCACAGGGGGTAATCAGCGCATCCTGCTGTGCTGAAATCGACCGGGCACCATCGGGCAACGGGCGACAAAAGAAGTCGTCGAAACGATCGAATTCCCCCAGGGGTCGGTCCAGCTCGCCGAGGTCGATCCCGTAAGCCATTGAAAAGCTTCGGTACAGCGGATCGCGGATCGGGCGAGGAACCTGAAGCCGAGAGGCCCAGCCCATGCCACGGCTCCAAGCCTGCTTCGGCAACCAGTGGAGGAGTTCGGATGCGATACGGTCTGCGACGGGAAGTTTAGCTGACATACAAGCACTACTATGCGGACTTTGCGGGGGTTTTTCAATTCCTCCCTTTTTGGTCGCCACAAGACCTACAGGCAGGTGGCGGTGGTCGTGAAGAGCGAGTACAGTCTGGCCACAGCGCCGACGCTCCTTGTGGATACAGACGGTGCTGTCTCGGAAGCCAACATGATTCGTCGCCTTCTACTGCTGCTAGCCAAGCCCACTTCTTCCCGTCAGAGCGACAGTCGCCCCGAAAGAGGTACGGGTTCCAATTCCTCGCGATCGGGAACGGATCGACGTAGCTCGGGTGGCTCAGGCAACCCGGGGGACTCGGGGCTGTCAAACGGTTCGTCGCCGAAGCTGTGGCTGTTTCTGCTGCTGCTGATGCTGCTGGTCGGGCTGCCCCGCCTGATGGGACTTTCTGAAAAGCGGGTCTCGTTCGATCAGTTCGCCACGCTCATCGAGCAAGGCAAGCTGCGGCGCGTCAGCTTCCAAGTCGACACGATCGTGGGTGAAGGCAACGAGGGCAAGGAAGGCCGGGGCCCGCTCTATCGCACCGGGCGACTCGAAACGGCGGAGCGCGACCTGGTGCTCAAACTCGTCGAAAAGAAAATCCCATTCGACGCCGTGTCGACTCCGTCGCTGCTGGTGACGATAGGGTCGTGGGTGCTGCCGATGGTGATGCTGTTCTTCTTGGCGAACTGGTTGATGCGACGAGGCGGGGGTCTGGGAGGGATCTCGAACTCGGTCTTTAATTTCGGCAAGAACAAGGCCCAAGAGTGGGGCGAAGCGGGCACCGGCGTGACCTTTGCCGACGTGGCAGGACAGCGTGAAGCCAAGGCAGAGCTGCTCGAAATCATCGATTTTTTATGCTCGCCGGACCGCTATACCCGTCTCGGCGGTCACATCCCACGCGGCGTAATCCTCGTCGGTCCCCCAGGAACCGGCAAGACGCTGCTAGCGCGAGCCGTCGCGGGTGAGGCCAAGGTACCGTTCTTTTCGATCTCGGGCTCTGAGTTCGTCGAGATGTTCGTTGGCGTCGGTGCGGCGCGGGTGCGTGACCTGTTTGCGCAGGCCAAACAAAAAGCCCCGTGCATCATCTTTATCGACGAACTAGATGCGATCGGACGGGCACGCGGCGTCGCTGGACCAGTGGTAGCCCACGAGGAGCGAGAGCAGACGCTTGATCAGCTCTTGACGGAGATGGACGGCTTCGACACCAGTACCAGCGTCATCATCATGGCGGCGACGAACCGGCCGGAAATCCTTGATCCAGCGCTGCTGCGGGCTGGTCGCTTTGACCGACGAGTGGTAGTCGATCGCCCAACGCTCGAAGATCGCACCGAAATCCTCGAGGTCCATGCCAAAAAGGTCGTGCTGGCTGAGAACGTGCGACTCGACAAAGTAGCGGCGATGACCGCTGGACTCGTCGGTGCCGATCTGGCCAACCTGGTCAATGAGGCGGCGCTGCTGGCAGCTCGTCGCAAAGCGGATGCGGTGGCCGAGTGCGATTTTCAAGAAGCACTGGAGCGCGTCGTTGCTGGTTTGGAGCGCAAATCGCGCCGACTCTCTCCCAAAGACAAACAAGTAGTTGCCTATCACGAGTGCGGTCACGCGCTGGTGGCCACGAGCCTGCCGTCGGCTGATTCGGTAAAAAAGATCAGCATTGTGCCTCGCGGAATTGGAGCGCTCGGCTACACGATGCAACAACCGAATGAAAAGGAAGGCGATCGTTACTTGCTGACCCGTAGCGAGTTACTCGACCGAATCACGGTGCTCCTCGGGGGACGGGCTGCCGAAGAAGAACTCTTGTCGGATATTTCGACGGGTGCGCAAGACGATCTGCAGCGAGCCACTTCGATGGCACGACGAATGGTGAGTGAGTTTGGAATGTCGCAGTCGCTGGGTCTTCAGGCCTTCGACAGCGGACGAGGCCAGTTTTTAGACGTCCAGGGCTTTGCCAACCGCGAGGTCAGCGACGAAACAGCCTGGGCGGTGGATCAAGAGGTGCGAGCGCTTCTCGATACCCAATACGAACGAGCCCGCCAACTGGTGCGCAGCCATCGTCCGGCGATTGAACAGGCCGCAAAGGAACTCCTAGAGCACGAAGTTCTCGACGGAGATCGCTTCCGCGAGATCCTGCAAAACGAGCCAAGAGGTGGCTGATGAGCGACTGCCGCACCCTGATTGTCGATGACGAAGAGACATATGCACGGGCGCTACAGCGGCTGCTTGGTCGTCGCGGCATCGAAGCCGATGTGGCGACAACTGCCGCCGAGGGCCTGCATCGTGCGCGCCGCCATCCGTACCACTTGGTCGTACTCGACTACATGCTGCCTGACGGCACAGGGCTGGATCTGATTCCGCCACTGCGGCAGCTTCGCCCGACGCCCGCCGTGCTGATGATGACCGCATACGGCACCATCGATAACGCCGTCGAAGCGATGCGACGGGGGGCCAGCGACTACGTCCCCAAATCGACAGCGTTGGCTGACGTCGTCGAACGAGTGATCGAGGCAGAACGCGTCGCCCGAGCCACCCTGAAAGCCACACCTGCACCATCCGCGACGAGCCAGAGCGGCCTCTCTCAAGAGTTCCTCGGAGAGTCGGCGAGCATTCGAGAGGTTCGCACCCGGATCCAAGAGGTCGCCCAGTCTCCAGACACCACCGTGCTGTTGTGTGGCGAAAGTGGCACTGGCAAGGGTGTTGGTGCCCGCGCCATCCATGCCATGTCATCGCGGGCCGCCGAGCCCTTCGTTGCGATCGATTGCGTGGCTCTGCCCGCTCCACTGGCCGAGAGCGAGTTATTTGGTCATGAAAAAGGCGCGTTTACCGGTGCTGAACGGCTCAAGCCTGGTCGACTTGAGGTCGCTGCCCGGGGCACCGTCCTACTCGACGAGATCGGTGACATGGAGCCGGTGTTGCAAGGGAAGCTGCTGCGGGTTCTCGAAGAGCGAACCTTCGAGCGCGTCGGTGGCGTGCGACCCATTCAACTGGAAGCGCGGGTGATCGCGGCGTCCCATCGTGACTTGTCGCAGCTCGTCACCGAAAAGAAGTTTCGGCTCGATCTGTATCATCGGCTGTCGGTGTTTCCGATCCAGATTCCGGCGTTGCGCGATCGCGGCGAGGACATCGTGCTGCTGGCTCAGCACTTCCTCAGCGAGTTTGGGGAGCGAATGGGCAAAACGCTCGACCTCCATCGCGAAACGAGCGAGCTGCTCCTTCGCTATGACTTCCCGGGCAACGTCCGCGAGCTACGCAATTTGATGGAACGGGCGGCGATCTTGGCACCCATGGGCGCGGGTCAGATTGGCCCAGAGCTTCTGCCGCCTCGCGTCGCCGAGATTACCGTGCAGCGGCAGCTCGTTGCGCCACAGTCGTTTGGGCCCAAAAGCGCTAGTGGGCTCACCGTCACGTTCGAGCCTGGTCGCGACACGCTGGAGAACCTCGAGCGCCGACTACTCGAAGAAGCGCTGCGCATGGCGGGAGGGAAAAAAGTGAAGGCTGCCGAGATCCTGGGAATCTCGCGATTCGCACTGCTCCGCCGCGTCGAGAAATATGGCTTGTAGCTAACGGACCGCCTCGCAAAGACGAGCAATCGCACTGCCGAGGTTTCGTCCAGACAGGGGTCCGACGAAGACCTGCCGCACCACCTTCTGTTCATCGAGCAACATCGTCAATGGCTGCACCGCCACGCCGAGCGCGTCACGGAGCCGCTGGTCGCGCAACCGCAAGAGCGGCAGCGACCTCCACAGGGCGGGATGGCTTTGCACAAACGCAAGCAGTTCACTGCCATCGCCGTCGTCGCCATGGTCGGCTACCACCAAGAAACGGACGGCAGGCTCGCTCCGCCATGCGTCAATCATCCGCGACAGAAGCGGCAGCTCCGCAACGCACGGCCCACAGCGCGGTGACCAAAGATGCAGCACCGTCACCTTGGGCGGTCGCTGGGATGGCAGGAGCTGCATCCAGCCGTGCTGACCACCACGCCACTCGACCACGCCCTCCAACTCAAGTCGACGGTGGAGCAGCTCGCTCTCGGCCGATGGCGGCACCGGGCTCGCGGCTTCAGCCGACCACGATGAAAGTCCCGCCAAGGCGAGTGCGCAAACCAGCAGCCCAAGACGTAGCACGACTCGACCTACCGACTCGCCACCGACAATAAAACATGGCCATGGCCGGAGCACACCAAGTGTCCATCGGTATCGTCGCCTGACCCAGCATCTCGTGCGATGGTGACGCTGGATGTCCAAGCCAGCACGCAGCCCTCGTCGAAATATCCGCTCTGCCCCGGACGTACGACCAGAGCATGCAGCTCCCCAGGCGACCGCAAGACCAGCTCTCCGGGGCCGATCAGTCGAAGGCACGGCAACTCATCCTCACGGCGCGACGTCGCCGCCGGTGGTGGAAAAAGCGAAGACGAACACGCCACCAGCGAGGATTCGGTCAGATGAAGCACTTCGCCATCGTGTAGCGAGAGCGGCATAAAGCGACCACCTTGCGGTGACAGCAGCAGCTCCCCGCGACCCTCTGCCCGAAACAACGAAGCCGTTGCAGCAGCATCGGGAGCCGGCGAATCCGATTCGGCGACCTCCTCCGAGAGCGGCACGAACTCGAGTGTTCCCACGCTGGCGAGCACACCATCGCCTCGCACAAGGACTTGACCGAGCACACGGACCAGCAACAGGCCATCACTGGTCAACGAAAACGCTGCGGGTGCCTGACCGATCGTCGCGGCGGCAAGCACGTCGGTGAGCGGTGGAGCGGCTGGAAGCGGCTGTTCCTCGACGAGTGGCTGCACAATCCGGGGAGGTTTGAGCAGGGGAGTCTCGTCCTCGACCACTGGATCACCCTTGCGCGGCTGAGAACCTAGCTTGAGGTCTACTTCGGCAACCAACTCGTGCTGACCGGCCCGCAACAGAATCGGCCGCGCCTCGATCAGTCGACCGGCCCGCAGCAAGGATAGGCCGTAATAACTGAGTGCTCGCAGGTTGTCCGGCTCGCTGCGCACGACCAATGACAGATGCACCACTGCTTGCTCGGGTTGAGCACGGCGCAGCTCACACAGCCCAAGGTTCAGCCGCAGCGCTGGATCGGCCGGATGCTCCGTAACGAGCCGCGAGTACACCGCGTACGCCTCATCGACCTGCCCACTTTGAAACCGCAACAGCCCAAGCAGGTTCAGCGCTCGCACGTCGGACGGTGCGATCCGCAACGCCGCCGCGATCTCCGCCCCCGCCTCGGCCATCTGGTTGCCGCGTAGCAGCTCTCCGGCAGCGGTTAGGTGTGCAAGCAGGTTCGAGTCCGCGTCCATCAGCAACTCTCGATACTACAACCAGCCAATGGGCTGTGTCTGATGTTCCGTGCACGGCAAGCTGGCCAGCAGGTCGGACAGTGGCACACCGAGAGCCGGATGAACCAACTTCGGCGACAGGTCAAGCACGGGCCGCAGGGCAAACGCTCGCTGATGTAGGCGCGGATGCGGCACCACCAAATCGTTCGTGACCACCACCACTTCCCCGCGCTTGCCCAGCAGAAGCATGTCCAGATCGAGCGTTCGTGGCTGATCACGCGCACCATCGCGAAACCGTCCCGCGTGGCGCTCGATGCCGTGCAAAACCCCGAGAAGCGCATCGGGCAGCAGCTCTGTCGCCAGCCACAGCGCTGCATTCAGATAGCGCGGCTGCGGTGGACCGCCCACGGGGTCCGTTTCATAGACCGCTGAGCGTGACTGGACGCGACCCACCCGCATCAGTTCGGCCGCTGCCAATCGCAGATGACGCAGTCGATCGCCCAGATTTGATCCCAGTCCAATCACCGCGTCCATGTCACGATCTCCTGTGCGCGAACCTCGGCCAAGGAAGGACTGCTGGCTTCGGCAGCGGAGACGGTCACGTACGTCGGCAGAGCGCTCGCCAAGTGGGCCACCTGCCCACTCGCCAGCATCTCCAGACCCAGACGTGCAATCACCAAGGGATCAGGCGCATGGTCGGCATCCGTCAACGACTGCGGCACAAGACCCAGTTGCGGGTAACGCGAAATGCCGCCGCCACACAGCCACAGCTCACCCGCAACCGGATCAAGCAGCGTCGCCAGCTCGTCTGGATTCCACGCAGCATCGACCAGAAGCTCGGGCTGCTTTTCCAGCAGCATCTTCAGTCGTGGGCTCATCACCGATGAAGGCACTAGCTGCGCATAGACCTGACCACGAAACGCATCGAGCGCCGCCAGCACCGAACCTCGCGCCACAAATGACTCGGCCAAGGCACGCAGCGAAGACACCATCACGAGTGGAATCGACAGCGCGTAACACAGGCCCTTTGCCGTCGCACAGCCAATCCTCAGCCCGGTAAACGATCCCGGCCCAGCACCGAGTGCCACCGCCCCCAGTTCACCCGGTACTAGCTGTAGTTCATCCAGACAGCAGGACACGAGCGATAGCAACATTTCCGAGTGCGTGGTCACAGCCTGACGCCGACAAGCCGATCGTCCGGTGACGGTATCCAGAACTGCGACCCCACAGAGCTGCGTCGCTGTATCGATCGCCAAGATCTTCACGTCGGGCTTTCTACCACGTCTGGAAGATCGTTCAGAGGATGAAAAGTGCTGGCGATGCTGCCAGCAAAGAGGAGGCCCCCACCGCAGCGGTAGGACTTAGCCCGGCGTTGGTGCCACGGGTGGGATCAGAATGATGACGTCACGAGAGTCGAGGTTTGCACAACCACCAGCGCGAACACGGATGGTGGCGTGGAAAACCTGCGGACGGAACGTCTCTTTGACGATCTCGTTGTGCGCGGTCACGTTGAAGCGCACAAAGCTGCCCGGTACCACCTTCGAGAAGCCCTTTTCGGTCATCACCGGGGCCGGAATAAACGGCGGTGGCGGCGGCGGTAGAGCGTCGAGCGGCGTAATGCTCTTGATGAACTCGGCGGTGGTCTTCCCATCGGGAATCAGCTCGCCTTTTTCACCCTGCTTTTCGCCAACCACATCCGTCACGACATCGAAGCTCGCAAACTGGGCAAGCTGGGCGATGCCCGCCGTGACCTGATCGCCAACGCCGGTCCCATCGGACTGAACCTTAAACACCAGCGGACACAGGCCGTTGGCATCGGGGTCTTCGCCAGCACCACGCAGACCGGTGCAGCACTTGCCAGCAGCGCAGCCATTCGGCCGCATCGGCACATCCCACGCTTCCGGAGGAACCATCGCGCCCGTCTCTTTGGCGAAATAGGTCAGATCCTTGGTTGCGATGCAGTTCTCTTCGCTCGACAGGAGCGCCGAGATCCCGACCGACTTGGCGCAGATCTTGTTCATCGCATCAGCCGTCTGCTGCCGTGAGTGCGCAAACTTCGCCACTTCACCGGAGTAGCTGACCGACGAGCCATAGCAAGTCCGTGGCGGCATGTCGCCCACATCATGGAACGAGGCATCGCTGATCGAAACCACGACCGGCAACGCACCATCCCGGAACTCGACGCCACCGATGCCCTTGTGATTGGCCGGTACGTTGGCACCGGCGTTCATCTGGCCGTCACCGGTGGCGATCTGATAGAGCGCCTCCATCTGACCCTCGGGAGTGTCGGCACCGCAACCCGCCGGCGAGCTACCACGCAGGAGCTGCTGCACGCCGTTCTGGGCCTTCATCACGTCGTCGGTCATTCCTTGCAAAAGAACCAACGGCTGATCGTGAACACCGTTGCAGCCCGCCGAACCGTAGCTGCCATAGGGCCAATCATCGACGGAGCCAACGCCAAACCAGGCATCCTTGGCCGCCGCCGCCTTCACACCCGGAATGATGGTGCCCTGCAAGCTTCACACGAGCTGATTGATCTCTCCGCCCATGCTGCCGGTGGTATCAACGGCAAAGAACACGTCAAGCGACTGCACCTGCGTGGAAAACGTCAGCGGCTTCGTCACCGGCGAGATCTTGTACGGCAAGCTGAAGAAGAAGTCCTGCGAGTTGCCCGTCGTTCGCAGCCACACCACGGTCAGGTTGGCCACCGTTGCAAGGTCTCGGCCACCATCGGTGACTTTCGCAACGACCTTCGTAAAATCGACCTTATTCTTGTCAAGAACGGCACTCTTGAACGTCGGCCCGCTGAACTTCCCGACAGCGGTGTTGTCGAGTGACCAGCGCACCTTGCGGGTAAAGTCCGCGCTCGATCCATCGGAATACAGACCACGTACCGTGAACGGCTTGGTTCCCTCTGTATTTAGATCGACTAGCAGGATGTCGTTGTTTGGCTTTAGCGTCAGCGACACCAAGCGCGGCTGATCCGGATTCTCCTCATCAAGAGATTGATCTCCGTCGCCACGATTGTTGCCACAGGTGAACTGGGTGGCCAGACCAAGGCAGCCGAGCAAAAGCGCCGACCGAGCCACGCGTGCAGTTCGTTTCATGGACGATGCTGCACGGAAGGGGGTTTGTTCTCTCGCTGATTCATCGAGCAGAGGAACCGAGGACTGGCTTTCGGAACGACGTTCGGACATGGCGAAATCCTCCCAACTGCCGCCAACGTAGTACGAACGCAAGCGACATTTCAACACCGAAACCCGCATGTCGTTGTGAGCGTCCGGGCGGACCGACCACATGGTCTAGGAGCGCACCGATTGACAGTCGTGGCGGGCGCGTGTTACCCGAAGTGTTGACTGCACCACGCTGTGCAAAACCATACCGATAGGAGCCCGAACCCATGGCTGTGCCTCAGTCTGCTGCTGAACTGTTCGACACCATCCTCCCCCCGAAGATCACCGCGTCGCCGGACAAGGCCCGCGAGATCAACGCGATCTATCAGTTCAAGATCACTGGCGATGGCGGCGGCGAATGGAACGTCGATCTCTCGTCGGCTGGTCCCGCGATCACGAAGGGCGTCAAGCCCGGTGCGAACTGCACGATCGAAGTCGCCAACGCTGACTTCGTGAACATGCTCAAGAACCCGGCCCTCGGGATGCAGCTATTCATGACTGGCAAGCTCAAGGTCGCTGGCGATCCGATGCTGGCGATGAAGCTCCAGAAGCTGTTCGCACTCGGCTAATCGCCGCCGCTCCCTCTCCCCTCGCTATTTCCGCACAAATCCATGCAGCCGCTCTCTGGCGTTCGCGTCCTTGACCTGTCGCGGCTCCTGCCCGGTCCGTATTGCACGCTGGTGCTATCGGACCTGGGGGCGCAGGTCGACAAGGTCGAAGATCCTCATGTGGGTGACTACCTTCGACTGATGCCACCAACGGGGCCTGGCTCGGGTGAAGATCCGGGACTGTCCGGCCGCTTTGTGGCGCTCAATCGCGACAAGCGCTCACTGTGCCTGGACCTCAAGCATCCCGAGGGACGAAAGGCACTGCTCCGACTGCTGCCGCACTATCATGTGCTCGTCGAGAGTTTTCGGCCTGGAGTGCTGGCGCGATTGGGTTTGGGACTTGAGGTGCTACATGCGCACAATCCCGCACTGGTGGTCTGTTCGATCTCGGGCTACGGGCAGGATGGTCCGTATCGGGAACGAGCCGGGCACGACCTAAACTACGCAGCGCTCGCGGGGGTACTGGCGATGTCGGGGCCAAGTCCGCAGGCACCACCGCATCCACTGCCGATTCAGCTTGCCGACCTAGGAGCGGGTGGACTGTGGGCGGCGGTGGGAATCCTCGCCGCGCTGCGCAAGGCCGAGCATACGGGTGAGGGTAGCCACCTCGACATCTCGATGTGTGAAGGCACGCTGAGTTTTTTGATCCCCGACTTCGGCAACCTGGAGGTACAGCCCGAGGCAGCCGCACCGCAGCGGGGTTCGGATCTGCTCACCGGCGGCATGGCTTGCTACAGCGTGTATCGTACCAGCGACGACAAGTTCCTCGCGGTGGCCGCCCTCGAGCCGAAGTTCTGGGCCCACTTGAATCACGTCCTCGGTCGTCCGATCGATCCAAGCGAGCTGCTCGCTCCCCCAGACGAACAGGAGCGACTGCGCGGCGAGCTACAGGCCATTTTCTTGCAAAAGACCCGGGCCGAGTGGGAGTCGATCTTTGCGACTACGGACGCCTGTGTGGAACCGGTGCTCACGCCGAGCGAGGTACGGCACCATCCACTGCACCGCGACCGTGCGGTGTTCTTCGACGGCAATCCGCAAAGCAATTCGCCGAGTCATCCGTTACCGCAGGTGCGGACCCCGCTCCGTCCACGCAACCTGCCGTGCGGAGCGCCCCCAACGCACGGGCGAGACAGCCAGACCATTTTGCGAGAAGCTGGCTTTGGCCAAGACGACATCGACGGCCTACTCAAGCTGAGCGTGACGAAATAGCCATGGTCCTTTCTGGTTACACGAATCCAATTGCCCTGTTTGGGGTCTACTTTTCTCGTGCCAAGGAAGACGTGACCCACGACCCGACTGCGGTCGCGTTGGGCACGACCACTCCAGATGGTTTTCCATCGGTGAGAATGGTCCTGCTCAAGGCCATCGATGATCGCGGGCTCGTGTTTTTCACGAACTACGACTCTCGCAAAGGCCACGAGCTTTCGCAAAACCCACGGGCGGCGATGTGCTTTTTCTGGCCACGAATCGAAGTGCAGGTTCGTGCAGAGGGAACGGTTGAACGGCTCAGCGAAACCGACTCGGACGCGTACTTTCAGAGCCGACCCCGACTCAGCCAAGTTGGGGCATGGGCCTCGCAGCAAAGCGCGCCGCTCCGATCTCGTGAGGTGCTGCTGAAGCGAGTCGCCGAGATGGAGTCGCGATTTGACGGCATCGAGATTCCGCGTCCAGCGAACTGGGGCGGCTTCTTGCTCGTTCCCCATCGAATGGAGTTTTGGCAAGGCCACTCGGGTCGGCTGCACGACCGGCTGGTCTATGAACGCAACACCGATGAGAGCTGGACGACCACGCGGCTGTTTCCGTAGCTGAGCGGGGCCTGGCCGCGTGACCGAATCGCGGAAGCTACGCTCCGTGGCACTTCTTGTACTTTTTGCCGCTGCCGCAAGAGCACGGATCGTTGCGTCCGATCTTCGGATCCTGACGAATAAACGGCTGGCGCGACAAAAACACGTTCGGGTCTAAATCCCCATGATCATGGTCGTGATTGCAGTCGGGGCCATGGACGTGTTCGGACGGGGGACTAGCGGGCGATTTGCTCATGCACGGCACTATAAACAGCCGCCAAACCTCCCGCTCGAAAATGTCGCACGCATGACATGACCGGGTGCACAGCGGAAAGCCCGTATCGAGCGAGCGGCATTCCATGTTATCGAAGAGGAGTGGCGATTGTCGTCGCCACGCATGAAGGAGTCCGTATGTCCGCTGCCCCTTTTGGTCGGTTGTCCGAGCGAGGAAAAAACGCCCCGGCGAGTCCAATCCGCAAGCTTGAACCGCTGGCCCGTCGCGCAAGTGAGCGTGGTCTAAAGATTTATCACCTCAACATTGGCCAACCTGACATTGCGACACCGACGGAATTTGTGAATCGGGCGCGACTTGAGCCGGGCGAGGTGCTGAGCTACTCGCCATCGGCAGGTTTGTATCCGTATCGCCAGGCGCTGGCCCGCTACTACAGCTCGCTTGGACTGGCCGTGCCCATTGAAGAACGCGACCTACTGGTCACTACCGGTGGATCGGAAGCGATTCTGTTTACGCTGCTCGCCATCTGCGACCCTGGCGATGAGGTGATCACGCCCGAGCCCTTCTATCCGAACTACGGCATGTTCACGCTGATGGCGGGGGCCGAGCTGCGAAC
>ERZ724524.1643-NODE-1643-length-14870-cov-4.653729_pt1 | contig 14870 bp, 9 predicted proteins | sample MGYA00376057_ERZ724524 | MGnify/ENA primary metagenome ERZ724524 (study PRJEB28724, sample SAMN07190888) | wastewater metagenome | isolation source: influent of sewage treatment plant in Hong Hong | place: USA: Christiansburg, Virginia | collected 2016-03-01 ...
CCCGGCTTTACAAACAATACCCCGACTCAAACCAACGCCGAAAAGCCGACGAACTAAGCCTGGAGCTGGCGTGTCCGGCAGCGAGTCCGTGAAAGCACTCCGTCCATGATTCGCGAAATCCAGATCAAGAACTTCAAGTCACTCGACGACGTGACCCTAGAGCTAGGCCGAGTCAACGTCCTCATCGGCGCCAACGGCTGCGGCAAAACCAACATCCTAGAAGCGATCTGTTTGGGCGGGGCGGCAGCAGCAGAAAAGCTCGATAATGAATACTTGGCACCACGCGGTATCCGTTATGCGACACCACGAGAGATGAGATCCGGTTTCCAGACAGCAACTCTTGCTAATCCGATCGAGCTAAAATTTATTAACTCAAATTCAGATATTTTTGAACCGATCCTAACTCATTCAAACGAAGCCCACCAAAAATGGGCTGTCAATCTAAAATACACCAAAGACGATCAAACCATCCACATACCATCAGTAATTAAGGCAGTACAATCAATCCCGAATATCGGAAATCAAAAAAGCACAACGGAACTCATCCTTAAATCTATACTATTTATTAAGGCAACCATTGAATTCTCACAATTATTAACCTTCTTAATATATTCACCCGATCACACATCGATCCGCAGGTTGGAAGATGAAGAGCGAACGCTGCCGCTTGGAATTGATGGGTCTGGACTTTTTCGTCTTCTGCAAGAGTTCTCGCCAGAGGAAATGGCCGAAGTCAAACAGCATCTGCGGACGATTGATTGGTTTGATGACTTTGAGATGCCGGACAATCTGATTCCCGGTGAGCGGCGGCTGCGGATCAAAGATCAGTATCTGGCCGAGGGCTTGCAGTTCTTTGAGCAGCGGGTGGCCAATGAAGGCTTCTTGTTCCTGCTCTTCTATCTGTGCCTGTTCATCAGCAAGCACACGCCCAAGTTCTTTGCGATTGACAACCTGGACAACGGCTTCAATCCCAAGCTGTGTGCCTATACCGCGAAGACGCTGTGCGAGCTGGCCAAGACCCACGACAAGCAGGCGATCATCACCACCCACAACCCATCGCTCCTCGACGGCTTGGATCTGAAGGACGACGAAAATCGGCTGTTTGTGGTCTATCGCAACATCGAAGGCCGAACCCGGATTCGCCGCATTCTACCGAAGGATCAACCGCAAGACGGACCCCCCGTGCGCCTCTCGGAAGCGTTTCTGCGTGGCTATATTGGCGGGCTGCCAGAGAACTTCTAACCGATCAGTTCTAAGCCATGAGCGATCATCAGATAACCCCAACCTTTGGGATTGTTGCGGAAGGCGCGGCGGATCACACGGTCTTGCGGCTCCTGCTCGCCGGATACTTTGGTGACTCCGACATTGTCACAAGGCCGCTGCAACCAGTCCGCGATGAGACAGGGACGTTTGAGAGTGGCGGGTGGGCTCAAGTATTAGAATATTGTGCTTCCGCGCAGTTTCGTAACGCGTTTGACTATACCGATTTCATTGTGATCCAGATCGATACCGATGTCTCAGACAAGCATCCGAGCTATGGCATCTCACATCGCGATAGCGACGGCCCGCTGAGCTGTGAAAAGTTGGTCGAAGCCGTCTGTAGTAAGCTTATCAGCAACATTGGACCTGAGTTCTATCAGAAGCAGATGGACAAGATCCTGTTCGCGATCTGCGTTCATTCGATTGAGTGCTGGATTCTGCCTCTCTACTTTACCGATGGACGGCGCGAGAAAGTCGTGAACTGTCTAGGCAGCCTCAATGAAAAGCTCATTGAGAAGCATAAGTTCTCGATAGATGCCAAAAGCACCCACTATTACGTAAAAGCCGCCAAGGACTTTTCCAAGACCAAAGCGCTCAAGGCCCACTGGCATCAAAATCCCAGCCTGAAGATCTTTGTCGGCCAGCTTGAGCGGCGGTTTGGTCGCGGCTTTGTCCTGTCCGAAACTGAGTGACCGTCGCCCAATCGGCTTTCGCCGTTTGAAATGGGCGTTCGGGGGCCGCCGGATCGGGTCTGCCAACTCGAAACAGGCGTTCGGACGCCTCCAAGTCGGGTGTTTCAATTTGAAAGAGGCGTCCTAGCGCCTCCAGATCGGGTCTTTCAATTTGAAAGAGGCGTTCGGACCCCGCCGGATCGGGTCTTTCAACTTGAAACGACCGTGCTCGGGCCGCCGGATCGCCTGTTTGCGCTGCGGACAGGTCGTTGAGCGCTACCGGGTCGCGAGGTGCGGCTGCGGACGGGGGCTTTACGCGGCGCGGCGCTTCGCTTGCAGACGGCCGACCTCTTGGAGGTTCACCGAGACGACCTTGGAGACGCCGGGTTCTTCCATCGTGACGCCGTACAGGGTGTCGGCGATCTGCATCGTCCGCTTGTTGTGGGTGATGAGGATGAACTGGCTGCGGTCGGTCATGCTGCGGACCAGCTCATTGAAGCGACCGACGTTGGCTTCGTCGAGCGGCGCGTCCACTTCGTCGAGCAGACAGAACGGCGACGGCTTGATGAGGAAGATCGCAAAGATCAGCGCCACCGCCGTCATCGCCTTTTCACCACCCGAGAGCAGCTCAACGGTCTGGTTCTTCTTGCCCGGCGGCTGCGCGAAGATCTCGATACCGGCTTCGAGGATGTCATCGCTGCCAACCAGCTTCAGATGCGCCTGGCCGCCGACGAAGCAGCGCGGGAACAGCTCTTGGAACTTGCCGTTGACGAGATCGTAGACCTGCTGGAAACGCTGCCGACTGGTCTTGTTGATGAGCACAATCGCCTGCTCAAGCTGGCCAATCGCCGTCTCCAGATCGGTCTTTTGGGTGACGATGAAGTTGTGCCGCTTCGACAGCTCGTTCCACTCTTCGATGGCGGTCAGGTTGATCTCGCCCATGCGGTCGATGAGTTCCCGCAGCTCGGCGGCGCGCTCCTCGTCGGCGCGACTGACCTGTGGCCGCAAGTGATAGTCGCTGATGATGTCTTCGACGCGAACGCGGTGACGCTCGATGATCGACTCTTCGAGCGCCCGCTTCTGCACTTCCAGCTCGGACAGCCGCGCCTTGTGGGACAGCGCTTCTTTGCCCTGGCGATTTTCGCGATCCCGCCGTTCGCGCAGCTCCATCTCGCGCGAGGACAGCGCCCCCCGCTTCTGCTCGTAGGCGTTGCGCAGCACTTGCAGCTCCTCGGCGAGGATGCTGCGCCGCTCGGCCTGCTCGGTGATGGTGGAACCTCGGTCGTGACACTCGTTGCCGAGCTGCGCCGCTCGCTTGTAGCTGTCGCGCTCCTCGACGCCGAGCCGATCGATGCGCGCCGCCCGCTCGACCTCTTCCTCACGCAGCCGGGAAATCGCCCGCTCGGTACCGAGCACTTTTTCGCGATGTGCCGCCTGCGACACCTTGAGCTGCGTCAGTTCTTGCCCGAGCTTGTCGACGGAATCAAACAACCCGACCTGGCTGCGACTGTGCGTTTCAAGCTGGTCTTCGAGGATTTGCAGCCGATCGCGCGTACTACGCAGCGACAGCCGAATCTCTTCCGACTCCCGAACCATCTCGTCGCGACGGGTCGCCAGTTCCTCCCGCTCACGATCCATCACTTCCAGGCGATGGCTGATGCGGTGCATTTCCTCGCGCGCTTTCAGCAAGTCCTTATCGAGTGACAGGAGCTGCATCTCGCCCTGATGACCGGCTTTTTGCAGCTCGCCGAGCTTTTCTTGCAGGTGGGTCAGCTCTTTGCGTCCAACGACCAGTTGTTCTTCTTGGGTCTTAAAGCGCTCTTCTTGCTCGGCCACCTGCTGGGTCAGCTCGCGCAGCTCGCGACGGACCGCCAGCACCGAGGCGCCCTGCCCCTTTTGCGCGCCACCGACCATCGTGCCGTGACCATCGATCACCACGCCGTCGAGCGTGACCAGCGATGCCGCCGGGGGAAGGCTACCGTCCTCGCTCGCGGTGCGGTAATAGGCGACGGCATGCTCGATCGAATCAACCACCAGCACCGAGCCAAGTAGCGCATCGAGCACCTGATCAAAGCCAGGCTTCTTCTCGACCAGATCAATCAGGCGACCCCAGATGCCTTGGCTGCGCGCCTCTTCATCGGGTCGCGCCGGACGCTCACCGGGCCGCGTCGGACGGGCATCTTCGGGCACCAGGAACGCCTTGCCCTCGCCTTGCTGACGCAGATAGCCAATCGACTCGACCGCCGCCGCATGCGACGGCGTCACCAGCGCCCCGAGCCGCTCCCCGAGCACCGCGTCGAGCGCCACTTCCAGCTCCGCCGGAGCCACGATCAGATCGGCAATCGTCTTCGGCGGCTCTTGGCCCTCCGTCGAGCGCTTGAGCAGCATCCGACTGCCGAGCGAAAAACCTTCGTTGCGCGCCGCCAGCTCCCCCAAGGAGTGCAGCCGGGCCTTCTTTTTGTGCAGCTCGCCCTTTAAGTGGTCGACTTCCTTGTCGAGCCGTGAGGTGAGCAGCTTCAGGTCTTTGACCCGCTCCTCGGCTTCCTCTTTGCTCCGCGACAGATCGATGCGCGCCTGCTGAAGTCCGCCGAGCTGCTTTTCCTGACCGTAAATCTCTTCGTCAAGCTCCGCTTTGCGATCGCGCAGCCGCTTGGACTCATCCTCGCCCCGCCCAAGCCGTACTTCCAGATCCTCGACCTGACGGGTCAGACTGCGCTCGCTCGCTTCCGACCGCGCAATCTCGGTGTGCTGAAGCGTAACCTCGGACTTGATACCGTCGGCAGTCCGCTGGAGCCCGGCCAGCTTCTCTTTGTTTGACCGCAGATCCAGCTCGAGCTGCACGGAGCGATCGTCACGCCCGAGATCCTCACGACTCAGCGACTCGCGGTCTTCAACGAGCTTTTGCAGCTCCGCCGCCGCCTGATTGGCCCGCTCATACAGCGCGTCTTGTTCGCTGCGGAGCTTGCGGGCCTGTTCGAGCAGTCGCGTCTCTTCCCGTCGAGCATGCTCGTTCTCCGCTTCCGACAGTTTGACCCGGTTGTCGAGGACATACAGCTCCTCTTGCACCTGCTGGAGCCGCGTCTCTTCTTCGACAAGGGTCAGTCGCCCCGCCGCCAGCTCCGCTTCGATCGCCTGCCGCGCCGCTTCGACCGTCGCCAGCGCTTCCGCCGACTGCGCCACCAGGTCAAAGTAGACCCGCGCTTCGAGGGTCAAACCGAGCCAGCGCTGGCTCATCCCCCACAGCTCGATGTCGCGCAGCTCGGCCCGGTAGCGCTTGTATCGCTCCGCCTTGTCGGCCTGCCGCTTGAGGCTCGCGAGCTGCCGTTCTTGCTCAGCGACGACATCGGACAGCCGCAGCAGGTTTTGTCGCGTCTGATCGAGCTTCTGCTCGGCGGCCTTTTTGCGCAGCTTGTACTTGGTAATGCCCGCCGCCTCCTCGATGAGAAAGCGTCGTTCTTCCGGTTTGGCCGAGATGATCTGGCTCACCCGACCCTGCTCGATGATCGAGTAGGCGCGGGTGCCGATGCCGGTGCCCATGAACAGCTCGGTGATGTCGCGCAGTCGGCACGGCGTCTTGTTGATGTAGTACTCGCTCGTGCCGTCGCGAAACAGCCTTCGCGTGACGGTCACTTCGGTGAACTGCAAGTACTCGACCGGGATGCGGCCATCGTTTTCAAACGTCAGCGACACCTCGCAAAAGCCGAGCGGCCCGCGCTTGTCGCTGCCCGAAAAGATGACATCCTGCATCGCCTTGCCGCGCAGGTGCTTGGCCGACTGCTCGCCCATACACCAGCGAATCGCGTCGACCACGTTCGACTTGCCGCAGCCGTTTGGCCCCACCACGCCGGTGATCGGGTCTTCAAAACGCACCACCGTCCTGTCGCAAAACGACTTGAAGCCGATGATCTCGAGACGCTTGATGCGCATGGGTTAAGCGATGGCCGACGGAGATCGCCCGCCACCAGCACGAGCGACGGAACTTCGTATCACTTCACGGGTCTGTCGGCAATTTTTGCAGGAGGGATGGACTACTTCTTCCGGGGGCGCAGGAAGACCCGAGCCAGCAGCGGTAACAACACGAGCGCTGACGTTCGCAGCACCACGTCGAGCTCAGGGCTTACGAATCCATAGCTCGACGTTTCGCTCATCGGGACGGCTCGACCCGCTCCCAGCCCACGTCGAAGTCGAATCAATCACCGCACGGCGGCGACCTTCCGCTGCCACTGGGTCTCCCTCCACCGATACGTCTACACTGCTGATTCGAAGCAGCACGTACCCGTTGTCGGCATCCCAGACCTCAAACAACCGAATTTGGTGCGGAAACTCACTCTGTGCGGCGTTAAATACCGCCCAGTACGGCCGGCTGCCGACAGGCTTCATCACACTTTGGCCATGGCTTGTTCGACGAGCAAATGAAAACAAGACATTCGGATAGGAGCCCAAGAGTTCTACCCAATCGTTCTGGCTCACCGGATCCGAAACGGGCCGTCCGAGCGGTGTATTGGCCTGACCTAGATCATCGTGTGGATGGTCTGACAGCACGAATAGCCACTTGCCATCCCGCTGCGCCGACTCGAATTGAGGCCGAAGGTACGCGTTCACGTCCTGCCAGCGCAGCACCCCGCCCGATCCACCCGTCTTTGATACGGTGTCGACGACCAAGAAACGGATACTTGTTCCCTCAATGTCAAGGGAGTAGCTCGCGTGCCCGGTCTCGGACTGGGACAACGACAGTCCGTGTCCATCTCCGTGGGCTGCCACCTTGTGCATCATCTCCGTCGGCGTCAGTGGCCGGCGCCTAAGGTCCGCAACGACACGTCCGCTGATGACACGGCCGCCTTGACCGTAGTCACGAGTCCCAAGTGATGCAAAGTCTCCGGTTGCCATTTCAACGCGGTCGGCATCCGTGAGCAAGTTGCCTTGAACGAGCAGGTCGTGGTTACCGGGAACCCATCGCCAGGGCATCAGCAACCCCTCCGGTAAGAATGGATCCTTGGGATCGTTTCCTGGGCCCGGTACGAGGTCATCATCTGCGCCGGAATCGCACTCCACCGGAGCACCACCGGTCAGAATCCCTAGCGCCCAGTCCATCTCGTTCTGTTGGGCGCTGTCTAGAACATCTCCGCCAACGAATGTCAGGCCAATTGCCTGCATCCGATGCAATGCATTCAACGTCCGCACGGTCGCATTGGCCAGGACGCACAGATACGGATCCTGCGGTCGAAGAGCGGCCGAAGTGAGTCCCTTGCCATCAAGCAACCCCACCCTGGTCGGAGATTCATCATCGCCGATCTGAAAGTCTCCCACAGCCGCAAATCGCAGCAACTGTCGAGCCATAGGCCCTAGCTCGGGCGGAACCGTCCTATCCACAGTCAGTGGAACATAGGACTGGTCGCCAGGGATGACGTTCAGTTCCCCATATCCACGCTCAAGATAGAGTGGGAGGTTCTCAGGCAACGCGGGGTTACCCAACTCCGGACCCACCGGGTGTGCCGGAATTACCCTCTGCTCAATCGTCAGCGGAACTCTTAGCAAGGGAGGCAAGCCAACCAAAGCACTCTCTGTCGAACAAGAAGTAAGGCCAAGGATGGCAACGAAAACGACGACACGAAGAGATTCTGGCACGCGGCGATAGTGGGCCGGGCACGACGCACTGTCAATCCAACGCACAAAGCATCAGAGAAGCTACTGAACGACGATTTCGCGAATGCGCCGGAACTGCGCCCCACGGTCTTTGAAAAAGCGAATCGTCTCTCTCAAACATTGAACAGCCGGCTCTCCGGTCCGTAACCGATTGTCGAACCTGAGCGGCTCTTTGGTCATGTCCACGAACTCCCAAGGGTGAAAAAAGGGAACCACCGGACTCTCCAGCAAGCCGCACAGAACGTTTCTGATCACGCGTGGGGTCCGCAGCGGAGAGGGAGAGATAGAGGCAGGAATTCTCCGAATCCCATCTTGAATCGACGGCTTCACAAAGTAAGATCCGAGTTTGTGCCGTCCACGGGATGAATCCACCTGATATGCATTGTCTCGAAGCAGACGGACAAAGGGATCCGGAAAATCGAGATTCGGAGCCCGAAACGAAACAACGTCCGAGTGCTGGCGAAGCACATGCGAGGATGACTCGATCTCACGTCGCGCTTCACTTTCATCCATCCTACCGAAACGCTTGTGGGTGTCGCCGTGGCATCCGAGTTCATGGCCTGCTGACACGATGGAATCCACCACCTGCGGATACCTGCGGCAGACATCGCCCGTCGTAAAGAAGGTTGCCGGAACACCCTCCTCCGCAAAGAGCCTTAGCAATCTAGGGGTTCCACCCTCAACCCCACGATAACTAGACAAAAATGGCGGACAATCATGCTCCATGTCAATCGTGACACAGACGGAGATCCCAGCTTGCATGCAGTTAGCAAATATGCTTTGGTGCGTCCTGTCAAGGGCGAGCAGCCAATCTACCAACAACTACATCTCCATCCCGCGAGATGACTTCAACTTTTTCTGACATGAAACGCTATCGAGTTGCCATCGTCGCTGACTTCTACTTGCCGCAAGTCGGAGGTTTGGAAGTTCACATGCATGATCTGGCCCGCGAGCTTACTGCGCGAGGACACCATGCAGACATCATCTGCGTCACCCCTGGTGGTCCCGACCACGACGACTTTCGAGTCATTCGGTTACCGGTACCACTCGCTCCGTTCGTTCAGTCAATCCGCGATCCGAAAGCGATTGATGCTTTAGAAAAAACGCTCATAGCAGGAAAATACGATATCATACATGCACACAATGCGTTTTCACCACTAGCTCATGTTGCGACTTATTTAGCAAAAAAACTTGGAATTCCCAGCATATTTACCTTGCACTCCGTGCTTCGTGGATATGGTAGCTATCTATTTAGAGCCATCGATCAAGTTTTCCCTTGGACGCAGTGGCCTACCATCCTAACCGGAGTATCAAGCTTTGTTGCCGCAGATCTGAAACAGATATCTGGCCGTAACGATATTCAGGTTCTGCTCAATGCGACAAGAGTCACCGACTTTCCGCCCAGTAGTCAACAAGAGGCTCGGGTGGTTACGGTTATGCGCTGCACCAAACGAAAGCGTCCGGTTGACTTTGTACGAATGATACCGGAAGTATTGGCTCGGCTACCACGGGGACTCTGGCCCAAATTCACTCTAGTCGGAGATGGACCGGAGCGACCCAGAGCAGAGCGGATTGCACGCAGACTAGGAATATCTGAGCATATCGAGTTTACGGGAATGCTATCCCGTCCCGCAGTTCGCGATATTCTCTCACGATCCTCGGTGTTTGTGCTTCCGAGTTACCTAGAAGCATTGCCCATTGCGGTGATTGAGGCTCGCTCTGCTGGCTTACCTGTTGTTGCACGTATCCCCAATGGTGTGGCTGAGATAATCGACCATGGCATAAACGGACTTTTAGCCAAAAACACCGAGGAACTAGTAGCGAGTGTCGTGACGCTGTTGAAAGACTCCATGCTACGTACGAAGATGGCGCTGGCCACCCGGGAAGACTTAGATAGATTCACCTGGCAACGCTCGATCGAACGACATGAACGAATCTACGCACTTGCAGAAGAAAAGCACATCATAGCAAACAGATCGAGTCCGTCCATGTCCGCTCCAGCGCCAATTGATCGCTAAGTTCAGCCTATTTCCGACCTGCACCTCGACTGACCCGTCTCACCAAAAACACAAAGCCATAGTGAAATTGTCTATCGAAGCAGTTTCACTCAGGAGATAACACTCACCATGCATACCATTCCCGTCATTCTCGCTGTCACTGCACTCTCTGGCTTGTATACATCTTCCTGGGGAGCATATAAAGATGGACCTTGGGAGGGCTTTCATATTCAAACCTTTCCGCGTAGTGTGTTTTTTAGCATTGGAATTGCTATTTTTCTGCTAATTGGACCCGCAGACATCAGTCAGCGATTTCAGTCATTGCCATTGCTCCATATCTTCCTACTAGTCATGGGAATCGAACGTATGATTACTGAAGTCTACAAGGCTTGCTTTCGAGATTCCGATCAGAGCATTTTTGCAATTCCGCAGAGGATGGCCTTCTTCGGCAAATTGGTAGATAGCAAATTCTTGCGATTCATTACTGGATTATTATTAATGTCCATCATCGTCACAATCCCATTCTTAACACTGAAAGTCTCCTCCTTTCTGATAAATACTATGGTTGCTTTCCTTACTGGAATGTTCATTTGTAGTGGCGGTGCATATAAGGATGCTCCGTTCGAAGGCTTTAGCCCCCGGAAGTTCTTCCGCTCTGCAATTGTACTGGCCATCATGTCTCCCTTTATTTATCTACTGGGACCTGTAGAATTAGGCTTCTTGATCTATCTGTTCGGAGGACTGGAACGTTTACTTGTAGAGTACTATAAAAGCTATATAGCACTCAGCACCCCAGGAAAATTCCGCTCCGATTTGCCTCGTATTGAGGGGGCATTCTCGCGAAATCGTCACTATCTACACTATCTAGCGATTTGCATAATGGCTTTCGTGTTGATACTCTACCTTTTCTCTCTATATTCAAAATTATCCAATCGTAGTTAAGCGACTCAAGTGGTTGCACTATCATGAATCTCCATAGTAACCGTGCATTTTGGCTTATCCGACACCAAAAGTGGCTATTTGCTATCGCCGCGATTTTCGGCACTGTGCTCATGCTAGCTGGTGCACATCTGTTCCGAATCGATCGCATCCGCTGTACCAACTGGCCTTCTTTGTCCATCGGATGGCCCTATGCATTTATTTATGCACTAGCGTTGATTTTGCTCACATTGGCATGGCTTGGAATATCAAATCTGTGCATTGGAAAGGCATGGAGCGCAACCAGCGAAATTCCGATTATTGCATTGCCTCCAAGCCGCCGATTCATACTCCTTCTTGGAGTCGGCTGTAATGTCTTGGCAACGATGGCTCCACCATTCTTAGCTGACGACGGCTTAGCTTATGCTGCTATCGGACGTGCGATGGCAAAATACCATCAGGATATGTTTACACCGCTCGGGGAGTCTCTACCAGCATCAGACATATTTAGAATAGCTATTAGCCAGAACTATGGATGGTTAGAGGTTGGCAGTGCCTACGCTCCTGGATTCAATTGGCTAGCATGGCTCATAGGAAAAATCTCTGACGACAATTTGACACTATCTTTAAGGTTATTCCAGACCGCGAGCATGATCGCTGCTATTTGTGCTGGCCTAATTGCAGGACGAGCGGCACGGCTTTACGAGACACAACTTGCCAAGAAAAGTGGGTTGGAGCCACCGGTTGTGGGACTCATGCCTGCCGAGGAAGCAGTGGAGCTGCGAGCTACGTCGCTGCTTCTACTATGCCCGCTGACAATTATAGAGGCATCAAATAATGCTCACAACGATAGCTTCCTGATGCTCTCGGTCGCGTTGTTTGCACTGTTCGTAGTCCAACGCAAGCCAATACTTGCGTTCACCATGCTAGCTACCGCACTGTTGGTCAAGGCATCGGCGCTCTTGCTGCTTGGATTTTATGGCATTCACCAGCTATCGGTACTCCTAAACTACCGATTGCCGAAAATCAGGTACACCTATCTCTTGTTTGCGCTGTTCATCGCAGTGCTGATCACTGGGCTATTCGCCTGGCAACTTTTGCCATGGTTAATGCATTACTCGAGCACCACGGCACGATTGTTCGGGAGCCCAACCGATCAGTATCCATATTGCACACGCTCATATGAGTGTTTACCACGCGGCCTTTTACATATGGTACTGGGGATGCGCACCGCCTCATGGCTCGTTGGACTTGCATTCCGTTCCACCGCTGCCGCATTCCTGGTATATACTGCCCTACGCTCAGAGCGCGGAATTCGACACCTAAGCTGGGCAGCCAGCTTCATCTTCTTATACTATCTCTTCCTACACGGCTACTCACACCCATGGTACATTCTTTCTTTGCTGCCACTGTTGCCATATGCAAATAAACGACTACTGCCAGCCATGCTCACTTTGCCGATTGCAAACTTGTCTCACTACCTACTGGATTTTCCATACAATTGCGACCATTCTGTCTTCATGGTTGGTTTGACGGAAACCATTCAGGGGCTAATGGTTCTGCTACCATCAACTATCTTGCTATTTCGCAGGCAGAAGTCGACAAAATCATGAAATGGACGAATCATGCAATGATTAGTTGGAATGACTGGAGACGGGCCGTTTGGTAAAGAGTACGGCCATCGCCGGCAAGATAACAAAAGCTGCGAGCAGACAGGCTATCTCACCAATATCTGCTGCTTTACCAAACGATCGCAATGCACGATTACTCGCTAGCAGTAACGTTGAATAGCCAATGATTGTTGTCGCCGAGCACAGAGCGACGGCTGAGCCGGTTTCCAGAATCACCCGTCGAATGCTGCCTGAGCCTTCACGGCGCAGTCGAGCCCAAATGTTTGCGGCATAGTCAGATCCGACCCCAAGCGTAATCGGCAGTGTCACAAAGTTCATGAAGTTGAGCTTGATCTGCAACCATCCAAGCATCCCACCAAGCCAAACCATTCCGACTCCAGTGGCTAGCAACACTGGCAGCGCGCCCCAAAATCGAAACATGATGCAAACCAACAGAAGGACACCGGCTAGCGCAACGGCTGTGACACGAGGTCCATCCTTATGGATGGTTTCGACCATACCTGCAAACACAGAACCAGCACTCGCCGCAATCCAGGTTTGACCGAGTGCCTCAACCCGCAGCGATTCGGAGAGGCGAATGAGATCATGGCCGTTCCAGTCAGTGTAATTTGCATAATCGGCATCGATACCGATCAACCGACCACGTTGGCCATCGACCTCTGTAAATGCCTCCACCACCAAGCGAGGCAAATCATCGACTGTCAGCCCCCGAAGGTAGTCTGGCGGCCGAAATCCACTGACGTCTGCCCATTCCTGATCGCTCATAATATCGCGATTCTTGTCAAGCTTATTGCGGATTCGGCTTAACAGCTCAAGCTTCGCAGTTTGTTCAGTAGGAAGCGCAGCGTTTAGCGTCCGAACCACAGCCAGAGTATGCTTATCACCGCGTGCGGCATCTGTTTGGCGCATAACTTGCGCTACAATATCGGCCTGCTCTGGCTTATCAACAAGGAGAACCCCATTATTCCCAATGTAGCCCGCACCAAGGTTCGCCATCCCAAGAGACTCCATCCGGCCCCATAAATGACTATTCTCGCCATCATCACTGCGTAGATTGTTGAAATTCCATTCAATAGGGTCCGCTAAATAGGGACGGAGAGGGACCAGCGCCACAACAAACAACGCACACGCACCAAGTGCAATCCGGATGGGATGAGCAGCCAGCAGACGACCCAAGAATGAAAACGGCACATGCCATAAGCTGGGTTTTGGAGTGAAAATCCCGGCAAAGTGATGCTCACTGCGAACTAATAGCGGAGGCACAAAGAGCATGGTGGCAATCCAAACCAGCACCATTCCTGCGCCACCAATCAAACCAAACTGACTGAAACCACGAAAATCTGTGAACATCAGGCTTGCATACGCAATGCTGGCAGCAAGCATCGCTGTTGCGGTTCCAAGCATAGTGTTTGTCATTGCATGAGCTATTGATTCCTCAACCGAATATCCACTAGTTCGCTCTTCTCCATAACGAGCTAGCAGAACGATCGGTGCATTGATTCCGTTGCCAAGAATAATCGATATCAGAAAAGCGGTATTGATATTAAGATATTGAATTGTAACTTCAGCCAAAGCAAGAGACAAGACCACTCCATAGATAGCCGGAAGTGCAATTACAAACAAAATCCCCACACGTCTAAAATGCAAATAAATAACCAACATTATCAATGTAATACAAACGATAGTCGCAAAGGTGATATTGTCCTGAATTGTCTTCTGCTCAGATATCGCCATCGCAATGTGGCCGGTATAAAGAACCCTAAGGCCGGAATGAAATGAGGAAGGATTGACCTTGGCCACTACGTCTTTGACCGCCTTGAGCGTTTGATGATCGCCCATCGTGCCAAAGCCATCTCGCTGCCGCCACATCATGATCCCGATAGAGTTGATACCATTTTCATTCTTAGAAAATACGCTGGCATCGACCTGTTCGGCTACCGTTGGAAGCTTCGCATCGATGTCTTTACGCAGAGCGGTGAGTTCTGCCTCTGCATCTCCTTCCAAGTCGATAAAAAGCGGTGACTTCCGTCGAGCGAGGCTGCGATCTAGCAGTGTCTCCGATCTCTCAAGTTCCTTCATATCAGCGTACAGCCATTTCCACTTGGCTGCGAACCTCGGTATCTCGTCATCAGGTTTCCACTGAATCTGCGAAAACACCGTAGGTACGAGTTTCTCTAACTCAGGCTTGAGGGCCATCCAGAACCGCTTGTTCGAAGCAGCATCAGGACAGTCCAGGATCAGCACCAGGTTCGTCGCACTTTTCTGCCTACCAGCAATCCTTCGCACCGCTTGAACAGCTGGATGAGCCGATGGCAATAACTCCGCTAGGTCCGTACGAAGCTCCAATCGCACCGCTAGCGTGGCCGCCGCCGCACCAAAAATCAGGGCTGCAAGCAAGATCCAGCCAGCGTTGTGTGCTGCAAAACGAACGTAACGCTGACAAAGGAGCCCAATCCGTCCAGGGGGATCGGCTGAGCGAGAGGAAGCGGAGGAAGGATGTGTAGCCATGGCGGTCAGAACAATTGCCTGGAAAGCGATGTCACAGTTGGCGGCCACAACTCATTAATGAGGAGCTTGTCGCATGCCTGTCGACGGTACCCTGTCCAAGCGATGAAGGTTAACGTCGACAATAACTCTATGGCGCAACTGCGAGGCGATGCTAGCAGTGGCTTATATCTTCGGTCAATCCCTCCCAGAGAGCAAAACCAGGAGCAACCAAACGGCACTCTTCCCAGGCAGTCTTCATCTGG
>ERZ724524.1650-NODE-1650-length-14852-cov-3.663918_pt1 | contig 14852 bp, 10 predicted proteins | sample MGYA00376057_ERZ724524 | MGnify/ENA primary metagenome ERZ724524 (study PRJEB28724, sample SAMN07190888) | wastewater metagenome | isolation source: influent of sewage treatment plant in Hong Hong | place: USA: Christiansburg, Virginia | collected 2016-03-01 ...
CATCTCATCAGATGAGAATCTAGAAACCTTTTGAAAAATTCCAATGAGTCTATACTGGAATGCAAAATACCGAAGTGGAGTAAAAAGGATACGAAACATATCCTCAATCATCTGAGGGTTATCAAGTTGGTTATTATATTCATCTGTAAATATCGAGGTTGCTGCAACGAGTGATTGGAGTCACTGATGTGCAGATTCTCGGGTGTCAGATGATACAAGTATACGAATAGAAGCTTCAAATCCTGGTTGACCCGCTGATTCCCCCACCATTTTCTGAGATTCAGTTTCTGCTTGATTGAATATTTTGTATGAGTCACCACTACTCGCTCCAGGAGCGTTACTCGATGTTTCTTCATTTTGGATCAATCGATAAAATATCCATGAAATAGGAAGGAGTAAAAAATGAATTGCTGAAATAATTAGTCATCATTTTAATCCTTTTTTATATTCTCATTTTGCAACAAGTCCAGCGGCTTTTTTAGCCTTTCTATTCCATGAGTGCCCAAGTGGCTTCATAACAATCTGAATAGAGGCTACATCGGTTTTTTTGAGTGAACCAAAATTATTCGTAAACGATGAGAGTGGATCATCTTCGAAGTATTTGTAGGTTTTGAGTGGATAGATATCATCATTACGCTTACTGATAGAAGCAGCTTCGAGTGCATATCATCTTGGTTTGATTTCAGGGAGATCATCTTTATTTATAAGTCGAACCTCTGCATCTGGATAATTCGATGTGACCTGTTGAGTAATCAGAGTCATATGCTCCTGATACGCAGCCAGATAAAAATGTACCTGACCCTGACTATATATCATCTCAAGTGAGATCTTGGCGTGACAAAAAATAAAATTCAGAATTGTGTTCCAGGCACTAATTGTCGATATTTTATGAACACTTTTATAAAAAAGCGTCATAATACCAATTTTTTCTTTAAAATCCTTTTTGGTATCTTGTTCTTTATCGAGCTTGGAGTCGGCACGAGGAAGTGTCACCTTCATATATCGCATACGAGGAGTCATCATCACTTCATAGGTGAGTCGCATGATACGGATACATATCCAGATGATGATAACAGCGAGGAAAATATTGAGTGCATTCTCAAAAATCCAAACAAAAAAATCAAAAAATCCAGACCAGTATGATGATTCTGTTGGCTTTTCTGCTACTGTTGCTACTCTCACATTGATTGCAAAAGTTTCTGGTAATGTGATAAATATCAAAATGATACTTATAAGAAATCTATTCATTGTACCATATTAGCATATACAGTCTAATTCACAAAAAAAAAACCACTTTTTTACTTTACAATAGACGAAAAACCTGCAAAAAAAAATGATAGAATAATATATCTTATAAAATAGTCCATTTTTTATTCATTGGTTACTTGCATTTATCAGATGGATATCTACAATATGACTCATTCTTTCGTGGAACTATATCCAGTTATCTGAACTCAAAATATGCAAAAACTCTTCTCTTCATCAATATATGGTATATCTGGACATCTGGTGGAAGTTGAAGTGGATGTCATAACTGGAATGGGACAATTCACCATTGTTGGCCTTGGTGATGCTGCAATACAAGAGAGTCGGGAACGAGTTCGCAGCGCTATCAAGAATTCTGGATATAGTTTTCCTGGTTGAGCTCGCATCACTGTGAACCTAGCACCAGCAGATCTCAAGAAAAAATGACCCCTCTATGATCTCCCTATAGCGCTCGGTATTCTCTGAAAAGAGATAGAATTCTTGGAAGATATTGTAACAACATCGCTATTTCTCTGAGAACTAGCACTCGATGGTATTGTCAGACCGATTCAGTGAGCGCTACCAGCAACTATACTCGCCCGAGAACTCGGTATGAAACGTATATTTCTCCCAGTGGATAATACTCTCGAGGCATCTGTCATTCCAGATATTGATGTGATTGGCGTAGCATCTCTCTCGGATCTTGTTGCAATCCTGACAGGTGATACTCCTATTCCAGCAAGAGTCACCAAGCCAGAAATCCAAGAAAATGAAAAACGAGTATATTCACCAGATTTCTCAGATATCATCTGACAAGAACATGCGAAACGAGCACTTCTGATTGCTGCAGCTGGAGGACACAATCTCCTGATGCAATGACCACCCGGGAGTGGTAAAACGATGCTCGCAAAAGCCATGGCAGGAATACTCCCAGATATGGAGCTCGAGGAACAGATTGAGTTGTCAAAAATATACTCTGTAGCAGGCCTTCTCAGTAGGGATCTTCCTCTTATTGTGAATCGACCATTTCGGGTAATACACCATACAGCGAGTGAAGCATCTATCATTGGAGGTGGACGAGATGCTCGTCCAGGTGAGATATCTCTCGCACACAAGTGAGTACTTTTTCTTGATGAATTCTTGGAATTCTCTAAGTCGCTCCTCGAGACCCTCAGACAACCTCTCGAAGATGGCGAGATCACTATCAATCGTGTCAATCAATCTTGTAGATATCCAGCCAGGTTTTCTCTCATCGGTGCGATGAATCCATGTCCGTGTGGATATATGTGAGATCCTGAGAAGCCATGTGTTTGTTCGCCAATGTCGATAGAGAAATATAGGTCTCGTCTCTCTGGTCCTATTCTTGACCGAGTAGATATCTTCATGCAAGTACCAAGAGTCAAAACAGGAGAACTCGGGGAAAAGAGATCTGGACTCACCAGTATAGTCCTCAAAGAAAAAGTAATGAAAGCAAAAGAAATGCAACATATGCGATTTGTAGGGAAAAAAATCCACTCCAATGCTGAAATGTCGAATGTCGAAATAGAGAAACTTGCAAATATCAGTCCTGAAGCTATAAAAATAGCAATATCTTCAACCGAAAAACTCAAGTTATCAACACGTGTCTACTATAGGATTCTCCGTGTCGCTCGTACTATTGCTGATATAGATAATTCTGAGATAGTTGAGATCAAGCATATTTTAGAGGCTTTTTCATATAGAGGAAACTAAAGAAATATGAAAACAATACTCTACATCAACCCACTTCTCGAAGAGATTAACTTTCTCATATTTCAATGAGAAAATACCATAAAAAAAACTCTCCCAAAGAATTTCAATACTGCTTCGACATTTCCAAAAATGCTTGTCGATCTTGTCGATCTATATAGTATCGATACTATATTTTGTGTTACTGGGCCTTGACCATTTACACTTATGCGTGTTGTCACATTGGCGATCAATGCAATCACGTATACAAGAACTATACGGATCAAGTCATGTCACTTTTTTGACCTCATCAGAAATGGCAATATTCCTATAATCGAAGCAAATACGAAAGAATATCTGATAAAAATTGGGGTCGATATTATCAATATAGAAAAGGAACTACTCAAAAAATGAACCTACGAATGAATAATTTCATCAAATCCCTCGACAGAAAATATAAAATACATACAATATTGTGACAATGCTAGCAATCTCCTTCAGGTATTTTTAGAAAAAATATATGAAACAAAAATTGTTCCGATATATTTCAAACCCCCTCATATAACATGACCGAAAATCTAAACCTTGCCTCTCAGATGCGCCCTGGAGAGAAACTCCTCATGAAACTCCATAGACATTGGATTGTATTTATTTTCAAGCTCTGATATATTCTTGGCTTGATTATCACAACAATCATATTATTCTATATGAAAGATCATCTTATAATTTTATTTGGTACTGCTCTTTTTTGGTGATTTTTATGCCTATATTGGATGTTTTTTCTTACTTTTATACTGGTTTCATGGATCAATGATGAACTCGATCTATTCCTCATCACAGACCAACGAATTATCTGAATCGAGCAAGTATCGGCACTCACGAGACGTGTGAGTGAGTGTGGACTCAATCGAGTACAAGAGGTAAATGCTGAAGTAGCTGGTATACTACAAACAGTTCTCCGGTATGGTCATGTACATATCCATACAGCGAGCGAGCACTCTGATATGATTGTGAGTTTTGCTCCACATCCAGTAGAAAATGGTAATAGAATCAATACAATTATCAATGAATACCGTACTAAAAATACCTCAACCAAGAACTCTACCCTCTAAAAAACTTGTTTTTTTATACTTTTTCATATAATGAGATCTATTCTCATTATTTTTTAAACGGGAAATATTTTATTTTCACAATTAACCATATTCTCTATGTCTCAAGTTTTTGATACGATCATCATCGGTGCTGGTAGTGCCGGACTCCCAGCAGGTATGTACGCAAGTAGATACAAGCTCTCGAACATTATCATCGGTGAGCTCCCAGGTGGGGCTCTTGCAACGAGCCACTGTGTAGAGAATTGGCCTGGTGTACTCACTGGTACTGGCAAATCTATCATGGATGCATTTGCGGAACATGCCATAACTGCTGGATCGACAATAGCACAGGAACGTGTCGAAATAGTGACGAAGAATGGCGAACATAGATTCACCGTGAAAACAAGCACTGGAAAAGAATACCATTCCAGAACAGTGATACTCGCAACTGGAAACAAATACAAGAAACTCGGAGTACCTGGCGAAGCAGAGTTCATCGGACAAGGAGTATCATATTGTGCCACTTGTGATGGTAACTTTTTCTGATGACTCTCTGTAGCTGTCGTAGGTGGCGGTAATACGGCGATCACTGAGGCACTCTATCTCGCTGAGATCGCTCGTGAAGTCCATATTTTGGTGAGAACTGATCGGGTACGAGCTGAGGACATCTGGGTAGAAAAAGCCAAAAAACACACGAATATCATATTCCACTACTTCACTGAGGTTGCTGAGATCCAATGAGATATGATGGGGATGAAGTCTATTCTCTGCAAAGATGGATCGACACTACCACTCGATGGGATATTCATCGCTGTAGGAAATGAGCCATATACTCAACTCGTGGATGCACTGAGCCCAGAGAAAGACCCAGAAGGATGTCTCGTTGTAGACAAGAGACAAGAGACGAGTGTGAAGTGACTCTATGCAGCTTGAGATGTGACAACGGGTAGTAACAAGTTCAGACAGACGATCATGAGTGCTGCAGAGGGTTGTCTCGCTGCAAACTCTGTACACGAAGATATCCTGAGAATGGGAGAATAATAGTTATTCTACATTATACCCTTCGAATTCGAAGGGTATAATTAATTATATAAATCTAATCTTCTATAAAAAAATCTCAATCCACTTCTTTAATTTCATATACTTTCTTTTTTTGTACTCAGACATTATATCGAATCATAAGATCAACTAGTTTTTCTCAATTTATTAAAATAATTTTATGATGCTTTGCATCTCGTACTTTTTCTTTAGCTGTTTCACTAAAATCGGAAGTTGTTACAAAAATACCTTTTGAGACTTCATTCATAGATCAAATAAAGTTTCTAATTTCCAATCATCATACATTTCATTTTGTATATCTTTTTGCTTGTGTATAAATTCTTTCTAATCCTAAGGCATCCTGATTAATTATTCCATCGATACCATCATCACCTGATTTTGGAGTCTCTACAAAATCTCAATATCCCATTTCTTGAAACAAGATAAGTATAATTTTTTCAAAAAAATATGGATTAGTTTCCATTAATTTATCGAGTAAATCTTTTCGCAAAGTATAATCAAATTTTTTGAATCCCTGCTCAATAAGATCTTCAGGAGTGAGATCATCAGATATATTAACTTGAATTTCTTCTGACTCTTTTTTTAAAGGAGTAATAAATTTTACAAAACTCTCATATTTTTTTAGATCACTTACCGTTATTTCTGTAATTCATGATGATGCCATTTTCAGTCATTCTTCTGTGATAATAGCATATCATCGTTTTGGATAAGCAATTAAACCAGCTTGTTTTAAATAAGATTTTCCCCATCAAACTTTATTCGAAAATAATCATGTACCATTTGGACTTTTAAGGTTTTTTTCAGAATCTGAAACATTGAATACAAGATATAATGATTCGATCATTTCTGAAAAATGAAATTCTTTCTTATTAGAAAGAAGCTTAAGTATAGGCATCATAGTTTCATTAAATTTTGGAATCATATAGGTTGATTAGTTAAGCTTGATCATATTCATTAGTACTCAAATTTCAATATTTACATAATTTCCCTTCCAAGTCCTACTTCTTCGTTTTTATATCCCCCAGTTTCTTTACTTCAGTTTCTTGTTGTCTCTTGAGTTTCTGTATATCGGTTGCAGGTGCGAGATTTTCTGGAGTGATGCCACTCTTGATGAGGAATTCTCGGACTCAGTGATTATTTTTGGAGTGTTCCGAGATAATAGCTGTTTCTCACTTCATATTCTTGTTTTCTCGGATATTGTGATTGGTGACTTCTGCGGCAAGATCCTTGGCCTTGAGGAGTACTGTAGGGAGGAAATCAGCAAGTGAGCAATCCTCATGGACACCGAGTTTTTCTTTCATCGCTTTGGTATTGTTTCAACCGAAGAGGATCGTATCTCACTTGCTCCTGATGCGAGCCATCCCTATACCATCAACTCCCCGTTCAAATGCAAGTCCAGTAAGTTGTTTTTCTGTTTGTGTTAGCTTTTCTCTCACATTGATTCTCTCATAATCAAGAAGCTTCTTCTCTACGAGCTCTTGTTTACGAGTCTGTACGGCAAAATATGCCTGAGCAAAAGCAATCTCTTGTTTACGAGGGTCACCATTTTGTGCTACGAGATAGGCCGCATAACGAGTAAGATGAAAATCCGCACCAGGCCTTCATCAATTACTTTTTACGGGCGCCCGTAAAAAGTGATCGTATGGACTATTGCCAGCTTTTTTACATGATTCAATGGCTCGATCCATAAGATCTTCAAACACTTGCCATTTACTATAACCAAGCAATCATTGCAAATCTCGAGCACTCCAATATTCAGATTCATCTTCTGCAAAATATTTGATCTCTTCGAATGAAGAGAAAAGCTGTGAGATAAGCGTTGTTTCCATAATAAGAATTATTTTACTGATTATAAGGAATACAAAAAAATACTCAACAAAAATCTCTTGCAGAATTTATTGAATATATTTTTGTATACTTTGTATATACTACTTCCCTCTTTTTTCCATATATTTCTTGAGTGCCTTGGCTGTATAGCTATTCTCTACCTTGAGGATCTTGTCTCTTGGGCCTGCAAATACCAGATTTCATCACTTATCGCCACCCTCGGATCCGATGTCGATGATGGCATCCGCATTGGCGATGATATCGAGATTGTGTTCGATCACGAGAACAGAGTTCCCCTTCTCGACGAGTCTATCGAGGATATCGAGGAGTTTCTGAACATCAGAAAAATGAAGCCCTGTTGTTGGCTCATCGAGAATATAGAGTGTCTGTCCTGTCGATCTCTTGGCGAGGTCGAATGCGAGCTTGATACGTTGTGATTCTCCACCTGAGAGGGTTGGTGCAGATTGTCCGAGAGTTATATATCAGAGACCAACATCGATGAGCACATCGAGAACTCGCTTGATCCGAGGAAAACTGATAAAAAATGCACTCGCATCTTCGATCGTCATATCGAGAACTTCTGATATATTTTTTCCCTTGAATTGTACCTGGAGAGTTTCATTGTTATATCTACTTCCCTCGCACGACTCACATTCGACGTAGACATCCGGGAGAAAGTGCATCTCTATTTTCTTCGTACCACTACCCTCACAGATCTCACATCGTCATCCCTTCGTATTGAATGAGAATCTCCCAGGACCAAATCCACGTTTCTGTGCATCCAACGATGCGGCGAATACCTCTCGAACATGGGTGAAGAGTCATGTATATGTGGCGATATTAGAATGTGGTGTTTTTCCAATAGGGGACTGATCTATGATGATCACCTTGTCGATGTTCGACACTCCTTCGACACGTTCGTGGCGACCAATCTGTCGACTACTCGGATAGAAATAATTCATCAGATAGTTTGATAATATATCGATAATAAGGGATGATTTCCCTGAACCAGATACACCAGTTACGACTGTCATACATTCGAGAGGGATTCGGACATTGATATTTTTGAGATTATTTTCGACAGCTCCATATATTTCGATGAATTTTTTTGGAGCCTTAGTGACTGGATTTTTTCTAGTTACTGATTTTCTGAGAGAGAGATAATCAGCAGTCTGCGTATCTGAAGCAAGGAGATTATCATACGTTCCAGAAAAGAGCACTTCCCCGCCATGGACTCAGGCTCATGGACCAATATCGATAATATGATCACATTCTCGCATGATATCTTCGTCATGTTCGACAACAACAACCGTATTTCCGATAGTCGCCAGTCGCTTGAGATTGGCGATGAGCATATCATTGTCACGAGGATGGAGACCGATAGATGGCTCATCGAGAACATAGATGATTCCCTCGAGCCTCGTTCCTATCTGTGTAGCAAGACGGATACGCTGTGATTCTCCTCCTGAGAGTGTACCAGCACGACGAGCGAGTGTCATATATTCGAGTCCGACTCCTGCGAGGAACTCGAGTCGTTCGACAATATTTTTGAGGATTGGTTTTGAGATATGTTCCTCAGATTTGGTGAGAGATAAACCCGAGAAGAATATGAGTGATTGTTCGACACTCATCATCGATAGTTCGCCAATATTTTTACCTGATATTCGAACATTTAGAAAGGGTTTCTGGAGTCTATATCCAGAACAAGATCGACATATTTGTTCTGTGGCGAAGTTGGCGATTCTCTTGAAATAGGCATCATGAGCACTATCTGCTTCCGTATGTCTGCGTTCGAGATTTGGAATCAATCCTTCGTATCGAGACTTGTGAGTTTTTCCATCATTATTCCTACCGAGATATGAGAGTTCGAATGAACCTGGAACTCCATAGAGGATTTTTTGGCGATCCTTTGGACTCAGAAGTGACCAAGAAGTGTTCATAGAAATTCCCTCAGATTTGCAAACGGTTTCGAGAAGAAGACTATAAAATGGATGAGCTTGCCATGGGAGGAGTGCTCCTTCGGCAAGAGTCAATTCTCACTTGGTAATATCAGTCTCGAGAAATGTTACAGAGGAACCGAGCCCATGACAAGTCGTACAAGCGCCACGATGAGAGTTGAATGAAAAATTAGAAATATTGAGATTTTCTACTTGATAATTACAAATCGGGCAAGATGCATGGAGAGAGAAATGCGAATAGAGATCTCATCTTGAGATCGATACTCTTCCAGCTCACTTTTCGAGAGCAATACGAATCGAGTCGACGAGACGAGTATCAAAATTCTCATCAATCTTCTTGATGAGACGATCTACAACAATATATACCTTATCATCTTCTTGGAGCTCCATATCAAGTTCATCTGCTACAGAATAGGTATTTTCACCAATCTGGAATCTCACAAATCATATATCAGTTACCTTCTTCGCCAATATATCTAGAGTGGTAATTGTCTCATCCAGATTAATCGGAGTGAGGATATGGAATCTGTCTCCTTCGCCAAACTTCGACACATGTTCGACAATATTTTTGAGGCTATCTTTTTTGAGTGGAACATCAGAGTGATTGATACAATAGGGAATACCGATACTCGTAAAAAGTAATCGATAAAAATCATATATCTCTGTAATAGTTCCGACAGTTGATCGTGGATTATTGGATACTGTCTTCTGATGGATAGCAATAGTAGGAGAGAGTCCTCTGATCTCACGAACATGTGTTGCCTCAGATATATCCGATATGATAGTACGAGCATAGGTCGAGAGTGATTCTAGATATCTTCGTTGCCCCTCAGCATAGAGCGTATCGAAAGCGAGGGATGATTTCCCTGAACCAGATACGCCCGTAATTACGGTGAGTGTATTTTTTGGTATCGATACGGATATATTCTTGAGGTTATGCGTCTCAGCACCAATTATCTCGATAGTTTCTGACATGAGTGTTTTAGTATAAAAATACAATCCTCTTATCCTATCCATTAGATACTATAATGCAAAGATTTTTCATATATTTATTGATTTGATGCAATAAATAATCCATATACCTTCTCTACTCATCTTGATTTGAGGATTTTTGCACAAGCATTGGCTGTCGATCCTGTCGATAGGATGTCATCTATGAGAATAACTGTTTTAGGAAGTTTGATTTTTGTAAGTATTCCGAATGCATATTCTCTATTTTTTATTCTCATAGATTTTGAGAGTTTTGATTGGCGACGAGTGAAAAATGCCCGAAGTGGTTTTCTCTGTTCTATTCATAATTTTCTGGATAACCGAGATACAATCAAGTCAATATGATTGAATCCGCGAATCATATATCGACTCCAATGCATCGGCACACCAACTATACAAATATCGCTTGTAGAAGAGAATACTCAGTATATATCGCCAGTTTTCGCCAATATATCGACATATTCTCATACATGTTGTCGATCAGATCTATACTTATATGATTCTATTGTATTACTGATATCAGCATAATGAGTAGTCACGTATATTCCATCAAGGCTTATATCTACTATCTCTTCTTTATAGTGTTGGGTGAGATCTTTTGGATCAAGTATATTTTTCTGAACTACGCCATATGTCGACATGTCGAAAAATATACTCATAATCCCATGAAAAACTGGATGCATATATCTATTGTTTATAGTTCAATATTTTATTGATGATTTCTTCTGTATTTTTTGAGAGTCATTCTTTTTTGAGTATCTTTTCGAGATATGGGCGCATGATATTTTGACTTTCTAGATTGAGTTTTGGAAAGAGCTTGAATGCTCCAGACATTCGTGCTGCTGTATGATGATTGATATGGTCAATCTCAAGTATAAAGTCTGTGAGAAGACAATATCCAGATCCATCTTTTTTGTGGAAAGATTCTAGATTACGAGAAAATGACCCAAAGAGTGACTTCGCGTGATTGGGAAGGATTTTTTGATAAAATGATTCTTGTTGAGTTTGTATGATACGTTCGACACTATCATCGCGTGATGATCAACCGATAATGGTAAAATATTTCATCATCACGAGAGCGTTGGTGCCAAATTGATCGATAAAATCTTGCATAAATGGATGGCGATCTATTGTCGATATTCTGTCGATATGACTGAGTGCTGCTAGACGCAGTGTCATAGTAGATGACTCCTTATATTGAGATTCAGCAAGAGAGAGAATATTGGATGTATTCTCAGAATATGAGAGGAGCTCAAGAAGGGAATTGATATATGCACGAGTGCCTATTTCACGAGATGACGTTTTTTCATCTTTTGGTAGACCACTACGCAGTGATAGGTAGAGTTTCTCTATATCATTCTCATATCTTCCCAAGATGGCTCCAATGAGCCTATTTCGAGCATCTTGGATGCTATCAAAATCTATATCAAATCCAATACTTCCAGCTATAACATTCATACTGGGCACCTGAACAAGAAGGGATTGATAGGGACGATCTTCTGAATCAATCAAAATAGAACCATAGGCATCCAGATATTCTTGAGGTACAGTTCATCCACTCATGAGGGAACGAATAACCTCGATGGCATATTGTTCCGCTGCTTCGTATCGAGCAAATCAATCTGTCTCATATTGCATCAGGAATACTGGATCAATTACATCACAATGCACTCGTATTGGAGCAGAGAACGATCGATTCAATGAGATTTTTGGTTCACTATCAATTCATTCGAATATAAATGTTTCTTCGGATTTTGATATTATTAAGATTCCCTCTTGGATTCTATTTTGAAGTGGTTTATTTGATAAATTGAGATCAAGTTTGGATCCATCTGGAGCAAATAGAGCGATAGCAAGTGGATAATAAAATGCTTTTTGTTCCTCTCATTGAGTATTTTTATCGATTACCTGAATACAATTCACACGATATGTTCTCGCTATTGCATCATAATCTGTTGTAATCTTGATTCCTGGTGTTCGTTCCTGATGGTACCAGGTTTCTTCGAATTGTGTGAGGTCAATACCTCAACCCGTAGCCATAGCCCAGACAAAATCCTGAGTCGTTACTGCTTGTCCATCGAATGTATCAAAATAGAGATCCATTGCAGTTCGAAACCTCTCCTTTCAAAGAAGTGTTGCCATCATACGAATCACTTCAGAACCCTTTTCATAGACCGTTGCTGTGTAGAAATTATTCATTTCTTTGTATGATGCTGGCTGTATAGGGTGAGCCGTCGGCCCAGCATCTTCAGTAAACTGAAATTCCCTAAGATCACGTATATCCTCTATCCTCATCGTATCACGTGAATTCATATCTCATGAGAAGTCATGATCACGAAACACTGTGAGTCATTCCTTGAGGGTGAGCTGAAACCAATCTCGACAAGTAATACGATTACCCGTCCAATTATGGAAATATTCATGTCAGATAACACTCTCAACTCAGAGGAAATCCTTATCTGTAGCTGATTGTATATCAGCAAGTACATAGATAGTATTGAATATATTGAGACTCTTATTCTCCATAGCTCCCATATTGAAACTATCTACAGCAACAATATGAAATACATCGAGATCATATTCTCGACCGTAGGTATCCTCATCCCATAGCATGGATTTTTTGAGTGATTCCATAGCATGGAGACATTTTGATTCATTGCCATGTTCTGAGAAGATATGGAGATCTACCACTTTCCCTGACATGGTTGTGAATATATCAGATATCTTACCAAGATCCCCAGCAACAAGAGCAAAGAGATATGATGGCTTCTTGAATGGATCATTCCATTTTGTGAAATGATTATTTTCGTCAATTTCTCCGGAATCAATCAGGTTGCCATTTGAGAGAAGAATTGGGTATTTTTTCGATGCTATGATAGTAGTAGTAAATATTGTCATCACATCAGGGCGATCGAGAAAATAGGTAATTTTTCGAAATCCCTCTGGTTCATTCTGGGTACAATAGATAGCTCCAGATTTGAATAATCCTTCTAGTTCTGTATTTGCTTCTGGATATATTTTTGTGATAATGTGTAGTGAGAATATCTCTGGAAGAGTTGCTAGAGTAAGGGACTTTCCATCAACTCCATATTCATCCGCCCTAAGAATTCTCCCATCGAGAGATATCTCTATGAGTTCGAGATCTATACCATCCAGAATAATAGAGTTCATTAGAGGACTACTAGATTGGATTTGTATAGTATTTTCAACAAGAGTATGGCTATCTGAAATAGTAAACTTGAGATCACAAGATATAATAGAATGTGTTGGAGATATATAATCTGAGAGGAATTTTTCAGTATTTGACATGAGAAGAGGGGGCGATAAATAATAATTTTATTGATATTGAAATCTAAAATAAGAAAGAAGAAACAATATGGCAAGTAAGAAAAGGGAACAAGAGAGGAAAAGAGTGAGTCCAGCTCACCATGCAACAAAGAAAAGGGAATAGAGAGTAGCAAGCGTGCTAAATCCTATACTCGAATAATGTAATACTGAAAAATCATAGGGAAATCTCTCTTCCCAAAAGAAGGTATTTCCTATAATACAGAGAGAGAAAAAGAAAATAAATAATAAACTCGAGAGAATATCTGGAAGCAGTATGAGTGTAGAAAAGAGATTGGTATAGAGGAAAAATAGTATCACTGTAGCAAGAGAATATGAAATATAATTCGAATAACGAATATGAATAGAAAAAAGTGATATAGCAAAAATAGGAAGAAACCAAACAAAGTAAAAATATGGAAAAAATACAGAGACTATCTGCACTACTCAAAGTACAAGCAATAAAGTAAGGAGAAATACGCGACTTGATTCGATAAAACCATCAAAAATAGGTATTTTTGGTGAAAATTCAAAAAGTAAAATAGCGATCAATCCTGTAATTCCAAGAAGTGTGAAAATATTAAGGTTTCCAAACAAATATATTATACAAGTATCCATAGCTATGATTCCCGAGAGAGTGAATGCCAGGAATATATTCACATTTTCATCTGGAAAATAAGTGAAAAAAAAGTAAGAAAAACAAAGAGTAACAATAGAGAATACAATATGTATAATTGTGATATCACCAGAAAATATGAAAAAATAAATAAGTTGAGCAAATATCGTAATATAGCTACAAATCAGATGAAATCTGAGTGCATCACGGAAAAATATAGTATCCCAATTGAATGCAAAAATATAACCACTAAAAATCAGAAAAATCAATAAAAGAATGTAGATATGAAGATGAAAATTCGCACCAAGATCTCGAGTTACTGTAAATGCAAGCACATAGATACCAAAATAAGTGAGTACAAGTGGTATAAGTATACTTTTCCTTGGTGATATATTTAGATCAGGTACTTGTAATCACTCATGTTGAGTTGTATCAGATTTTGAGAAAAATAGAGGAGAAAAATAGAGGAGAAAAAAAACAAGTAATAAAACAAATGCTCATTGCATCAATACACTAGAGAGCAAATAAGCTATAAAAAAAAATACAGCATGAACTCCTATAAGTAAGAGATACATGATTTAAAAATTAACGGAAAGGAAATATATAGAGAAAAAGAGTATGGGAGTTATTATAATAAGACTCTTAAATCACTGTAAATAGGAAAGAAGGGTTGATGAAATCGCAAGTAATACTATAAACAATATCGTCTTTCCATCAACACGACTCACGAGGAGTCATGTTGAATTCAGAATATCAAGAATTATATATGAAATCGTGTATAAAAAAAGAGTGTATGTTAAGATATTCACTACTACTTTGATAGCACCGAAAAGATTATCAATATAGTATTCTACACCATGTACCATTTTTGTATATGATATGACTCTATTATTGATACGATTATCGATTATTTCTATATTTTGTGATATGAGTTTTCTTCTTAATAAAAGTTTTTTTACTTTTAAAAATTGAAACGTCACTATATTTTTTATAATATCTAGTTCTGTTGCAGAGAGTTTTTTACTATAAATCGCT
>ERZ724524.1651-NODE-1651-length-14848-cov-4.741161_pt1 | contig 14848 bp, 14 predicted proteins | sample MGYA00376057_ERZ724524 | MGnify/ENA primary metagenome ERZ724524 (study PRJEB28724, sample SAMN07190888) | wastewater metagenome | isolation source: influent of sewage treatment plant in Hong Hong | place: USA: Christiansburg, Virginia | collected 2016-03-01 ...
CGTAATTCGTATTCCCGTTGCTGCAACACAAGTAAAGTTGAAAGGCGAAATTATGAAGCCTGGGATTTTTGAAGTATTGCCCAACGAAAACTTAGCCCAATTGTTCGATTTTGCTCAAGGCTTTACTAGTAAGGCTTATACAGCATCTGTAATCATTCAACAATATACTGATAGAGAAAAGAAAATTCAAGATGTAAGAAGTGAATTTTTCTCCAATTATTTTCCAAAACGTGGCGATGAGATTACTGTAGGAAAAATACTCAATCGTTATAGCAATAGAGTAGTGGTAGATGGAGCAGTGTATCGTCCAGGAGCTTTTGAATTAACACCAGATTTAACGTTAACACAATTGTTGCAAAAAGCTGATGGAATTAAAGACGATGCTTATAAAGAAAGAGGATTGCTGTTTAGAACCAATGCTGATTTAAGTAAAGAATTGGTATCGTTTAATGTAGCTTCATTACTTGCAGGAAAAGAAAAAGATATTTTGTTAAAGAAAGATGATTCTGTTTCAATTGTTTCAGCAAAAGATTTTGCAGAATTGTATACCTTAACTGTAGATGGTGAAGTACGCAATCCTGGTGTGTACGAATATTTTAAAGGCATCACTTTAAAAGATGTCTTGTTTCAAACTGGTGGATTTACAGATGCAGCTAGTTCTCAACATATAGAAATTGCAAGAAGAGTAAAAGGCGATACTGCAAAAAATACTGTAATAGCAAAAGTGATAGAAATTGCAACAGGAAAAAATTTAAGTTTCGAAGGCGAAGAAATAAAATTAGAACCTTGGGATGTAATTATGGTACGTAGCAACCCTGGCTATAAAAGTCAAGTAACTGTAAAAGTAGAAGGTGAAGTGATGTATCCAGGTATTTATGTTTTAACTACAAAAGAAGATAAAGTAAGCGATATCTTAAAACGTGCAGGTGGCTTAACTCCACAAGCAGATAACAATGGAGCCAACATTACTCGTATTAATACCAGTAGTTTTAAAGATGAAGCTGCCGAAAGAGTAAATAAACTTAAAAAAGCAAGTGATACATCTACCCAATTAATTGAAGAGTTAAGCAAACCCACTGTAAAAATTGGTTTACAGTTAAATGAAATTTTAAACAATAAAGGCAATAATTTAGAAAACATTACTTTGGTAGAAGGAGATGTTGTTACAATACCCAAACAACGCAATGTGGTTAAGGTAAATGGCGAAGTAATGTTTCCTACAGAAATTGTTTACAAAGAAGGAGCTAGCATAGATTATTATATTGATAAAGCTGGAGGGTTTACAGAAAATGCCAGAAAAAAAAGATTGTATGTACTCAATGCCAATGGTAGTGCATCAAAAACAAAACAGTTTTTATTTTTTAGAACTTATCCAACGGTAAACCCTGGTTCAGAAATTTTGATACCATCTATACCAGAAAAATCTACGAAAGGATTATCAACTGCTGAATGGTTGGCTGTTGCAAGTGGACTTGCGTCATTGGCAGGTATAGCAGTGGCAATTATTAATGTTACAAAGTAATAAACGAATGGAAACTACTTCTATTTCCAACACTGAAAAATTAAATATTCATACAAATCAACCTTTAAGTTTTATTAAAGATTGGTTGAACTATTTTTTGAAAAAATGGGTACTCATTATTTCAGTAGCATTCTTGTTCGGAATTTGTGGTATTACATATGCATGGCTTCAAAAACCTGTTTATAAAGCCGAAATGTTATTTGCAGTTGATGCAGACAATAGTTCAAAAATTGGTTCATTGTCTGGCTTAGCTAGCCAGTTTATGGGCTTAGACTTAGCTGCTGGTAATATTTTTGAAGGCGATAATGTAATTGAGTTTCTAAAAACTAGAACTATTTTAGAGCAAACATTGTTAACAAAAATATTGATTGATGGGAAGAGTGAATTGCTCATTAATAAATATATTCAGTTCAATGATTTAAATAAAAAATGGGCAGAAGATAAGAAAATAGGCGTTGTTCAATTTGATCAATACCCATTAAAGGAAAATCGAGTTAGAGATAGTTTAATTGGAAAAATTATTAAACAAATTTCTTCAAAAGCATTAAAAGTTGAAAGACCGGATAAAAAATTAAGTTTTATCAAAGCAACATATGAAAGTAATGATGAAATTTTTGCTAAGCTTTTTTTAGAAAACTTAGCCATTAATGCTGTTAATTATTATACAGCTTATAAAATAAACAAGTCTAAACAAAATGTTGAAATTTTGCAAAGACAAGTAGATTCTGTTGAGGCTGCATTAACAGGCAATGTTTATGAAATTGCATCTTCGAACGATTTAAATGTAAATCCTACAAAGCAAGTAGTAAGAGCTCATTCTCAAAGAAAACAAATAGATGTTCAAGTAAATGGCCTTGTTTATGGTGAATTGTTAAAAAATCTTGAGTTAAGTAAAATGGCTTTACGTAAAGAAACTCCTCTTATACAAGTTATTGATAAACCTGTTCTTCCATTAGAAATGAAAAAACTTGGAAGATTAATGGGGGGAATACTTTTTGCATTTATTGGGGGACTACTTATTTTAATATACTTGTACTTAAAGAGAATTTTTTTACTGTCTAACAATAATTAGATACTAGCTAAGATTTATGAAAAGCTTCTCACCTAAACAAAAAATTCTTGTTAATGCAATATCCTCATCTGTACAAGTTGTTATTGTTGGTGTAGTTTATTTTTTTTTATACAAGTTCTTACTAAATAAATTGGGAAGTGTTCAATTAGGAATTTGGTCGTTGGTATTGGCCACATCTTCAATAGCTAGTTTGGCAAACTTGGGCATTACGTCAGGCATGGTAAAGTTTATTGCTGATTATGAAGTTAAAAAAGAATTTCATTTAATTGGAGTAACTATTTACACAGCTTTTTTTAGTTTAATATTCTTTATTTCAATTATTGCTATTGTAATATTTTTTTTTGGAGAAGTTATTTTACAACAAATTATAACTGGCAATAATTTAGAACTTGCATTAAAAATATTGCCCATTTCTGTTGCATGTTTATGTATTAATACTTTGAGTGGAATATTTACTTCTGTACTAGAAGGGTTGCAGAAAAATTACATTAAAAATATTATTTACTCCATATCTTCTTTGGTATTGCTATTATTGGCTTATGTATTAACCCCAAAATGGGGACTTGTTGGTGTGGCATACGCTCAGCTTTTACAGTCAGTATTTATTATAGTACTTGCTTTTATTTTTTCATTAAAGTACTATTCAATAAAAGTGTTTTTTAAAAATTCTTGGAGTAACCAAGTATTCAAAAAACTCTTTAATTATGGGGCTAAATTTCAATTAATTTCATTGGCTCAAATGCTTTATGAACCCACCACTAAAATGTTATTGGGAAAATTCGGAGGCCTAGAATTTCTTGGATTTTATGAAATGGCCAATCGATTGGTTTCACAAGTTAGAAGTGTAATTGTTAGTGCCAATCAAGTAATGATTCCTGTAATTGCTCAAGCCAATATTACCAATAAACAAAATGTAGTTTCAATATACAATAAGTCTATGTCGCTGCTTTTGTTTGTATCCTTATTTTTTGTATTAATACTAAGTATTGCAACTCCTTCAATTTCTTTACTTTGGATTGGGCATATAGAAAAACAGTTTATTTTCTCATCGTATATTTTAATTTTTAGCACACTCATTAATATAATGTGTGGGCCTGCCTATTTTTCTTTTTTGGCAGAAGTGTATTTAAAAATATTATTGATTACACATTTAGCTATGGCTGTAATGAATGTGCTTTTTGGATACATTTTTGGCTATACAATTGGAGGTTTTGGCGTTGTTATTGCCTGGGCTGCTGCTTTATCAGTAGGTTCGTTTTGGTGCATTTACATGTATCAAACAAGGCAAAAAATTATAAATGCATCAATTTTTAATAAATCCGATTATATTTTAATAATCTTTTGCTTTGTTATTGCCTCTATATATAGCTACTTTTTTTGGAATGAATCAAGTAAAGGGTTACTTATTCTATATGCTATAATAAGTCTTGTTGTAGCTACTCCTTTTTTTATTTTAAATACTAATTTAAAAAAAATTTGGTATAAGTTTAAATCTCAAACTATTTAATCAATGACCATTGATCGTTCATATTTTGCGAATCCATTGCTTAAGTATTTACGTTGGCTTTTGGGGAAAATTAAGTATCAGTTTAAGTACAGAAATTCTTTTTTAAGAATTGGATATTACTCTTTCATTAACAATTCTACATTTAGTATGTACAATTGGATAGGTCAATTTGTACAAGTTAGCAATAGCTCTTTGGGAGATTACACTTATGTAAATGATTATTCAAGCATTAACAATGCAAAAATTGGCAAATTTTGTTCCATAGCTCAAGGCGTAAAAATTGGGCCTGGTAAACATCCAACTTCAGTTTTTGTAAGTACACATCCGTCAACATATTACAACCCTACTAATTTACTAGGTGATTTTAATGTGCAAACCAATTTTAAATATTATGAACAAGTAAATATTGGGAATGATGTTTGGATTGGAGCCAATGCAATAATTGTAGATGGAGTTTCGATTGCCGATGGTGCAATCATAGCTGCTAACTCTGTTGTAACAAAAGATGTATTGCCCTATAGCATTGTTGTAGGTATTCCTGCAGAACACAAACGATTTAGATTTGCTGAAAACGATATACAATTTCTATTATCAACACAATGGTGGAATAAAGATAGAAATTGGATAAAGGAGCACATTAATGATTTTCACTCAATAGACGTATTTCAACATAATTTTTTTAATGAATGTTAACCAAACTCAGATCATTAATTTATTATTTCTTTTTTTATCCTGTTTATAAATTGCAGTTTAAATCTTTGGGTAGTAGAAGTAGAATTTTTGCACCATTAAAATTGCAAGGAAAATCAAATATTTCAATTGGCAATAAAGTTACGATAGAATACAAAACCTGGTTGGCTGCATTACCATTAACCAATGAAGCAGATTGTATACTTGAAATACACAATGGAGCAACAATAGGACACTTCAACCATATTTATGCTACAAAAAAAGTAGTGATTGGAGAAAATGTATTAACAGCAGATAAAGTATACATAAGCGATAATTTGCACTCTTATACAAATATTCATTTGCCTATTTTGCAACAACCAATTAAACAATTGAAAGATGTTTATATTGGCAGTGGCACTTGGATTGGAGAAAATGCTTGTATTATTGGAGCAACAATTGGAAAACAATGTGTAATTGGTGCCAATGCAGTAGTTACAAAAGATATACCTGATTATTGTGTTGCAGTTGGTGCACCAGCAACAATTATTAAACGTTATAATTTAAAAAAACAGCGATGGGTGAAAACGCATGCTAATGGAGATTTTGTTGAATGAAGGAGCATATTTTAATTACAGGTGGTGCAGGATTTATTGGAGTTAATTTAGTAAATGCACTTATAGAAAAAGGATATTCTATCACAGTTTTAGATAGCTTGTTGCAACAAGTACATGGAGAAAATCCAGCAGAAAATTCTGTGCTTTATAATTCAATAAAAAATAAAGTACAGTTTATTCATGGATGTATTACAAATGAACAATTGCTTAAAGAAGCCATTCAAAAAGCCAATATTATTGTTCATTTTGCTGCTGAAACTGGCACAGGACAATCAATGTACGAAATTGAAAGATACACCCATGTAAACATTCAAGGCACTGCATTATTGTTACAGCTATTGGCAAACGAGCAACACAATGTAAAAAAAGTTGTTGTTGCATCGAGCAGAGCTATTTATGGAGAAGGTAAATATTATAGCAAAACAAAAGGAGTTGTATATCCAAATTTAAGAAGCAATACAGAACTTAAAAAAGGAAATTTTGCAGTTGAATATGAAGGCGATTTTAATTTGCAAGTAGTTGCAACCGATGAAAATTCAAAAATTCATCCTACTTCTGTTTATGGAATTACAAAGCAAGTTCAAGAACAGTTAATAATGACAGTTTGCCCAACAATTGGTATTGCACCGGTTGCACTTCGATATCAAAATGTGTATGGGCCTGGTCAATCATTATCAAATCCTTATACAGGTATTTTATCAATTTTTTCTACCAGAATTAGAACTGGCCATTCGATAAATATTTTTGAAGATGGCACAGAAAGTAGAGACTTTGTTTATATAGATGATGTAATTGATGCAACAGTAAAGGCCATAGAAAACAGCAATGCAAATGGAGAAGTATTTAATGTAGGCTCCGGTGTTTCAACTTCTGTAGAAAATGTGCTTCTTCTATTAATGGAAAAAATGCAAACGAAAGTGCCTTATACAATTTCTGGTAATTATAGACTTGGAGATATTAGACATTGTTTTGCAGATGTTCAAAAAATAAATTCTTTATTGGGCTTTATACCAAAAGTTTCTTTTGAAGAAGGCGTTCAAAAATTTGTACATTGGGTAAACCAACAAAATACCTTTGTAGACTTGTATGAAAAATCATTAGATGAAATGAGAACCAAAAAAATGTTGCAATAATGAAGATTGGATTAGTAACAGTTCTATTCAATTCAAATGATGTGCTGCCAGATTTTTTCTCTAGTATTGCTGTACAAGATTATACAAATTATATACTTTATTTAATAGACAATTCTCCATCCATACAAACAAAAGAATTAATCAATACACTACAACTAAAGTATAAGTTAACTGCTATTCAGCATATAGAAAATTCTTACAACTATGGTGTAGCTGCTGCCAATAATATGGGTATAAAAGCTGCAATTAAAGATGGTTGCCAAGATCAAATTATTCTTAACAACGATATTGTTTTTAACAATACAAATCTCTTTACATCACTTATAAATATTGCCTCACAATCGTCTGCAGTTGTAATTGCACCAAAAGTATATTATTACAACACCAAACAAATTTGGTATGCTGGTTCTAATTTTATTGAGTGGAGTTGCAATGTAAAACATAGAGGAGAATTTGAAGAAGATATTCAACAATACGAAAGTGGATTTACACAATATGCACCTACATGTTTTGTGTATGTAAAAAAGGAAGTTTTTACTACTGTTGGGTTTATGGACGAAACCTATTTTGTGTATGTTGATGATTTAGATTTTATGTATCGACTTAGAAAATTAAACTACTCAATTTGGTACGAGAACAGTTTATTCATTGATCATAAAATTAGTCAAAGTACAGGAGGGAAATTTTCTGCATTCTCCGTTTTTTATGGTGTAAGAAATAGAATTTATTTTGCAAGAAAGTTTTATACTTTACCCAATAAAATAATTGTAACACTTTATGTGCTTGCATCAATTGGGTATCATATTGTTTTCTTGCAAAAAAAAATACAACTAATGCCAACTTTGTTTAAAGGCATTTACAAGGGCTGGTTATTAAAAACAAAAACTGCATAATTGGCTAACGCAACTCTAAATATTATTCAAGCTAATTATATAAAAGAAGGCACATTAAATAAATTAACTTCACAGTCAATTTATTTGGTTTATATAACTATTGTAGGATTTATTTTTGTTGATTTACCATTAGAGCAATATTTTGGCACCATTGCAAGATGTCCCAATTTAATTACTGCCCCTTTTATTTTTATTTATTTGCAAGCCAACTTAAAGCAAATAGTACCAGTTAAATTAGCCAAGTATTATTTTAATTATTCAATTATTAGCACTGTTGCTTCTTTGCTCATGTTATTTATTACAGTAGCATTTGTAACACAAGGCAGTTGGTATGTTTATGCAGAGTTTATGCCAGTTAAATTGGTTAAAGCAGCTGCATACAATTTTGTAAATGCACTAACTATTTACAATTTATATGTGCTATTTAAATTTATTACTTTAGAACAATTATATAAAGTACTATTTTATTGTTTGGCTTTTTTAACCATTTATGGGTTGGTAGAAATGTTTATTGATTACCCAATACCTGGTATACATGGTACCATTGTAACTGATGACAATAAAAGGTTACAATTAACTACGCCAGAACCTGTTACTGCAACAATTGTTTATTCAATATTTTTATCATTGGTTTTATACTTAAGAAGTTATTTAAAAAAGGGGGCTTTTTTTACTATTATATTGGCAATAGTAGGTTTGTTTTTATTGTTGGCAATTGGCTCAAAGGGTGGCGTTATTTTTTTAGTACTCTCTATTTTGCTAAGCATTCGAAAAAAATTAAACTTCAAAGTAGTTATTTTGGCATTAATAACTATTGTACCAATTGTATATGTAATTTTTGAAACTATTGTACCAATGTTATTGGTAGATATAGAAGGTTTTACAAGTTTTAGTACCCGAACATCAACTTGGTTAGCAGCTTTTGCAGGTTTAATATATTACCCCATTGGTCAAGGTTTTGGTACATATTTGGTGTATTATCCTCCTTTAATGATTCCAACTTGTAAATGGTTTTCTAGTGTTATTGGTATTCCATTAAACACGTCAGAAATGGAATATTATATACAAATAGGTAAATATTTGGGTGCAAAATCTGGAGTGCCAAACGAGGTAATGTTTAATGGAATACCTGCTTTGGTGTACCTGTACTTAATTTGTAAATACCATGTTCAAAGGTTAAAACAATTGCCTAAAAGAACTATAAATATTTTGTTCTCTTTTATTTATTATTTTATTTTCTTTGAGTTTTTATTCATTGTAACACTAGAAACTACTTACTATATTTTTTTACCAATTTTATTAATTGATAGATTGTTGAATGAGTACCCTTTAGATAGCAAAGTGAAAATTATTGAAACAGAAAATTAATTAGCTATATATGATTGTTGCATTTATTAAAAAGCTAGGTATTGATAGAAGGCTCTTGCGAAAGTCGTTTATACACAAACTAATTGCTAAGGATTGGTTTATGAGACCCTATTTTAACCAAGAAAAAGTGAACTCAATTGTTTCTATTGGAGACCCTGTTCGTTATGGTACAATTTCGTTGGCTTTAGAACAAATTGAGAAAGCCAATATTATTGGTGCTATTGCTGAATGTGGTGTTTGGAAAGGCTATTTAAGTAAGTTCATAAGAGAACAAAATACAAGTAGAATTTACTATTTGTTTGATACTTTTGAAGGTTTTCATCAAAATGACAAAGACGATTTTAGCGATAAGGATACTAGATTTCAAGACACTTCTGTTGAAGCTGTTTTAAAGTATATTGGTAACACTGATAACGTAAAAGTACAAAAAGGGTTCTTTCCTTCAACAACAAAAGGATTGGAAAATGAACAATTTGCATTTGTTGTTTTAGATTTTGATAAGTATGAACCAACCTTGTCAGCTTTAGAATTCTTTTATCCACGTCTTAGTAAAGGAGCTTATGTTTTTGTTCACGATTACAATAGTCCAGAATCTAATTGGGCATGCTCAAGAGCAGTAGACGAATTTTTGAACGACAAACCCGAATGTGTTATCTCAATACCAGATGCTTGGGGTAGTGTTGTATTTAGAAAAATGTAAAAGGAAAGAATAATTACTCAAGTATTTGTCATTTCTAAATTTAAAAAGTCCAACAAGTAAAATTCCTTTTTTTTGAAAAAATTACTTCTTTTAATTCCTCAAAATGTTATTCCAGTTACCGATGGTGGTAAAGCAGGTATTTATTACCCTATGATAATGTTGACAAAAAAGTATGAAGTAAAAGCAATTGTTTTTATAGATAAATTAGATGTTGTAGATAAAAATGCTTACAATAAATTGGGGGTTGATGTAGAGTTTTTATTAATTGATAAAAGAGATACAGTTAAAAATATTGGTTTAAATTTTTTAACACCGCTACCCTTTAAATTTTATAAGTACTACAAACAAGAGCATCAACATAAAATTAATTCAATTTGTAAAAACTGGCAACCCAATATAGTTCTCTGCCATCATGCTCATTTAGCTTTTTACTGTAAAACATTTAAAAAAGATTTTCCAACAATAAAAGTTTTCTTAAGAGAACATAATATAGAATATTTATTGGTACAGCAATATTATCAACTACAAAAAAATCCTTTAATTAAACTGTTGGCATATTGGCAATTTTATAAAACTAAAACAGCCGAAGAAAAAAGTTGGCAATGGTTTAACCGAGTTTTATTTATTTCGGATACCGACTATAATTATGTTTCTAAAAACATGCAAAAAGGTATTGGTACAGTACTTTACGATGGTGGTAAATTAAATCTAAATAATTCGGCTACTAAAAAGCTCTATTTTTTATTTACTGGTAAAGTATCTGTATTACAAAATCAATATAATGTTACGCATTTTATAAAAAACATTTGGATTCCTTGGAAGGAAAAATTTGATACAAAAAATTTTGAATTTTGGATAACCGGAAGTAGTAAAAAAGAGTTTTTAGAAAATGTTTTAATAGACGAAGCCGAGCTTGAAAAATACAATATTAAAGTATTGGGTTTTGTAGACAATCTTAACACCATTGTTCATGAAGCCACATTTTTTATTTCTCCTACAATGATTGGTGCAGGAATTAGAATAAAAGTAATTGAAGCATTGTGTATGGGTAGTGTTGTTTTTCTTACTGATATTGATTTAAAAATGGTTAAACATTTTAATCATTTGCAAAACGTGATTGCTTATAAAGATGTAAATGATTTTAATAAACAATTTGCTTTGTTAATTGAAAACAATATGCTGTATAAACAAATTCAACAAAATGCAATTGAAACAGCAAAAGAGTACTTAAATTTAAATGTTATGTTTAATAAGTTAGTGGCCACAATAGAATCTTAAAATAATTATTGAATGATTGACTTGCCATTGGTTAGTGTAATAATGCCTAACTATAATTATGCTAAATACCTTGAAAAAAGTATCGACTCAGTACTTAAACAGTCATACAGCAATATTGAATTAATTATTATTGATGATGCTTCTACCGATATTTCAGCTAAAATACTCATTGAAGAAAAAGCAAAAGATAGTAGAATCAAAATATTGGTGAATAACAAAAATGAAGGAGTTGTTTATTGCCGAAATAAGGGAATTGAAATTTCTAAAGGCGAATTTTTATGCTTTTTAGATCCCGACGATATTTGGCTTACCAATAAAGTAGAAATACAAGTTGAAAATCTTTTAGCTAAGCAAGCAAATTTGTGTTTCACAGATATTGATATTATTGATGGAGAGGATAATTTAATAAAAACAAGAAAACATAGTTTTACCAGTTACACCTATAAAACATTATTGAAAAGAAATTTTGTACCACATTCTTCATTGATGGTAAAAAAAGAGTTGTTGGGCAATTTGAGGTATCAAGAAATCCCAACATCAACATTCGAAACTTGGCTGATGCAAAAAATGGGAATAAAAAAAATTATTCACGAAGACTATGTTTTGTTACTCAATTTGTTTAAAAGCAACAGTGTAAAACCAGTTCATATCAATCAAGCATTGATTTTGTACAGAGTTCATGCAAACAATTATTCAGGCAACTATCTAAATAAACTTTTTAGTTTATACTGTATTTATAAAAATACGCAAGGGTTTAATGTGTTTGTTTCAATATACTATACCATTCGATTGGCATATTTTGCATCCCTCAAAAATATTTCTTAAATGCAAGCAATCATTTTAGCAGGCGGTTTAGGTACACGATTATATTTTTTTGGAGCAATCTTCCTTTTTAACTATTTTACTTTTTGTATTTATAAAGTTTAATTAAACTTTATCTGCAACCAAAATATGAAACATCTGTATTTTAATTTTCTTTTCACCGAGCAGCTTAATAAAAAAGTAGCTAGTGATCAATTTCCATTTAGTCAATATCTTTTTTGGGATGCATCAATTGAAAAAATTGATTTACAAAAAAATAAACGTTATGTTATAGAAAGGGTACTTACTCGTGGATTATTAGAAGATTTTTATATGCTTACTCAAATATATTCTAACAAAGAAATTATTGATGCTTTAAAAAAGAGTAAAGAATTAGATAGTAAAACGATTCATTTTTGTAGCTATTATTTCAACATTCAAAAATCAGATATGCATGTTTCATCTCTCTACTGTTAAAGACGAAACATACAAATTGCTTCAATCTATTTTTGAAGTAGAAGAAATTCAAGAACAATTTGCATTAGCAGGTGGCACTTCATTGGCTTTGCAAATTGGTCATAGACATTCGATTGACTTAGATATTTTTTCTCCAACAGGCTTTGATATAAGAAAAATTCAAATTGCAATAACATCTTTTCCCAATTTTAATTTTCAATTAGTTAATAGTAATAAGCACATGCTATTTGCATACATTAATCAAATAAAGTGCGACTTTATTCATGAACCAGCTAAACTAATAAGACCATTTATTGAAAAAGATGGGGTGAAATATTTTTCTATTGAAGATATTGCTGCAATGAAAATGCATACAATTTGTGGGAGGGGAAAGAAAAAAGATTTTTTTGATATATATGCATTGATTGAAATTTATGGTTGGTCGACAATGCTTGGTTGGTTTGAAGAAAAATATGACAGTAGTCAATTGTTTTTTTTGTGGAGAAGCATTTCTTATTTTGAAGATGCAGAAGAGGATGTTGATATTGATGGTTATGGAGCATTTACAAAAAGTTGGGAAGAAATTAAATTGTTTATTTTAAAAAAGTGTTTATAACCATGCAAGCCATTATTTTATCAGGCGGTTTAGGTACTCGATTAAAATCGGTAGTGGCAGATAAGCCAAAAGTGTTGTCGCCAGTAGCTGGTAACCCATTCTTAAAATATATTATTGATTATTTGCAGGAACAGCAAATAACCAGTTTTGTTTTTTCATTAGGGTATTTACACGAGCAAGTACTCGAATTTTTAAAAAAAGAATACCCCAATCTTGTTTACACATATACTGTTGAAACAACACCATTGGGTACAGGCGGTGGTATAAAAAAAGCAATGGAATTGGTTACCGAAGAAGATGTGTTTGTAATAAATGCCGATACTTTTTTTGCCGTTGATTTACCCGCCATGATGCAGTTTCATAAAGCAGCAAAAGCACATTGTACCGTGTCTTTAAAAGCAATGAATGATTTTGATAGGTATGGAACTGTTCAAGTAAATGAAAACCATACCATTACCTCATTTAAAGAAAAACAATTTACTCATCAAGGCTTGATTAATGGAGGATATTTAATATTCAACAAAGCTAATTTTTTGCAAAATGCAGCTTCTTTGCCAGCAGTATTTGCTTATGAAAAAGACTTTCTAGAAAAAACGTTATTAGATATTACCATTAAAGGGTTTGTAGCAACAGGATATTTTATTGATATTGGAATTCCTGAAGATTTTGCAAAAGCTCAATTGATATTTGTTAGTTCAAAAACTACTTTTATTTAGTTAATACTATCATCTACAAATTCAATGATTTTTGTATAAGGCAAATCCTTAACTTGCTCGCCAAAATAGAATAATCTTACATGAATGTTTGTGTAATCGGAGGCTCTGGATTTATTGGTTCTCACTTAATCAATTCAATTGCTACCCAACATACTGTTACCAATGTTGATAAACAATTGCCACTTCAACCTATTAGTAGTGTTAATTATATTGTTGCAGATGTAAGAGATTACGATGCTTTGTATAACGCTATTCCAAATAATACTGATTATATTGTTTTATTGGCTGCCGAACATAGAGATGATGTTTCGCCAACTTCATTGTATTATGATGTAAATGTTGACGGTGCACACAATGTTTTGAAAGTAATGACTGAAAAGCACATAGAACACATTGTTTTCACAAGTTCTGTGTCGGTTTATGGATTAAATAAAAAAAATCCTGATGAATTATCTGGTGTAGATCCATTTAATCATTACGGAAAAAGTAAGTTGGAGGCCGAAAAGGTATTAAGACGTTGGTTTGATAACGATAGAAACGGAAAATCGTTAATCATCATTCGCCCAACAGTAACATTTGGTCCAGGTAATAAAGGCAATGTGTACAATTTATTGAAACAAATTGCTAGTGGAAAATTTATTATGGTTGGCAGAGGACGTAACAAAAAGTCGATGGCGTATGTAGAAAATGTGGCAGGGTTTATTAGCCATTGTTTAGATAAACATTTTAAAGGGTATCATTTATTTAACTATATCGATAAACCAGATTTAGCAACCAAAGAGTTGGTTCATCATGCCGAAGGTGCATTGGGTAAAAAAATAATTCCCATAAAAATCCCTTATTTTATTGGTTACTCTGGAGGTCTTTTTTTAGACATTGTTTCCAAAATAACCAAAAAGAAATTTCCAATTAGTGCAGTTAGGGTTAAGAAATTTTGTGCCACAACACAATTTTCATCTGTTACTATTCATACTACAAATTATACCCCCAAAAAATCTTTAGCCGAGGGGTTAGAAATTACTATTAAAAGTATAGTAAACAATCAATAATTTATATTTAGCATTTTTAGTATGCTTGATGACTTTTTTGTTCTTTATTTGCTCAATTCCAAAATATAATACTACGTCATTTAACAACTTTATAGAATGAAAAAAGCACTTATTACAGGCATTACTGGTCAGGATGGAGCCTATTTGGCAGAATTTTTATTAAAGAAAGGATATGAAGTACATGGTATTAAAAGAAGAAGTTCTTTATTTAATACTGCTAGAATAGATCATTTTTATGAAGATCCACATGTGCCACATCGCCACATGACATTGCATTATGGCGACTTAACCGATAGTACCAATTTAATTAGAATTATACAAGAGGTACAACCTGATGAAATTTACAATTTGGCAGCTATGAGTCATGTGCATGTGAGTTTTGAAACGCCAGAATACACAGCCAATGCCGATGGTATTGGAACTTTAAGAATTTTAGAAGCTGTACGTTTAT
>ERZ724524.1655-NODE-1655-length-14840-cov-10.326480_pt1 | contig 14840 bp, 14 predicted proteins | sample MGYA00376057_ERZ724524 | MGnify/ENA primary metagenome ERZ724524 (study PRJEB28724, sample SAMN07190888) | wastewater metagenome | isolation source: influent of sewage treatment plant in Hong Hong | place: USA: Christiansburg, Virginia | collected 2016-03-01 ...
GGCGTCACGCGGTGCACACCGCGCTGCAACTTCTGAACCGCAGGATTTCCGTCTTTATCAACCTGCCCTTTGCCAAGCTCGACAAGATGGCCCTCAAGCAGGAAGTCGACAGCATCGGCCGCCTGCGGGAGCAGGGGCAATAAGCCGTTTTTTGGACCCTCGCAATGACACCCACCGTACTCGTACTGTGCACGGGCAACTCGTGCCGCTCCCAGATGGGCGAAGCCATCCTCAACCATGACCTGGCCGGCCAGGTGCGGGCCCTGTCGGCCGGCACCGTGCCGCAGCCGAAAGTGGCCGACGGCGCCATCGAAGCGCTGAAACTCGCCGGCCTGCCCACCGACGGGCTGTACCCCAAGCTGATCGACGCCGTTTTCGACGAAGCCATTGATCTGGTGGTGAGCGTCTGCGACAACGCCAAGGAAAGCTGCCCGATCTTCCCGCGCCCGGTGAAGCGCATTCACGTGCCTTTCCACGACCCCCACGGGGAGCCGCTGGAGAGCTTTGTGGCGGTGCGTGACGAGATCCGCCGCGTGCTGGTGCCGGCCGTGCGCGAAGCGCTGGGTCTGGCCGAGGTGTCGCAATGAGCGCCCAATGTGAAGCCACCCTGAAGGCTGCGGCCGGCGCACCGATGAGCGTTTTCGAGCGCTACCTGACAGTGTGGGTCTTTCTGTGCATCGTCGCCGGGGTGGGGCTTGGGCAGCTCGCGCCGGGTGTCTTCCAGGCCATCGGGCGAATGGAGTTCGCCCAGGTGAATTTGCCGGTGGGCCTGCTGATCTGGGTGATGGTCATTCCGATGCTGGTGAAGGTGAATTTTGGCGCCCTGCATGAGGTGAAAGGCCACCTGCGCGGCATTGGTGTGACGCTGTTCGTGAACTGGCTGGTCAAGCCTTTTTCGATGGCCTTCCTCGGCTGGCTGTTCGTACGCAACGTGTTCGCGCCGATGCTGCCGGCCGACCAGCTCGACAGCTACATTGCCGGGCTGATCCTGCTGGCGGCGGCACCGTGCACGGCGATGGTCTTCGTGTGGAGTCGCCTCTCGAACGGCGACCCGCTGTTCACCCTGTCGCAGGTGGCGCTCAACGACACGATCATGGTGGTGGCCTTTGCGCCGCTGGTCGGCTTCCTGCTCGGTATCTCGGCGATCACCGTGCCGTGGGATACGCTGATCATCTCGGTGGTGCTCTACATCGTGATTCCGGTGATCCTCTCGCAGGTGTGGCGCAAGCTGCTGCTGGCAAAGGGGCAGGCGCATTTCGATGCGGCGATGGAGAAGATCGGCCCGTGGTCGATCTGCGCGCTGCTGACCACGCTGGTGCTGCTGTTCGCTTTTCAGGGCAAGGCCATCATCGAGCAGCCGCTGGTCATCGCCTTGCTGGCGGTGCCCATCCTGATCCAGGTTTTCTTCAACTCGGCGCTGGCCTACTGGCTCAACCGGGCGGTCGGCGAGAAGCACAGCGTGGCCTGCCCGTCGGCGCTGATCGGCGCCTCCAATTTCTTTGAACTGGCAGTGGCCGCGGCCATCGGTCTGTTCGGTTTCGAGTCCGGTGCAGCACTGGCGACGGTGGTTGGCGTGCTTATCGAGGTGCCGGTGATGCTGCTGGTGGTCAAAGTGGTGAATTCCAGCAAAGGCTGGTACGAAAGGAGTCCCGCATGAAAAAGCTTGAAGTGTTCGACCCGGCGATGTGTTGCCCGACCGGCGTGTGTGGCGTGGATGTAGACCCGGCGCTGGCCCAGTTTGCCGCCGACCTGAAGTGGGTCGAGGCGCAGGGCGTGGCGGTGGCCCGTTACAACCTCGGCCAGGAGCCGCAGGCCTTTGCGGCCAACCCGGCGGTGATCGCCGAGATGCAGGCCGGCATGGACCGCCTGCCGATCCTCGCCGTGGATGGCCAGATCGTGTCCACCGGCCTTTACCCGACCCGCGTCCAGCTGGCGCAAAAGCTCGGCCTGGTGGCCACTGCCGACAAGCCGCGCATCCGCATTCCGGTGGTCGGTGGGTGTGAGCCCGGCTCCGGCTGCTGCTGAGGACGCGACCATGGCTTTGCCCGACGTCCGTACCCGTTACCTGTTTTTCACCGGCAAGGGCGGCGTCGGCAAAACGTCCCTGTCCTGCGCCACCGGCCTGGCCCTGGCCGAAGCCGGCCAGCGGGTGCTGATCGTCAGCACCGACCCGGCCTCCAACCTCGACGAAGTGCTCGAAACGCCGCTGGGCGCGACGCCCACGCAGGTGCTGCCGGGCCTCTTTGCCCTCAATATCGACCCGGAAGCCGCCGCCGCAGCCTACCGGGAGCGTATGGTCGGGCCTTACCGCGGCATCCTGCCGGACGCGGCGATCCGCAGCATGGAGGAGCAGTTCTCCGGCGGCTGTACCGTCGAGATCGCCGCCTTCGACGCCTTCGCCGAACTGCTTGGCCTGCCGGCCCGCACGGTGGATTTCGATCACGTCATCTTTGATACCGCGCCCACCGGCCATACCCTGCGGCTGCTGACTCTGCCTTCCGCGTGGTCCGAATTCCTCGACACCAACGCGGGCGGTGCGTCGTGCCTCGGGCCGCTGTCGGGGCTCGACAAGCAGAAGGATCTCTACGCCGCCACGGTGGCCGAGCTGGCCGATCCGGCACGCACCACCGTCGTGCTGGTCGCCCGCCCGGAAGCCGCCGCTCTGCGCGAGGCCGAGCGCACCCGCGCCGAGCTCGCCGAGCTGGGCGTGCGCAACCAGTGGCTGGCGGTGAATGGGGTGTTTGTCGCGGCAAGTGACGATGCCATCGCCACCGCCATGAGTGATCGTCACGCCGGGGCGCTGGCGCACATTCCCGTCGGGCTGAAAGCCCTGCCGCGTAGCGAAACCCCCTTCGTGGCCCGCGGTATGGTCGGGTTGGCGGCGCTGCGGGCGGCGCTGCAGCCGGTTGGCATGGCGCCGGAGGCCTGCGCGATGCCGGATGTTGAACTGCCGGCCGGTCTGGCGCCTCTCATCGACCAGCTGGCCGCCACCGGCCACGGGGTGGTGATGACCATGGGCAAGGGCGGCGTCGGCAAGACGTCTGTTGCTGCTGCGCTCGCCCTGAGCCTCGCCCGGCGTGGTCACAAGGTGCTGCTGACGACTACCGATCCTGCGGCCCATCTGTCGTGGACGCTGGAACAAGCCGAGCCGAACCTGCGCATCGGACGCATCGATCCGGCTGCCGAAGTCGCCCGCCACCGGGACGATGTGCTGGCGAGGGCCGGCGCCGATCTGGATCCGAATGCCCGCGCCATGCTTGAAGAAGACCTGCGCTCCCCGTGCACCGAGGAAATCGCCGTCTTCCACGCTTTTGCCCGCACGGTGGAGGAGGGGCGCGACGCCTTCGTGGTGCTCGATACGGCACCCACCGGTCACACCATCTTGTTGATGGATTCCGCCGAGGCCTATCACCGGGAGGTGCTACGCACCCGCGGCGACATGCCCGAGGCGGTGCGCCAGTTGCTGCCGCGCTTGCGCGACCCGGATTTCACTCGGGTGCTGATCGTGACCCTCGCCGAGGCCACGCCGGTGCACGAGGCCGAGCGCCTGCAGGCGGATTTGCGGCGCGCACAGATCGAGCCCTTTGCGTGGATCATCAACCAGAGCCTGCTGGCCAGCGGCACGGTCGATCCGGTACTGGCCGCGCGCGCTGGCTACGAGGCGCCGTTCATCCGGCGCGTTGGCGAGTTGGCCATGCGGGTGGCGCTGGTGCCGTGGCTGGCCGAAGCGCCGGTCGGCGGCGCAGGTCTGGCGGGAATGGTGAAAGCGTAGGTGAGGCCTGTGGGTCGGACTTCAGTCCGACCCACAGTTCAAGCGCGGAGCGCCTTTGCCAGAAAGCGGTCGAGCGCCCCGCCAAACGCCTGCCGGTCGGCCTGGCTGAAGGCGTTGGGGCCGCCGGTCTGCACGCCGCTGCTGCGCAGTTCCTCGAGGAAGTTGCGCATCGACAGGCGCTCGGCGATGTTGGCGGCGGTGTACATCTCGCCCCGCGGATTGAGGGCGTGGGCCTGGCGTTCGAGCACGGCCGAGGCCAGCGGAATGTCGGCGGTGATCACCAGGTCGCCGGCGGCCAGCTGGTCGACGATGTGGGCGTCGGCCACGTCGAAGCCCGACGGCACCTGAATGGCCCGGATGAAGCGCGACGGTGGCGTGCGCAGCATGCGGTTGGCGACCAGGATGGTGTGAATCTCCAGCCGCTCGGCGGCGCGAAAGATGATTTCCTTGACGACCACCGGGCAGGCGTCGGCGTCGATCCAGATCTGCATGGCAAGAGGCTGCGAGTGGGGGTGAGCGGAGTCTACTCTCCCGAGTCTGCCCGGTAGAACGTGCTGATAAAAATCAGCAATTTGCCAAAAAATCCCCGTTTTCTGTTGAGCGCATGGCGATTTCGCGCGTCAGTCGTCTCTTTTTGCTCAGCATAAAATAGAAAAAGCGCCTATGTTGCAGTGCAACAAGCTGTGCTACATTGGAATCACAACAGAGTAGTCAGCTACCCATAAAAAAACGCGGAGACAGCAGGCTCCGACACGGGGCTGCCCTGGTGGACGGACGTTTTGCCGTCTCTCCACAGGTTGCTGCCGGTCGGCCTTCACCCCCCAGCGGGGAACATTACTGCGGTCTTTCTATCATGGCTCGTTCGCTCGAACAAACCGCTCTGGACCGGCCTCTCGCCGACTCCATCGTGCCGGGGCTTCCGGCCACCGCCGTCGCTTCGTCATCCGTCACCCGTGCCCACTCGCGCAAGAGCCGCTGGCCGGCCCGCCTGGATCTGCTGCAAAGCGGCTCCGGCCTGTTTCTGGCGCTGTTCCTGGTGGCACACATGTTTTTCGTGTCGTCGATCCTGATCAGCAAGGATGCCTTCTACACGGTGGCGCGCTTTTTCGAGGGGGCCGCCTTTCTCGGCAAGCCGCAGCCGTGGCTGGTGTCCTGCGTGGTCGGGGTGGTGCTGACTGTTTTCGTCACCCATGCCTGGCTGGCGATGCGCAAGTTTCCGGCGAGCTTCCGCCAGTACAAGGTTTTCGTCGAACACAAGGAGCAGCTTCGCCACAGCGACACCGGCCTGTGGTGGATCCAGTTGTGGACCGGCTTTGCGCTGTTCTTCCTCGGCACGGTGCATCTCTACGGCATGCTCACCCAGCCCGAGATGATCGGCCCCTACGAGTCGGCCGACCGCATCTGGACCGGCACCATGTGGCCGCTTTACCTGCTGCTGCTCTTCGCGGTCGAAATCCACGGCAGCATCGGCCTGTATCGCCTGGCCCTCAAGTGGGGCTGGCTGGAAGGCCGTGATCCGCTGCTGGCGCGGCGTCGCCTGCGTATCGCCAAGACCTGTTTCAGCGTGTTCTTTCTGGGCCTCGGCCTCGTCACCTTGCTGGCTTACGTGCAACTGGGTATTGCCCATGCCGACAAGGCCGGTGAGCGCTACGTTCCGGCCAAGGCCGTGACCAAGACGGCCGCCGCCAGGGTGGATGGACTGGAGTTCGCCCTGTCCCGGCGTCCGAGGGGCTAAGCATGCGGATCATCTACACCGACGTTCTCGTCATTGGTGGTGGCCTGGCGGGCCTGCGCGCCGCCGTTGGCGCCCGCCGTCGTGGCCACGACGTGACCATTCTCAGCCTTGTCCCGCCCAAGCGTTCCCATTCGGCGGCCGCCCAGGGCGGCATGCAGGCCAGCCTCGGCAACACCGTCAAGGGCGAAGGCGACAACGAAGACGTACATTTCGAAGACACCGTGCGCGGCTCCGACTGGGGCTGCGACCAGGAAGTGGCGCGCCTTTTCGTGCACACCGCCCCGCAGGCAGTGCGCGAGCTGGCCGCCTGGGGCGTGCCGTGGAACCGGGTCAAGGCTGGCGACCGGGAAGTGGTGATGGATGGTAAGCGCGTCACCCTCACCGAGCGCGCCGAGGCCCATGGCCTGATCACCGCCCGCGACTTCGGTGGCACCAAGAAATGGCGTACCTGTTATGTGAGCGACGGCACCGGCCACGCCATGCTGTACGCGGTGAGCGATCAGGCGGTGGCCGAGAGCATCCCCGTGCATGAGCGCATGGAAGCCATTGCGCTGATCCACGAAGGCGGCCGCTGCCACGGTGCCATCGTGCGCAACCTGGTGAGCGGCGAACTGTCGGCTTACGTGGCCAAGGCTACTTGTATTGCCACTGGCGGTTTCGGGCGCATCTACCGGGTCACCACCAACGCGGTGATCAACGAAGGCATCGGTTCGGCGATTGCGCTGGAAACCGGCGCCGCCGTGCTTGGCAACATGGAGGCGGTGCAGTTTCATCCGACCACCATTTTCCCGGCCGGCATCCTGGTTACCGAAGGCTGTCGCGGCGACGGCGGGCTGCTGAAGGACGCCGCCGGCCATCGCTTCATGCCCGACTACGAGCCCGAGAAGAAGGAGCTGGCTTCCCGCGATGTCGTCTCCCGCCGCATGGAGGAGCACATCCGCGCCGGCCACGGGGTCAAGACCCGCTTCGGCGATCACCTGCTGCTCGACATCACCCTGCTCGGCGCCGCGCACATCGACGGCAAGCTGCGCGAGGTGAAGGAGATCTGCCAGCACTTCCTCGGCATCGACCCGGCCACCGACATGATCGCCGTGCGTCCGGCCCAGCATTATTCGATGGGCGGCATCCGCACCGACGCCCGCGGCCAGGCTCGCGGCCTCGCCGGCCTGTTCTCGTGTGGCGAGGCGGCCTGCTGGGATCTCCACGGCTTCAACCGCCTGGGCGGCAATTCGGTCGCCGAAACAGTGGTGGCCGGCATGATCGTCGGTGAAACCATGGCCGACTTCGTGGAATCTGCCGCAGGCGATCTGCAGGTTTCCACTGCGCTCGTGCGGGAATTCCTCGAACGGGAGCAGGTGAAGCTCGACACTCTGCTCATGGGCGACGGCACCGAAAAGGCCAGCGAGCTGATGCGCCGTATGCAGGAAATCATGACCGACAAGGTGGGTATTTTCCGTCGGGGCGATCTGCTCCAGGAGGCGGTAGACGAGTTGCAGGCCTTGCTGCTGAAGAGTCGCAAGATCGGCATCGCCACCAAGCGACCCGGCGCCAACCCTGAACTGGTCACCGCCTACCGGCTGCAGAAAATGCTCAAGCTGGCCCTGTGCGTGGCCTACGGCGCCCTGCAGCGCACCGAGAGCCGCGGGGCCCATTACCGGGAGGACTACCCGCAGCGTGACGATGCCCACTGGCTCAAGCGCACCCTGGCCAGCTGGCACGACGACTTCCAGACCCTGCCGACCCTCGGCTACGAGGACCTCGACGTGGCCGCCATGGAGCTGCCTCCGGGCTGGCGTGGCTATGGTGCCCGGAACGCCATCGAACATCCGGCGACCGCTGCCCGCACGGCCGAAATCGCCACCATCCGGAGCGCCTTCGGGCACGCCGACCGCTTCACGGTGCAACAGGCCCTGATGCCTTTCGAACACCTGGTGCCGGCGCGTTTTCGCGGCCGCAATGAAAGACTTGGAGAATCATCATGAATGCTCCCACCCACGCCGGTCTGCGCGTCATTACGCTGACGCTGCCGACCCTGAACGGTGTCGGTCATGCCTTCGAACTCCTTGAAACCCAGGACATGAGTCTGCTACTGGCACTCAAGGAGATCCGCGGTGCGCTGCCGGCCACCTTGCTGGATAACTTTGTCTGCCACGCTGGCGCCTGCAACACCTGCCGCATCCTGATCGACGGCAAGCCGGCCCTGCCGTGCACCACCTTTACCCGCGATCTGGCTAACCAGGTTCGCGTTGAACCGGGCAACCACGCCCAGGGCTGGGATGGCCTGCGCGACGACACGCGGCGGATGCACGGATGCTGAAGAAGAACACTCCCCCGGCCGCCGGCCCGCGCATCCTCACTTTGCGCGTGCTGCGCAGCAGCCCCTCCGAGGCCACCGAGCCCCACTGGCAGGACTTTCGGGTCGAGGAAGCCGAGGGCATGACCCTCTTCATCGCCCTCAACGAAGTCCGTGAAAACCTCGACCCTTCGCTGCAGTTCGACTTTGTGTGCCGGGCCGGCATCTGCGGCAGTTGCGGCATGCTCATCGACGGCAAGCCGGGCCTCGCCTGTTGCGCGCTGACCCGTGATTACGGCCCGGAAATCACCCTCGCGCCGCTGCCGGTTTTTGAACTGATCGGCGATTTGTCGGTGAACACCGGCAAATGGATGCGCGGCACCGCCGAGCGCCTCGAAACCTGGATTCACTCCGACGCCGAGCCCTTGCTCACCGCCCTCGAACCGCGCATGGAGCCGGAGCTGGCCGAGGCCATCTACGAACTCGACCGCTGTATCGAATGCGGCTGCTGCGTGGCGGGCTGCGGCACCCTGCGCATGCGTGAAGAGTTTGTTGGCGCCATCGGCCTCAACAAGATCGCCCGCTTCCGCCTCGATCCCCGCGACGAACGCAGCGACGAGGATTTCTACGAGCTCATCGGCGACGACACCGGCGTGTTCGGCTGCATGAGCCTGCTCGGCTGCCACGACGTGTGTCCGAAAGGCCTGCCGCTGCAAACGCAGATCGCCTTTCTGCGGCGGAAGATGGCGGTGGTCGGGCTGAAATAAGCCGGTTGTTCCGTTCTCCCCAGCTTCCTTGCGCAAGGTGGGCGAAGCTCGCGCATTTTGAGCGAATATCGCGCAAAGTGCGCAGCGAGCCTGATTCTGTCGCCAGTCTCCCCGCTACCATGAATGCAGATGAGTTCTCCCGCACCGCGCGTGTTCGGGGCCGTCACCATTCAAAAATAAAGGAGACATGATGAAACTGGACCACTTCCGCAAGCGCTTCACCTCCCTGCTGTCTGTGGCTTTGCTGTCGGCCTTGGCGCTCCCCGCTGCGGCGGCCGAGATCCAGGATCGCAACTTCAAGGTTGCCATTGCCGTGAATGCCGGCACGGCCCACTACGACGGCGGGGTCAAGTTCTGTGAGCTGCTCGACAAGAAGAGCGGCGGCAAGATGAAGGCCAAGATGTACGGCGGCGGCGCGCTGGGCAAGGACACCGCAGTCGTGTCGTCGATGCAGGGCGGCATCATCGACATGGCGATCATGAACGCCAACCTGCTGACCGGCCTGGTGAAGGATTACGGCGTGCTGGACTTTCCGTTCGCGTTTGCCAACGAGAAGATCGCCTACAAGGTGCTCGACGGCGAATGGGGCACCAAGCTGAGCAACAAGCTGCAGGACAAGGGCCTGGTCGGCCTGGGCTTCTGGGAGATGGGCTACCTCAACTACCACTCCGGCAAGAAGCCGATCAACAAGGTGGAGGACATCGCCGGCCTGAAAATGCGGGTGACCGAAACCCCGCTGCAGATCGACTTCCAGAACGTGCTGGGCGCCAATGCGGTGCCGCTGCCTTTCGTGGAGGTGTACACGGCGCTGGAACAGCACACCGTCGATGGCGGCAACCAGACGCTGATCAACCTGGAGAAGAGCAAGTTCTACGAAGTGCAGAAGTTCGTGACGATCACGAACCACATGTACAACCCGCAGATCCTGCTGATCAGCAAGAAGGTGTACGACAAGCTTTCCGCCGACGAGAAGAAGGTGCTCGGCGAAGCCGCTGCCGAGGCACGTGACTACCAGCGTCAGCTGTCGCAGAAGTACGGTGCCGAGGCGCTGGCCTTCCTCAAGACGAAGATGACGGTGAGCGTGATGCCGCCGGAAGAAATCGCCAAGATGAAGGAAAAGACCAAGCCGCTGATCGACAAGTACAGCAAGCAGTACGGTGAGCAGACCGCCAGGGAAATGTTCGCGGAGATCGACAAGGCCAGCAAGGCCAGGTAATCGGAATTCGCTTCTTAGTTAAAACCGGCCGCTGGCCGGTTTTTTTACGCCTTCGTGGGTCGGACTTCAGTCCGACAGCGCACGCTCAGCCCGCCGAGTCGGACTGAAGTCCGACCCACGGGGCGGCCCACAGGTGTGCGGCGACCAGTGCGCGCCACGGGGAGAAGGGGGCAAGCCAGGCTTCGGCTTCGTCGGCGGTGATCCGCTCTGTTTGGCCGAGCAGGGCCTGCAGCTTGCGGCGCACCGCGGCGTCACCGTGCAGCGAGCCATCAAGGTGGGCGAAGCCGCGCAGCAGGGTGTAGTTGACGGTCCACGGGCCGATGCCGCGCACGGCCAGCAGGCGCTCGCGGATTTCGTCGGCAGGTGTGCCGTCGCGCCAGGCGTCGAGCGGCAGGCGGCCCTCGGCGATGAGGCGGGCGAGGCTGAGCAGGGTTTGCGCCTTGCTGCGCGAGAGGCCGGCGGCGTGCAGCGCGGGCTCGTTCAGGCGGACCAGCGCCAAGGCGTCCGGGTAGCAGGCGAGGCCGTCGCTGTGGGTGACTCCTGCCGCGCCGATCAGCCGGCGGCGCAGGGCGAGGGCCGCATGGACGCTGATCTGCTGGCCGGTGACGGCCCAGGTGAGGGCTTCGAAAGGCGTTGCTGCCTGGGGCACGCGCAGGCCGGGATGGCGGGCGATGAGGGGGGCGAGCAGTGGGTGCTCCCGGTGGGCCGTCTCGAAGCTGTCCACCGGCTGGGTGAGGCCGAGGAGGTGGCGGACGAGGGGCTCCAGTTGCCCGGTGGCGCTGTCGTGCGGCCCATCGATGGCAAGGCGTGCGTCGGCATGGCCGGGGCGGAAGACGATCTCCAGGCTGGCCGGGTGGCCCTGCCACACCAGACCCTTGGCGATCCGGTCGGGGCCGACGCGCTCGGCCAGTTGCTGCGTGTCGCGGGCGTGGAAGGCCAGCACGTCGTCGGGCCGGAAGTCTGGCGGCAGCGGGACGCTGCAGGCGAGCGCGGTCACCTCAGCCGGCCTTGCGGAAGGTCAGGTTGATCCGGCAGTTGCCGGTGGCCGGGTGGTGGCCGTCCTTGAGCGGCAGCACGCCGTGGAAACGCAGCCGTGCCGGCCCGCCCCACACCACCACGTCGCCGTGGGAAAGGGGAATGCGCGCGGCTTTGTCCTTGCGTTCCATGCCGCCAAACAGGAAGACGATGGGCAGGCCAAGGGACACGGACACGATGGGCTGGGTGAAGTCGCGCTCGTCGCGGTCCTGGTGCAGGGACATGCGGGTTCCGGGGGCGTAGCGGTTGATCAGGCAGGCGTCGGGGGTGAAATCCGCAAAGCCGGCCTCGGCAGCGGCCTGCCGGGCAAAGTGCAGCAACGGCGCGGGGATCGGCGGCCACGGCTGGCCGCTGTGCGGGTCGACCGGGGAATAGCGGTAGCCCTGGCGGTCGGTGATCCAGCCCAGTGCGCCGCAATTGCTCATGGCCACCGACATGGGCAGGCCGCCGGGGGTGAGCATGTGGCGAAAAGGGGCCTCGGCGGTCACCGCCTGCACGGCGGCGAGGATGGTGTCAGCGTGTGCCCGGGCGAAGCCGCGCAGCACCACGGCACCGGGAGCAAGGGGTTCCTGCCAGGGGGCGTCCTGGTCGGCAAACAGATCGCTCATCCTTTTGCTTCCCGTTCGATCAGGGCCTGCTTGCGGGCCACGCCCCAGCGGTAGCCGGACAGGCCGCCGTTACGCTTGACGACCCGGTGGCAGGGAATCGCCACTGCCAGCACGTTGGCGGCGCAGGCGCTGGCCACGGCGCGGAAGGCCGTGGGCGCACCGATGCGGCGGGCCAGTTCGGTGTAGCTCACGGTTTCGCCGGGGCGAATCTGCTGCAGGGCCTGCCAGACGCGCTGCTGGAAGGCGGTGCCGCGCAGATCCAGAGGCAGGTCGAGGCCGAGTTGCGGCGCTTCGACAAAGCCGACCACGCGGGCGACCCAGCTTTCAAAGGCGGGGTCGGCGCCGATCAGCGTGGCCTGCGGGAAGCGGTCCTGCACTTCGCGCACCAGGGCTTGCGGATCGTCGCCCAGCGAGATTGCGCAGATGCCGCGCGGGCTGGCCGCCACCAGGATGGCGCCGAGGCTGCACTGGCCGACGGCGAAGCGGATTTCGGTGGCGGTGCCACCGGCGCGGTAGTGGGTTGGCGTCATGCCGAGAAGCTGGTCTGCCTGTGCGTAGAAACGTCCCGACGAATTGTAGCCGGCCTCGAGAATGGCTTCGGTCACCCCTTCACCCCGCGCGAGCCCGGCCCGCAGGCGCCTGGCCCGGTGGGCTGCGGCGTAAGCGTGCGGCGTGAGGCCGGTGACAGCCTTGAACACGCGGTGCAGGTGGTAGCGGCTCAGGCCGGCCTGACGGGCCAGGTCGGCGAGGCTGGGCGGGGTGTCGGCGCTTTCGATGAAGCGGCACAGCCCGGCCACCAGCGCGGCGTGCTGTTGGGCCAACGGCGGCTGGTCAGGCCGGCAGCGCTGGCAGGGGCGAAAGCCGGCCTGCCCGGCGTCGGCGGCCGAATCGAAGAAGCACACGTTCCCGGGCCGGGCCGGCCGCGAGGGGCAGGACGGGCGGCAATACACGCCGGTGCTCTTCACCGCGTAGAAAAAGCGCCCGTCCGCCGCCGGATCGCGGGCCTGCACGGCCGCCCAGCGCGGGTCGGCGATGGTCTGGGCGGCGGGGGATGGGGGCGGGAAGTTCATGGTCGGGGCTTTCTTCAGGCGTGGCCGGGAGCGATACCTGCAATCTAGCCGCTACCGGTGTTTCACGCACTCCGGGTCTTGCTTTTGAATCCCTGCAGGCGGCCCAGCCACATTCCTAGAATAAATCTACTGTGCCTCGCAGCCCCGGGCTGGCGGCTTTTGCTACGCCGATCTTGAAGCGGTCCACGATCCGGGCCATGTCCTGCGATATGGCCCGGATGGCGTCCGCTGAGCGTTGGGTGTGGCCTGCGGCGGCGTTGGCCTGGTCGAGCAGGCCGTCGATCATGCCCACCTGGCTGACGATCTCCTGACTGGACGATTGCCCGATATCCACCAGACGAGTGATCTCTCCGACCACGTCGATGACCTTGCCGGCCGACTCCTCGATGTTTTCGATGCCTTTGCCGGCAGTCCGGGCCAGCGCCGTGCTCTCGCGCATCTCAGTGATGACTTGCTTCATGAGGTCGGTGGACGCGTGGGCGGTGACGTGGATGCCGGAGAGCTGATGGTTGATCAGCTTGGTCGCCTCGGCCGAGCGTTCGGCCAGTTTGCGGACTTCATCCGCAACCACCGCGAAGCCGCGTCCGGATTCGCCGGCCCGGGCCGCCTCGATGGCCGCGTTGAGGGCCAGCAGGTTGGTCTGGTCGGCAATCTGGCGGATCTCCGAGACCACGCCCTCAATCTGCACGACGGCGCCAGCCAGGGCGAAGACCTTGTCGGAGGCGTGATCGATGCGGGTCGCCAGTGCGCCGATGCGGCTTGCGCTCTCGCGGATGACGGCACTGTTCTGCGTTGCCTGGTGGCTGGATTCCGCGGTAATTGCGCCCGCCTGGCGGGTTTCCTGGTCGATGTCGAGGATGTGCGACTGAATGGAGTGCACCGCTGACTGGATGGCTTTCGAGGAACTGCTGCCCTCGGAGGCGATCCGGGCCACGGTGACGGCCGATTGGTGCATCTCGATGGAGGCGATTTCGTTGTTGCGGATGATGTCGATCATCTCCCCGAGACTGGCCTGCAGGGTGTCGATGAGCGAGTTGAAGGCGCGCACCGACTGGCCGATCTCATCGTTGCGGGCAACCGGGACGCGCTGGGTGAAGTCGAGGGAGTCGGCAATTGCGGCCATGGTGCCTTCCATGGAGCGGAGCGGCCTGACGATATTGCGGTGCAGGCGGAAGACCAGCCCGAAGAGCACGAGCAGGGTCAGCGCGCCGGCCACGGCGAGAACCTGCGCGGTGTGGGCGAAACCTGCCTCGACGGCGCTGACTGTGCTGTCCTTCAGGCGGCGCTTTTCGATCCGCAGCGTTTCCAGGATCTGTTGCAGTTCCTGCTGGTACTGGGCCACGCTGGCATACAGGCTGGCTTCGGCAAGGGCGCGCTGGCCGGTGCTTGCCTGGGCGATGGTTTCGTCCATGGCCGTCTGGTAGTTGCCGAGGCTTTCTTCAGCCTGCCTGAGCAGACCGATTTCGGCCTCCGAGTGGGAGATCGGGTATTGGGCCTTCAGTTCCTCAATGAGCAGGGCCCGCTGGGCGAGGAGTTCTTCCCGGGCCCGGGTGCCGAGATCCGCGCTGGGGGCATAGACCACTTCGGTCAGGACGATCTGCACCTGCTTGAGTCGGGCGCCCAGGTCGGAGGCGGCGAGGGCGCCCGGAATGGCGTCGTCGGTGAGGGTGTGAACCAGGTCGGCGTTGCGCTTGAAGTGGATCCCTCCAACGATGCCGACTGATACCAGCAAGGTTGCGGTGATCGAGATCAGCATGATGAGGTAGTGTCGGATGCTCATGGGGGGCGATTCCAGTCGGTCGGGGGCGGGGCCTGACTTGGGTTTGGTGCGATGCACAAACCGTTTGCCAGGCGCTTATCGGCTGCGAATTGCCAGGCTCAAATGAAGTTTTTCTTACAGTCTCCGGGTCTATGAATCGGGTATATGCCGGAAGGGAGCAGGTGGTGAGTGACGCGCAGCGTGTCTTGGTTTTGTAACATTCAGACGGCAGGATTGAACCTTCCCTGCTCCCGCCCTGAGTTCTGCTCCAGCCTGATCGCACTCGTCCGGCGTCTGGTGCTGACCCTCGAAAACCATGAATGAGAGCCCTTCGCTCAGCACCCTCCCGCCGCACGGGTTTGCCGTGACAGGCAATCAAAGATTGCGCGAGTCCGTCACCGTTCAGCAACTGCTGCGCCCGCTGCCGCCAGTCAAAATCCAGCTTAACTGCCTGGGAGTCCTTGATCGCTTCCTGGCGGATGCCGAGGTCTATGCGCTGCCTGTCATCGACGATCACGGAAAGCCTGTTGCCCTGCTCGAACGCCCGTCGTTTGTCGAGTTCTTCAGTGGGCGTTTCAGCCGGGA
>ERZ724524.1661-NODE-1661-length-14828-cov-3.860895_pt1 | contig 14828 bp, 15 predicted proteins | sample MGYA00376057_ERZ724524 | MGnify/ENA primary metagenome ERZ724524 (study PRJEB28724, sample SAMN07190888) | wastewater metagenome | isolation source: influent of sewage treatment plant in Hong Hong | place: USA: Christiansburg, Virginia | collected 2016-03-01 ...
GCGCCGTCCATAAGGAATGCTAACGCAATTGGCGTGATGATAATTCCCGATATAGGTTCTTTTCGAAGAATAAATGAAGTGAGAAACAGTATTGCGGCAACGAGCGTCGTTGAGATATATCCTCCAGCAAAGACCAGTGCCTGACGAAACGGCGTCAACTCACTGATATCAACGTCCGCCCAGCCCATGCCGTCCAAATATATTCCAACACCTCGAAAATCACCGCCTAATGCCTCAGCAACCAAACCGTGCCCCACGGCTTCATGCACAGTCACTGCCCCAATGATACCAACATAGGCCGCAATCAGAATTATAAGAACTGTCCTTACAACTCTCCAAATACTTGTCCTTCGCTGCATAATTTCCGTCATATTCAAGCCCTCTTTCTTGTACTTTAATGATTAGATGCATTCTGCTATTAATCTTTGTTATACTAATCGTAAAGTATCCCCTTACAGGAGAGTCAACCCATATGAAAAAAGAAATTTATTCCATCGGAGAAGTATCGAAAATAAAGGGCGTCACGATAAAGGCGCTTCGTTTCTACGAGAAGATAGGACTTCTTAAGCCTTACGAAGTGAATCCAGCAAATCAATACCGCTACTATCATATTTCTCAGTTTATATACATTGACATTATTAAAGCATCGCGTGCGTTGGAAATTAGTCCGAATGCTCTGATTCCATATTTTCAAAGCAAGGATACAGACGGGATTTTTCAGTTTCTGACAATACACAAGCGTCTTGCTCAAGAGAAAGTCGATCGGCTTCACGAGGCAATCCAGGCAATTGATCATTTCGAATCATCCGTTTCACATGCAAAATCTTCTGATTGCAGGGGCGAGGTTCAGATACGAGATTTTGAGGAGCGTCATATTTTCGTGATGCCTTATGAAGAAGATAAAGACTTCGGCGAGTATTTGATCGATTACTCGAAGCTCGATGAAGTCGTCAGCCAGCAAGGACTGATGAATCTATATGATGAAGGCGTACTTTTCGCTTCAAACGAGAAAGGCGAATTCGCGCCGGCTTACATTTTTACAACTGTCTCAAAAACGACGTCCTCAGAATACTGCCAATGCCTCCCCGCGGGAAAATACCTTTGTGTCTGTCTTAGCGAGGAGACGGCTCAGGAGCAGTCGGATAAAATTAATCAGTATCTTGTCGAGAACGAACTTGAACCCACACACATTCTTCAATTGGAGCTCACTCCGGATTTCTTTGAAACGCATTCAACATTATTTGAAATTCAGGTTCGAATAGGGGGTTGACTCTCCCCTAAGGGCATAGATTAGTCTGAAAGCAATAAATCTACACCCTTGAGGAGGACAATCAAAATGAAAATTCAATTTGCACCAAAGACGGTTATCTCAACCATACTCATTCTTGTTATGGTTACTTTCCTTGGAACATCATGCACTCGAATTTCAGAAGGACAAATAGAGACTGCTAAGCTAATGGCCAATAATCTATTCGCCGGCATTACTCAAGAGGATTATGCTGTATTCTCCAGAGATTTCGACGCGAAAATGCTCGACGATATGGACGAAACTGCTTTTCAAGAACTAACGCTGACACTAAGCGAAGAACTCGGCACCGATTATGAAATCGAATGGGTCAGCTCACAGGCAACGAAGGTCGGTGGCAATCCATTTGGCGTACATCGTTTCACAATCACCTCGTCTCTTGCTTCTGAGCCAGTCGATTTTACTTTGTATACTTCCGAAGATGAGAGCCGGACTTATATTTCCGGCTTCGAGATTGGTTCTGGTGAAATGACCTGATGGGATCAAAGTTGAAAGATCCTGTGTTATCTTCTATTGAACATCCGGCTGAAATATAGATACAGTTATTGCTTCATTACTCTTGAGTTGCGGTTCCTTCTTGATGCCTTTCAAATACGCATCAAAGAATTCCAAATGACATTTGCATATGTTCTCATGAAGAACTTCGGGATCCAACTTTCCTACTACTGATTTGAACGACAACATATGTTTTGCGTCCGTGAAACCCGTATGCTTAATGTTTTTAAACAGCACTTTATATACCGGCTTAGTATGTCGAAGATATACCCGGGTCACTATGTACTCGCCGTCCTCACTGCTGATCTGCAAAAACGGCTTCTCCTGAATATCGTCCGTATAGTCGCCAAATAGGGATCCATCGATATTGATGCCACACACGAACTCAGGGTTTCTAGCGCATAATGCGTAGGCTGTATTCCCTCCCATGGAATGTCCAGACGCACCTACGCCTTTGTCAAAATCGATCAAATCTGAAAGGTTCTTTTTCGCGTACGAAAGTGCCGCCTCGCTGTCTTTGACCCACTCCGGAGTTCTGTTCATAATGAACTTGCAGTATTTCCTCTGTGACTCATCAAACTTCTTTGCCAGATCTTCATTGCTTCCTCTGGCTTTCATAAGATTGAACATACTGATAGCTCCGCCAAGCATCGGCTCATATTGCTTGATATTTCGAGAGTCATAAAACACCGCTGTTCCATCATCGAATTCCGTGCACATGGCTTCATACGAGTGAGACACAGATATCACAACATATCCATGCGAAGCCAGTTCAATACATAGGAAGGAATTCCCTTCGCGGTAGGAACCCAGCCCATGGTTGAACATGATTAGCGGGAATTTCTCCCCTGAAATTCTGTCTGCATTAGTGTAGCATTCAGAAAAGTTCGTTTCCGGGCCACTCGTGAATTTCGGCGATACAGAAAACGTCTTCTTAAATCCTTTTATCATGTTTTCTGACAGAGCCACTGCTTTCTGTTTTCCTATAACGCTTTCTTTAAGAACCGGGTAGTACACGCGAGCGGCTACACTTCGCATTCCGCCCATCGCCATGATTTCTTCTCTGTCATCTTTTAACGAATAAGTAAATGTACCTACCGCATATTTACCAGTCGGTTTGGGGAATTCTACTCGCGTCATTTCTAATACCTCCAAACTATACCCAGTAGAAGAAACTAAATAACAGCTTTAACAAACTCAATGTTCTCTTCTAAGATTTTCTTGGTCTCAGGAGCCTTTGTACCAACTGTAGCAAAAGCATGAAATGCGCCCTTCAATATTTCTTTCTCGTTCGAAAACTTTCGAATTATCTCACGCCCTGGTAGTTCTCTTCGTCTTGGTTTTAATTAACCTGATTTGGAATAGGGTCAGGGTCTTTTTCTTCCCCCCGGCATAAAGTTCCGAATGTAATACCTATCAGAATGAAAACAGCAAGCAAAATAATACTTCCTGGCAGGGAGTCCAATGAGGACAGGCCAGAATACTTCACAATATAGGGAACATCCTGCATAGTAAATACATAATTAGTCGCAACCCTATTGAGAGCATTAAACAAAACATAAACCAATACATAACCGACTATCATCCCACACCAGAGATTTCTGCCCTTCTTACGTTCCGAAATTTTCTTCGTACGTGCATAGGCAAAAAGGAAAGCAACTGCCAGAACTGTACATAATACTGTGCTTAGCCCGTTAACAACAAATCCAGCTTGCGTCATGGGACGATATCCAGACACCGTTGCTATAGGTTGGATAACAAAGAAAACCAGCAGGTGCCAAACAAGCCGAATTATACTTACTACAGCCACAGAAATTGCCAGAGTTTTTGTGCGTTTCTCCACCGCTTCGGGTAAGGATTCCTTGGAAATCAGAGTGCCGCAGGTAATTGGCAAAAACAGATATGTCAAAAATTCCGGAATATACGTGGTTATGTCTTTAATGTTGGCAATCACCGAATATGCCACTCTAGATTCCGCACTAATATCACCAAGACCCCGACGAAACTCAATTGCCTCAAACACTTTTATAACATATAGAATTCCCACAAAAATAACGGAAATCGTACAGAAGATACCGGCTGACTTCCTGCTTGTCCTCCCAAAGACTGCTATCGCCGCCCATAAAACTAATCCCAGTTTCACAAAAGTAATTGCAAGCGATACATAATCCGTAACGCGAACTGACATCACAATATCTCTGTTGAAAAATTGCAATCCTTCTTCCAACACATTCAGCGGTAAAAATGCGAAAAAGAGTTCAATCATTGAGTTTAATAAGCATCCCCACAAAGCAATTGCCATAGTGATTTTTGTTGTTTTTGATTTCATCTTCCCCTCCGTCGTAGCGAACCCCGTAAACTGTTTGCATCCTCAGTTTCTCGTCCAATAGCTTCATTACATAAAAATGAACACTTCTGTACAACGTTCCTAGGTATGCCTTGCCCCCTGCTTCTAATTCTACTTATCGAAAATATATCTACCTGTTTTTAGTTCTATACTATCTCTCGAAAACAACTAAACCAAGCTCATATGGGTGATCATAATATACAATGTCCTTTGCCTTCGATTTATACATGAGCATTTTGCAGATAATCAGAAAATCTCCGCCTCCACCAATAATCATTATCTCTGCCAGTAAGAATAACCAGAGGTTTCCAATTGCAATAGCAAGCCCCACTAAGCCAAAGCCCAAAATTAGTGTAGGCATGGCAGAACCCAAAATATACTGACCCTTGCGCAGAGGGCTGGAACAGCTGCAGTATGGCGTTAAATATTTCCAAATGACACCAAAGGAGATTGATTTAAAGTGATTTTCGGCAAATATGCTCCAAATAAGACCATGGATAGCCTCATGAGCTACAAAGAGTAAAATCATACCAACAATAAAGAGAAAATAGCTGATCACTAAATTAGACATCCCATCATCAATAGCTAAAGAATTGACTGAGAAATACAGAAGGGATGTAAGCACAACAAAGGGCAGCATCAAGACAACCGCCAGAACATTTGCCCGAACAATTCCAATTGTCAGGTCACTTCTCAAATATCCATCTTGTTCCATTTTGTTGCACACAAGTTCAAAATCCGCCTTGCGTTTTAGTTCCGCCGGGGAAAGATCTCTTTTCTCTTTACTCATAATGCTTCTCCTTTAACAGAACAGGACCTATCACATCTTATATCGACAATAACGCCCGGTTGTTACAATATCTCCACCATTACATTCATATGGTATTTCTCTGACTTCTTCATCATTATCTCCCAGACAAATTCAACTTATCTCTCCTACAAATAGTACCATAGTCGCGTTAACTTCCGAGTTAACCAAACATCACTTTCCGGCGAGTTTAAGGAATTTCTTATCACTCATCTGCTCGTTCGTTACATATTCCCCCTCGAAAAACAGTGCATACGTAGTAACTGGAGTAGGTGCATTCTGCGCTTCTTCCTTGCTCAATATTTGTATGGCTTTGAAAGCGATATCGTTCTTCTTTGCTGCTTCTTCCAGAATCGGAACATACTTTGCATTAAAAGGACACTGATTCGTATAATACAGAACATAGCCCTTCTCATTTATGTGAGGATGCTTTGCACAATCCTTAATGCTCGGAGCTTCCACTTCCTTTGCAAATGGCAGATACCACAGTTGAATACCGTTATCTGCTTCATCACACACCTCAAAGCCCTTGTACTTTAAGAACTTTGGATCAGCAAGGAATGGTTTCTTCTTCTCGGATGCCAGAATGCAAAGTCCTTTCTTTCCCTTTTCGCTACTGTCCTTAATGCAAGCCTCCAATAACTTGCTGGAATATCCGTGCCCCTTAAGTGATCCGGAAACCCACAGACAATCAATGTACATGTACCCATCAGCTGTAATTGGATTCCATGCATTCTCAGCTGGAATATACTCGATAAAGCACTTGCCTCTCTCAACGCTTTTGAGGAAAACAAGTCCGTCATCAAAACGCTCTGTAAGCCATGTTTTCTTTGATAGTACCTGTACATCCTTATTATTGGATATCGCGCAGCAAATGTGCTCTTCCTCGATGTTATCTCTTGTCACCTGAATGCATTCCATGCTTGCGTCCTCCTTAATGTAAATTAGCCAAGGAGCAATACTGCCCCTTGGCTAATTGGTTTATTGCTCCACTGGGAAGCATACCTCAGTTACAAATTCTTCCGGGTTCTGTGTCTCATGTGGGCTTACATGATAAATATTGAACATTGGTCCATTTACCTTGTAACCATTCGCATTGATCCATGATGCCACAGTAGCCGTAGCCTCGTTCATCTGATCATAGCTGCCTTTTATTACACAACTTGCCACTTTAACAGCTGGAAGAGTCTTGAACTTCACATGTTCTGTGTCGGGGTATGTACCCTTAACGGTCATCCACACAATGATCTCGATATTTTCTTCCTTGTATTCCTTATCAAGAAACTCCGCTGCTGCAAGACACGGTTCGGCTGGAACAAGAGGCAGATTACTCTCCCTCAGCATATCCCAAGCCATGCCCTCATCTTCATAATGAGGCACCACGGTATGAACTGTAGCCGCATATCTCTCCGGAATTGTCTTTACTGTTACATCAAAACTCATATTTTGCTCCTCTCTCAGCCTCTTTTGGGCTGTATCCAGAAGCATCAGCTTGTACTTCGTCTCTTCGGAAATCTTTGACAGTTCCTTCTGCCTCTCTAAAAGAAATTCCTCCATCTTATCTTTATCATCATAGCTATCAAGGATACTAATGATATCCGTAAGGGCAAATCCCATATCCTTTAATGCTGTGATTCTTGCGATGGTAAAGAGTTGTTCCTCACGAAAATAACGATATCCTGTAAAAGTGTCGATATCTGCCGGTTTCAACAGACCAATATCGTCATAGTGACGCAACATCCTGATGCTTACTCTGGATAGTTTTGAAAAATCGCCTATTTTAAGCATTTGTACTTACCTCCATGGATGTTCTTGATTGAGCTCACTACAACGATAATCCCTCACACTATGTGAGAGTCAATAGCCTTTTTTGATATTGTTCAGATTCCTACTTAGCAGCTCCATTGTGCTAATTTATGAGAACATATATCAAAATGATTAACTCTCGTATTACCGTAGTATCAGACTTTAGGTCTTCTACACGCTTTTGCAGTAAATGCCTCACATGTAATCCGGATCACTTCTACTGAAGATGCCATTCGCTCATCAATCTCGAACTCTCGATGTGTCTGGTTCATCATTATTGCTTTCAATCCCTTGATTTTTTCTGAAGGTTCTTCTAGTAATTCTGCAGTTCCTCTGGCAATGACAGAAGAATACTCCGAACTGTATGCACAAGCGACATCTCCCCCTGAAATCAGGTCGACGTCACATTCCAATACTAAGCAAACATGTGGGTTATGTTTAAGTAAATCAAGTTTATGTCCCTCTTTTGCCGAATGAACATAGAAGATGAGCTGATCATCACTGTACTCATATCCATAATGAAGCGGTACAACATAAGGATATTCGCCATCACAAATCCCTAAATGAATAATTTGGGCTTTACCTACTATATTCAAAATATCATTTACTTCTTTTATTTCGCGATCTTCTCTTCTCATTTTTTTCCTTTCATTTGTGTCCCAAATACACTGTCCACGTCTATATCTTCATAAACATCGACCTTCTACCTACGTATAAGTACCATAGTTCCGACGAGATTCGTCCAAGGGATATTATCAATCTACTAGATTATTATTTTATTAGAACACAGTATTAATTCCAAGCAATCGATATGACAGAGCTTTGACCGCTTCATTTTTTGCCTTCATGCTTTTCTGTGTCTTATCGTGAATAACCGCACTAATTCCAAAGAGAAGGAATTGGGCCAATAGACCCGTTTCAATTCCTGGTGGAGTAGAAACTTCACCTCGTTTGGAGTATTTGTCTATTAGATCACAAATAATCGGTTGTAATGAAATAAGTGTATTCTGATGGAGTATCGTTAACATTTGAGTATCTACCATATCGATATTCATTTCTTTATACTCAGACAGAGCGCTTTCTAGTGATGAAAGAATGCGTTCAAATAATTGTGAGAAAGGCTGATTTTCATTTTCCTCAACCATATTCTTTGTATTGATGATAAACTGCGCGTTATATTGCTCTAGGACGACTTTGTAAATTTCTTCTTTTGAAGCAAAATGATGATAGAACATACCAATTTCACCCTCTGCCTCGCCAACGATAGATCGAATCGAGGTTTTATCGTAGCCTTGCATAATAAACTGCCGCATAGCTATATTAATTAACTCCTTTTTTCTCATTTCCGATTGTTTTCTTGACATTACTATTTTCCCCTTCCTGCAAAGTTTCAATATATCCCTTGCGTTCTTTGTTATAGCTTCGTATAGCTTTTCTATTTACTATGGGTATAATTACATATCGAAAAATTGAATTACCCGGATGCAACCACTTTCCATGATAGACACATCTCTACCTTTAGCCTGAGCATTTGGCACATTTTATCTATATCAATTGTATCTATAGGATTTGATTCAAGAATTCCAGCATTTACTATTAAGATGTCGCACCTATCATATGTTTTTAACGCATCGTCTAGTAATTTCTCCGCAGTCTTATCATCTAGCAAGTCACAATTATTAAGAATCAGATTGTCTTTTTGTTGAAAGACATTATCTATCGTACGCCCATTTGCAATTACGCAATATGAGTTATCCATTAGCTTATTACAGATTGCTTTTCCAATTCCCCTGCTTGCGCCCGTTACAACAGCAACTTTTTCTTCCACTTTTCTTTCTCCTCTCAGATAATGCTCACTTATTGCTCTGCTTTATTCATTCCGATACCCGAAATTTTCGTTAGCTCAGATTTCATTACTTTACAACAGGTCTTTTATCATTATGAACGCTTCGTTCCCCACATAATCAAGTCCTTCTTCCGTAATTCTATATCCCAACCTCTTAAATAATCGTAATGCTGGATTTTCCTTTTGAACGGAAAGCGATGTTCGCGAATATCCTTTTGTCCGTAATTCTACAAACAGTTTCTTCATGAGCTTGGTTCCTATCCCATACCCGCGAAATTCTGGCAATATCGAAATAGCGAGCTTCGGCGTTTCATCATTAATATGACCATTACCAGGCATTTTTCGTACCCACGCTGCTCCAACTACCTGACCGTTCTGTTCAGCAACCACACCCAAGTCACCCGAATGGGTACCAAAATCCTTAATATAGGCTATCAGCTGCGGATCGTTAATAATGCTTCTTGGTGGCAGTTCTACCCCTTCAGGTTTGAAAATTGTCTGATACAAGAATTCTTTAAGGCATATATAATCCGATGTCAACATACTACGAACATTTGAGTTTATAGGATGAGCAGTTATAATCGTATTGCTCTTAGCATTTATGGTGATAGCAACACCACTTCGATACACATAAAAGTTCTTTCCCCACCTTATGATATTGTCTGCTTGTTTCACGGATTCTTTACACCACAAAACTATATCGTCGATTTGCAGATTAAGGTTGCGCTTGATTCTCTCTGCACCCAATTCTGTTGTATGCAGTTTGTCAGGATTTATGCTTAATTCTTGCATCGGTATGTACTCCTCACTTTCCCATCAGATAACTGCTCGGAAGCATATCAATTGTAATCTGTTGTCGTAAAAACATCATATATTTTCTCTTTTCGAAAAGCTTCTCATTCAAGTCAGCCTCCTATTATTCTATCTCTTCTCCAATTCGAACATTATCCCTAGACTATACCACCCACGTATAGAAAATGCGTCATCATGAGGAAATGGTTCACTTCTACAAAAGCTGTTTGAATCAGGAACACTAAGCAAAAATCTCATATTGTTCATTGTATATTAATGGTAATTTGACATGATTTGATTGAATTTGGTTATTTTCTTTTCTATCATATGAATATGAAGAAGTTTGATGATATCTCTATAGCATTATTGCTGAATGATTTTCATAACGAATACAGCGTGGCTGTATATCGTGGAGCCCGCTTTGCCGCCGAGCAGATGGGAATTTCGCTCGCTACTTTTGGTGTGGGCTCAATTGAAAGCCCCGTTCAGCATATGGCGATGCGGAGCCGATTGTTTTCGCTGGTCAATCCTGAAGATTTTGACGGAATCTATTATGTTTCTTCTTCGCTTTCTAATTATATCGGAGTGGAACGTTTTCGGGATTATGTTTCGGGCTATAAGGATATCCCTTCCGCGCATGTGGGTATCCGGCACGAATCGCTTCTGACCTTCGGTATAGATAATTATTCCGGCATGTATGATGCGGTCAGTCACTTGATTACGGAGCACGGTCGCAACAAGATTGCCTATATCAGCGGAACATATGGTGTTTATGAAGCGGATGAGCGATTGAAGGCTTATCGGCAGGCTTTGCTTGATAACAATATCGAGTACGATGAGCGCTATGTGTATCAGGGTTCTTTTCTTCGCGATGACGGTTTTGCAGCGGTTAAGACTTTTTTGGATGAGCGAAAACTGGATATTGACGGCTTAGTCGGAGCTAATGACCATATGGCCATATATGCTATGAAGGCGTTGCAAAAAAGAGGCATATCCGTACCTGAACAGGTAAGTGTTGTCGGGTTTGACGATTTGGTCAGTGCCCGAAGCTGTACGCCAGCATTGACTACGGTTCATCAGTCCGCCTTCGACCTAGGCTCTTTTGCTATGCGTCGGCTTGCCGAAGGTATCCGTGACAACAACATAAAGGCGCAGCATGAGCAGCTGCCAGCACCGTTGACGGTCCGGCAATCCTGCGGTTGCGTGGGCTCTTCGACATTGCATACAGGAGCCACTCAGAAGGAGTCGCCGGATATGCTGTCGGAACAAGACAGAGGGGAGTGGGAAGAGCAGAGATCCTTTGTGAATCTGATGACACGTGACTTAATCGGAAATTTCGAAGTCGATGAGATATTTTCGGTTCTTCGCGGCCAACTCAATTATTTAGGTATCAACGATTTCTCATTGGCTCAGTATGTAGAGCATGGCCAGGCGGAAGTTTTATTCGATCAGAACGGTCACAGCGGAGATATATTCCCTGAAAATCAAATTATCAGAGGCGGTCTTTCCCGTTTGCCTCGCCCATATTATCGTCATGTCTTGCCGCTTTTCTTTCACGAGGAAGACATCGGTTATTTTGTATCCGATATCGGAACGAGAGACGTTCCGGTTCTTGAGATCATCAGAGACCACCTTTCCGGAGCCTTAAAAGGTGCGCACCTTCTTGAAGCGGCCAAGAGACATGCCAAATCCTTACAGATAGAGGTTGAACAGCGAACCAAAGAGTTGGCAGACCGTACGATTGAGCTCGAGCATGCTCTCAATGTTGTGCAAGAGACCAGCGAAAAGTTGGAGCGCTTAACCGTTATGGATGAGTTAACCGGACTATATAACCGACGCGGTTTTGCGGCTCTGTCCTCACAGCAGATTGCTATTAGAAATCGCAATAACAGCAATCTGTTGTTAGTATATTTTGACATTGACGGATTAAAGACGATTAATGATACTTTGGGACACGCGGTCGGCGATATTGCAATAAAGGCTTTCGCATCTCTGCTGAAAAAGGTCTTTCGCAGTATGGACATTATTGCCCGTATTGGTGGCGACGAGTTTGTCGTCTTGGCCATCGATTGTACCATTCGTGAGTTTAGAATAATCAGAAGACGGCTGGATCAGGCGCTTGATGAATATAATGCATCAAGTAACCAAGAATTTCATTTGTCAGTCTCTGCGGGTGCGGCTCCGTGTATATCTGAATCGACATATACCATTGATCAATTAATGGAGGAGGCGGATGCCGAACTCTACAAAGAAAAGAAGAAGAAGAAAAAAGATTAAAAGGCCTCTGAGTGAACGATATTAATGATCAATTTAGACACATACTCATAAGATTAGAATTTGACTAATTTCCTTTAATTTGAGACCATTGCTATAGTCACCTGGCTTAACTGGCGAGTAAAATTGATTGATTAACGGAGACATATATCGTTACAATTGAGGCAGTAGGAATAACTGGATGGAGAATAAGTGAAGAAGTAAGTATTTCTGGTTATCCAGAACCACCAGAGTATCCGTCTGATTATGAAGAGTGATAGAATGATGAGTATCCAATAATCTTCGAGATTTTCCGACAATCCGTTCTTATCTAACAACGTGCATACCCACCAAATTCAGATTTATCTGCTTCATTTAGTGCTCATTTCTTTCGTAAATCTAACACTGACACATAATGGAGAATGTCAAAAGCCTCCGGCTGTGTGGCAAGATAAGTTAAATGGTCTTCTTCCCATGCGGCGATTTCTCCCGCACTAAGTGACGATGCACCAATACCACGACAAGCTTTCATTCGACCGTGCCACGTTTCTCGAGTAAACGGAACATTTATGTCATAAGTAATGGCGTTTGCCACCTCAAACATATCACCGAGCCAATCCGGAGTACCGATTTCGTATCTCATAAAACCGCCGCCGGTCCAAGATGGATTATACTTTAGCACCAAATCCTCACTTGTTTTTGCAATCTCGCTTTCAAATGGCAACCAAACCATAAACAACACCACAAAATGCCCGTCATCTTTTAGCACCTTATAAATCTTCGGCAACGCTACTGCTTTGTCAAAGTACATAAAACACTGGCAAGCGGTTACCACATCAAATGTCTTGTCGCGAAAATCAAAGCTTTCAGCAGAGGCAACAATATAGTCGATATCAAGTCCTGACGCTTTTGAAAGTTCTATTGCTTGTGCAATTTGGTTCTCAGAAATATCAGCACCAACAAAACTCGCACCGAATTTAGCCATATTTCGCGGCAAAACCCCCGTGCCAGTGCCAAGGTCAAGTACATGTTGGCCTTTTGTGCAAAGCCCCATATCTACTATTTTCTGATAAAATGCATCGGGATAAATATCTCTATACTTTGCATAATCTTTGGATGCCAGTCCCCAGTCAAACCCTTTCCCGTGGTCAATATATTTGTTGTTAATCATTAGAAGTCACGCCCTCTCATCCTGAATTATTTCAGTTTCGAAAAAGTGGAATTTGTTAGCTTCGTGTTATGCTCGTTTTGTTTCTCTATTACTATTAGCCTTCGAATTAATAAAGTCCAAGAATTTTTGTTTCTCGTCGTCTTCTGAAAAAGCATTTTCTGGAATAATATATGCTTGTACAGAACTAATATATAAATAGATAGCTTTTTCTGATACCGCTACTTTTTCAACCAATGAATATTTCGTCTTACTTTCAGAATTTGGAGATATTACATGTATGCTTTCATCATCAAACTTTAGTACTGCCTCGCCTTCAAATGAGAGCCTACCTTCCTTCTCCGTTTTTCTTAGGTTTTTATCCAATATTCTAAGAAAGATTTTCTTATCAAAGAAAATCCACAGTATAGACAGAATCGTCAATACTATTGCCTCAATCAATATTAAAAGGACGTCAAGGTTAAAAGCAATCAATACGACAACGCATAAAAAACAAAAAATTGGAATCATCATCTTGTTAATCATCAATAATCTTTTGCCAGAAGGGCTATTTAGAAAAGAATATTTATTGAATAGTATATAATCGTCATAACTTAAATTTATTTTAAACTCAAACATAATTTCCACCTCATTATCTGATTCAATATGCCAAAATACTTGAATCCATTTCCCTCTCAGCTTCGCTGCTAATTATCATATGAGTATATTTTGCTAATGATTGTTAGCCAATTTCACAGCTATTATATCAATCTTATCTAAGGAATCAATTATTTTTCATCATTTGACATCAACGCCACCGTCTACACATGCTCCGAGACATCACGATTGATATCATTGGTAAACGAAAACATGACCACAGAAGTACGTAAGAGTGAAATTTTCGACGGAACTGTATTTATAGGGTTTTAATCATTTTTACATGTGGAATGCCGTCCAGATCAAACTCTTCTGAAACCGGCCTAAAGCCATGGGATTCATACATCTCTTTGATATATGCTTGTGCCTCCAGATAGATAACATCTGCTTGGTACTCCTCCACAGCAATTTGAATTCCTTTCTGCAAAATTTGGTGTCCCAATCCGATACCCCTTATCCGAGTCAGGACTCTACCTATAGAAACATATTCGGACTCCACACCTCGATCCAAAAGCCGAAGGTACGCTACTGGCCCGCTTTCATCCTCTAGCCAAATATGGATAGCAGCCTTATCCATACCGTCGATATCCGCATATAGACACTGCTGCTCCAACACAAACACATCCTGGCGCATCTTTAGCAACTCATATAGTTCCTCAGTCGTCAGCTCTGAGAAACGCTTAACATGCAGGGCGAGTTCCTTATTATCCGCTTTTAATTGATTCTTACTATCAAAATGTCTCACTTATTCTCTCTTTCTAATTGCATCGAAAAATTTCTTTATTCTTCTCATGCCTTCGGCAAATTCTTATTTACCGTTCTTATAATAGCCAATAGTCACAACTAGGCTCGAGACATTAATACTACTGACTCGCAATGTTTTGAGATGAGGGGATAGCTGTCAATAATTAAATACCTATATATTTTTAGTTGAAGTCCTCTTTGAGGAAACATATCCACTGAGGGTTTTCGTATGCGGGAACATATCAACACTAATAGCCAATAACTTCAGAAGATATAGTCTCAATTAAATCCTTATTAATCAGTTTCATATCTAAAGTATATACTATATTAAGTCTTGGATTATAAATTCCTAGTTTTTTAATATTTTCAAATTCTTTATGAATCGATTTTTTGCCCATAATACTGTAAATTAAAAGTTGCAAGGTATGATCTTTAGTCGGTTTACTTTTTGAAACTTTAAAATCCCACAATGTCTCGGTTGTTAAGAAATCACCATCTCCAGTATTAATCGTGTTTGTGTATCCTTCTTCAAATGTAAAACCATCCAAAATTATTGGACCAAATAGTTCTATAAAACTTAAACTTCTTTCCACCATAATTTTAATATTCTCAATTGTTGACTTATCT
>ERZ724524.1662-NODE-1662-length-14827-cov-5.666464_pt1 | contig 14827 bp, 15 predicted proteins | sample MGYA00376057_ERZ724524 | MGnify/ENA primary metagenome ERZ724524 (study PRJEB28724, sample SAMN07190888) | wastewater metagenome | isolation source: influent of sewage treatment plant in Hong Hong | place: USA: Christiansburg, Virginia | collected 2016-03-01 ...
GCGCTCCGTCTAATCTCAGCCTTGAGCCGTTCCCCGGCCGATTGGCAAACTCAGGGCAAGCTCTGCCCAACCTCGCTCAGCACATCGATAGTCTGAATGCCGACCTTGAGGCGAGCGCGCCTCCCGCCAAAGTAGCGGCACCTACTAACCCGTCGCCTGAAATTTCCACGCCAACGCCAAGAGAAGAAGAAAATCGCGCGGCGATCCGCAATGCCTTTGCTGCCAAGGAAGCCAAACCGCCTTCACGTAAACCACTCTGGCTGGTGATGAGCACCTTGGGGGTCGCCGCAATCGGCATTGGCGGGTATGTCTGGTTTCAGTTGCAAGGCATGAATCAGGGATCATTAAGGGCGGCCAATAATCCGCGCCCAGCAGCGAGTGATTCTATCCAACAGCCGCCAAATGCAGTGCCGATGCCGCAATCCGTAAACACATCACCACCCGCGGCCCCAATTTCTGCCCTGTATTTGCCGTCGACCGCAACACTAGCCGAAAACCCTGAGCGCTCGATCAAACCGCCGGCTCAACGCATGGAAACCAGCCGCTATAGCCAGCCCAGTCCAGCGCGGGAGAACGATGCTTATGCCCCGGTACGCCTGATTCGCACCCAGCCTGAACCGGATGCCAATTTGCAGCGCGGCTACGCCAACCTGCAAGGCAATTCACTGGATCTGGCACGACGTGATTATGAGCAAGCGGTGCGCAACGATCCCAACAATGTCGATGCACTGCTCGGTCTCGCCGCCATCGCTCAACGTCAGGGACGCAGCAGTGATGCCGAGCGCTATCAGCAACGTGCACTGGTCGCCGATCCACGCGATGCCGGCGCTCAGGCAGCAGCTCTGGGCAACAACGATAGCGGCAACCCGACGGCTACCGAAAGCCGCCTGAAAACCCTGCTTTCCGCCCAGCCGGAATCCGCCCAACTCAATTTTGCCCTCGGCAACGTGTACGCCAAACAGGCACGCTGGAGCGAAGCACAGCAGGTCTATTTCAATGCGGTTGCCGGCGACACCAGCAATCCGGATTACCTGTTCAACCTCGCCGTCAGCCTCGATCAACTACGCCAGCCAAAGCTTGCTGCGCAGCATTACCGGATGGCGCTTGAAGCGGCTGAAAGTCGCCCCGCCGCGTTTGATCGCGAGCGCACCAATAAACGCCTGAGCCAGTTAGCGCCCTGATTCGACCATGAGCACCTCAACCTTGCAGCGTCGCCCGCTCGGCCAGATCCTGATCTCGGAAGGCATCCTTTCAGAAGACCAGTTGCGCATTGCGCTGCTTGAGCAGATGAAGTCGAACCAGCCGATTGGCAAACTGTTGGTCTCGCTTGGTTTTGTCTCGGAAGCTACGCTGCGCGAAGCGCTTTCGGAGAGTCTCGGCAAGCAAAGCATCGATCTATCGAACGCCATCGTCGATCCGCAGGCACTCAAACTGGTGCCGCGCGACATCGCCAAGCGCCATCACCTGCTGCCACTCGATTTCGACATTGCCAACCAACGCCTGACGCTGGCAATTTCCGACATCAACAACATTGTCGGCCTCGACCGCTTGCGCTCCCTGTTGCCGGAGCATGTCGAAGTTGATTCACTGATCGCTGGCGAATCGGAAATAGATCGCGCCATCGACCAGTATTACGGCCACGAACTGTCAATTGACGGCATTCTGCACGAGATTGAAACCGGCGAAATTGACTGGAAAAGTCTTTCCGCTTCCGATGACGAATACAGCCAGCCGGTTGTCCGCCTGATTGATTCCATCCTCACCGACGCCGTCAAACGCGAGGCATCGGACATACACTTCGAGCCGGAAGCCAATTTCCTGCGCATTCGTTACCGCATCGACGGCATGCTGCGCCAGATTCGTGCCCTGCATAAGTCCTACTGGCCAGCAATGACGGTACGCATCAAGGTACTCTCCGGCATGAACATCGCAGAAATGCGCGCGCCGCAGGATGGCCGCATCAGCCTTACCGTATCCGGCCGCCAGATCGACTTTCGCGCCGCCTGCCAACCAACCATCCACGGCGAAAACATCGTCCTGCGTATTCTTGACCGGCAAAAAGGTATTGTCCCGCTGGAAAACCTCGGTTTGGCTGAAGAACATTTGCAACGGCTCAAGCTGATGATCGCCCGCCCGGAAGGCATCATTCTGGTCACCGGCCCAACTGGTAGCGGCAAGACAACGACGCTTTATTCGGTGTTGAATCACATCAACTCCGAAAACATCCACATCATGACGCTGGAGGACCCGGTCGAATACCCGATGGCGCTGGTGCGTCAGACCTCGATTGCCGAAACCGCCAAGCTCGATTTCGCCAACGGCATCCGCTCGATGATGCGCCAAGACCCGGACGTCATTCTGGTCGGTGAAATCCGTGATGCCGAAACTGCCGAAATGGCCTTCCGCGCCGCGATGACCGGTCATCAAGTGTATTCGACCCTGCACACCAATTCGGCCATTGGCGCGATCCCGCGCCTGCTCGACATTGGCGTATTGCCCGACATCATGGCAGGCAACATTATCGGTATCGTTGCCCAGCGCCTGATCCGCCGCCTGTGCGATCACTGCAAGTCGCCCTATCATGCCGAGCCGCATGAAATGCAGTTGCTCGGCTTGCCCGATGACTGCCAGCGCCCGCTACTCTACCGCGCCAGCGGTTGCGATATTTGTGACTATCAAGGTTACCGCGGTCGCATTGCGATCATGGAATTATTACGCATTGATGCGGCCATTGACGAACTGATCGCCCGCCGCGCAACCACCCACGAAATCCGCAGCCGCGCCTTGCTGCAAGGTTTTTCGACGCTTGCCGACGACGGCATGCGGCGCGTCCTCAACGGCTCGACTTCGCTCGAAGAAATCGGGCGCGTCGTCGACCTCACTGACCGGATGTAGTCATGCTTTTCGACTACAAAGCGGTCAGTCTCGAAGGGCGCATGGTATTTGGGCGCATCGACGCCATCAATACGGTCGACCTCGAAATGCGCCTGAAAAGAATGGAGCTCGACCTCATCTCCGGCAAGGTGGTCGAGCATCACAACCTGTTTGGCGCGAGCAAAATTCCGCGCCGCGAACTGATCAATTTTTGCTTCCACCTCGACCAACTGACGCGCTCCGGCGTTGCCATTCTCGAGGGCCTGGCCGATCTGCGTGATTCGATCGAGAACCCACGCTTTCGCGAAGTCATCGCCGGCATGATCGAGAGCATCGAAGGCGGACTAACCCTGTCACAGGCGATGGCCAGTCATCCCAATGTCTTCAGTCAGGTATTCGTCAATCTGATTCGCGCCGGCGAGTCGAGCGGCCAGTTGCCGGAAGTGTTGAGCAGCCTGACCGAGTCGCTCAAATGGGAAGATGAACTCGCCTCGCACAGCAAAAAACTGCTGATGTACCCGGCCTTTGTCGCCACGATTGTCCTTAGCGCCACGTTCTTCCTGATGATTTACATGGTGCCGCAGCTCAAGATGTTTGTGAAAAACATGGGGCAAGTGCTGCCCATGCAAACCCAGGTGCTGTTTTTCATCTCCGACGTGTTGGTCAATTACTGGGCACTTTTCATCATATTCCCGATCATCGCCGTCGTTGCCCTGCAACTGATCCTGCGCAGCAACCCGTTGGCGCGTTTCAGGCTGGATGCCATCAAGCTCGGCCTGCCGATCATCGGCCCGATCCTCAAAAAAATCATCCTGTCGCGCTTTGCCAACACATTTGCCATGCTCTACGCAGCCGGCATCCCGGTACTTGAATCGATCCGCACGACGCAGGATATCGTCGGCAACCAGGTCGTCCAGCAAGCTTTACGCAGAGTTGAACTATCGATTCGCGAAGGCCAGAACATTGCGAGCGCCTTTCGCGATGTCGGCCTCTTTCCCCCGCTCGTCGTGCGCATGTTGCGAGTCGGCGAAACCACCGGCGGTCTGGACAAGGCGCTACTCAATGTCAGCTACTTTTACAATCGCGACGTCAAGGAATCTGTTGAACGGGCGCAAGCACTGATCGAACCGATGCTTACGGTCTTCATGGGGGCCCTGCTCGGCTGGATCATGCTCTCCGTCATCGGGCCGATTTACGACGTCATCAGCAAGATCAAAACGTGATCAATCGCCGCCTTCTCTACCTCAACACGCACCGCCTGACGGCCTACGTCTGGCGCTCTGGCGCACTGACGCAAGAAGCAGTCTTTGAATTGCGCGATGAAGAACATCGACGTTTTACCGAGTATTTGCGCGTTCACCGTAACAGTCACTTCCAAATGCTGGCCAATGTCAGCGAGGAAGGCTATCTGCTCGAGACGATTCCGTTTCTGCGCGGTGCCGATCGCCAAACGCTGATCACGCGTAAGATAGGCCAGCACTTTCTCGGCACGCCACTCGCCTCGGCAACCTCGTTGGGTTTCGAAAAGGATAGGCGCAAAAACGAGAAACTGCTGCTCAGTGCCCTGACCAACCCAACCCATTTCACCCCCTGGCTCAAATGCATTGAAGACGCGGATGCTCCTTTGGCTGGCATCTACAGCGTTGCCCAACTTGGCGGCACGCTTTTGCAAAAGCTGCATCGCCCGGCGACGCGTTGCCTGCTGCTCACCCTGCAAGATCATTCAATTCGTGAAACCTACCTGATCAACGGACAAACCCATTTTTCACGGATGGCACCGCTCACCGACAGCAGCATTGCCGGCATTGCCGGTAGTTTTGCTGCCGAAGCAGGCAAACTTCTGCAATACCTCGTCGGTCAGCGCCTGATCGGCCGTAACGAAACCTTGCCGGTTTATGTGCTGGCGCATCCGCAGGCGATGACAGCGATCCGCAACGCCTGTCGCGATAGTGGCAATATCATTTTCGAGATTATCGACAGCCACCAGCAAGCCAAGCAAATCAACCTGAAAACACTGCCCGATGATAGCCGCAGCGATCTACTTTTTCTTCATCTACTGGCCACCGCGCCACCGCGCCAGCAATTTGCCAGCGAAGATCACCGCCACGACTACCGCATCTCGCAAATACGCTACGGGCTGATCGCGCTAGGTGCCATTGCCTTGCTGGGCGGCGCCCTGTTTGCTGCCAAGGAGCTGGTTCAAGCCCATAACTTGCAGCAGGAAACCCTCGAGTTCAGTTCACAAGCCGCCGAAACTGAATGGCGGTACCGTGAAATTTCCGCCACATTCCCGCAAATCGGTATCGACAACGAAACCTTGCGCCGGATTACCACTCGACATGGAGAGTTGCGCGCTCAACAACGCCTGCCGGACAACGCTTATCGGCTGATTGGCAGCGCATTGAACCAGTCACCGGCCATTCATCTTGAGGGACTGGACTGGCGAATAGGTGAAGCCAGCAATCCCGCCAACACCAGTAACAGCGCCACCCCCAGCCTTAACGGCAGCGACGAAGTGATCACCGTTCGTGGTCTTATCCGCCTGGAAAACAGCGCGACGACACGGCAAACACTTGCTGCTATCGAAAATTTTGAGCGACTTTTGAGCGTTGACCGTAACAATCAAGTCAAAGTGCTCCAGCAACCCTTCGACATCGAATCCAGCCAAGCCTTGCGCGGCAGCGACAAGGACGAAGACAGCAGCAAACCTCGCCAGTTCACCCTGCAAATCACGCGGAAGCTGACGCCATGAAATTCAATCTGCGCGACCTGAGCAAATTGCAATGGCACGCCCTGCTCGCCATCCTTTTATTGATCGCGGCCGGCGCACTTGGCTACTGGAGCCAACAACGTGCGCATCTAGCAAACACCGAGCGCGCAACGGCTGAAAACCAGTTACAACAAATCGACAAGCGGCTGCGCCAGGTGCGCACAGAAGAGCAGGAAATCAAACAGCGCACAAGCCTCTTCCAGCAACTCGAAAAATCCGGAATGACCGGCGAGGAAAAGCGTCTTGAATGGATCGAGCTGCTACGCGACCTGCAACGCCAACTGCGCCTACCCGGCATGAATTACGAATTTGGCCCGCAACTGACGTTGGAGAAAGTCGATGGCGCAGCCTTCGCCTATCACAGCAGCCATCTGCGCATCCAGTTGCACCTGCTCCACGAAGAAGACCTGCTGAATTTCCTTGAGCAACTCCAGCAACGCGCCAAATCCATGGTACTGGTTCGCAGCTGCCGCGTTTCCCGCTCTACCGCGAGCAACGACCCCGGCGCCGGACTGGCCCAACTCAGCGCCGAATGCGACATGGAATGGGTTACCCTGCGCCGCTCCACGGGAGGCAAGCAGCCATGAAAAACTGGATCATCGCCCTCCTCCTCGCCGGTTCACTCCCCGCCTGGCCACAAAGCGAACCTCTCGGCCGCCTGTTCTTCACCCCGCAACAACGCAGCCTGCTTGATCGTCAGCGCATGCAAGGCATGACTTCAAATTTCGACCAGCAAGCCAGCTACACCTTGAACGGCGAAGTCCGCCGCAGCAGCGGCAAAAACACGCGCTGGGTCAATGGCCAAGCCCAAACCGGCCCCACCCCACGCGGGGTGATTGGCGACACCTACCATCCGGCGACAGGTGAGCGGGAGAGCCTGTTGGGTAGTGGCAGAGTCATTGTTAAATCCAACTCAAACAAACCATAAAATGGTTATGCCATTCCGTTCTCAGAGAGGCATTGCACTTCTGCTCTTTCTCTTCCTGACTATTGGGATCGGAGTGACACTAGCGCTTACCGCATGGAATAGTTCGCGCACTCGCCTTGAGCAGGAACACAACACTCAACTTGCCCTGCAACAAGCCAAAGAAGCCTTGATTGCCTATGCCACATCTATTTATCCTGTTCTAAATGACCGCCCCGGCGACCTACCCTGCCCTGACCAAAATAACGATGGCAAGAAGGAGACATCTTGTGGCAGCGGCGCTGGCAGCAATCAAGCCACCAGACTAGGGCGCCTGCCCTGGAAGTCGCTGGGCCTTCCCGATCTTCGAGATGCCAGTGGCGAGAGGCTGTGGTACGCAGTCTCCAACAACTTTAAGGAAAACACTCGCCACCTCCCACTAAATAGCGATACAACAGGCTCCTTTCAGGTTGTCGACCCGAGCGGCAGCATCATTCCCAACGTAATCGCGGTCATAATCGCGCCCGGACCGCCACTCCAGCGCCTCAACGCGGGCAGCGTCCAAGACCGCAGCCCAGGGGGAGAAAACAATCCGGCAAACTATCTTGACGAAACAGCTTCAGAAGACAATGCAGAATTCTTGGAGAATACGTCGAATGGCTTCATCAGCGGCATCGTTCGCGATCCTCTCGGCCGCATTCTAGTAAATGACACCATGACTGTTATTACCTATGACGATCTCATGCGAATGCTGGAAAAGCAGGTGGCAACTACGGTATTGAACTGTCTCACCAGTTATGCAGCGTATAACGTTGGTGGGATCAACAATTTTGGCCGCTACCCGTGGGCCGTCGAAATGTCTGCACCGGCAACGCCCCCCTACATAGATACTCCCAACACCGTTTTTGGGCGAGTTCCGACTTTACTTACCAATACAAATCTAACAGCACCCAACATGCTAAGTGCCTGGGGTTCCATTCCATCGTGCACCATCACCCATAATTGGTTCCAGAATAACTGGCGAGAACATGTTTTCTACGCGATTGCGGATGCCTATAAACCAGGCTCGGTTGCGCCGTCATGCCCTATGTGCCTAAAGGTAGGCCCCATCAACAACGTACAAGTTGTAGTGATGGTCGGACGCAAGACATTGCCCGGACAGAACCGTACGAATAAAACCGTCATCGCCAACTACCTTGAAGGAGAAAATGCTACGCCATATGACGGTATATTTGTCTCCAGTGCAATTTCTTCCACTTTCAATGACTTACTGGTGTTCAAATGAATAAGTTCGCCAAGATCAGCCAAGGCGGCTTCACGCTTGTTGAGTTGGCTATCGTTCTTATCATCGTTACTTTACTCACAAGTGGCCTGATGATGTCCTTGATGGCCCAGCAGGAAATGATGGCGTCTGCAGAAACACAGCGGCGTCTTAATGAGGCACGTGATGCCTTGCTTGGTTTCGCAGCCGCCAATGGTCGCCTCCCCTGCCCTGCTGCACCAGCAACCACTGGCCTTGAGCTACCCGCCGGAGGTGGTGACTGCAATAATCCGTGGGATGGGTTTCTTCCAGCCATCACTCTGGGCATGACACCAACAAATGAAAATGGATATGCTGTCGATGGCTGGGGCAACCCGATCCGCTACGGAATCACGACCGATAAGGCTACAGGGCTCTGTCCAACGTCATGCGTTACTACGGCAGATGGAATCAAAGCAGCATGGAATCAGAGCGTTGGCAGCCTGAAGCTCGCCCCTGATATCCGTGTCTGCAATACCGCGACCGGCATGACTGGAGCGGGTGTAACAGCAATATGTGCCGCGGGGACAGATTTGGCCAACAATGCCGTCGCCACTATCTTCTCCCGAGGGAAAAACGGGGCAATGGCACCGATCAGCAACGACGAACAGGCCAACGGCAACGCTGACCGTCTCTTCGTTTCTCATACTCAAACATCCGCAGGCGCCAATGAGTTTGATGACCTCGTAATCTGGCTCTCCCCGAACACTCTCTACAACCGCTTGATTTTAGTCGGCAAATTACCCTAACACGGAATAGATAATACTCAGGCCACCTCTTCTCTTGGGTCGCGCGCCATCAATTGCTCCAGCGCCTTGGCTGCACTCAGTTGCCCATCCAGCACCGCCGCAACGGCCGTCGAGATCGGCATATCGACACTGAATTTCTGCGCCAACTTGGCCACTTCGCGGGCGGTATAGACGCCCTCGGCGACATGACCAAGTTCTTCAAGAATCTGCGGCAACAACTTGTTTTCCGCCAGCGCCAAACCTACGCGCCGGTTACGCGAAAGATCGCCGGTGCAGGTCAGAATGAGATCCCCCATACCGGCCAGGCCCATAAAGGTTTCGCGCTGCGCACCGAGCGCCAGGCCAAGGCGGGCGATTTCTGCCAAACCACGGGTCATCAATGCAGCGCGCGAGTTGAGTCCGAGCCCCAGGCCGTCGCAAACGCCGGTAGCGATCGCGAGAACGTTTTTGACCGCGCCGCCCACTTCAACACCAATCAGATCATCATTTGCGTAAATGCGGAGACGACTACTGTGCAATTGGCGTGCGGTTTCTCGGGCGAAAACCGGATCATTGGCGGCAAGCGCGACGGCAGTCGGTTGCCCGGCGGCAACTTCTTCAGCAAAGCTCGGGCCGGACAAGGCGCCGCAGATTGCTTTCGCACCAAGCACTTCGGCTACTACCTGATGCGGCAACAAACCACTGCCAGACTCAAAACCCTTGCACACCCAAATCAGAGGGCATTGCGAACCCAGCTTTTCGAGTTGTTCGGCCGTTGGGCGCAAACCGGCGATTGGCGTTGCAATCACCAGTAACTCTGCCGTGGCTACCGCAGCCGCAAAGTCAGTGACAACCTCAACCGAGACTGGCAGTTGGTAACCAGGGAAGAAACGATGATTTTCCCGGGTATTTTTGAGGTCGACCGCAACATCTTCCTCGCGTGACCACAGGGTCACTTCATGCTTGCCGGCGAAGGCAATCGCGAGAGCCGTACCCCAGGCGCCAGCACCTAGCAGGGTTATTTTCATAAGCCCCAAACCTGCGTCGAACGGACGTAGCCGGTTGCCCCGTCGCGATGACGCGCTTTGGCCCAGCCCGGTGAAGCCGGCTCGACAAATTCAAGCACAACCCATTTATCGAGTTCGGCAACAATTGGCGCATCCGGCCGCTCGGCCTGACGAATTTCAGCTTTGGGTGCCGTCACCACTAGCGTACGGCGCTCAGCCAGACTGCGTGTTTCAATCCAGGCCAAGGTGCCCTCGGCGTCGCGCACCTTGCTCCAGCCATCCAGTTTGACAATAACTTCTACCGGCGTCTGGGCCTTGATCAGATAAAGTTTTTTGGCACTCTTCGAAGGCGAGTCATAAAGAATCGCCGCCGCCGGCACCACGGAACGATAATCGATGGCCAACGCCGAGGCGCTGGCGGCAAGCAGAAGTAAAACCCCCAGCACCCGACGCATGGCAGCCATCGCTTATTGCAGCGTTTCTGCCGGCGCTTGCTGTTCCTGCATGCGGGACATGTACATCGCTTCAAAATTGACCGGCTGCAGCACGATAGGCGAGAACCCGGCGCGGGTCACCGCATCGGAAACCGTTTCGCGGGCGTAGGGGAAAAGAATGTTCGGGCAGGCAACAGCGATCAGCGGCTCAACCTGCTCTTCTGGCACATTCATGATACGGAAAATACCGGCTTGGCCGACTTCAACCAGAAAAACCGTCTTTTCAGCCAGCTTGGCAGTCACTGTGACCGTCAACACAACCTCAAAAACGCCTTCACCAACACCACGACCGGAGGTGTTAAGCTGAATTTCAACCTGCGGTGCTTCGCGCTCAAGATAGATTTCCGGTGCATTCGGCACTTCAACGGAAAGATCCTTGACGTAGAGTTTTTCGATGCCGAAAACCGGCTGCTGTTCCTGGTTTTGTTCCATGTTTCGCTTTCAGTAAGTTAATTGGTTTCAAGCAACGGCAACAGTTTGCCGGCTGCGTCAAGCGCATAAAGATCATCACAGCCACCAACGTGCGTGGTGCCGATATAAATTTGCGGCACCGTACGCCGATTGGTTTTTTCCATCATTTGATCGCGTTTATCCGGATCAAGATCAATACGGACTTCCTCGATCTGCGTCACACCGCGTGCCGTCAGCAATTGTTTGGCCCGAATGCAAAATGGGCAAACAGCTGTCGTATACATCAAAACGTGCGCCATCATTTGCCCGCCTTGCCTTTTTTGATCGGATAACCCGCCCCCACCCAGGCATCGACCCCACCACTCAAGCTATGCAGACGGTTGAATCCTTGTTTGGTGAATTCCTTGCAGGCTTTGCCAGAACGCATACCGGTGGCGCAGCAGACAATCAAAGGCTTGTCCTTGAACTTATCCAGCTCACCAATTCGTTCTGTGAGCTTGGAAAGCGGCAAATGCTGTGCCTCAGGCAAGTGGCCGCCGACAAATTCATCCGCTTCACGAACGTCCACGATATGAGCATCTTCACGATTGATCAGCAAAGTAGCTTCAGCAGGACTGACTTCATTTGCACCTGTGCGCATCAACATCGGCCAAAGAAGGCCTAGTCCACTGGTCACAACAACAGCAATCAACAGAATATTCTGGTTAATAAATTCCATCGGCACGAATCAATTCCCTTCGCCACAAAAAACTTCGCGCATCATCCCGACGAGCTGCAGGGTACGCGTATCGCCCACCCGGTAATAAACACGGTTAGCATCCTTGCGGGTCAGCAAGACGCCTTTTTCTCGCAGGATGGCCAAATGCTGGGAAATATTGCTCTGCGATGTCCCGACTTGATCAACGATTTCCTGCACGCAGGCCTCCTGATCGCCGACGACGCACAATATTTTTAGCCGTAGCGGATGAGCAATCGCCTTGAGCGCACGGGCGGCCAACTCGATATGTTCCTGCTTCTCAATCAGATTGAATGAAGGCGTTTCCAAGACAAAACCTCTTTGCGGAATAATGGATCATTATAAAATAACGCATTGGGTTTCACAGACCTTAATCAACATCAATCCGGAAGTCAGCGAATACAAATTTCGTCTGCCCAGGCTGCACCGAAAGAAACCACGCCCTTGTCAGCCCGATCCAGCCACCAAAAAAATAGCCGTCCTCTGATGGCGGCAATCGTTGCTGTGATATTCCTTTCCCCTTTGCCGGGCGCGGCGGCAAAGAAAACCACAATATCGAACGCAAGTCCCGAAATTTCCGAAAAACAAGCAGACCTCGGCGAATTGCGTAGCCGGATAGACAGCCTGCGCAAGGAACTTTCAAGCAGTGAAGAAAACAAGGCCGATGCCGGTGACCGCCTACGCGAATCGGAACGCCAGATTTCACGGTTGCAACGCGAACTCTATGAATTGGGTGACCAGCGCGGTCAACTACAAAAAACCCTGCAAAATCTTGAACTGCAATCCAAAGAATTAAGCAGCACCCTCGGCCAGCAACAAAGCCAGCTGGAAAAACTACTCTACCGCCAGTATTTACGCGGAACACCGGATTCACTCCAGCTCATACTCAACGGCGATGACCCCAACCAGATGGCGCGTGACCTGCATTACCTCGCCGCCATCGCCCTGACGCGAGCCGAACTGATGGGCGAGATCAGCGCTACACTGGACAAGAAAAAGACCTTGGCTGCCAACGCCAAGGAACATGCCGAAGAGCTGATTGAAATTGAGAGCAAGCAGCAGGAACGGCACGCTGAACTTAAAAAGCAGCGCGAAGATCGCAAAGTGCTGTACGGCCAGATTTCTGAAAAAGTTAGCGCCCAGCGCAAGGAAATCGGCAATCTCCAGCAAAATGAAAAACGCATGACGCAGCTGATTGACCGCCTTTCCAAAATCCTGGCGGCGCAGGCGGCTCAAGCCGCACTGGCGGCGCGTGCTGCCGAAGCGGCGCGCGTCAAGGAGGCAACGCGCCTGGCCGAAGCCGCCAAGCAAAAAGAAGTACAGAAAGATAAATCGCGCCCCACTGAGACAGCCGCCAGCAAAGAACCCTTACGGCCGCCCGTGATTAGCGAACCGCCACGCACAAAAGCGGTCGAAGCCGAGAACCGATATGAGCCGGTGGCCAGCGACGGCAGCTTTGGGCGCCAAAAAGGCAACCTTCGCTTACCGGTACGCGGCAATGTCTCTGGTCATTTTGGCAGCCCACGCGATGGCGGTGGCACCTGGAAAGGACTATTCATCAAGGCTGGCGCCGGTAGTGATGTGAAGGCGGTTGCCGGCGGGCGTGTGGTTTTTGCGGAATGGATGCGCGGTTTTGGCAATCTGTTGATCGTCGACCACGGCGATTCCTACCTTTCGATTTACGGCAACAATGATTCATTGTTAAAACAAGTGGGGCAGGCGGTCAAAGGCGGGGAAACGGTAGCCACTGTGGGCAACAGCGGGGGCAATCCAGATTCCGGTTTATACTTTGAACTCCGCCACCAAGGGCAACCGATCGACCCGATGAAATGGGCAAGTTTGAAATGAGCAAAGCAAAAACTATCAGTTTGGTACTCGGTGGCTTCGTCGCCGGTGCGTTCATCAGCCTGGGGCTGCCCGCAATGGCCGACAAGGAGGTCAAGCCTGGTCTGCCAATTGACGAACTACGCACCTTCGCCGAGGTTTACAGCGCGATCAAGCAGGGCTATGTCGAGCCGGTTGAAGACAAGAAGATGATCACCAATGCCATCTCCGGCATGCTCTCAAATCTTGATCCGCACTCCGCCTACCTTGATGCCGATGCATTCAAGGATCTTCAGGTCGGCACGCAAGGCGAATTTGGTGGCCTCGGCATTGAAGTCGGCATGGAAGATGGTCTGGTCAAGGTCGTTTCACCGATCGAAGATACCCCGGCTTACCGCGCTGGCGTCAAATCGGGCGACTTGATCTTCAAACTGGATGACACCCCGGTCAAAGGTCTGACCCTGAACGATGCCGTCAAGAAAATGCGCGGCAAACCCAAGACGCCGATCAAGCTTTCCATCATCCGCAAGGGTGAAACCAAACCGATTGAAATCACCCTGATCCGCGAAGTAATCAAGGTGCAAAGCGTCAAGTCCAAGCTCATCGAACCGGGTTATGGCTGGGTGCGCGTGACTCAGTTCCAGGACCAGACGGTTGCCGAACTGGCCAAACAGGTCACCAATCTCTACAAGGACGGCAATCTGCGTGGTCTTGTACTTGATCTGCGCAATGATCCAGGCGGCCTGCTCAACGGCGCCATTGGCGTCTCCGCAGCCTTTTTGCCGCCTGAAGTGAAAATTGTATCGACCGACGGCCGCACTGAAGATGCCAAGCAGGAATTCCTTGCCCGTCCGCGGGACTACCTGCGTGGCACCCGCGAAGATCCTTTACGCTCGCTGCCGACCGAGGTCAAGAAGGTGCCGATGGTCGTTCTGGTCAATGGCGGCTCGGCTTCCGCTTCGGAAATCGTCGCCGGCGCTCTGCAGGACTACAAACGCGCTGTCATCATGGGCACGCAAACCTTCGGCAAGGGCTCGGTTCAATCCGTACTGCCACTACCCGGCAATTCGGCCATCAAGCTGACCACCGCACGCTACTACACGCCGGAAGGCCGCTCGATTCAGGCCAAAGGTATTGTGCCGGACATTATTGTTGAGGAATCGCCGAACGGGAATGGCTCAGCCTCGCCGCGCCTGCGCGAAGCGGATCTTGATCGCCACCTGAGCAACGACAAGGAAAAGGAAGTCGCCAAGGAGCCGAGCAAACCGCAGGCAAAGCCAAGCACCAAGCCCGGCGCCAAGGACAAGGGCAACAAGGATGAAGGCGATGAAGACATGCCGACCCGCCTTGAATATGCCAGCAAAGCTGACCACCAATTCCAGCAGGCAATAAATCTGCTCAAAGGTCTGCAGATCATGCAGAATAAGGTCCAGTAATTCTTCATCGGGAGGGATGATGAGCGGCCCTGATCTCAAGAAAAAACGCGAGATACTTTTCTCGAAATTCCCGCCCGGGCAAGTGCCCGAGGCGGCGGATGACCTGCAACATCTTGAAGCGGTTGAAGTTGATCCAAAATATGAGAAGCGCTCGGTCGGCGTTTCCTACGAGCTTACCGATCACACCTTGCGCGAACTCGATGAACATCTGGTTGAAAAGGGTTTCCATCTCGACAACACCTTGATGACCAAGCTCACCAGAGCGCTCATCTATTACGTTGAAGAAACCCAGTTACAAAATATAGGCGCACCAGAACGACGCATCAAGAGTTCCTCGCAAGAA
>ERZ724524.1678-NODE-1678-length-14759-cov-9.724225_pt1 | contig 14759 bp, 10 predicted proteins | sample MGYA00376057_ERZ724524 | MGnify/ENA primary metagenome ERZ724524 (study PRJEB28724, sample SAMN07190888) | wastewater metagenome | isolation source: influent of sewage treatment plant in Hong Hong | place: USA: Christiansburg, Virginia | collected 2016-03-01 ...
CGCCTGCCTTGACCCCTGCACTGTTAACTTCAGTGAGTTTCAGGTCAGCGAGGGGGAAAACCACAGCACGAAGACGTCGGGCACCCTAAAATTCGGCGCGACAGCACTTCTAGCGATACTTTTTCCCATGACGCAGCCCCACAGCAGCACCAGCCACTGCAGTCCCACGGCAGCCATGACACCCGGACAAACCCTCATGTGGTTCCTCGGTGGCATCGCAGCCATGTTCGTGATTGTCTCGATCGCCTTCGGCATCAAGCTTGCCACAGAAGGACGACTTTCCCTGTTTGGCAAGGGTAGCCAGAGCGTCGCACTCCAGACCAGCACCAGTCTGCCTCCTGACAAGCCGGTACCGGACAACGAACCCGTTACCCCGCCAGTCTCAGCGGCCACCGTCAGCCCGGGCACCAGCGGTGGATTCGTCTCCGGCTCCGAAAACATCCTCCCCCCGGAAGCCGCTCATCTGGCCAAGAGCCCGGTTGAAGCCAGCGCTGCGCCCCTGCCCACCGAAGCAGCACACGCTTCGACGCCAGCAGCAGCCCCGCCGGCCAGCAGCATCCCGGACGTCCTGGAGGCTTGGGCAGCAGACTGGACGCACAAGGACGTCACCGCTTACCTTGCCCACTATGCAAGTGATTTCAAGCCGGCCAACGGCCTCGACAGACAGGCCTGGATCGCCCAGCGCAAGCAGCGCCTGGGCAAACCCGAAACCATCTCGGTAACGATTTCCGATCTCGACATCAAACCTGCCGGCGACAAGGCCAGCGCCCGCTTCACCCAGACCTACCGCGCCGGCGAGCAAAACCTCCGGGAAACCAAGACCCTCGAACTCACGCTACGCGACGGACAGTGGCTGATTCAGCAGGAGCGCATCGGGAGCTGAAGGGCAAAACACAGGGCTTCCTTGACAGGTTACGGGTTAGCGTATAAAATTCCGCGTTTCCTGAAAACCCTTCAAATCGGAGTACATCCATGTACGCGGTCATAAAAACCGGCGGCAAGCAGTATCGCGTCGTCGCCGGCGAAAAACTCAAAGTAGAACAGATACCGGCAGACGTGGGCTCGCAAATCACCATCGACCAGGTCTTCATGGTCGGCGAAGGCGAGTCGGTCAAGATCGGCACCCCCGTTGTGGCTGGCGCCACCGTCACGGCCACCGTGGTTTCCCACGGCCGTCACGACAAGATCAAGATCTTCAAGATGCGTCGTCGTAAGCACTACCAGAAGCATCAAGGTCACCGCCAGAACTACACCGAGATTCGCATCGAAGCGATTTCGGCATAAGGAGAAAGCGACATGGCACACAAAAAGGCTGGCGGCAGTTCACGTAACGGTCGCGACTCAGAAAGCAAACGTCTTGGCGTAAAGCGCTACGGCGGTCAATTCGTTCTCGCCGGCAACATCATTGTTCGCCAGCGTGGCACCGAATACCACCCGGGCGACAACGTCGGCATCGGCAAGGATCACACCTTGTTTGCGCTGACCGAAGGCACCGTTCAGTTCACCGTCAAGGGCGCCAACAAGCGTCGTACCGTGAGCATCGTCGCTGCTGCTGAATAAGCGCCGACGGCAAGTCTTCAAAGCCCTATCTTGACGGTAGGGCTTTTTTTCTTTCAGGCTGGCGAATAGATCCACTGCTTTCTCCAAACCCAAGCCACAACCGGAAACACCCATGAAATTTTTCGACGAAGCCCGTATTGAAATCATCGCCGGTGACGGCGGGAACGGCGCCTCCACCTTTCGCCGGGAAAAATACATTCCGATGGGCGGACCGGATGGTGGCGATGGCGGCAAGGGCGGCGATGTCTACGCCGTCGCCGACCGCAACCTGAACACCCTGATCGACTTCCGTTTCAAGCGCACCTTCGTCGCCGAACGCGGCGAAAACGGCCGCGGCGCCGACTGCTACGGCAAGGGCGGCAACGACGTCGACCTGCGCATGCCGGTCGGCACCATCATCACGTTGCAGGAAACCGGCGAAACCATTGCCGACCTGGATGTGGACGGCAAGCGCGTGCTGATCGGCCAGGGCGGTCGTGGCGGCCTGGGCAACCTGCACTTCAAGACCAGCACCAACCGCGCCCCGCGCAAAAAGACGATGGGCGTGGAAGGTGAGCGCAAGAGCCTCTACCTCGAACTCAAGGTACTCGCCGACGTCGGCCTGCTCGGCATGCCCAACGCCGGCAAATCCACCTTCATCCGCGCGGTGTCATCCGCCAAGCCGAAGGTTGCCGACTACCCCTTCACCACCCTCGCCCCCAACCTGGGCGTGGTGCGCACCTCCGAAAACCGCAGCTTCGTCATCGCCGACATTCCCGGCCTGATCGAAGGCGCGGCAGACGGCGCCGGCCTCGGCCACCAATTCCTGCGCCACCTGCAACGCACCCACATCCTGCTGCACATCGTCGACATCGCCCCCTTCGACCCGGATGCCGATCCGGTGCACGACGCCCATGCAATCGTCGAAGAACTGCGCAAGTACGACGAGGAACTCGTCAACAAGCGCCGCTGGCTGGTCCTCAACAAGCTCGACCTGATTCCCGACGAAGAAGAGCGCAAGGAACGCGTTGCCGCCTTCCTCGACGCCTACGGCCCGGTCGAACGCCACTTCGAGGTTTCCGCCATCAGCCGCACCGGCTGCCAGGAAGTCGTGTTCGCCATCCAGGACGTGCTCGACGCCGAAAAGGCCATCGCCCAGGCCGCCGAGGACGCTGCAGCCCTTGAAGCTGCCGCCCGCGCCGCAGCCGAACCCAAGGCCACACCGGAAGAAGAAGACATCGATTACGACGAAACCGAAGACGGCGAAGAAACTGACAACGATGAGAACCTCAATCCGTAACGCCCACCGACTGGTCGTCAAGGTCGGCAGCGCCCTCGTCACCAACAACGGCGAGGGCCTTGCCGTTGCCGCCCTGGCCGACTGGGCCCGTCAGATCGCCGCCCTTCGGACCGAAGGCCGTGAGGTGGTACTCGTGTCGTCCGGCGCCATTGCGGCCGGCATGCAGCGCCTGGGCTGGACCAGTCGCCCCCAGGAAATGCATCAACTCCAGGCCGCCGCCGCCGTTGGGCAGATGGGCCTCGCCCAAGCCTACGAAAGCGTCTTCGCCCAGAACGGACTGCACACCGCCCAGATCCTCCTTACCCACGCCGACCTGGCCGACCGGACGCGCTACCTCAACGCCCGCTCGACCCTGGTGACGCTGCTGGAACTGGGTGTCGTACCAATCATCAACGAGAACGATACCGTCGTCACTGACGAAATCAAGTTCGGCGACAACGACACCCTCGGCGCTTTGGTCGCCAACCTGATCGATGCCGATGCACTGATCATCCTCACCGACCAGCAAGGGCTCTATACCGCAGACCCGCGCAAGGATCCGACAGCGACGCTGATCGGCGAAGAGCGCGCCGAAAACACCGCCCTCGAGGCCATGGCCGGCGACGCCGGCACCGGCATCAGCAAGGGCGGCATGATCACCAAAGTGCGCGCAGCGCAACGCGCAGCGCGTAGTGGCGCCCACACCTGCATCGCCAGCGGCCGCGAAACCGATGCCCTGCTGCGCGTCACTGCGGGCGACGATATCGGCACCCTCCTCTACGCCACCAGCACACCGCTGGCCGCCCGCAAGCAATGGCTGGCCGACCATCTGCAACTGGCTGGCAGCCTGATCCTCGACGACGGCGCTATCGATGCCCTGAAGGCCGGCAAGAGCTTGTTGCCGATCGGCGTCATCGCCGTCGATGGGGAATTCGCGCGTGGCTCGGTTGTGGCCTGCCGCACCCGCGATGGCAAGGAGGTCGCCCGTGGCCTGGTTAACTATGCCGGCAACGACAGCCGCCGCATCGCCCGTCACGGCTCCGGCGAGATAGAGGAACTTCTTGGCTTCATAGAAGAGCCAGAGCTGATCCACCGAGATAATCTGGTGCTCCTCGGCTAGCCTGCCTCCAACATCCAAACAAAGAAAATGGCCACCGATTCGGTGGCCATTTTCTTTGGCTTGCCCAGCACTTCAAATCCATAACACTCAGGAACCCTGAATAAAAAAACAGGCACCCGAAGGTGCCCGTCTTGTTCCGATTCAGAGCAAGTCTGAATTAGAAGGAGTGACGCAGGCCCAGCTGGATACCTTGAATCGTGGCGCCAGTGGTGTTCAGACCAGCGGCGGGAGCACCCATGCCAGCAGCATTAATGCCAACAGCGTTGATACCAAAGTCGTAGGAAGCCTTATTGTCGTTGTTCAGGTGCGCATAGACAGCCTTCAGCATGGTGCGCTTGGACAGGCTGTGCTCGTAGCCAACTTCAAACAGCTTGGCGCCGGTATCGCTACCGGACGAGCCGTTGGTCTTCAGGTCACGAGCAACGTAAGCCTGAGCCAGCAGCTTGCCAGCCGGGGTCACATTGAAGGTGCCGCCCAGACCGAAGACGTTCTGGGTAAGGGTGCCACCGAAGTGGTTGGCACGAGCGTGATCGAACACGGCACGAACGGAGGCGATACCGAAGTCGAAGGTACCACCAACACGGAGGTCGCTAACGTTGGTGCCGGCGTCGTTGCCCAGGCTCACAGCGTTGTAGGTGACAGCAGCCATGGCCGGGCCATTGGCGTACTTCAGACCCACGTCGTAGCCGGTGGTGTTGGCTCCATCAGCGCCGCTGTTGTGGAAAGCTTTGTTTTCGTTGGCCACGTAAGCAACGGTGGCGTTCAGGCCAGCGAAGCTCGGGGACACGTAGGCAATGGCGTTCTTCCAACGGGTGTCGAAGATCGAGGTGCAGACGGTGGAGCGACCGCAGGTGGAGGAGTTGCTGGTACCCGGGTAGTTACCATTGCCATCGGTGCTGCTGAGCAGGTTGTTGCCCAGCTTGCCCAGCAGGGCAGAGTTAGCGCCGATACCGGTAGCGCCGGCATTGACATCAACAGCAGCACCCAGAGCGCGGGTCGGGCCGGTCAGGTTACCCAGAACCACGGTACCGAAGCCGCCAGCGATACCAACGAAGCTGTCACGGGTTGCGCCGAAAGAGCCAGTGTTGTCGAAGCTCACGCCGCTTTCAAGCTGGAACACAGCGGTCAGGCCGTTGCCCAGAGCTTCAGCGCCCTTGAAACCGATGTAGGAAGAGTTGGTGGAAACACGGGTCATGTTGCCCAGGTCGGTGTTGCCAGCGGTGTTGGAAACACGAACAACGTCAAAGGAACCGTCGGCAATGCCGTAAACGGTCACGTTGGCTTGAGCGAAGGCGCCGGTGGAAGCCAGGCCAGCAACGGCCAGAGCGATCAAATTCTTTTGCATATGTTTCTCCTCTTGATTGAAGACTGGCACGTTCCGCTCGCGCGGGGCCGACCAATTTCACCTCTCTAACGAGAAGTTGGCCTGCATTGTGTGGGGCAGGCAAAGGGTAGAGCAAGGACAGCGTTGTTTTTTGGGCGTGAGAAGGCGGTGGACTGTTGCAAGTTCGCAACATGGACCAGCTAGAATGGAGACGATCCGCCGTATGCGGCGGTCAGAAACAAAAAAGCCAGCCCGCAGGCTGGCTTTTATACGGCGGCGAGGCCGATTACTTCTGGCTAAGCACCCAGGCCACGAGCGTCTTGGCTTCCGCAGCGCTGACCTGAGGGTTGGGAGGCATCGGCATCGAGCCCCACGCGCCGCTACCACCCTTGATAACCTTTTCAGCCAACTTGGCTTCGGCGGTCTTGTCGCCCTTGTACTTGGCGGCGACTTCCTTGTACGCAGGACCGACGACCTTCTTGTCGACGGCGTGGCAAGCCAGACAGTTCTTGGCCTTGGCCAGATCGGCACCGGCATCGGCGAAAGCGGCAGTAGAGCCCATCAGACCGGCGATGGCGGCGACAGCGACGAGTTTCTTCATTGTGATCCTCTCGGGTTGTGTGGCAAAAAACATAGCAGCGGAGTCTAAACTTCAACTGGCGGTTTGCCAATTATCATGAGTTCGGCTGCCAGCGCCGGCCACGTGGCAAATGGACGCAGACAGTTAACGCCGGAGCACAGCCAGGCGTTGACGGCATCACCGGCAGGCTTGTCGAGAACCGGCGGGAGCCCGCGCAAACCGGGCGGCAAGCCCAGACTCAACAGGCCTGGCCGGTAGGCCCCCAAAACCTGACGCTGCCACTCCGGCAGCGCCTCGACACTTCCTCGCAGCACCAGCACGGACGGCGGTGTGCGGTGCTCGGCGAGGGCCACGCCAAGGCTGGCAAAACCCATGGGGCTGGCGCGCATGGCCGGATAGAAGGCCTGCAGGGTGCGCTCGGCCGCCGCCAGGTAGCGCGCTTCACCGGTCAGGTGGCCAAGCCGCCCCAGCACCTGCGCCGCGATCCCGTTGCCCGCCGGCATCGCGTTGTCGAGACCGGTCTTGGGGCGGTGGATCAGGGTTTCGTGGTCGTGGCGGGTGAAGAAGAAACCGCCGCCGCTTTCATCCTGAAAATCGTCGAGCAGGGCATCGGCGAGGTCCTCGGCAAATTCCAGATCCTCGGCCCGGTAGCCGGCCTGCAGACTTTCAAGCAGTGCGGCGATGAGCAGTGCGTGGTCGTCGAGATAGGCATTGAGGTGAGCCCGACCGTCCTTGCAGGTGGCAAGCAGACGGCCGTCGCGCCACAGAGTGGTCCGTATGAAGTCGATGGCGGCAGTCGCAGCGGCCAGCCAGTCCGGTCGATCGAACACCCGCGCAGCATGGATCAGGCCGTGGATCATCAACCCATTCCAGCTCACCAGCAGCTTGTCGTCGCGAGCCGGGTGGACGCGGGTTTCGCGGCGGGCGAAAAGTTTGGCGCGGGCGCTCGCCAGAACCGCTTCAGCTTCAGCCTCGGCAATCCCGAGTTTTGTGGCGACACCAGCCAGCCGCTTGGCGATATGGAAGTGCCAGTGCCTTTCTTCGAAATTCGGCGGCCGGGCGACGCCGTAGTGCTGGGACAGAATGCGGAATTCGAGGTCATCGAGAAGCTCCCGGACCTCGGCCTTGTCCCACACGTAGAACTTGCCCTCCTCGTGCTCGGAGTCGGCGTCCAGCGAAGAAGCGAAGCCGCCGTCCGGCAGGCGCATTTCCCGCAGCAGCCATTCGACGGTTTGCGCCGCGACGCGGAAAAACAGCGGGTCGCCGGTCAAGGTCCAGGCGTCGGCATACAGCGCCAGCAGCGGCCCGTTGTCGTAAAGCATCTTTTCGAAGTGGGGAATGTTCCACCAGCCATCGACGCTATAGCGGGAAAACCCGCCCCCCAGCTGGTCAAAAATGCCGCCCTCGGCCATACCGCGCAGGGTCTTGAGGGCCATGTCGCGGGCAAACTCGTCGCCGGTAGCTGCAGAGTGGCGAAGCAGGAAATCCAGGTCGGCCGGGTGGGGAAACTTGGGTGCGCTGCCGAAACCGCCGTGCTCCTCGTCGAAGGTCGAGGCCAGCCCGTCGCGCAGGGACTGCAGCGGAGCTGCGGTGAAATCCGAGGGGTGCGCATGCCCTTTCGCCTCGCCCTGGGCCAGGGCCGCGCGCAGGGCCTGGTTTTGCTCTTCGATGGCGCTGCGCTGATCGCGAAAGGCATGGTCGATACGTGCCAGCAGGTCGGGGAAGCCCGGCAGGTTGTAGCGTGGGGTCTTCGGAAAATAGGTGCCACTGAAGAACGGGCTGCCGTCAGGCGTCAGAAAGACGGTTAGCGGCCAGCCGCCGTTGCGCTTGGCCAGCATGTGGTGGGCAGCCTGATAGATCTGATCCAGATCGGGCCGCTCCTCCCGGTCGACCTTGATGTTGATGAACAGCCGGTTCATCTGCGCCGCGACCTCCGGGTCCTCAAAGGACTCGTGGGCCATCACGTGGCACCAGTGGCAGGCCGAGTAGCCGATGGACAGGAGGATCGGCTTGTTCTCGCGACGGGCCAGCTCAAGGGCATCCTCGCCCCATGGCCACCAATCCACCGGATTGTCGGCGTGCTGCTGAAGGTAGGGCGAGGTTTCGTGCTGGAGTCGGTTGGGCATGAGGATTCCCGGTAGGTTGTGTCGACTTTTGTGGTGTAGACCTTAGAAGGCGATGGCCACCGCGAACTGCAAACGCACACGATGATCCCGCTGGCCGTAAGCCAGGTCTACGGCGATGGGACCGGCCGGACTCTTCCAGCGGGGGCCGAAACCGTAGCCCATGTTCATCTTGAAGAGCTTGCGCTCATCGTTGGCGTTGCCGGCGTCGATGAAGGCGGCGACGCCCCAGTCACCCTTGTACCAATGCACGTATTCGGCGCTGGTCACCGCCAGATAGCGGCCGCCGACAGTGGCACTGCCGTCGGTCACACCAAGGCTCTGGTAAGCATAGCCACGCACGCTCTGGGCGCCACCGGTACGGAACAGGAAATCCTGCGGCACGCCATCGCGGGACGAAGCCACTGTTACTCCACCCTCGGCCCGCAGGATGATCACGTCACGGTCGATGGCCGGCAGGAAGAGCTGGTAACGCCCATAGAGGCGCGCGAAATTGCGGTCGGACAGGAGCGCCTGGGCGGCGCCGCCCAGTTGCAGGTTAATCACCTGGCCATCGCGCGGATTGAGGATGCTGTCGACCGCCCGACGGGTCCACGACCAGTTGGCGGTAAGCGCGTTGCGGCTGGACTTCAGGCTGTCGTCGGGGCTCAGGACTTCATGCTGGTAGTTGAGAGCAAAGCGGTTTTCGATGTTCCCGCTAGGAATGGTGCGGACCACGCCAACGGACTGACGCTGGGTTTGCAGGCCGGAGATGTTGGTGTGCTCGGCCAGCACGCCGACACTGTCCAGATAGCCCGACAGGGACGGCGGCAGAAACACGTCGGCGTAGCCCAGCTGGCGTCGCTGCTCGATGCGGATGCCGCTCACCAGATTGTGGGCGTTGTTCAGGAAATGGGCGTCCCGGTAGCTGGTTTCCACCCGGTAGCCGGTATTGCTGCTCATACCGAAGCCCACACCGAAGCGCCGCGGCTTGGCTTCGGTGAGCTGCACACGCACCGGCGCGGCTTCCGGCGTGGGGCTGTTGCGGTCGATGTCGACGACCACCGAGGCAAAATAGGCGGTGTTCTGGAGGGCAGTCTGAAAGCGCAGCAGGCGCTCCTGGCTGTACGGCTCGCCAGGCGTCGGCGGGCGGTAGCGCTCGATGAGGGCCTGGTCGTAGTCTGACAGGCCGGTGACTTCGAGGGGGCCGAAGCGGAACACCGGGCCGGAATCCACCTCTACCGCCAGCGTCGCCGAACCGCTTTCCGGGTCGATCACCGCATGGCTGTCGGCAATCATGGCGGCCGCGTATTCACGGGTATTGAGGCCGTCGAGCAGGCGTTGCTTGGCCGCATCCCAATCCGCCTGCCGGAAGGGCTCGCCGACCGGCAGGCCCCAGGCGTCCTTCAGGGCCGCCAGACGGGCGGCACGGGGGCCCTCAGCGCGAGTCAGATCGCCGACAAAATGCAGATCCACGCGGGCAATGGTGGTACGCCGACCCGGCGTGACGATGATGCGAAAGCCCCCGCCATCGCCCTCCTCACCTTCGATGGCGGGCGAAAAATAGCCTTCGGTGGCGAGCATCTCGGCGATTTCCTTGCGGGCACGCCGCAAGAGCGCAATGCGCCCCCCCGCATCCAGAGCCTGTTCCGGGCGACGGTCGAGAAAATCGAGATGTTTCTCGAGCAGCGGACGCAGCGCATCGGGTACCACCAGAACAATGCGCTCCTCGGCCGCCAGCGCACCGCCGACCGGAAGCAGGGCAAACAGGACGAGCAACAGGCGGAGGACACATGAATGACGTGGCACGGGCGAGATTCTAGCAGCCCTGACATTCCGTCCGTCCCCGGGGTTGCTCAAGCGTCCCCAAGCCGCATCAGGCTGGCGTTGCCGCCTGTGGCAGCGGTATTCACGGTCACGCAGCGCTCAACGACCAGACGCTCGATGGCGTAAGTCGCCGACGGAACGAGAAAAGGCAGGATAGCCCCGCCCCGTTCGGCAAAAACCACACGCCAACGGGCCAGCAGCTCGGGATCGGGCAAATCGACCAGGACGGCGGCACAGGGACTGGCGGGGGCATCCGGGCAGCGCTCGACCCATGCCTGCACAGCGGCCGGCAGCTGCGGGCACCAAGCCTCAGCAGGAGCGCCAGCAGGCAGCAGCAGCGTGTTGCCGGTGGCCAGGGCTGCCGCAAGCTGGTGCAGCCAGGCTTCGGCACTACCGGCCAGGCCAAGCACCGCGCCACGGGGGACGAAGCTCAGGGAGTTGCTCTCCCCCGTCGGACCATTGAGAGACATGGTCAGGCCGGCCAGCGATGCCTGTCGATAAACAGCCAGACAGGCGCGCAGGCGAGTGCGGGCAGCTTCGTCGACCAGCGCCGCCGCTCCGTCGGCCAGCCAGGCATCAAACTGATCAAACACCGACCGTGCAGGCCGGGGCTGGTCCGCCAGCGGCACCGGCGCGCCACGCACCAGCCGGTGCAGGAGCAGCGGTCCACCCGCCTTGGGCCCGGTACCCGACAGGCCTTCTCCGCCAAAGGGCTGCACACCAACCACGGCACCGATCATGTTGCGATTGATGTAGATGTTGCCGACCCGCACCTGGCTGACGATGCGGGTGATGGTCTCATCCACCCGCGACTGGATGCCCAGGGTCAGGCCGTAGCCGCTGGCGGCGATGGCGGCGATGACAGCGTCCAGATCCCGCGCACCATAACGAACGACGTGCAGGACCGGCCCGAAGACTTCCTGCCGCAACTCGACTGGCGACGCAATCTCGATCAGGGTCGGCGCAACGAAGTGGCCCCCGGCGCAGGCGTCCGGCAGGCTGCGGGTGAATACGTAATGGCGATTGGCCCGCATCGCATCGATGTAAGCGTCGATGCGCAGGCGGGCGGTGGCGTCAATCAGCGGGCCGACATCGGTGGCGAAATCGTCGCCCGGGCCAAGTTTCAGTTCGGCCATCGCCCCGTCGAGGAGCGCCAGCACGCGCTCGGCAATGTCGTCCTGCACGCACAGCAAACGCAGGGCCGAGCAGCGCTGGCCGGCGGAATCGAAGGCGGACGCCAGCACATCGGCCACCACCTGCTCGGGCAGGGCCGTGGAGTCGACGATCATCGCATTGAGACCGCCAGTCTCGGCGATCAGCGGAACATCGCCCCGTGCCGCCAGCACCCGGTGGATGCCGGCGGCAACAGCCGTCGAGCCGGTGAACATCACCCCCGCCACCCGCGGGTCGGCCACCAGTGCCGCGCCGACAACTTCACCGCTACCAGGCAGGCATTGCAGTACATGCCGCGGAATGCCGGCTTCGTGCAACAACGCCACCGCCAGATCGGCGATCAGCGGCGTCTGCTCGGCCGGCTTGGCGATGACCGGATTGCCGGCGGCGAGAGCCGCAGCAATCTGGCCGACAAAGATGGCCAGCGGAAAATTCCACGGACTGATCGCCGCGACGGGTCCAAGAGGCAGACTGCCGTCCACATCCCCCACCCGCAGACGCGCAGCGTAGTAGCGGCAGAAGTCAGCCGCCTCGCGCACCTCGCCCTGAGCGGCAACGAAGGTTTTGCCGGCTTCCCGTACCAGCAAGGCGACCAGCCCGTGACTGCGCGCCTCCAGCGCATCGGCGGCACGCTCAAGGCAGGCGGCGCGGATGTTGGCGGCGCTGGCGGCCCAAACCGGCGCAGCAGCCTCGGCAGCCAGCAGCGCGGCCTCCACATCGGCCGGGCAGGCAAACGCGACATGGCCGACCACCTCATCGCACACCGCCGGATTGTGAATCGCCAGGAGGCTGCCCTCCTCCACCCGTACTTCCGCGGCAATGCGCGGGCGCACTAGCGGCAGCACCTCCCGACTACGCGCCAGCGCGGCGAGAAAGGCCCGACGCACCGGTGCCGCAGCCAGATCGAAGCCCCGGCTGTTACGCCGGTCCGGATAGAGATCGGCGGGTAGCGGAACACCGGGATGCGCAGCGCCGCCGCTGACCAGGGCCTTGTCCACCGGATCGGCAAGCAGCTCGGCGAGGGGGACGGACTCATCGACAATACGATTGACGAAACTGCTGTTGGCGCCGTTTTCCAGCAAACGGCGCACCAGGTAGGCGAGCAGGGTTTCGTGGCTGCCGACCGGCGCATAGACGCGCACCGGACGGCGCAGGGCTGGATCTTCGGCGTCGACCAGTTGCCGGTAGAGGGTCTCACCCATGCCATGGAGGCACTGGAATTCGTAATCTCCCGACCGAAACGGCCCACCCAGTTCCAGCACCGCGGCAACGGTGTGCGCATTGTGAGTGGCAAACATCGGGAAAACCACATCCGGCGCAGCCAGCAGCCGGCGGGCGCAGGCCAGGTAGGCGACATCCGTGTGCGCCTTGCGGGTGTAGACCGGATAATCGACCAGCCCCTCCTGCTGGGCGCGCTTGATTTCCCCGTCCCAGTAGGCGCCCTTCACCAGGCGCACCATGATGCGGCGCTGGCAACGTCGGCCGAGGGCCACGATCCAGTCGATCACGGCCGGCGCGGACTTCTGGTAGGCCTGCACAACAAAGCCGAGGCCGGACCAGTCCCTCAACTGCGGATCGCTGGCCAAGGCTTCCAGCAGGTCGAGGGATAGCGCCAGCCGCTCGCTCTCCTCCGCATCGATGGTCAAGCCGATATCACGCGCCTTGGCGAGCATGCACAGGTGGCGAACCCGCGGCAAAAGCTCGTGCATCACCCGCTCCCGCTGGGACCAGGTGTACCGGGGATGGAGTGCCGACAGCTTGATGGAGATACCGTTGCCCTTGTGCACGCCGCGCCAGCGGTCATGGGTGCCGATGGCATGGATGGCCTGGGCATAGGCGGCAGCGTAGCGGGCGGCATCGTCAGCCGTCACCGCCGCCTCGCCGAGCATGTCGAAGGAGTAACGGTAATCGGCGGCCAGCCCCCGATTGGCACGCGACAGCGCGTCGTCGACCGTCTCGCCGAGGACGAACTGCTGGCCGACCAGACGCATGGCGCAATCCATCGCCTCACGCACCAGCGTCTCGCCACCCCGCGCAGCGATCCCGCGCACGTGCTCATCGGAGCTGAGCAGACGACCGGTGAGCGCCAGACTGCGGGCGGCCGCATTCACAAACAGGGACGGGCTGTGACCCACATGGCCAGACCAGTCCCGGTGACACAGCTTGTCACGAATCAGCCGATCACGCCCCGCTGCATCGGGGACGCGCAACAGCGCTTCGGCAAGGCACATCAGGGCCACGCCTTCACGGCTGTCGAGGGAAAACTCGTTCATCAGCGCATCGACGCCACTGGCCCGGCGGCGGCTGTTCCGCACGCCAGTGGCCAACCGCTCGGCCGTGCGGGCAACGCGGGACGCCGGCGCGGGAAGGAGGCGGGCTTCGTCGATCAGCGCGGCGACGCAGTCTGCTTCCGGACGGCGGGCGACGGCCTCGATGGCCTGACGCAGCGCGGCGAATCCGGCATCGTTGAGAGGTGGGGCTGCGGGGTCGAACTGGGCAGACATGACGTCACCTGATCTGGAGCGGCGGGAGCCAACAGCAGATTCGACCGGCACGGAGGGAAACGATTCAACCGGCCCCGTACAAACGGGCCCGGTTGGCGGAAAAAGCCGGAATCAGCCTTCCAGATGGTAGCGGGTCACAAGCTCCACTTCGTTCTTGGAGCCAAGCACCACCGGCACGCGCTGGTGCAGCTTGGTCGGCTGGATGTCGAGGATGCGCTCACGACCGGTGGTGGCGGCGCCGCCAGCAGCTTCGACGATCAGGGCCATCGGATTGGCTTCGTACATCAGGCGCAGCTTGCCGCCCTTGTCCTTCATCTTGCTGTCGAGCGGATACATGAAGACACCGCCACGGGTCAGGATGCGATGCACGTCAGCCACCATGGACGCCACCCAGCGGGTGTTGAAGTCCTTGCCGCGGGGGCCTTCGGTGCCGGCCTTCAGTTCGTTGACGTAGCGCTGGATCGGCGCTTCCCAGAAACGCTCGTTGGAGGCGTTGATGGCGTATTCCTTGGTGTCCTCGGGAATCGTCATGTACGGGTTGGTGTAGATGAAGCTGCCCATTTCGCGGTCGAGGGTGAAACCATGCACGCCATCGCCAACCGTCAGGATAAGCTGGGTGGACGGCCCATAGACCGAATAGCCGGCCGCCACCTGGGCCGTGCCCGGTTGCATGAAATCAGCCTCGGTCGCGGTCTGCGAACCTTCGGGGCTGCGCAGCACCGAGAAGATCGTGCCAACGGAGATATTCACGTCGATGTTGGACGAACCGTCGAGGGGATCGAACAGCAGCAAATAGCCCCCCTTCGGATAGTCGCTGGAAATCGGCTGGATCTCCTCGACTTCTTCAGAAGCCATGGCGGCCAGGTGACCACCCCATTCGTTAGCCTGAATCAGGATGTCATTGGCAATGACGTCCAGCTTTTTCTGGGCCTCGCCCTGCACATTGTCGCTGCCTGCCTCGCCGAGCACGCCGGCAAGAGCGCCTTTCGACACGTTCACGGCAATGGCCTTGACGGCACGGGCAACGACCTCCATCAGCAAACGCAGATCGGCGCCCATCAGGCCCTTGCGTTGCTGCTCGATCAGAAATTGGGTGAGCGTGACTCGACGCATGACTCAGTTCTCCGGAATAACCTGTGAAAGCGCGGATTATCGCCCGGATCGTGGCCTTTCGTCGTTTATGATTGCGGGTTCGATTTTACGGCAGCGTCTCGCTGCCCTTCTGGAGCCCTCTGCGCAAGGCATCATGGAAGTTCTGGTCATCGGCGCCGGCCTCGCCGGCGTCACAAGCGCCTGGTATCTCGCCCAGGC
>ERZ724524.1691-NODE-1691-length-14699-cov-7.493513_pt1 | contig 14699 bp, 13 predicted proteins | sample MGYA00376057_ERZ724524 | MGnify/ENA primary metagenome ERZ724524 (study PRJEB28724, sample SAMN07190888) | wastewater metagenome | isolation source: influent of sewage treatment plant in Hong Hong | place: USA: Christiansburg, Virginia | collected 2016-03-01 ...
ACGACGAGGTGGTGTTCAAGGTGATCCCGAACACCTGATAACCGCAGAGATAAAAGGAGCCTAAATCACAGGCTCCTCTTTTTACCATCAACCTCCAGCCCGCGTAGCCGCCGGATCAGCCTAAATCGGCGGTGCTTCCAATGTACCGCCCTTGAGGCCCCCGCCGCCGCGCCACAGGTGCCCATCGTTAGCCACATGAAAGGACTGTAGCCACTGAGGATCACCCCGCCACCCAGCCCCATCAACCCGCCGATCAGGGTGGAGCGAACCACATCTCGCACCACAAAGTTCACTCGACGCATTCAAGTCACCTAACAATCCATTGCCTAAGCATGATCGTTGGCCATAAATGAGACTGGCTGCAAGTGAAATTTACACAGATGCAACAACAAATGGCTCCGCGTGGGGAGCCCTCGACTTAAAGGCGGGTTCTGGGGGCGATCAGCTATGGGATCAGCGGGTAACTCAGTAGGCGACCTCCCGCGAAAACGGCTTGGGCAACGCCTTGTAGGCCCTCACATCATCGGGAAGCGTTGGGAATACATCAATGCCCGACAGCCGAGTGAACTCGTCGACACTCAGCACAGAATACGTCTCATCGTCGCCGTTACCGACAACGTAGACCCCAACCATCCCGGCCTGTGGACTGTACACCGCCTTGTAGAGATTTGATGGGATCGCAATGCTGGTATTGCTGAGATACCGGGGTGCGCCGAGGTAGAGCGGTCCTGTCACCACATGGGTAGTGCTCTTGTGTGCAATGTGCCGCACCGCCCGCTCGATGTCAGCGAATACGCCTCTGTTAACTTTTGGGGACTGCGGGACGACATTCGATAGCAGGAACGACTCATCCTGTGCAGCCTTGCTGCCAAAGTCAGCTGCGGCGGCGAGGTGGCCACGGTCCCACCCAGATTGGGAGAAGCTGTACGAGGTCGCCCGCACTTCAACCGGCAAACGGTAATCCTCACCAAACTCAACGTGTGATCGCGTGATCTGATCGGCCCTCTTCATCTGCGCGGGCGTCAACCGCTCCACCGCATAGAGAGGCGACATAGTTACTTCTGAAACAAGAACGGCATACTCCCGATTGCACAACTCGAAGAAGCGCCCAGATACAGGCCCTAGAATCTGGGGCTCGCGCTTTGTCAAATAGAGCTCCGGGCACTCGGTAGCAAGGGGGGACAGAGAGACGGCGGACAACAGCAGCGGGCCAAGCACCCGGAGAATACGGCTCAGACGCCGCGTAGTGGGCTGGCCGCACACGCTACAGGTGTCATCTTCACCGGCTTCCACAATCCCATAGCAGCACTTACAGAACCGCTCATTAGCCCGAGGCTGGCACTGGTTCTTTGCGCCTGTAGCCACGTTATTTAAGTCCGCCATTGCCACCGCCGTAAAATGCCTGTATTTGTCCTGTCATACTACATTAATATGATTCACTGGAACAACCAAGGGACACCTAAATGTTATCAGCAGAGCAAATGCAGATCGCCAATGCCGTCATGACCCGTAGCGGAAACAACCTCGCCGTCGCGCTACCAGGATCGGGCAAGTCGACCACCTGCATCGCGGCGATTGTCGATCTATTGAAGGCAGACCGTAAGGCCAGACCATGGATGGTGACCTTCACCAAGGCCGCTGCGGTCAGCATCAGCAGCAAACTCAAGCTGCTGCTGAGCAAGAAGGATTTCGATCGGGTCGGCGTCTCGACCTTCCACGCAATCATCGGCGAGCAGTACCGGCAGTTGCCCAACGCCAAAAAACTCCTCCTTGGCCCAAAACAAAACATCACCATTGCGAACTCCATGATGGACGATGGGTTCTTTGGTGATTTTCAAGAAGCCAAGCAGACCATCGACCGAGAAACCCGCAACCTCGTATTGAGCTCGCTCTCATCCATTACCCGCGCCTACATGAGCAGGTGCGAGAGACAAAATGACACTGACTACAACATCGCTTGCCGGGAGGTGGTGCTGGGGTTACGTGCTGACAAGGTTCGCCGCCTGAACGTTACCCATATGATCGTCGATGAGTTCCAGGATACCGATGAGGTGCAACTGGCGTGGCTGTGGGAGCACGCTGCACACGGGATCAAGGTGACCGCCGTCGGCGATGACGATCAGAGCATCTACTCGTTCCGGGGCGGCCTCGGCTTCAAGATCATGAGCATGTACACCGAGCAGTTCGCGGCGCAGACCTACTACCTCTCGACCTGCTATCGCTGCGGCACCATGATCCTCAAAGCGGCGGGGCGCACGATCAGCGCCAATACTGGCCGCATTGCTAAGGCGATGAACGCCGCTGCCAAACACCCGGGCCAGATCTCCATTGTCACTGCACCTGACAGTGAGATCTCCTTCCAGGCCGTTAGCAACTCCATCATGAAGCACGAGGGGAGCTGGGCGGTACTGAGCCGAAATGGGCTGTACCTGGATGTCATGGAGCTCAAGCTGCGAGAGGAGAACATCACCTGCAAGCGCATTGGCGGACAGTCAATTTGGGACAAGTCTGCGGCGGACAGCATGTTGCGACTGTTCAAGATGGCACTCCATGGCCGCACGGATCAGAACTCGCACTATGCGTTATCCTACATGTTCCAGATGGACCACGACGAGGTCGATGCGTTCACGGACATAGGCCGGTTAAGCCTGGCTGAGGCAACGCTTAACCTGCAACCCGGGCTCATCAAGAACGCATTGCTGATGGTACTGGCGGCTCACGGCGACACGGATGACCTCGCCAAAATGAACAAGTATTGCCGAGACATCAAGGACACCCTGAAAAAGCTCCCGTTCGAAAAGGGCGACTTTAAGACCTGCGAGACCGTCATTGGGTTCGTGCTCGCCGCAACCGGTAGTTGGCACACCAGGCTGCACTATTTCGTCGACAAGCTCGATGCCATCAAGCAGAAGACCGAGCTGACCCTGGAGCCCACTGTCGTGACGCTGGCCACCCTGCATGGCGCAAAGGGATTGGAATGGGACAACGTCGCGATCATCGGCTGCAACGACGGGGTGCTGCCTTCCAACAAGTCCGATACCCCTGAGACGATAGAGGAGGAACGCCGCCTGATGTATGTCGGGATGACCCGCGCCATTCACCGGCTGGAGCTTCATTCCCACGCCAAACCCTCCATCTACCTGAACGAGCTGGTGCTGGATCAAGCCTTGACGATCACACAGATCGCCCTCAAACCTGGCGATGTATAGAATGTATGGATGTTACTTGACAGGATAGGTATACGCCCTTACTGTGGAGTCAACCCCTAGTCGGGTCCAAATAAAACCAGCGTCAAGCCGGTAGAAAGACACCAAGAGTTCCTTCGTGGACTCCAGAACAAAGTAAGCACCAGCCCTCCGGGGCTGGCCAAGGTAAAAACGCAGTCGCTCATCCAGCCACACTGCCAAGTCTGCTACACGTACCTGTCTTTATGCGCTTTGCGCTTTCGAATCACCCCACGACCATGGATGTCCACAAGGGACACGTTGGTACCTGGGGTGGTTTGCTATTCCTGCATTTCTCCATTCACAGCCAGCAACGCCGCCACAATCGAGTGGCTGACAGGCAACCGCGTTCCACACCGAGCGGCCTTTCAGCATGACTCATCCAGTGCGCGTTACATATGGTTCGGAGCAGCTTCAAGCATTCTCAACAGAGTTCTTGGAGCTGTACCGTCGGCGTGACCCTGGAGGGAAATATGTTTGTCCTGAAATACCTGGTCACCTACGTCACCGCTGCTTGGGTCATCTCCACCATAGCGGTCGGGCTCATCAGGTACTTACTCAACTGATGTTATCAAGGCCGTCACAAGCGGCAAACTGAACTTGGTTAATGATTACCCCAACTGAGAAATCCCTTCTCCTATTGCACAAAATGCTTTAGCTGAACATTTCTCGCCAGTCGAGCTCAACTGGATAATCTCGGGCGCACTGAAACTCACGGGTGGATGTGGACGGTCAAAATCTAAAGATGGAGACCTTGCAATACAGTGTTATGCGACTGTTCACGCATCTGCGCATTTATGCGTTTAACGACCCAGTACACCTTGCAGGCATTTCTTACTTTATAGATAAATACCTTGTAGGCGTTTCTTACTTTATAGACCAATACCTTTCAGGAGTTTCTTACTTTATAGACTAATACCTTGTAGGCGTTTCTTACTTTATAGACCAATACCTTGTAGGCGTTTCTTACTTTATAGACCACTTCCCTCTGGGACGGAGATATTACCATGTTCAATTCTATCAAGAATATTAGCGTCAGCTTTTTTACCACCATCGTTTTTAGTTTTGTGTGTGTAATGCAGTCTCTCTTTGCTTTCAGCACGGGTAAGAAACACAAGCGTTATATCCGCATTTCAAAAACACCAGCCGTCATCAATCTCTACGATGAGGGCTTTATGGATACCCCAGCATTCTTACGTTTGCAGGATAAATAACAAGGAGGTTTGTATGTCTATCATTAAACAAGCACTTGACACTGTCAGTGCTCACGGTGGATGGGGTTCAGTATTTCAGCACTATCCTTCCGTAATGGTCGCAGCAAATCGAGCCTTGTCGCAAGTGCCATGCCCCTTCACAGGTAATGGTAAAACGAAGTTTCGACTCTATAAGGATTGGGAGCAAACAGGAGCAGGTTATCACAACGATTTCGGACGCATCGCGACCGGTATCGACATGATAATGAAGCTTGAACCTGAATGCGGTAACAATCCTGGTAAAGCTGCAAAGCTGATCGTCAAGTTACTTGGTGGTTCAGCTGTTGCTACGTCGACTCCCAAGTGTGCAGTTACCCGCTGTGTACCGAAGATCGATGAACACGAGTTGAAGAGAATGAAAGGCACCCTCGACGCCCTGCTTAATCGCAGCGTTCCCAGTGCCAGACATCAACTCTACAAGTCGTATTGTGAAAGTCGTGGTATCCCTGCGTTTGCATGTAGTGATTTACGCATTGCAACCGGAGTATTTCACCGCGACGCGAATGATGTAGTAACACACAAAAATGCACTGCTTGGCATCATGAGAAAACCTAACGGCGAAATCATGACGGTGCATCGGATTTACCTCGATGAAAATGGACACGGGATCAAGGGCAAAAATCGCAAGATGATGCTCCCTCCCCCTGCCCAGAAAGGTGAAGTCAATGGCTGCGCCATCCGACTCTCACCGACCAAAAATGGTCCTCGCGGTAACATCTTGGCACTCACAGAGGGTATTGAAACTGGTTTAGCTGTCATGGCCGGTTCGAAACTTCCTGTCTGGGCCTGTTACTCCTCAGCACTCTTAGAGTCTGTGATTATCCCCGACGAAGTTGAGAAGGTGATTATTTTTGCCGACAACGACTACAACGGAGGACAAGGACTGACCTCAGCAGAAGTATTAGCCACCCGGTTAAGAGCTGCTGGCAAATGTGTACGCATCTTGGTGCCTATCGAACCTAACGGGTTAGAGAATATCACCAAGAAAGGAGTGGATTGGCTGGACGTATACAACCATTCACTCGCTGAGTTCAAACATCAGGTACGTGAGTGCTTGAAGCTAGACCTCTAATCCTTGGGACTGATTGCTTATTCTGCCCTGGTAGAACAACTTTCAGTCACCCCAAGCCGTAATGTCCCTTCTGGACAATATCAATATTGTTTACCCACCATGAATCCATCTGGATTAATTAATAAATCAAGTCCATCAGGACAAGGAGATTTTTATGAACACTAACAACGCATCTGTAGTAAGCATTAATAACGGAAACGGCCTGCCTGTTTTCAAATCCGAGTCTGCCAGTGTACTGCTCCAGGAATTGGGAATGCCCAATCTGGTCACTCACTGTGTCGATGCTGGGAAATATCAACGCCTTGTGCCTGATGTTCCCAACGGATACCTGGTACCTGTCCGTGAAGCACGCAAGTGCATGTTGTGGGCCTCCTCTCCAACCATGAAGCAAAGTTTGCTTCTTAGAGGGGAGACTGGAACGGGCAAAACTGAGTTCGTAATGTTCTTGGCTGCTCGTTTGAACATTCCGCTCGCAAGAGTTGAGTGTCACGCCAGTATGTTACCGGAAGTTGTTGATGGCGGCGTGAAGTTGATACCCAATCCGCAAGGTGAAGGTGTTATCACCCGTTATGTGTTGAGTGATGTCATGCGCCTCTACCGTGATGGTGGCTGGATCCTGTTGGATGAAGTGGACAAAGTAAGCGACGAATTATCCGCCCGTTTGCACGCTATCACCGATGGAAAACCAGTCACTATTCCCGAGACCGGCGAAGTGATTTACAAGCACCCCAACACCAAAGTATTTGGAACATCAAATACGATTGGCGATGGCACCAGTGTTCGGTATTTGTCCTCCCGTCCCCTTGACGCTGCTTTCAGAGCACGTTGGGCTGGCATGGAGATCAAGTATTTGACCGCTGGTGAAGAAATGAAAATGCTTGAAGCAGCTTATCCGCAGCTCAGTAAGAACTTCCTGACCACTATGGTCCAGGTTGCTAACGAGCTCCGCGACGCCGCTTTAGGTCCGAACCGCGACGGTGATATAGACAGACCGATGGATAGCATTTATTCGATGCGTACCCAGCGGAACCTGTTAGACGCAGCAATCACTTTCGGAGCCAACACTCCGTTTATTGAAGCTGTGAATTTCGCCTACCGCGATATGTTATCTAACCCGGACAAGGAAGTTTTCGATGCGATCAGTCAGCGCATCCTTGGAAACGACCTCACCCAAAGTCAGATAACAACCAAAGAACTCAACAAGAGTCTTTGAAAATGAATATGCCCTCCATCCCTGGAGAGCATCTTTCAAAATAACTGCCCAACTCGGTCAGTTATTCAGTAATCAATATGCGACCATCCTGGTAAGCATATTTAAATAACTGACCATTCCGGCCAGTTAAATCCTCCCAGACGCGCATCTACACCACACCAGTCAGCAATGGCTTGTGCGATGAGTTGCGCCCTGTGGATACGAACCCAGCCCTCGGGCACAAATCGCCAATGGCGAAAAGGAAACTGCTATGTCAAACGAAATGGAAGTTCTGGTGAAATCTGGTTTTGCATTGGTTCAGTCCCCGGTCAAACGTGGAAATGATGGCAAAAAGACCCTCAAAGGGGCTCATGCTGTTCTGAACGGTGAGAATCTTAGCGGTGCCGCAATTAACGCTGGTACTGTCGAATGGTTCCCGAAGTCTCCATTGAAATTCAGGTCTGCAAGCTACCATGCAATCGACAGGCTCATTCAGAGCTACGGCGTTGCTTGGGGTGCTGGCACGCTTGTCCCGCTTGATAAATTAGACCAGCTGCTTGCTGAGTTCGAAATTGAAAAGCAAAAGTTCTTCATGAACGTTGATCTGTTAATGCCGAACTATGACCTCTTAATTGAGGCCCATAAGTCGCAACAGCCTGACCCAGTGAAGAAGGTAATTGATGCTGTGCGGTTAGATTGGCAAAGCTTTAGGGCTAGCTTCTCTATCTTTTTACCCACTCCGAGCAAATTCATGCCGCTGACCGACGATCTCAATGGCACCGCCAAAGAGATTATTGACGCAGCAATGCAGGAAATTTGTGAAGAGGCAGCAGCAATAAAGGACAAAATTCTTGGTAAGCAACAGGTGGATCCAAAGTCCATCAAGCCTATCAAGAGACTCGCGGATAAGTGCAAGGATTTCTCGATCCTTCACCCCGCGCTGGAGTCCTTCTCTGACCAGTTCGATGCCCTGGCATCTACGCTGGTTGCCCCGATCGTTGGAGATAAACAGGTTGCGCTCGTCGCATATCTGTCGGTCCTCAGCGACCCCAACGCCGTCGAAACCTGGATGAACAACAACCAGGTTGAGATGAACGACAGTGCTCTCAACAGCATTTTCGGTTTCAACAACCCCTCCGTCGCTTCGCCTTCTGTGCTGCCTGTGTTTACACCGGCTCCTGCACAGCAAGCGAATGCGAACGCAGTTGTTGATTGGGAATCCTTCGGGATTTAAGCCGTTTGGCATGGACAACCCTCCCTTTCCGGGAGGGTTTAATTTTTTAAGGGATTTACTATGAAGAAAAAATTGAACTTGGGTGTACTCAGTACACTTGGCTCCACCATTGGTGGCGCAAATACCAAAGTTGTGATCGGGAGCTCTACCTACTGCACCAAACGGGGCAGTTCTTGGTTGATGTCTGTCGCGCTTAATCAGTACATGACTGAGCGTGATCTCAACCTGGTTCATGGTTACATCGACCACGAATCCGGTCATATCCGTTTCACAGAATGGTCCGCCATTGCAGATAGTTTTGCCAAGGGTGAGAGCGTCCGTCACATGACCAATGTGCTGGAAGACATCCGTATCGAAGGCCTCATCGGCAAGCGGTACAAGGGTTCAGCTATGAACCTTCACCGGATGGTATCAACGCTGTGTGAGGATGAGTCTTTCTGGTCCATCCCTACTCAGGGAATGGGTCTGAATAGCCTCGTTAACAGTTTCTTCCTCTTCGGAGGCAGATACCACCTGCTCAGCCAAGTTGCCATGAAGGAACGCGCCGAACTGGCGTTTAGCATCCTGAAATCCCGTGTTTCAAAGGAGCTGTACTTCAAATTTGGTGAATGTTTCCTTCAATTATCCAATCTCACCAGCACAGCAGGGGCCCTCAAGCTCGCTATCGAGGTGTTGGCGTTGATTGATGAAGCGAAGGAAGAGCAGCAGCAGCAGCAGCAGCAGCAGCAGCAGCAGCAGAATGATGATGAAGAGGGCGAGAGTGACGGTCAAGACAGTGGCAACACTGACGACACCGATGACACCGATGACACCGACAGTGACGCAGGCAATGCTGGCGACACTGACGGCGAAGATGGGGACGACGAAGCTGACGGCCAAGCTGGGGGTAACTCCGGTGGCGACGACAGCGACGAAGATGGTGATGAGAGTAGCGACCAATCCAACCAGGCAGGTGAAAACCAGTCTGATGTTGATGGTGGCAACGCTCAAGATCAGCAAACCCAAGGTGGCGGGCAAAGCTCCAATTCACGTTCCGAGTACGACCCGGAGCGCGACTGGATGTGGTTCGATGAAAATGGCGAAGAAGTGATCCCGAAGGATATTTGCGACGGGATTGCCGAAGCCATCGACAATCGTTTCAATGCCACGTTTGACCCCACCGAAGGCGACCCCTTCCAAGAGTCGATGACCATGAAGCGCGACATCGCTCGCTTTGCATGTCTGTACGAAGTAGATAACAAAGCCGTCCAGGCTGCCCAAACATCACTTAAAAAATGGTGTTTGAGTCATAGCAACCGCAAAACGACCCCTCGCACTGCTGGAGGCAAGTTGAACGGTCGTCGTCTGGCTCGTCTGCCCGCAGGTAACCTGAGAGTGTTTGAGCACACCCTGAGCACACGGACACCGTCCGCTGCTGTTCAGATCATGCTTGATACCTCTGGCTCCATGTACCCCACCACGCACTACGGTGCCGGTACTGCTTGCGCGTCACTGGTCAAGGCCCTCCAAGGCCTCAAGGACTTCTCTGTGTCTGTCATTCAGTTCAACGATGATTGCACACTGGTCCATGACTGGGAGACGAAAGGCGTGCTGGGTAACCTCGCAATGCCTTGCGGTGGTACTGAAACTGGACCGGCGTGCTATGCCGCGATGGGGAATCTTGCCAACAGAAAGGAGGACACCAAGCTGGTGTTTATTCTGACTGACGGTGACGGTGACCTGAGGCAGGTAATACCCAAAGCAAAAGAGTACGGCATCAAAGTCTGTGCTGTTCGCTTTGGTGGCGGGGCAATAGAACTGATTGGCCTCGAACCCGAACTGCAACCGTATTGCGAAGATATGAACCGTCTCCCTGAGATGTTCACTTCTGTTCTGCAAACGGTCATGGATCGGTCGTAGTCTCGATGGTCCCATTGCTCACCCATATTGGTGACAAGGGACTATCCGATTACACACAGGAGCGATCAACCTTCGGGCTGATTTCCTGATCACACCCTCGTTCGTGCGCTACCTCGGTAGCCACGAACAAATCCCACGCAACCACTAAGGCCTGTCGTTCACGACAGCGCCCGCGTTCGCGTATCTGAATGCTTTTGCACCCCTATACGGCCATCCGGCCAAGCCACAGTAAGCCCTCGGGCAAGGAATAGATCATGGAACACATCTCTATCAAAGAACTGCCGTTTGAAGTGACCCCGTCGTTCATCATGGACTTTAACGACTACCAGGTGAAGGAAGTGGATGGCGTACTCAAAGTTGCCTATTTGGCGGACGATGAAGATCCCTTCCATCCGAACGTGGCTGACGAGAAGACAATCTTCACTGCTCATCGGTACGCTGACGAGTTGGAGCACGAGGCAATGCAAGAGGCCTTGGGCTTGAACCGGGATTGGGAGCCAGACCTCGACCAGTTAATGGACGGGGCCGCTCGTGAGAAAGCTTTCCGCAAGGAATGGGTAGCGCAAGCTGCTATCAGTCCAGAGTTTGCGGTTTGGGCTGGCAACACGGGTCGCAAGGAAGATGGTGACGAGCGGTATCTTCGCAATCGGGCAAGTGCTTTTTGGCGTGAGCAATCACACCAGGGGCATGTAAAAGACAAGCAGCTGTGGGACTTCGAGTTCACCGCTGATGTCGCCTTGAAAGCCTGGCAACAGTTAGTGTCACAAGGTCTGATCGGAGAGCTGGATGCAATCTCGCTCGACTGCTACGACCACGGTGGCCAAAGCTGGAGCATCACCGGCAACGGTATGCAGTGCCAGTGGGATACGTCTCGCCGCGCTGGAGTGTGGGTACCTTTGCAACACCATAAGGAACTCATCCAAGAGCGTATGGCGACCTATGCGTTCGGCTACATCGAGCGCGTCGGACAGGTTTGGACATCCTACCTGGACAATGGCACCAAACAGCAGTGCAAGTCGTGGCATGAAGCGTTTGTAAGCGTGCAGCTTTTCGCAAGCTCGCAGCGCAAGCCAACGGCAAAACAGCTCGCAAACGGACGCGCACGCGCCCGGGAGGAGTTGTGTGAGAACGACCTGGAGCAATACAACGCCTGGTTGTCTGGTGATTGTTATGGTCTCGTTCTTGCTGAGTTCAGCAATATCGGTACCGAAGATGAACCAGAGTGGGAACTGATCGCCTCTGATGAATGCTGGGGCTATATCGGGTCGGATGATGCAGTTTCAGAATTGCAGCACCAATTCCACTAACCCAGAACCTAAAGAAATCCGGTTTCACCCTCTTGGGTGACCGGATTTTCTTTATCTATCTCTATTTGAACCAAATCCCTCGGGAACAACCGCCGTCAGGAAAAGGAACATATATGCCTAGTAAAAATGAAATTCGAATCGACAAACACATCATTGGCGACCTCGCTAATGAACCCTCCGCCAGCATGGAAGATTTTTTAAATCGCTTCCCGGTGGTGGATGACGAGGACATAGACCTCATTACCGTTTACCTGTCACTGCAAGGTTATTTGGATAATCTGCGCAAGCAGGTATTTGCCGATCTCATCATCCGCAACGGTGGAGAGTTCGTCGGCCTCGAAGTGTCAAACAAGCGTGGCAATCTCTGTTGTTTGTTCCCAGATCCGCAATACCCTGGGCACTATCGTTTGTCGTTCCATGACCAAGCTGGCCCCGTTAGCCACTTGGTTTATTCCACCGCAGAGCAAGCCCTCATGGAAGCCATCTCTCTTGGCTACCGTGAGCACACACCCGGCCAGCTGGATCGTCTCAGTGAAGATCCGCACTGGCAGTTCGGCTTAGCTCGTGTATCAGAAACCTATTCTGCGCTCCGGCGCTGATCTTCGGATCGTCTTAATTACCCTCACTGTCCTCGATGGACAAATTCAACGTAAGCCCTTTGGGCATGGAGATCGTTATGTCTACTGTAATAGCTAGTAAATTCGCCCTTAATCGTGGAAATGCCCGTGTTTGGTGCGAAGGTCGGAAGCTTGCCCGTGAGGGTATCGCTGTCGGTATGAAGTACGAATTGAAGTTTGACCAAGCCAATCGCCAAGTGAATGTTCTTTTTGGACATGACCTGGTGAATGTCTCTGGTTCTGTCTCGCGGCGTAAACTGCGTGGCACTGATAATGAGTACCTGCCGGTAATCGACATGTCTGACAAGAAATTCCTTGAGCTCTTCGAAGAGTCTGAGGAAATTCGCATTGCCATTAATGGTCTCAAAATGACGATTACTGCCCAACTCTCTAGCAGCGATGCGAAAGAGCGGGTAGCTCGGCTTCAACGCAAACTGGCAAACAGGGAACCACTGACGGTGTGTTCACTGTTCCATGGAGGCGGTGTACTTGACACAGCTATGCACGCAGGACTGGCACGTTCTGGAATTGATAGCTACTGTAAAGTGGCTGTGGAACTTGAAGGGAAATATCTGGACAGTTCCTTGCAGAATAACCCCCAGTTATTCCGTAACGATAGCGTTTTATTCGAAGGATCGATCGAACACTTTAATCCCAGAGGTGTGCGAGTAGAGTGCCTTATTGCCGGGATCCCATGTACAGGGGCCTCATTATCAGGAAGAGCAAAGAACGGCTTGGAATTTGCGGAAGCACATTCCGATGCCGGTCATTTGTTTTATTACTTCCTTAATGCGGTAATTGCCCTTAACCCAGCTATTGTCATAATTGAAAACGTTTTGCCATATTCTGCTACTGCGTCTATGGCAGTAATTCGCTCAGTTCTACGTTCGCGTGGATATGAGTTGGAAGAAACCAACCTGGATGCCAGTAAATTTGGATGCTTGGAGAAACGGGAGCGGCTTTGTGTCGTTGCCTCTACCCCAAGTGCCATGACTACCGGTGTGCTGGATAATTTGGTTTCAACCAAACAGAAGGAAAGTTGCGTTGGCGATATTCTCGAAGACATCCCCGAGGATTCACCTTTGTGGAGATCATTCGATTACCTCGCTATCAAAGAGCAACGAGACCTCGCAGCAAAAAAAGGCTTCAAACGGCAACTTATAACTGCTGAATCTGAATCCTACGGAGTTATAGCAAAAGGCTATAACAAGTGTAGGAGCACCGAGCCGTTTATTGCTCATCCTACCAACCCCAACCTGTCACGGTTGCTAACCCCGCTGGAACATGCACGCGGGAAAGGTGTGCCTCCCTGCGTGATCGACGGACTCTCCGATACGGTTGCGCATGAGGTTCTCGGGCAAGGTGTGTGCTGGTTACCGTTCGAGTCTGTAGGCTTTGCCATCGGGACTCATATGCAGGCAGCCATGCAACAAACGTCACAAGCCGCAGCGTAAACCTGCTGGCCATCTGAGTGACCCATTCGTGGGTCACTTTTATTTGTTCCCTCGGGAATGGAGCCTTAGGGCATGAAGTAATGATAAGGAGCAATCAATGAACGTCAGCACAATGGATACTGTCAGGACAATGGCAATCACCCATATGTCGTATGAAACCAAAAGATATACTGAGGCGGATTATGACACTGCTGTTGAATACAGCGTGATGAACATCATGGACGAGGAATATCTGTTTAGCCTTCATCTAGGTGAGTTTGAGGTGCTGGTGGAAATTGACACTAGCCTTACCAAAACATCACATTTCTACATCTTGCAAGAGTACGGCAACCGCCACGAGCATGATGTGGAAAAAGGTGATAGCACTTCGTTCAAACGGGCCATCCGTGCCACTGTGTTTGCTCGAAAAAGCAAACTGCAATTTGATGTCAATCATTTTGACCCTGATGAAATTGCACTCAATGAAATATTGGCTGGTTGGAGCAATGCGTGTCATAGAGCTGGGGAAGTGTTCGCTGTTAATCCACAGCGCCTTTCACACCTTTTTGATGCCGTACACTCCGCTTACCATGCCTGTCAGAAAAAACAGTAATAGCGTTTAACCCTCCGCAGCAATCACCCTGAATTAAACGGGTGATTCGCCTGCTTTAAATATAAATCCTTCGGGATCATGAGCCCTTTGGGCAAGGAAACATTATCATGTGTATCGCAAAATATTCTCAATTAAATCCAGAAACCCTGCTTAGCTTTGGTGGCACTGCTACCATTTCGCCGGAACTTGCAAAAGCAATAAAGTATCAGCGTCGCTGCACGCTCGATACTGAGCAGCAGATATTCCGTGAGGGTGATGGTTTTGAATATAAGGTTGATATGACGAAAAATCTGGTCACGTTGTTGAAAGGTACAATTTGCACTGCCGACAACACAGGCTTCGTTAATATTAAATCTGCCCCAATGAAGGGCTATTCTGTAGTGGAAGTGGTTAAGTTCAACGATGCGCCTGCGAATACCTCCGCAAGTGGCAAGTTGTTCCGTGACCTGCGTTCACTGGCAGAAATAACCGGACTTATTTTCTAACTTACAAGGCCACTCACCCACATCGGGATGCGTGGCCTTTTTTTTGGCCTTCGCTTTCCTAACCGATTTTTTTAACCATTCGCATACAAACCTGAACGCCAATGACTGGATATTGCCAATTATTTATACGCGGGAAGCAAAATAGTTATTGGCTTAATTAATTATTTTTAAACGCCGTTTACTCCGAGTGAATAAGTTGGTAGTTTTATAATAGAAATGGCCTTTAGGAGTGACGTTCTTGTTGAGACCAGGTATTGCTGTTCTTGCCTTTATTCTGCCCATGGCCAGCGGACTATGGACAGCCAAGCAAGCCCACATGTACAGAACCTTAAGCGGCAAGCGAATTAATAATACCGTCTAACGTGTTGTT
>ERZ724524.1695-NODE-1695-length-14685-cov-3.704170_pt1 | contig 14685 bp, 9 predicted proteins | sample MGYA00376057_ERZ724524 | MGnify/ENA primary metagenome ERZ724524 (study PRJEB28724, sample SAMN07190888) | wastewater metagenome | isolation source: influent of sewage treatment plant in Hong Hong | place: USA: Christiansburg, Virginia | collected 2016-03-01 ...
CTTCTGATATTGCTTCTGAACTTGGCAATATGGCATTTGCTACTATTTCGATGTTGGGATGCTTATCCGAGGCAACAAAGTGCTTCAGTAGAGATTCCTTTGAGGCTTCACTTCGCGAGGTGCTTCCTGAGAGAAGACATCATCTTATTCCTGGCAATCTTGAGGCTTTCGATAAGGGAGCAAGTTTTGCCAAGTAATAAATATTAAGTTGATATGATAAAAGAAATCCTCTTTGATATTTCTCAAAGAGGATTTTTTTAATGCCAGATTCTCGAAAAGCATATGAAACTTTACAATTTTGCTCGTTGTTTGTGTATAACGCACAAAAAAGTGTCATAAAACGACATATTTTTTTGCAATTTGTTTGATATTTGATAGTCAAGTATTATATAATTACTCCTAGAGAGTTTTGAATACCATTGGAGGTATCTATTGGAACAAGCATACTTATTTAACAAAGGAGAGGATTACCAAGTATATAACTATCTTGGTTCTCACCCTTATGTAAATGATTCTGGTGAAGCGGGTTTTATTTTTCGAGTTTGGGCGCCAAAGGCCATTTCTATTAATGTAATTGGCGATTTCAATGAGTGGAGTACTGACAGTTCTCCCATGTATAAGATAGGGCAAACCGGCATATGGGAATGCTTTGTTGGTGGTGCTAAGCAGTGGGATAGATACAAGTATCAAGTAGTTGGTGCAGATTCTCGTATTTATGACAAGATAGATCCTTTTGGATTTCATTATGAGTTGAGACCAGACAATGCATCAATTCTATATGATTTTAATGACTACAAATGGGAAGACAGCGATTTTTGCATGAAGAGGGCTGATGCACTTGAATGTGGTCCTAAGAACATATACGAGATGCATCTTGGCTCTTGGAGGAGACATCCTGATGGGAACTTTTTCTCTTATAGAGAGATAGCTTTAGATTTAGCCGAATACTGCAAGAAGATGCATTATACCCACGTTGAATTGATGCCAGTTCTTGAGCATCCGTTGGATGATTCATGGGGATATCAGGTAACAGGATATTTTGCGGCGACTAGTAGATTTGGAACGCCTGCAGACTTTAAGTTCTTTGTTGATATTCTTCATCAGAATGATATTAGTGTAATTTTGGACTGGGTTCCTGCTCACTTCCCGAAGAATCTTGAAGGCCTAATTAGATTTGATGGAACGCCATGCTTTGAGTATGCGGATCCGCGCCTTGGTGAACATAGAGAATGGGGAACACTTGTTTTCGACTTCTCTAAAAATGAAGTTATTTCTTTTCTGATTTCAAATGCGATTTTTTGGCTTAAGGAATATCATATTGACGGTATTCGAGTTGATGCTGTATCAAGTATGCTTTACCGTAATTATGGTAGAACGCAATTTATTCCCAACAGGGATGGTGGCACTGAAAATCTTGAGGCTATAGAGTTTTTTAAGAAGTTGAATGGGCTTATTAGAAGCCAGTACCCGTATGCGATGATTATTGCCGAGGAGTCGACAACCTGGCCAAAGATATCTCATCCTATAGAGGATGGTGGACTTGGATTCACACACAAGTGGAATATGGGCTGGATGCATGATACTCTCGATTATTTCTCAACGGATTACTATGCAAGAGTTTGGCATCACGATCAATTTTGTTTCTCGATGGTGTATGCGTTCTCGGAGAATTACGTAATTAGTCTTTCACACGATGAGGTTGTGCATGGAAAGAAATCATTAATTGACAAGATGCCTGGGGATATTTGGAGAAAGTTTGCTTCTTATAGAACTTTGTACTTGTATCAAATTAGTCATCCTGGTGTGAAGCTTAATTTCATGGGTTCAGAGTTTGGGCAATTCATAGAATGGAGATTCTATGAGGAGTTGCAATGGTTCTTACTTGATTACGAGTCGCATAGATTGTTGCAGGATTTTGTTTCCGATATTAATGCGATTTACATCAAGTATCCTCAACTATGGGCGGATGATCACTCGTGGAATGGTTTTGAATGGATAGACGCTTCTGATACACAGAATAATGTTTTTATTTATAAACGTTCTTGCTATGGGGACAACAACAAAGACCTATATGTTGTTTTGAATATGGTGCCGCAGCCGTTGTTGGATTATAAGATACCTGTATATGACCTTGGTAAGTACTCGATAATAGTAAATACTGATAGCATGATCTACGGCGGTAGTGGATATCCTTCTTTGCCTAATGGTGAGACCTATATTGAGGCAATTGATGAACCATATAATGGGAAACCTTATCACCTAAAGATTAATATTCCGCCTTTGGCTGGAATGTTCTTAATGCTTACGAAGGTTGAAGGGATCGAAGCTAAAGAAGAGAAGTCGCAAGTAAGAAAGATTAAACCTATTAAGAAGACGATAGATAGTAAGAAGAAGAAAGCAAAAAAGACCAATTTGGGAGGTAGTAGAAATGACAAAGGCTGAGGTCGTTGCGATGATTCTTGCTGGAGGGCAAGGATCAAGGCTCGGTGTTTTGACAAAGAAATTAGCTAAACCAGCTGTTCCATTTGGAAGCAGGTATAGAATTATCGATTTTACAATGTCGAATTGCGTGAATTCTGGAATTGAGATTGTTGGAGTGCTGTCTCAGTATCAACCATTGGCTCTGAATACATATGTTGGCAACGGTCATCCTTGGGACTTGGATCGTAACAATGCTGGAGCATATATTCTTCCTCCATACCAGCGTTCAGGAAAAAGTGACTGGTATAAGGGAACAGCTAATGCGATTTATCAGAATAGAGACTTCTTGGATGATGCTAATCCTACGTACATTGTTGTATTGTCTGGTGACCATATCTACAAGATGAATTACGCGGAGATGATTAGAGCTCATATTGAGAAAGGTGCTGATGCTACACTGGCGGTTATTGAAGTACCTTGGGAAGAGGCACCTAGATTCGGTATTCTTAATACAAAGAGCGATGACGTTATTACTGAATTTGTCGAGAAGCCAGCTAATCCAGAGAGCAATCTTGCTTCGATGGGTGTTTATGTTTTTACTTGGTCTGTACTTCGAGAAGCACTAATCGAAGATGAGACCAACCCTGACTCAAGCAATGATTTCGGAAAGAATATTGTTCCTATGCTTTTAAATCAAGGCAAGAAGCTAAGTGCATATAGATATGCTGGATACTGGAAGGATGTTGGAACGATTGCTTCTCTATGGGAGACGAATATGGATATTCTGGATCGCCCTGAAGAAATCAATTTAGTAGACAGATCTTGGAGGATTTACAGTAGAAATCCTGTTAAGCCGTCGCACTTCATTGGACCAGATGCTAGCGTAGTTAATTCAGCATTGACTGATGGATGTCGAATTTATGGCAATGTAGTTCACTCGGTATTATCGAATTCGGTTGTAGTTGAGAAAGGCGCTTATGTTAAGGATTGCGTATTGTTCCCTGGAGTTGTTGTTAAGGCTGGAGCAAGCATAGAGCGATGCATTGTGGATTTTGGAACAATAATCGGGAAGGATGTTAGTGCTGGAGCGAATGTTTCTGGTGAAAGCCCTTATATAAATAAGAAGTTATGCTCGGGAGGAATTTGTGTTTTCGAGAGGGGCCTTGTTATTAAGGAAGGTGCGATAATACCCGCAAATAGCATGGTTGATTCTGATTTGAAGGTAGCACCTGAGAAGAGTGTTATCGAGAGTACATTTAGAGTTTGACATAAGAAGACAAGGAGACTAAGTATATGTTTACTGATGCTATGGGTCTGATTCTTGCAGACAACAAAAAGATATCTCTAGGAGAGCTTTCTTCGCCACGCGCTTTGTCAGCTATGCCTTTCGCCGGAAGATATCGTATTATCGATTTTACTCTTTCGAATATGGTTAATTCTGGCATAAAGAATGTTGGTATTCTTACATATAACAAATATAAGTCCCTGATGGATCACCTTGGAACTGGTGCTGCTTGGAGCTTGGATCGAAAGAATGATGGGTTACACATTCTTCCGCCTTATGTTAATTCTGAGGCTACAAGTATTTCTGGAGATGAGGAGCTTGCTGGACTTATTGATTTTCTTAGGACGTCTAGGACAACATATGTAATTGTTGCAAATAGCAATATTGTATTTAATACGAAGTTCGATGAGCTTATCAAGTCTCATAAGCAGACTGGTGCTGATATTTCCGTAATGTATAACAAGGATGGATTAAAATCTGGTAAGCCTTTCTATATTCTCGATACGGATAAGAACGGATTTGTTAAGGATATGCTGTTTAATCCCGAAAAGTCCAGCTCTAACAAGAGTAGTCTTGGAGTAATCTGCTTGAGAAGAGACTTGTTGATTGATTCTATCGCTCGACAAAAGGCTCATGGACTAACACATTTCGGTATTCACTCATTTGTAAAAATGTACGACGAGCTAAAGGTTCATGCACTTGAATACAATGGTGTGGTCCTAAGAATCAATAACGTTCAGTCATACTTTTATTCTTCGATGTCACTCATTGATGATGCTATAAGGAATGATTTGTTTTGGAATGGAGAACCTGTTTATACAAAGGTTAAGGATGAAGCTCCGACACTTTACTTTGATAATGCGAACGTTGGAAATGCAATAATCTCTGATGGTTGCAGAATCTATGGCAATGTAGAAGAGTCAATTATTTTCCGTGGCGTTACAATTTCTAAGAATACTACGATAAAGAATTGCATAATAATGCAAGATTCTCATATCTCTGAGAATTGCCAATTAGAGAATGTTATACTAGACAAGAACTCATTTGTTCGTCCTGGTGTTCGCTTGATTGGACATCGCGATTATCCAGTAGTTATAGGAAAAGGAGCGGGGATTTAATATGGATAAGATAAAAGTATTGTTTGCTTCTTCTGAGGTAAGCCCTTTTATAAAAGTTGGAGGTCTAGCTGATGTAGTTGGTGCCTTGCCTGTTGAGTTAAACAAGAATGACGTAGATGCAAGAGTCATCCTGCCTTTGTACAAGTCGATTAAGATGAAGTATAGAGACGAATTGAAATTCCTTGGTTGGAAGATGGTTCATATGGGATGGAGATCGCTTTATGCTGGCTTGTTTTCTATCGAAAAGAATGGAACAATATTTTATTTTGTCGATAACGAGTATTACTTTAACTACGATCAAGTATATGTTGAGTATGTTTTCGATATTGAAAGATACTGCTTCTTTCAGCGAGCGGCTTTAGATTTCATTGGAGACTTCATGAGTTTCGAGCCTAATATTTTGCATTGCAATGACTGGCAAACAGGCATGATGCCAATGCTTTTGGAGGCTCATTTCAAGAGGCACGGATATCATAAAGATATTAAAACTGTTTATACGATTCATAATCTGAAGTATCAGGGAATACACGGCACTGATGTAGTTCGTGAGATGCTTGATATTCCTTCTGAGTATTTAAAAGAAGGTTTGTGCATTAAGGATGATGCAATCAACTTTACTAATGCTGGAATTGTATATTCGAATTCGGTTACGACGGTTTCGCCTACGTATGCGTTTGAGATTATGACGGATTACTACGGCGAAGGTTTAAATGGCATTCTCCGCAGATATGCATTCAAAGTCTCTGGAATTCTTAACGGAATCAACGATTTGGAGTATAGACCTTCCGTGGATTCTAGCCTTCCAATGAAGTACGATATAAGTAATTATGAAGAGGGCAAGGCGGTTTGCAAGAAGTCACTTCAAGAGCAACTTAAGCTAGATATTAATCCTGATGTCCCACTATGCGTAATGATTTCCAGATTAGTAGATCAGAAGGGTCTGGATTTGCTTTTGTATGTGTTAGAAGAGATGTTATATGATGGTATGCAAATAGTGATTCTTGGAACTGGAGATAAATACTATGAGCAGGCTTTGGCTTCGGTAGCTTCAAAACATCCAAACAGTATGTGCGCTTGCATTGATTTTGATAATGGATTAGCTCATACAATTTACGCGGCGTCTGATATATTCTTGATGCCTAGTATATTTGAGCCGTGCGGGCTATCTCAACTGATATCAATGACATATGGTTCCGTTCCTGTAGTTCGTGAAACAGGTGGACTTAAGGATTCGGTAATCCCTTATAACGAATATACAGGTGAGGGAAATGGTTTCTCATTTGCAAACATTAATGCGCACGAATTCTTATTCGTAACCAAGTATGCTTGTGATTTGTACAGACACCATAAGGATGTATGGAAGAAATTGATTGAAGAAGGAATGAGTGGCGACTATTCTTGGAAGAAGTCAGCAAGAGAATACATAGGCTTATATTCATTAATTTCTGGAATTACTTATGAAGATAGTCAACCTGAGATAGATAAGAAGTCAAGTGTTAATCCAAAGATTCTTGAAATCAAGACTAAAGAACTCAAGAACCCAACTCCTTCGAAGATAGCTGCGCCACCTATGGCAAAGCCTGATTCTTCGAAAAAGAAGACTTCTAAGGTTACTAGAATTAGTAAGAATAAGGCTGATTCTTCGGCTAAGGTTGAGAAAAAGGAGGAGAAGGCGGTTGTAGACAAAAAGGCAACAGCTAATAAACCTACTCCAAGCAAAGCTGCACCAAAGAAAGAATCGAAGAAGGATAATAAACGGAAATAGTTATGTCAATTCTTCATGCTTCAAGATCATTAATATATCGAAATCCTTTTGGTGCTGTGCCAACGGATAGTGAAGTTGAACTTTTTTTTGATTGTTATTCTGATGCTAAAGAAGTGACATTATGCTACGCATATGGCCTATATAAAATGACTTATCATGAGGAACCAATGAAGGTTTCTCCTGCAGATGTTGATTCTCAAACCACACGTTATACGGCGCATCTTGAGATTCCGCACGAGAGGGGATTACTTTTTTATTGGTTCTCTTTTGTTTTGGATGAAGAAAGTAAGAAATTACATCCTGAGATTGATAGCCTTCATTTTGGAAAGTATTATTATGTTGCTTTTCCTGATGATAGTCTTTGCGAGGGTTATGTTTACTATGAGCCGCCTCGAGTTGGTGCTGACGAAAACAAGTATCCATATGCTTGGCAGATTACCGTATATGATAAGGATTTTGTCACGCCAGATTCTATGAAAGGTGCTGTGATTTATCAAATATTCCCAGACAGATTTTGTCGTGGAACGTCTTATGACTATGAGAAAATATCATCAGATTCTTCAAAACCTGAAAGAATATTCCACAAAAACTGGTATGAAGATGTTGACATTGAGGGCAAACCCTCGACAGGATATATTGCGTGTGATTTCTTTGGTGGTAGTTTGCAAGGAATTCTCGAGAAGCTTGATTATCTTGAGTCTTTGAACGTCAATATTATTTATCTGAACCCGATTTTCGAGGCGAGATCAAGCCATAGGTATGACACTTCAGATTATCTTAATGTGGACCCAATTCTTGGAGGAAATGATGTTTTCATTAAGCTTCTCGACGAAGCGAAGAAGAGGAATATTTCGATAATTATCGATGGCGTTTTCTCGCACACGGGCGCCGACAGCAGATATTTCGACAAGTACGGTCGATATGATGGAGTAGGCGCGTTTGAGTCTTTCGTCGAGAATGTCGAGAGTCCTTATCGTTCTTGGTATAGTTTCAAAAAAGATGAAGACGGAAGAATTCTATATGACTCGTGGTGGGGATTTCCTGAATTACCAAATGTTAATGAGAATGATTTGTCGTACAGACGCTTCATATTTGGTAAAAATGGAGTGGTTGAAACTTGGATAAATAACGGAGTTGGAGGAATTCGTTTGGATGTGTCAGACGAATTGCCTGATGGCTTTATTAGACAAATGCGCGACACTCTCAAGCGCAAAAGCAATAACGAAGCAATGCTTGTTGGAGAGGTCTGGGAGGATGCTAGTAATAAGTGCTCCTATGGCTCGTACAGGGATTTCTTACTTGGGAAAACGCACGATAGTGTAATGGGATATACCTTCAGAACAGTTGTAATTGATTTCTTGCTTCGCTCTATCGATGCGGAAGTTCTCGATGCGAGACTTGAGGGCTTTAGAGAAAGATACCCAATGCAGGCATATTATTGCATTATGAATCTGATATCATCGCATGATGTCCCTAGAGCGATGACAGTTCTTTCTGGACAAGAAGACGATAGAGATCGTGCTATGCAGCAATTAATGAAAGTATCCAAATTAAAATATGCTCGAACGACAAAACTCATGAGAATTGCGTTAGCTTTTCAAATTGGATATATTGGTGCAACTAGTCTTTACTATGGCGACGAAGTACTGATGGAAGGATACAAGGATCCTTTCAATAGGCGAACATATCCTTGGGGACAACTATCTCAAAAGCAAAACGAAGAATTGTACTTTTCGCGACAACTTTTAAAATTGCGCCAAGATAATCCAGTTCTTCGTACTGGATATTATAGAACTTTAGTGGCTGAGGGTGATTTTCTTGTTTTTGAGAGATATTGTGATGAGCTTGGCAAGGATTACTTTGGCAATACTATTGATAAAGGCGCAAGAAAAATAGTATTATTAATAAATAGATGTGAAAACTCAAGTATGCATGTAATGTTTAGCGATGATAAGGCGATAGTTCAAGAAGTAGCCTTTTCGAGCGATCAAGAGGAAAGCTATATTCGTAGAGTTGATTCTCTCGACGCTAGGAATTCAAGTATTGATGTTGTGCCTTGTTCGTTTTCTTTCATAATGATTTTTGGAGGGTAGTTATGGCTGACAATGAATTTAATGATTTGACGTCAGATGAGAATCTGATTCAACAGGAGTCAACCGAGGATGTTACTGATAAAAAATGTCCAAACTGTGGAGCGACAGTAGTATACAATCCTGAGACTTTAGGAATGACATGTGATTTTTGCGGATACCATAGAGAACTTCCGAGGCCAGAAGATGGTGGAAGCATTCAAGAACTTGATTTTGCTTCTGCTATAAATAGAGAGAGCTGCGACTGGGGAACAAAGAAGAAGAGCGTTGTTTGTCAGAACTGTGGTGGTGAGTCGATCTATGATGATGTAGATACTGCTTCAAGTTGTCCTTTCTGTGGATCAACAAGCGTTATGCCAGTAGAAGGTATCGAAGGAGTTATGTCTCCAGGCGGCGTGGTTCCTTTTGCAATTAGCAAGGAAAAGGCAGCCGAATTGTTTAAGAAATGGATTAAGGGTAAGATTTTCTGTCCTTCACGTGCCAAGAAGGAGAGTTCAGCTAAGTATTTTGATGGTATTTATCTTCCATATTGGACCTACGATACGGATACAACATCTTCTTATTCAGCACGTTTAGGTTATGAGTATAGAGATGGAGATAAAGTACGCGTACGATGGAAGTCTTGTAGCGGTGTATATCAAGAGTTCATTGATGATCAATTGGTTTATGCGAGCAAGAAGACAGCTAATGCAGACATTGAGAGAGTATCGAAGTTTGAATTCAAGGATTTGCGAGAGTATTCTCCAGAACTAGTTGCTGGATTTGCTGCGCAGCGTTATTCAATGGGACTAGACGAGGGCTGGGAGAAGGCTAAGATTCTAATCGATAAAGTTTTGAAGGATCACCTTTCTAAGAAACTTCGTTCAAAATATAATGCTGACAGGGTTGATTCTATCCGTCTTGCAACGAGCTTTGATAAGATTACGTATAAGTATATTTTAGCTCCAATTTGGATGTCCAACTTTAAGTATAATGACAAGGTATATAGTTTTGTTGTGAATGGACAAACTGGAAAAATCTCTGGTAAGTCGCCTATTTCACCATGGCGTGTTGCTATTGCGGTTCTCATTGCTATTGTCATCTTGGGTATAGTATTTTACTTTGAGATGTAATAATTGAGAAATGATATAATTGGGATTATGTGGATGCGGTGGATTTGACTCCACCACATTTTTGCTCGAAAAAGGAGATAGATTATGGAAGATTATAATGACATAAATGAAAAGAATTCTGGTGAGTTGTCCTTCATTGATACGGATGAATCCACTGACAGGAAGTGCCCGAATTGCGGTGCTACCGTAACATTTAATGTTGAGACTCACTCTATGCAATGCGAATTCTGCGGTTACACCAAGGAGCTCGCTCAAGGTGCCGGTAACGATGAAATTAAAGAACTCGATTTTGGATCTGCTGAGTTGGATGAGAATTGTGATTGGGGTAATGAGAAGATACTTGTCTCTTGTAAGAACTGCGGTGGTGAGACAATTGTCGATTCTGTTGTCGTTTCTACTAGCTGTCCTTTCTGTGGATCTACAAACGTAGCTTCTTCAGAAATGCTTAAGAAGACTATGCTCCCGGGGGGTATCGTGCCGTTTGCAATTAACGAGAAAATGGCACGAGATTGCGTCTCTAGATATGTTAAGGGCAAGGTCTTATGCCCGAGTGTTATTAAGAACAATATTAATGCAATGTCTTTTCGAGGAATATACTTGCCTTTCTGGACTTTCGATTCGAGCACATCATCCACGTATAAGGCTCGCCTAGGATACAGACATTCAAATGGCAAGAACACATACTACACTTGGAAGAAGAATAACGGCGTCTATGATTTATTTATAGATGATCAAATGATTTGCTCAAGTGAGAGAGCTAGAAGAGCAAGTATTGAAAAGGTAGCTGCCTTTGATTTCTCGAAAATGTCTACTTACAATGCAGAACTCCTAGCTGGATTTGCAGCAGAGAGATATTCAGTTAGCCTTAAAGATGGCTTTGTCCTAGCAAAAGCGTCAATGGATAAGGTTATTAGGAAGAAGTTAACTCGTAAATTGCGTTCAAGCTACCGAGCAGATCGAGTAGAATTCACCGAGCTTCAAACACATCATGCGAACGTAACTTATAAGTACGTATTGGCTCCTATTTGGGTTGTAGCGTTTAAATATCAAAATTCTGTTTATGACCTTGCAGTAAATGGACAAACCGGGAAGGTAGAGGGAAAGACGCCATACAATATTGGAGTCATAGTTGCAATTATTGGAGCTATCGTGGGATTATACTTACTATTCCAAGTATTACCTTTGTGTTTTGCCTTCATCTAAGTTGTCGTGTGAACACAAGTAATCGTCTGATAACACATTATCTGAATAGTGTCTTTTCATTAAGAAGGACACTATTTTTATGACTTTTTCGAAAATCAAGAATAATTGCTTGCCAATCCAGCAGACTATAAGGTACAATAACTACGATTATGGTATAGGGGGCAATTTAGTGTTTACAAAGATTAGCAAGAGGACAATATCATTAGTAGTCACGCTCGTTTGTGTAGCGATTTTGATGTCTATCAACAATTTCCGGGTTAGCGCCGATTCTCAATCCTTATCCGATATGGATTATGCGATTAGTATGATGTCAGAGTACGGTATCATAACTCATGGAGACTTTACTAACTCTAACCATTCAATGGGACCTATGGCTATAGGTGGAAATTTTAATGGTAGTTACGTGTTAAGTGATAATCACAGAGTAGATTTTAATGGTACTCCTATTAATCTATTCAATGATGATACGTACGACTTTGTTGTAAGAGGAACAGCTGGCACCGGTACCGTTTCATACAGTAGTGTTGAGAATGGTATTACTACTAATTATCAATTTGCAGTTGCTAGTGCTGGCATTAGCTTATTTGATTACTCTACTTCTACTTCTACATATGGCAGTCTTACTTCGGAAGCAGTTAACTCGATTGTAAATTTTGATAGAATCGATAATGGATTTCGTGCTTGGAGTAACATGGTAGATGACTATTGTACTGATACGAGCAATACCTCTGTATATCAGATTACGCAAGATTATGATTGGCAAGATGTAACATTGCAGCCTGCTGCTGGAGATGTTGCTGATGTGTATTACTTCAATATTAATTGTGATGTTTTTCATGCTAACAGACTGAGTGTTAATGTTCCTAATGGTAGTAAGGCGATAGTTAATTTTACTGGAACTATAGGACAAATTAGTGAATTCTACTACGCGGGATTACCTGTGTCTTCTTCAGAGGACGGAGTTTGGAGAGATAGTAACTCAGTTGCGTTTAATCGAAATGTAATTTTTAATATAAGTGGTGGTGGCACTATTGGAAGTGTATATTCAGGAACTATTATTGCTCCTGATAGTACGTTTAATAGTACTGGAACTACGAACGGTTTCGTTTATGTTGATACTTTTAATGGACAGAGTGTTGAGTCGCATTGTGCTAATCTAGACGGTAATTTCACGTGGGTTCCAACTTCACTTGTTGAAGTTACACCTACTCCCACAGTAACAGCAACACCAACTGAAGAGCCTACTATGCCAGTAACACCAGTTGTTACTCTAGATCCAACTGTTACGCAAGAACCTACGGTTATTGTGACACCTACAATTACTGAAGCGCCAACAGTTGAGCCAACGGTAACTCCAGAACCTACGGTAACGGATACTCCTACTCCTTCTCCTACTATTACGGAAGAACCAACCGAAGAGCCTACTCAAGAGCCTACTGTTAAACCAACTGCAACGGTTGCTCCTACTATAACAGAAGAACCAACCGAAGAGCCTACATTAGTACCTACAGTAGTACCTACAGTAATAGTTACGCAGGTTCCTATAATAACACCTATTACTACTACGGCTCCTACAGTAGTAATTACGCTTGCTCCTACAGTAACAACAACGGTATCTCCGTCTGTTACGGTTCCTATTGTTACTCCAATTGTTTCTGTGTCTCCTACAGTGGACGTTCCTACTGTAACGACTACACCTTCAGTGACTCCAGAAGTTACGGTACCTATTATTACTCCTATTACTTCGGTATCTCCGACGGTGGAAGTTCCTACAGTTACAACTGCACCTTCAACGACTCCAGAAGTTACAGTGCCTATTATTACGCCTATTGTTTCTGTATCTCCGACAGTAGTCACTCCTACAGTTACAACTACGCCTTCAGCGACTCCTGAAGTTTCAGTATCTCCAACGGTTGTCGCTCCTACTGTAACGGTTGAAGTAACAGAAGCGCCTATAGTAACTACTCCTGCAGTTACAGAACCGGATACACCAACTATAACAATTCAAGCAACACCTACAGTTGTTGTTGCGTCTCCGACGGCAGATATTACGGTAGATCCTACTGTTACTGTTTCTATAGCTCCTACAGTTGAACCTACTACGGCTCCTACTGTTAACCCAACGATTACTGTGCCTGTGACCCCATCAATTACGGTTTCGGTTGCGCCTGCTGTGTCTGTTATTCCTACTGTGTCTGTAGCCCCAACTGTGACAAACGATCCTGATGTTATTGTAACTCCAACGATCATTGTCTTTGATGGCGGACCTACAAATACTCCTTCTCCATCAATAAACGGAATTGCAGATGGAACAAACATATTGAGGCCGAATCCGACTGTAGATACTTCTATTAATACTACGAGAACGAATACTACTAATGCGATTACAGCTACTGGTGAAAGTAGTTCAGTAATTACAATCGTTGCTATTGTATTGCTTATGGCTTCAGCTTTTGTTGCTTTCTCTCTTAGAAAAAATGGGAGAACACAAGAAAAGTAATATTGATAATTGATATATTTGGCGACTCTGGGAACGGAGTCGCCTTTTTTTTGCATTAATGCCTAATTGTTATTGACACTGCTATTGATGAAAAGTATAATTACCGTGCTTATTAAGTCGCGGCCGTGGCGGAACTGGCAGACGCGCACGTTTGAGGGGCGTGTGAGAGATCATACGGGTTCAAGTCCCGTCGGCCGCACCATAATTGTTAGGGCAATTGATACATTCGTATCAGTTGCCCTAATGTTATATACTCGAATAAACTGTAGCTCTTCTTTATGCAATATAGTAAAATATATCTATAAAACTTAATATTGCTTGTTGGTTTGGAGTTGCTAGAAAGGAGTATTAATTATGGATAAGTTAAAGAAAGCATGGATCAATGCACTTTTTCTAATTGTCACACTAGTAATAAACACTTTGGGTGCCGTCGGCTTAATCAACGGTTTAACTCAAAAACAGATTTCTAATAGGTATTTAACCTTGATTACTCCAAGTCCGTTTACTTTCAGCATATGGAGTGTTATCTACATACTCTTATTGATATCAGTGATTGTAATGATAGTCAGAAAAAATGATTCTTATTATCAAAATGCTATTGATAAAATTTCACTTCTTTTTAAAATCTCCTGCGTCATTAATATTGCTTGGATTGTCGCGTTTTCGTTCGTCCTAGTAGAGCTTTCTTCAATATTTATACTTGGTTTTGTGGTTACATTAGTATTTATTTGCTCCAAGCTGCTTGAAGTCAGCGAAGGTAAACAATGGCTACTGCCATTAAGTTTTGGTATTTATTCCGGGTGGTTGTTTATCGCTACAGTCGTGAATATTGCTGCGGCGCTCACTAAACTTGAATGGGACGGATTTGGTTTATCTAAGGAGACCTGGGGAATCATAATGCTGATAATCGCGATTGTTCTAATTATTGTAGTTCTTATGAGAATCAGAAATGCCGCTTTTCCACTTCCAGTAGCTTGGGCGTACTTTGGAATATACCAATTCTTAAAATCGCCAGCTGGATTTAATGGGGAATATGGTACCCTGCAAATAATATCTCTCGTAGGCATGATAGTCCTCATTATCGTAGCTGTGTTTCAATTTATCCATAATAATTTCTCTGTTCTCCCCAAATTTTCGAAAAAGTAATTTGAAATTTTCATCTGTAAGTACTTTTGATCAAGCAGCTTATCT
>ERZ724524.1696-NODE-1696-length-14678-cov-6.441154_pt1 | contig 14678 bp, 14 predicted proteins | sample MGYA00376057_ERZ724524 | MGnify/ENA primary metagenome ERZ724524 (study PRJEB28724, sample SAMN07190888) | wastewater metagenome | isolation source: influent of sewage treatment plant in Hong Hong | place: USA: Christiansburg, Virginia | collected 2016-03-01 ...
CCACATCTTGTTGGGTTGTTGGGTAAAACCTGTCAATTGAAATCATGATCCATCATCATTCTAACTTCTGACTTCTAACTTCTAACTTCTTACATCTCAATTTAATCTGAGTGTAAGAAAATATGTTAAAGGAAAATAGTTGTCGCAAAGCTAGAGTTTCACTAATACTGAAGTTTTTCACCAAATGCTAGATCTCCAGCATCACCAAGCCCGGGAACAATATAGGATTTTGCTGTTAATTCTTCATCAATTGCTCCTGCCCATATCTTCATATTAGGATAGATTCGTCTTACTTGCTCAATAGCATATTCTGAAGCAATAATAGTCACAAGGTGAACTTCTTTGGGAGTTCCGTAATCTTTGATCATGCGCATTGAAGCATCAAGTGAGGCGCCGGTAGCGAGCATTGGATCAGTAAATATGACTATTTTATTTTCAAGCGTAGGGCATGTAACATAATCCATTCTAATATCATAAGTTCCATCCTGCCGATCTTTTCTATATGCTGAGATGAAACCTGCCTCTGCATAATCCATCAATTTAAGTAATCCATTTTGTAATGGTAATCCTGCTCTAAGTATTGATAATAAGACAACCTGATCATCAGTGGTCTCAGTTATCATGCTTCCAAGTGAAGTTTGAACCTCTTCTGCGGAATAATGCATCGTTTTGCTTATCTCATATCCAACAATCATTCCAAACTTTTCAAGATTATTCCTGAATCGGGGTCTGTCATTCTGAATATTAACGTTTCTTAACTCAAACAGAATTTGATTGATATATGAATTCGACAAAGAGAAATTCGTTACCATCGTTTGGATTTTTATAAAATTAAAAGATATGTTCTGCTTTTAGTATTTTGCTATAAGACTCATAGCACCACTTACTATATACTGACAGGCAATCGCCATCACAATGAATCCCATAATCCTGGTGATTGCTTTCATTCCAGCTTCCCCCAATAATTTTGCAATCAAAGGTGCACTTAATAATAAGAGATAAACAATTACACCAAGGGTGAATAGCACACCTAGAATGATCCCTCTTTTGTCCCAGCTGTTATGCTGAGAGAATAAACTGATCAATAATGATATCGATCCTGGTCCTGACAATAGGGGCATTGCTAAAGGGCTAAAACTAATATCTTCTTTTTGTTTGGCTTCTTCCTTCATCTTGTCATTGATGGATTCTGCGCGAATGACCTTACCATTCAAAAGATTGAATCCTGAATTCAGTATGACCAATCCACCGGCCAAACGCAGGGCTGGAATACTGATGCCAAAAAAGCTTAGTAAGATAGAACCTCCCAAAAAGAAAACTACACAGATCAATGTAAAATAAATACTGGTTTGAAGTGCAGTTTTGTTGCGCTCTTTTCGAGTGTAACTTTCAGTGAGCGAGGTGTACACAGGAAGCGCACCAATGGGATTTACCACAGAAAATATAGAAGCCAGTACCGCGATAAACAATTCCATTAGTAGACTTTTAGTTTCTCTGCAACTAGTTCGAGACAATATGATAATAAAGCTTCTTGCGTCAAAGTGGAATTGTCAATTAATATAGCGTCTGAAGCTCTTATTAGTGGACTATCTGCTCTGGTTGAATCTATATAATCTCTTTCAAGAAAGTTTTCCCTAACTGATTCAAAAGTAGCCAAAATATTTTTATCGTCGAGTTCTTTTTTTCTGCGCATGACTCGTGTTTCGAGGTCGCATGTCAGGAATAATTTGAGCTCTGCATTTGTTAAGACCACAGTGCCAATATCTCTTCCATCCATTACAAATCCTTTACGCTCGGCCAGACTTTTCTGAATATCAACCAATTTAGTGCGTACTTGAGAGATGGTTGAAAAAAAACTAACAGAACCATTTACTTCCATCGTCCTTAATTCATTCTCCAGGTATTCACCATTCAGGTATAGATGATTTGAGTTGCCAACTCTCTTAAAATTAAGATCTATCTCTTCGAGAGCTTCTTCTAAATCAGCAATGTTTTCTTTGTTGATTTTCCTTTTTATCATGTGGAAAGTTACAGCACGATACATGGCACCGGAGTCTATGTAAATATAATCCAAGGCTTCAGCAAGGGCTTTTGCTAAAGTTGATTTGCCACAACCTGAATAGCCATCAATAGCAATATTGATTTTTTTTTCCAATAGAAAGATTTTGGTTAAAAAAATAAGCCGATCAATAACCGGCTTATTTTTTTAATGTTTTAATATTCGTCTTCGTTGAATAAAAAGTCATCTCTTCTTGGATAATCAGGCCATACATCGTCAATACCTTCAAACATTTCACCTTCTTCCTCCATCTCCTGAAGGTTTTCAATAACCTCCAAAGGGGCTCCTGATCGAATAGCAAAATCAATCAATTCATCGCGCGTAGCAGGCCATGGTGCATCTTCCAGATGGTGAGCTAATTCTAATGTCCAATACATATACTGTGGTTTAATATTTTTTTATAATGATTATGATTCAATTAACTCTTTTTAAGACGATTATATTATCAACATCGCGTCTCCATAGGAGTAAAAATTGTATTCTTTTTTAATAGCTTCCTGGTAAGCCTCCATGATTAGATCATGTCCGCCGAAGGCACTAACCATGATCACCAGACTTGATTTCGGAAGGTGAAAATTTGTTAGCATACAATTCGCTACATTGAAGGGATATGGAGGAAATATAAATTTATTGGTCCAACCTTCTGCTGCTTTCAGCATTCCTTCAGCCGAAACGGCAGATTCAATTGATCTCATTGATGTTGTACCTACAGCACATATCTTATTATGGGACAACTTAGCTTTATTTACAATTTGCGCGGTTTCGTCAGTGATTCTAAAGTATTCTGCTTCCATCTTATGTTTAGACAAATCTTCTACATCAATACTCCGAAATGTACCTAGCCCGATATGTAAGGTAAGTTCAGCAAAATTAATTCCCTTGATCTCAAATCTTTTTAATAATTCTTTGCTAAAATGCAGGCCGGCTGTTGGGGCCGCTACCGCACCGGTAGATTTAGCGTATACTGTCTGATATCTATCTTTATCATTTTCATCAGCAGTCCTAGTTATGTATTTTGGAAGTGGAGTATTGCCTAGTTGGTCAAGGATACCCATGAAATCATCCGTTGTGCCGTCAAAAAAGAACCTTATAGTCCTTCCTCTTGATGTTGTATTGTCAACTACTTCAGCCACCAGGACTTCATTACCCTTGGCATCATTGAAATAAAGCTTGTTTCCAACTCTGATCTTTCTGGCGGGATCTACCAAAACATCCCACAGTTTCATTTCTTTATTCAACTCTCTCAATAAAAATACCTCGATCATTGCTCCGGTTTTTTCCTTTTTGCCATAAAGTCTGGCCGGGAAAACTCGGGTATCATTCATTATCATGACATCTCCTGAATCGAAATATTCTAAAATATCCTTAAATACTTTATGTTCTATTTTTCCGGTGTCCCTGTGGACAACCATAAGTTTTGAAAGTTCTCGTTGCTCTGATGGAAACTGAGCAATTCTGTTTTTGGGAAGTTCAAAGTTGAAGTTCGATAGTTTATATCTCATGAATAAAATTTTCTAAAAGCTTAAATTGAGCGCAAAAATAAAATTTTTGAGCAATTTCGAGACTTTATTTTAATAATTAGATGAAAATCAATGGGCATAGTTGAAGTTTCATGTCTAATTATGCAATATATTTTTGCAGTTAATGTGCATGTTATCCTCCTTTACGAGCCTTACTCTATTGCAAACCCCTTTTGATGTAAAAGGTTTACCTATCTTTGATTTTGTTTTGAAAAACACTAATCATTGAAAAGGTATTACTTAATTTTTTTTATTTTATTGTTATTCAAATCGTTTGCAATTGGCCAAAACGATAGCATTATTTTGCCTGAGGTTATGATTACAGCCCCTTTTAACCAACCCATTCAAAATGCAGTATTCATTATCAAACACCTGCCTGATTCAAATGAAATAGGCGTATTGACTCCGTTGACTGATTTGATGGCCAATGATGGTGTATATTTTAAATCATATTCTGCTAATGGATTAACTACGGCTAGTAATAGAGGTTTTGGTGCTTCTCAAACAAAAGTATATTGGAATGGATTTTTGTTAAATAGTCCTCTAAATGGAACTATGGATCTTAATCTGATCAATATTGATGCATCTTCCACCAAAGTAACCTTTGTTAAATCAAATATACCAGTCATGGGTGGACTTTCCGGACCTGGAGGTAGTATATGGATAGAACCATCTTTTGTAAATAGTAAGAATGAAAGTTCAATAAATTTGAGATTAGGATCATTTAATACCTATAATATAACTGCTGCTTTGCAAACCAGTAAAAAAAGTTTTGTCAATATTTTGCGGTTTGGAGCTGGAAAGGCAGACAATAATTATAAATACAGGTCTGTTCTGAATTACAAACGCCCATATGTTCGGTTGAAAGATGCGGAGTCTTCACAATGGTCTCTATCAGACAATATGCTGATCAAACTAAAAGCTTCGCAATTGAATATTAATCTGCTTTTTAATGATAATAAAAGAAGTTTGCCACCGACCATTACTTCTTCAGGGCCAGCCGCCTTTCAGAAAGATCGTGCCATCAAAGCAGGATTAAGTTATGACAGCGCACTCGGCAAGTTCTCTCAAATCAGCGTGAATGCCGGCTATAGCTATGATGAATTGTTGTATTATTTTGTAAAGAATGAGAAGGGTCATGCATCTTACTTTGTCCATACATTTCCCTTATCGATCAACAGCAGTACCAGGTTGCTTCATCATGAGATAAAGTTGAACTTCAATAATATTTTTTACAACATTCAAAGTTCTGAAATTGAAGTTCCTGAAGAGATTAACCATAATCTGACCATCGAAATCAATAATGGTGAAGACCATTTTATTAATTATGGAGGCTCGTTTCAAAAGCAGTTGACCACATTTTATAATCCTCCACCTTCCTACAGGTTATACACTGAGGGTAAATTTCCTAAAAACTTTAAAATGAGTCTTTCATATGCTAGGACTCATCAATTGCCAACACTTAATGACAGATATTGGCCATTGTCCGGTAATGTGGATTTGCTTGTAGAAGAGTCTTCATCTTTCGAATTAAATACCAATTACTTCAATTCAAATGGATCCGGAAATTCATTCCTAATCTCTGCTTCATTATTTCATAATACTGTGGATAATTGGATAGCATGGATTCCTGTTTCAGGCGATTTCTGGAGCCCATTTAATGTACAAAAGGTTATATCGAAAGGGGTGGATATTAATATGGACCGTAAGTTCAGATTGCGTGAAAATGTTAATATTAAGGTGAATTATAATTTAAATATTTCCGACCCAAAAATTGATAAGATATATTTAGGCAGCCCAGCAATAGTCGGAAAAAAGTTGATCTATGTTCCGAATTTTCAACAAGGTATTTCTGCAACCGTTTATCTGTCGAACTCCAATTTTTATGCATTTTGGAGGAACGTAGGCAAACGATTTACGAGTTTTGACAATGATAAGGCATATCAATTGAATTCTTATTCTCTTTTCGATATTGGTTATAAAAGATCTGTAAGGATAAAGGAGAGCAGGATCAATGTTGGCCTAAAAGCTAATAATATCTTTGACTCCTCTTACGAAACAATTGCCTATCGGCCAATGGCAGGAAGAAGCTTTGAAGTTTCAGCAGCTTGGATTATTAGATATGGCGACTAATACCAAATGGAATTTCGTAAGTGTCCAAATAAATATGGATAAACGACTTTCCGCTCGTTATAGCACTCCAAAAAATTAGTCGACTAAATAATTCCTATAAGTATAAGCGACTTTGAAGATTATAATGAAAAACTGTATGTATAACTAATTGCACAACAAGTTATATATTTTAATAAATAATTTATAAAAAGATGGATACGAATAAAGTAGTTGACTTTTATTTGGCAGATTCCTCCCTTCAGTCGGAATGACAAAACCTTTGTTTAGAGGGGGTATACAATGGAGCGGAGCAGCCGCCCCATTTTATACCCATATCCCATCTGCTTAAAGTCTTTCCGAGCGAAGCGAGGAATCTTTATAAGCTAAGTCTTTTCTTCTTCCCTTTGTGCAATCTGTTATACGCACTGAAAAACTTATAATTTATTAATATTAAATAATTATCATATATTTGCCCTCTATATATGTACGGTAATACTAACTGAATAAGCACAAAACTGCATGGCTCGAAAAATTCCAAGTTCTATTCCGCGGCCAAAACCGAATTATTTCCTTTCAATTATAAGTATCTCACTTGTCCTTTTTTTGCTGGGATTGGTTGCATTTTTATCATTGCATACCAACAAATTAATAGATACATTTAAGGAAAATGTCAATGTGATCACAGAATTGCGTGATTCAGTTTCCTTGGAAGAGACAGATTCTTTGATAGAATTTATCAAATTGCTACCAGCTGTTAAACTGGCAACTATAGATCTGGTCAATAAAGAAGAAGCATTAACCCTGATGAAAAAGGAAATGGGAGATGACTTCCTTCTCGATGAAATGTCCAACCCTTTGAATGATGTAGTAGTATTCAATGTTAAATCAGCTTACTTGGATTCTACCAATCTTAAATCGGTAAAAAGTTCTATCATGGATAAATTTCCATGTGTGACAAATGTGTTTTATCAAGAGACTTTTGTAGATAAAGTCTCAGTAATGTTAAGTAAGATTGGTTGGGCAATATTGGGTATTTCAATTTTGTTTCTTCTCATTGCTCTGACAGTGATGCATAGTACGATTAAGCTTTCAATGTATTCAAACCGCTTTCTTATTAAGAATATGCAGCTGGTAGGTGCTTCGAAAGGATTCATCCAACGACCTTTCCTTGGTAAAGGAATTTTATGCGGATTCTTAAGTTCTATCGTTTCACTGTTGTTGCTTTCTGGTGTGATTTATGGCATGATCACATACATACCTGATATTGAGTATGTTATCGATTGGAGATCTACAGGGATGCTCTATGGTATCATCGTATTAGGAGGTATTTTCATCACAGTATTATCTACTTTTTTAATAGTAAACAGATATATTCGTCTAAGAAAGGATGACATGTTTTGATATGTTACTGACTAACTTTACCTTTGGATTTTTAATAATTATATATGAGTCAAAAGAAAAAGGGTAGCGTGGCTCCCAATCAGCCGCTTCGTCCGACTGCTTCTAAAATTTCTACATCACCTGATGTTACTGTAGCCAAGACAGCAAGAGTGATTAATACAGAAGATCTTGTTTTTAGTAAGGAAAACTTTAAATGGATCTTTATTGGTATGGGAGTAATGTTGTTAGGATTCATCCTGATGTCAGGTGGTTCTATGCCTGATGCCAACACATGGGATCCTAATATTATTTATAGTTTCAGAAGGATCACGCTTGCTCCATTCTTAATACTGGCTGGGATCGTAATAGAGATCTATGCCATTTTCATAAACAAGAAATAGTCATATCCACAAACCACAGTCCCAATGAGTGAATGGCTTGTCGCGCTCATCCTTAGCATTGTAGAAGGATTGACAGAGTTTTTGCCTGTATCAAGTACAGGGCATCTTATTCTTGTGAATGAGTTTGCCACTTTCTCTGATGAAAAGTTTTCCAGAACTTTTGATATGTTTATCCAGGTGGGTGCGATTGGATCAGTATTGATATACTTTTGGAAAAAATTGTGGATCATAGATGAAGTGGATAAATCTCTGAAAAAAGACACCATAGACATATGGATAAAGACAATAATCGGCGTTATTCCAGCTTTGATCCTGGGCTTCTTATTTAAGGATTTTATTGAAGAAAAGCTGCTTAATTCTAAGGTGGTAGCTGTTTCGTTGATCATTGGAGGAATAATTCTATTATTTATAGAAAAACAATTTACGAGGCCTTCAATTCGAAATGTCGCTCAATTAAGTTATAAAAAGGCATTTGGAATAGGCATATTCCAATGTCTTGCAATGATTCCGGGAGTATCAAGATCTGCTAGTAGTATTATTGGCGGTATGAGCTTAGGGCTCGATCGTGTTACTGCAGCCGAATTTTCGTTTTTTTTAGCAATACCAACACTTGGAGCAGCAAGTGCCTATTTTTTACTGAAACATGCGATTGGATTTAACAGTCATCAATTTTTGTTACTAGCCTTTGGTTTCGTTGCTTCCTTCTTGGTAGCTTATCTGGTAATTTCAATCTTCATGAAATTTATCAAGACAAACAACTTCGTTAGCTTTGGAGTTTACCGGATAATTTTGGGTCTAGGTATATTGATATATTTCTACATGTAAAATAGAGCTAATTCATTATGTGGCAATATATTATAAAAAAAATAGCTTACGGTTTTATAATAATTGTCACGGTAGTCTGTACCATTTCCAGTATTATTTATTTGTCACCTGTTGACCCAGCTAGATTAAGTTTTGGGCAATTGTCTGATGCAAAAACTGTGGAAAGCAAAAGAAAGTCGATGGGTCTGGATCAGCCACTATCCAAACAATTACTTTATTACTTAAGAGATCTGTCTCCGGTCAATATTCTTGGAGCTGACAACATTGCCATCGCAAACTATTCTTCATTTAAACTATTAGGCATAGGCAATAAAGTACTTCTTGTCAAATGGCCATATATGAGAGAATCCTATCAAAGTGGCAGAGCTGTCAGTGCTATTCTGTATGAAGCTATTCCGGTTACACTTATTTTAGCGCTTCTTTCTATAATTTTTGCAGCTGTGGTGGGAATAAGCTTGGGCATCATGTCTGCTGTAAGACAAGGAAGTTGGCTTGAACAGTTCGCGCTTTTTATATCAACAATAGGATATTCTTTGCCAAGTTATGCTACCGCTATATTTTTTGCAATAGTTTTTGCTTTTTTGTTGGGACCAATTACAGGGCTCAACCTAACTGGATCACTTTTTGAGTTAAATGACAATGGAGATAAGGTAATCATCTTAAAGAATCTTATTTTGCCTGTTTTAGCACTTGGGCTCAGGCCTGTATCAATAGTTACTCAGCTCACAAGATCAGCTATGCTGGACAATCTGAGTATGCCATATGTAAGGACTGCAAGAGCCAAGGGGTTGGCTGAGTCGAGCATCACATATCTGCATGTCCTGAAGAATGCATTAAATCCAATTATTACTGGAATATCAGGTTGGTTTGCATCACTGATTGCTGGTGCATTTTTTGTTGAAAATGTATTTAATTTCAGAGGATTGGGCGCAGTTACAGTTAAAGCTTTGCTGGATTTTGATATCCCAGTTGTGCTGGGAGCGGTAATATTTACTTGCGTCATGTTTGTGATGATCAATATTATCGTTGACATTCTATACGCACTTACAGATCCTCGGATTAAATATTAGATTAGTGGTCAGTTGTCAGTAATCCAGTGGTCAGTAATCCAGTGGTCAGTAGTCAGTGCTCAGTAATTTAGTCCTCAGCGTTCAGTAATCTAGTTGTCAGTTGTCAGTCATTAGTAATCAGTTACTAAATTCAGACGTTTGAGAACAAAGGAGATGTTACCTTTCAGAAATCTAATTGAGTCTTTATTCCTCATTACTTATAAAATTGAGAAGGTGAGAAGGTGAGAAGGTGAGTTTCGCCAATATGCGAATGTTTATTATAACAAAAATTCCTCCACCCTTGGAACTCTAACTCTAACTATAAAATTGGATTATTCCACTACTTATTACTGATTACCGATCACTGATCACTAATTACCCTTCGAAGTGAAGAGAGACTGTCCATGTTCTGGAGAATACTTTATCCAAAACCTTTGAGGTTTCTTTCTGGCCGTTATAAATCAGTATATTATTGAGGCCATGACTATATTTAACCTCAGGTGAAAAGATAAAAAATGGCAAGAAAAACTGTAATCCACCGCCTAATTCAATGGCAAAATCAGTAGGGGCTATTTTTAAGATGCTTTGTGCTTCTACCGCTCTGTTCTTGTTGGACACATCAAAGCTGTATTTTACACCGCCTAAAACGAATGCTCTAATATCTTTATAAGGATTGGTTTTATACCTCACCTGGAATGGCAACTCAATGAATACACTTTCAGCCTTACGTTCTAAAATTGGTCTACTTGAATTGATTAGATCAAAAGCAAGATTCCTTTCAGTAAATGAAAACGTCGGCATCAGTCGAAAATCAACTGATTGACCAATTTTTAAATTAGAGATCACACTGACTATAAATCCTTGTCCTTTAGCTGAATTAATACCAATTATGCTATCAGAGGTTAAAAAATATCCTGAACGGAATATTTTATAATTTGTTTGATTGTAACCGAGTGTTAAACCAAAAAAGAAAGGCTTATTGCTAAAATCTCGATAGTTGGCACTTTGATAGTCGTTACTTCTTTTCTTTTGTGCATTTAAAGTCAAAGAAAATAATAATAGCGAAAAAATAATTGTGGTTAATCTCATTTAATACTCTTGTATATAGTGCATATTCCTCCGAAAAGTGGTCTTGCTAAGACATTTTTAAATCCTGTTTCAGTCAGGATATTTATAAACGATTGACCATGAGGAAATTGTTGTACGGATTCGTATAAATATGTATATGCAGAAGCATCGCCGGAGGTTAACTTTCCAATAAAAGGCATTATGTACTTAGAATATAATTTATATATTCCATTGAGCACCATTGATTTAGGTATAGAGAATTCTAGAATTGCAACTTGTCCTCCTACACGTGTGACACGGTACATTTCTGCTAAACCTTTTTTTAGATCTTCAAAGTTTCTAACACCAAAGGCGACCGTAACGGCATCAAATGTGCCGGTATCAAATTTTAGGGACTCACTATCACCCTGTTCCAGAGTAATTACTTCAGACAAACCTATCTTTTCGATTTTATCTCTCCCAATTTCTAACATTTTATTACTCAGATCTATACCTGTTATAGATTTTGGACTAAGCTGTCTAGCTGTCATAATAGCTACATCCCCTGTTCCTGTAGCAACGTCCAGAATATTTTGTGGTTTGTCAGCAGCGATCATTTTGATCATCTTTTTTCTCCAACCACGATCTATTCCTAGAGTGAATACATGGTTCAATAGGTCATAACTTCCTGCTATATTGTCAAACATAACTTCTATTTGACCTTTCTTTGCTTCTTCAGCAGAATATGGTTTTACTTCACTCAATCAGGAATAATTTTAAAAAATAAATATAAAGGTAATTGAAACTATTTAAGATTTTAGCTTAATTGAATTAATTAACAGCATCAACTATTTCCTCACTCATTGGCTTTGTCTTGTAATTGAAAACTTTGACCAGGTTACCTTTTTCGTCGATAAGAAATTTTGTAAAATTCCATTTGATTGGATCTTCTACCCCTAATTTGGCTGCTTCCTTAGTTAAATAACTAAATAAGGGAGATATGTCTTTTCCCTTTACGACCATCTTGGCAGCCATTGGAAAAGTAACTCCATAGTTTTTTTGACAGAAATTTGCTATTTCGGCATTGGAACCTGGTTCTTGACCACCAAATTGATTAGCCGGAACACCTACAATTACTAGTTTCTTATCCTTAAATTCTTTGTACAAGGATTCCAATCCTTCATATTGCGGTGTATAGCCACATTCTGAAGCTGTGTTTACTATTAAGATCTTTTTTCCTTTAAACTTAGAGAAATCTATTGTCCCGGATGTCAGGGCATCTACTTTAAAATCATAAATTGACTGCGCATTAAGTTCCATAGAGAGCATTAAGGTTAAAAATGTGAGTATTTTATACATTATGTATTTAGTATTAGTATTAATTCTTCAAACAAGTATTCGACCTTAATAACCAACTTTGGCTTCAATAGTTTAAAATAATGTGCCTTGACCATCTTCCAGATCGAATTCTATTGTATCGCCTATATGCAGGTCATTTTCTGAGCCAATAGAAGTATTTGATTCTTCAGATTTAATAGACTCTTCTATAACCAATTCAAAATTTCGTAATTTCTCAGAACTCAATCTGTTACCTATTGCTTTCCAGCCTTTTACATCAATGAACTCAGCCAGATTTATTGTATCAGCTACCCAATTGTTCCTCACTTTCAATTCATAATTGACGATTGGCTGCACTGCAGTGCTTATGAACAAAAGAGATGAGTCAGGATGGTCAGTTATATATGGAAATCGGTTAAAAGTAGCATCATTCTCCAGCTTAAAGCGTTTCACCATGGTCCATCCTTTATGTCCATCAAAGTGAACTGCGCTGAAGATCAAATCTTCTTTGTTTATGAGAATTTGATTGACTTCTTTGGTATTGATTTTTAAGGAAAGGTCGAATGGGACCAATTCAAGACTCCCGTCATTGTATAGAATCAACAGCTTGTCACCATTATCTATAGCTCCTATTTTATTGCCTTTTTTGTCAACATTGAGCTTACTGGATTCTTCATCAAAGTATAAAACTTGAGCACCTAAAGTAGAACCACCTTTTTCACCTAGACTTACCTTTTTTACAGGATATTTAGTTACTGTATTTCCCTGAGAATCCCTGCCTTTTATCAATAATGAGCTGAAATCAAAATCAAATACCTTGATCTTCGCTTTGGCAGTAGGAGAGAGGACGATTTTTACGATCTCTGCTTCACCGTTGACATTTGCAGAAAAATAATGCAACTTTGGTTTTGCGGCTCCTTTGGTCAGGTCATATTCTTTATCTCTGGTGATGCTGGTAACATTAAATCTTTTAGCATAAGCCTTACCTCCCGGGCCATCAGAATATATTAGATTATAGGTAGTTCGTTCATCATTTTTACTCCAGACAGCGACATGAATTATATTTTTGCCGATGAATGTTTTCTCAGATAGTCTTGTGACGATCATCTTTCCTTGATCTGTAAATGCAATGATGTCGTCTATATCCGAACAGTCTGTGACGAATTCGTCTTTTTTTAATCCAAACCCAACGAAACCTTCTTCTCTATTTACATAGAGTTTAGCATTGTTCTGAACCACTGCGGCAGCTTCAATTGCCTCGAATTGGGTTAAAATGGTCTTCCTTTCTCTACCTTTTCCGTATTTATCTTTTAGGTATTTGAACCAGTCAATGGTAAATTCGATCAGGTTCTCTAGGTTTTTATTGACCTCTGCGATTTGCTCTTGTAATGACTCAAGTTCTTTATCTGTTTCGAAAGAACTATACTTAGAAATCTTTTTGATCCTAATCTCTGTTAATTTAATGATATCCTCTTCAGTAATATCTCTGGGTAATTTTGCTAATAACTTTTCAGTAGGTTTACGGAAAGAAGGAGTTGAAACGTATTTCTCCAGTCCTGTTCTAACTGCTATGAGCACATCTTCGTAGCTTTCGGATTCTTCTATGTCTCGGTAAATCCTTTGTTCTATGAAGATTTTTTCTAAGCTTGTAAAAAACCATTTTTCAAGAAGTTCATTCAGCTTTATCTGAAGTTCTGCTTGAAGCAGATTCTTTGTTTGATTGACGCTAAACTTCAAGATTTCTTCTACACCGGTAAAAATAGGTTTATCGGCTATTATGATACAAGCTGAAGTGGAAATGCTACTTTCACAATCACTGAAACGGTACAAAGCATCGATAGTCTGGTCGGGGGAAATTCCCGGCATTAATTCTATTGTAATGCTGACGTCTTTTGCCGTATTATCTGTGATCTTTTTGACCTTGATCTGACCTTTATCGTTTGCTTTAATTATACTTTCTATGAGTCTGTCTGTAGTCGTTCCAAAAGGCAATTCTGATATTTCAAGCAAACTCCTGTTGATGATGCCTATCTTAGCTCTGGTCAATAGTCTACCGCCCCTTTGTCCTGAATTATAGTTGGTTGCATCTGCGAAACCTCCTGTTTGGAAATCTGGATAAAGTGTGAATGGTTTATTTTTAAGATGAGCGATACATGCATCTAATATTTCCAAAAAATTATGCGGAAGCACCTTTGTAGAAAGCCCAACTGCAATACCTTCAGTTCCCTGAGAAAGAAGAAGTGGAAACTTTAATGGCAGGAAGACAGGTTCTCTTTTTCTTCCATCATATGTTGGTTGCCATTGAGTAGTGTCTGGATTGAATACAACATCCAAAGCAAATTTTGTGAGTCTAGCTTCAATATATCTTGGAGCTGCAGCTGAATCGCCAGTGCGTATATCGCCCCAATTGCCCTGACAGTCTATCAGTAGTTCTTTTTGGCCTAAACCCACGAGAGCATCTCCAATAGAGGCATCACCATGTGGATGATACTGCATGGTCTGTCCAATAATATTGGCTACCTTATTGTATCGACCATCATCCATCTCCTTCATACTGTGAAGAATTCGTCTATGTACAGGCTTACAACCGTCCTCTATCATAGGAACAGCCCTTTCTAAAATTACATATGAAGCGTAATCTAAAAAATAGTTTTCATACATCCCTGGAAGAGGAATGATTTGATTTACTTCTCTGGAAGGATCTTCTGCCATATAGAATTAATTTAATTTTCGGAATTCAAATTCTCTTTTTTAAAGAAAATATTTAAATTTTAACAAGATATTAGATGTTAGAAGGTAGATTTTAGATGGCTTTCCATCAATCACATGGATATTTTTTCTATTAAACCTATTAAAGAAAAAATATGAATCAATTGACTAAACTCCATCTAACATCTAACATCTAACATCAGCCATCTACCTTTGTTTCTTAACTGCCGAAACTTGA
>ERZ724524.1702-NODE-1702-length-14663-cov-11.871098_pt1 | contig 14663 bp, 9 predicted proteins | sample MGYA00376057_ERZ724524 | MGnify/ENA primary metagenome ERZ724524 (study PRJEB28724, sample SAMN07190888) | wastewater metagenome | isolation source: influent of sewage treatment plant in Hong Hong | place: USA: Christiansburg, Virginia | collected 2016-03-01 ...
TGGAGGCCGGTAGTGGGCTCGTCGAACAGGAAGAGCAGGCCGGGTTCAATGCCCGTTGCGCCCTTCTTCGACTTTTTGGCGGCCAGCTGTGCCGCTTCGGCCAGATGGCCGGCCAGCTTGAGGCGCTGTGCTTCGCCGCCGGACAGCGTGGGCACCGGCTGGCCGAGGCGCAGGTATTCGAGGCCCACGTCCGCCAGCGGCGCGAGGGCGGCCTGCACGGCCTTCTGGTCGGCAAAAAAGATCAGCGCTTCGGATACCGTCATCTCCAGCACGTCGGCCACGCCCTTGCCCTGCCACGACAGGGCGAGGATTTCCGGCCGGTAGCGCTTGCCGTCGCAGTCGGGGCAGCGCAGGTACACGTCGGACAGAAACTGCATTTCCACGTGCTCGAAGCCCGAGCCGGTGCAGGTGGGGCAGCGCCCGGTGCCGGAGTTGAAGCTGAAGGTGCCGGGCGTGTAGCCGCGGTCCTTCGACTCCTGCAGATTGGCGAAGAGCTTGCGGATGGCGTCCCACGCGCCCACGTAACTCACCGGATTGGAGCGGGCGCTCTTGCCGATGGGCGACTGATCCACCGACACCACGCCCTTGATGGCGTCCAGCCCGGCCAGGCTGTCGAAGGCGCCGGGGGGCTCGGCAGGCTGGCCGAAATGCTTGGCCAGCGCCGGAAAGAGCACGTCCTGGATCAGCGTGGATTTGCCCGAGCCGGACACGCCGGTAATGCCGACCAGCCGCTGCAGCGGAATGGCCAGATCGACGCCCTGCAGGTTGTGCTGGCGCGCGCCTTTCAAGCTGAGCCGCGGCCCATCGGCTGCCACCGCGCGGGGCTGACGCCGCGTGTCGACGCGCTTCTTGCCGGAAAGATAGGCGCCGGTGAGCGATGCGGGATCGTTGGCGATCTGCACCGGCGGGCCGTAGGCGACGATCTCGCCGCCGCGCTCGCCGGGGCCGGGGCCGATGTCGAGCAGGCGGTCGGCGGCCAGCATCAGCTGCGGGTCGTGCTCGACGACGACGAGCGAGTTGCCCGCGTCGCGCAGGCGCTCCATCACGCCGAGAATGCGTCCGATATCCCGCGGGTGCAGGCCGATGGAAGGCTCGTCCAGCACGAACAGGGTATTCACCAGCGAGGTGCCGAGCGCGGTGGTCAGGTTGATGCGCTGCACTTCGCCGCCCGACAGGGTGCGCGACTGGCGATCGAGGGTGAGGTAGCCGAGGCCCACGTCCTGCAGGTACTTGAGGCGGCCCTTGATTTCGACCAGCAGCAGTTCGGTGGCCTCATCCAGCGGCGCCGGCAATTCCAGCGCGGCGACGAACCCGGCCACGTCGCTGATCGGCAGCGCCATCAGCTCATGCACGGCCAGCGCGCCGCTGGTGGCCGGCAGGCGCCACAGCAGCGCGTCGGGCTTGAGGCGGGCGCCGTGGCAGGCCGGGCATTCGGTGTAGCTGCGGTAGCGCGACAGCAGCACCCGGATGTGCATCTTGTAGGCCTTGCTCTCCAGCCAGTCGAAGAAGTGGCGCACGCCGTACCAGTAGCGCGGCCACGACGAATCCCAGCTCTTCCATTTGGGGTCGCCTTCGAGCAGCCATTCCCGGTGTTCGGGCGGCAGGTCGCGAAAGGGGATGTCCATGGCCACGCCGTACTTTTTGGCCATCTTTTCCAGGTCGCCCTGGCACTCCTTGAAGCTCGGGCTCTGCCAGGGTTTGACGGCGCCTTCTTCCAACGTTTTCGACTCGTCCGGCACCACCAGGCTGAAGTCCACGCCGATGACCCGCCCGAAGCCCTTGCAGGTTTCGCAGGCGCCGATCGGCGAGTTGAAAGAGAACAGGCTCGGCGTCGGGTCGGAATAGGAAATATCGCAATCGGCGCAGTGCAGGCCGGCGCTGAACTTCCAGCGGGTTTCACCAGCGTCGCCGACGGCGTGCACGCTGATGTGCCCATGGCCGGCGCGCAGGCCGATTTCCAGCGCCTCCATCACCCGGGCGTGCTCGGCATTGCCGAGGCGGAAGCGGTCCTGCACCACGTCGAGCACGTCGCCATCGCGGGCGTGGATGCGCGTGTAGCCCTGCCCGGCGAGCAGGCTGGCGATTTCGTCCGGCGTGAAGTTGGCCGGCACCGTCACCGGAAAGCTCACCACCAGGCGCGGATCGCCCGCCGCCGCGGCCTTGTCGGTGAGCTCGGCAAAGATCGTCGCCGGCGTGTCGCGCGTCACCGGCTTGGCGCAGCCGCGGCAGTGCAGGCGGGCGCCTCGGGCGTAGAGCAGCTTGAAGTGGTCGGCCAGCTCGGTCATGGTGCCGACCGTCGAGCGCGAGGTGCGCACCGGGTTGGTCTGGTCGATGGCAATGGCCGGCGGCACGCCTTCGATGCGATCCACCTGCGGCTTGTCCATGCGGTCGAGAAACTGCCGCGCGTAGGGCGAGAAAGTCTCCACGTAGCGGCGCTGGCCCTCGGCATACAGGGTGTCGAAAACCAGCGAACTCTTGCCCGAGCCGGATACCCCGGTTACCACCACGAGTTCGTTGTGGGGAATGTCGAGGGACAGGTTCTTCAGGTTGTTCTGGCGGGCGCCACGAATGCGGATGGCGTTGGCTTCAACAGGACCGTGGTCATGGTCGGCAGTACAGGCGGGATCGGAGCACATGGCGGGAGTCGGGGAAGGCGGGCAGACGGGAATTGTAGGGTGCCTGAAGCAGACCCGCTGCCCGCGCGTCGGTTCCCTGCTCCGCCCCGCAGCCCCGAATGCGGCTTGCCAGTTGCTAATCGCTCGCTTACGATCTCGCCCCTTGTATCTCCGGGTGCCGTTCAGCCTGCGCTGAATGGAGAATCGGGAAGGCGGTGCAAATCCGCCACGTGCCCAACGCTGTAAGGAGGACGCTCGCCACAACAAGCCACTGATGCAAGTCGGGAAGGCGTGGCAGCGGTTGAATCCAAGTCAGAAGACCGGCCGGGAGATCGTTTGATGGCTGCACGGCCAGGCAGCCAGTGTTTTTCCAGAAGGGGAATTCATGGAAAACCCGACTTTGCAGCACGCCTTCGCGGACAGCGAACGCGCTGCCGTCTATCGCAGCATCTTCAATCGCCGTGACGTCCGCGGCCAGTTCCTGCCCGACCCCGTACCCGACGCAGTACTGAGCCGTCTGCTGATGGCCGCCCACCACGCCCCGTCCGTCGGCTTCATGCAGCCGTGGAACTTCGTGCTGGTCCGCTCACCCGAGGTCAAGCAGCGCGTCCGCACGGCCTTCGACAAGGCGCACGGCGAGGCGGCCCTGATGTTTCCGGAGGGCAAGCGCGAAATCTACAGCCAGCTGAAGCTCGAAGGCATTGTCGAATCGCCGATCGGGCTGTGCATCACCTGCGACCGCCAGCGCACCGGCCCGGTCGTCGTCGGCCGCACCCACGTCAAGACGATGGATTTGTACTCCAGCGTCTGCGCCGTGCAAAACCTCTGGCTGGCGGCGCGCGCCGAAGGCCTGGGCGTTGGCTGGGTGAGCATTTTCAACCAGTCCGAATTGCAGACGGCGCTCGGGATTCCCGAGCACATCGTGCCGGTTGCCTATCTGTGCATCGGCTACGTCAGCCACTTCCACGACAGGCCGGAGCTGGAAAAAGCCGGCTGGCTGCCGCGCCTGCCCATCGAGGAACTGGTCTTTCACGACCAGTGGGGCGCCACCGACTCCGGACAGGACATGCCGCTGACCACAGTATTGCGTGACATGCAGGCCAGCATCCAGGAAGACGGCACCTACCCGCGATAAACCCGCGCAGCGGGCGGCCATGACGTTTGGCCGCCCTGACGGGGCAACTCGCCAGCGCGTCCCTCCGCTGGAAACTGCCCCTCAAACGTTCACGGATTGATGAGCTTTTCCGTCGCGGCTTCGTCCACCAGCGATTCGTCGTGGAACACGCGCGTCTGCGGCGAGTCGAGTTGCTGGGCCAGCGCCCGGCCGGTGATCGCCAGGACTGCGTCGCTATCGCCATCGGCGATCAACAGGATGTGCTGCAGCGGCCCGATCAGGGCCACAAACCCGCGCATCACGCTGCCGTCGGGCAGGCCGACGGAAACACGCTGCCCCAGTTCCAGCTCGGCCCAGTCGGAGGCCAGCGGGAGTTCGCCGGCGAAATACTGCTTGTGCTTGAATACCCGCAGGTTCGGCTTCTCGTCCACCGGGCCGAGGGTAGCCGGCACCGGACGCCGCCGGGACGATACCGGCAAGGGACGGCCGGCAATGATGGCAGCGTGCACCTCCCGGCATGGAGCCAGGCCCTCCCGGATTTTTTCCGGTATCAGGCGGATCGACGCCAGGCCCTGTTCCAGATCGCGGATCAGCTCAGGCAATTGGGCAAGGAGCTGCTGACGAGTGGCGGGATCGGGATTGGCGCTGGCCAGCAGACGATTGGCCGTCTGGATGCGGGCGGCCCACTGGGGGCTGTCAGTACCGTAGCGGTAAGCCGCCTTGGCAAGCACATGCACCCAGTAGCCCTCGACGAAATTCTGCACCACAGGATTCGCCTGATGACCGACCATCAGGTAGATGGCCCGACTCGCCTGATGCAGGGCCACCTCACGGCGCTCCAGGCGTGAGGCCTCCTCCGCAAAGACGGAGGCGCGAGCCAGCGCGCCCCGCTGACGGCCACGAACCAGGGTCTCGACACTGTCGAAGGTGGCCGCAAACTCCTTCTCGGACAAGCGCGGGGCTTTGCCGAGGGGGTGGATCAGCTGCATCAGCGCCCGGCAAATCGGCAGTTCGGGCGGACAGTTGGCCGGCAGGGTACGGCCGAGATTGGCGATCAGGTCTACCAGCAGCAGGGCCGGATGGCGCTTTTCCGCCAGCAGGGTTTCGCTGCGCAGGGCCAGGCGCAGCAGCGGGACACGCAGTTGCGCCAGAATCGTCCGGATCGTCGCCGGCAGTGACGGGCTGGCAGAAGCATGCGTGCAGACAGCTTCGACCACCTCGACGGCAGCTGCCTTCGACGGAGACAACAGCGCGCCCAGCTCGCTCGTTCCGAGAGATGCCGGCAGACCTTCACCGTAGTGCTGACGCTCGCCAAGCCAGGCTTCGACACGCTCCAGCATGGCCGACGCCAACCCTGGATCCAGGCTGGTCATCGCCTGGGGCATGGCCTCGCGACGGGCCAGCGCGGCCAGTCGCAGCGCATCGAGTGGATGCAGGGGCAGGCTGGCACGGGCGGCAGCGCTGTGTGCCCAGTCTTCGGCAATGCTCAGGGTGGGATCAGGCGTCGGTGCGGCCCGGTAGTGCGTTTCGATGCCGGCATCCACGAACTGGTGCTCCAGCTCCCGGTAGTAGGCGCTCAGGTGGCGCAGCAGGGGTTCCTCCAGTTGCCCCAGTAACTTGAGCCCCTCGGCAGGGCTCAGACGCTCGGCCTCCTTCAGTGCGCGCAGGGCCCGGCACACACTCTCGGAACCCACCGGCGACTCGTCCTGCAGCGCCCTATCGGTGCCGACCAGCAGCGTTCGCATGCGCAAGTGGAGTGCCGACAGTTCCCGCACACAGTGATCGCGCAGGCGCTGGTCCAGATTCATCAGTTCGATGGAATAATCCAGATCCGAATCATGCACCAGGCTGATCCGCGACGCGGTCAGCCCGTGAGCCTGCTCGAAACCCTGGCGTTCGCGCAAGCCAGCCAGTTCGTCGAAACACTCACCGGCAGCGAAAGTGAACTCGTTGATCCAGCCGGGGTGACGAATGACTTCACCGGCAGCCTGTCGGAGGGTGCGCAGGAAGCTGTCGCGGGCATGGGCAAGGAGCAGGTCTGCACGAGTCGCAGGCTTGCCGCCGGTCAGGGTCACTTGGGGCATGGGGGTGTCGAAACTGGCTTGTTAAACAATGTTATACACAAGCGCCTTTATCGGGAAAAACACCTGAAACTTCAGTGTGACGAACGCCCTCCCCCGAGAAACTTTCGGACTCTTGCCGCATTCCGGTCCGGCCAGGCCAGGCTCGAAGTTGACTGAAGAGTTGGGACATTCGGCCGTAATTCATGCAGTCGCAGCATCCAAGCTCCACCAACAAGGCATGCGGGAAAGCCTGCACCGTGGAGTGGACGTGAAATAGTGACGCTCTGCAGAGCACGCGCCCTTGAGATCGGGCTTGAGCGTCATAAAATACTAAAAATGACTTTTTTGATAAAATTAACAATATTTACCATTGCCGTCGGTAAACACTGTCATGAACACAGCCACCACCACTCGTCCGATCACCCAGGCAGAACTTGAAGAAATCCTTGGCGCGATCCGCATTCCAGCGTGTCCTGCAGCCGTTACCGAGGTAATGGAGGAAGCGCGCAAGGAAGAACCTCAACTCAAGGTACTCGCCCGCATCATCGCTTCCGATGTAGGCATGTCGGCGATGGCGATCAAGCTCGCCAATTCGCCGATGTTCGGTTCGGCGAGCCGGGCGAAGAGCGTGCAGCAGGCGGTAAACCGCCTGGGCATTAGCAATATCATCAATGTGGTCATCGCCGTGGCCCTGCGCAACACGGCCAGCGACCTGCCAGCCGATGTCATGGAAAAGTTCTGGACGCGTGCTTCGACCCTCGCCTTGGCCACCGGCATGCTGGCTCGCAAGCACGTCGGAATCCAGCCGGAAGCGGCCTACACCTATGCCCTTTTCCAGGATTCGGCGATTCCGGTGATGATGCTGAACTTTCCCGAGTACGCAGCCATGTACGCCGGCGCTGGCGATTGCGGCGACCGCTTGGTCGAGCAGGAACGGGCACGCTTCCACTGCGACCATGCGGTGGTCGGCTGGCTGCTGGCCCGCAACTGGGGTCTGCCGCCGACAATCGCCTCGGCGATCCGCTACCATCACGACCCTGAGCTGTACATCCTTCCCGAGCAGGAACTGCCCTCCGACGCCTTGGCGCTGATTGCCGTGACGCTTATCGCCGAACACGTGATCGCCGACTTCATGGAGGGTGCAGAGCCAGCAGAAGGGCGCGCCTTCGAAAACGCCAAAACCTTCCTCGGTACCTCGGAAGGCGATCTGGACGAGTTCCGCGACATCATCGCCCACGCCTTGAACTGAGAAGCGCCTCCCGCCAGCCGGGCACACAAACAAAAATGCCCGCCTGAAAGGGCGGGCATTTTCATGGACAGCCGAAGCGCTTACTCGGCAGCCGCGACCTTCTTACGGGTCGCCGGCTTCTTGGCCGCCGGTGCCTTCTTTACCGCGACTTCCTTCTTTGCCGCGGGCGCCTTGACAGCAGCCGTCTTGGCCGCCGCAGCCTTGCCGGCAGCAGGCGCCTTGGGCTCCTTCTTCTCGAACTCGAACCCCACCTTGCCGTCGTCCCCACGCACCAGGAAGGCCGAGAACTTGCGCTTGGTACGGCTGGAAACAAAACCGCGTAGCAGCTCGGTGCGCCCGGTATCGAGGAGCTTGTGCATCTGCTCCCGCTCGATGGGCTGCTGCAGGATGATCTTGCCGGAGCGGAAATCGCAGGTTTTTTCAGGGCCTACCGACTTCTCGCAGACATAGGACAGCCCGTGCTCATAAACCTGGGCGCTGCACTTGGGGCACTGACCGAGAGAATCCTGGCCAGAGAAATCCACTGGCTCGGCCGTTTCGTCGTCCTTCGGCTGGCCAAAATCGAACTCGGGCAGCTTGTCATCGTTGAGACGGATCTCGGCATTGAAGAGCCGGCCCATCTTGTTGCGGAAGCCCAGCAAGGGGCCGACGCGACCGGTGGACAACAGGGTTTCGATTTCCGGAATCTCGAACTGGCGACCGGCCACGATCTTCCAGGCTTGCCAGTCGCAGGACTGGCAGGCGAACTTCTTGTAGTTCTCCTTCACCAGACCACCGCACTTGGGGCACGGCGTCGCCAGCGTTGCAAAGTCGCCGGGCACGGTGTCGGACTCGTAGCGCTTGGCGCGCTCGACGATATCCCGGGTCATGGCCTGGATGTGGCCCATGAACTCGGCTCGCGACAGCGCACCACGCTCCATCTGGCCAAGCCGGTGTTCCCACTCGCCGGTCAGTTCGGGCGAGGTCAGTTCGTTGGTGCCGAGGCCGCGCAGCAACGTGATCAGCGAGAAGGCCTTGGCGGTCGGGATAAGCTCCTTGCCATCCCGAATCACGTAGATTTCACCGATCAGGTTCTCGATGATCTGCGCCCGCGTGGCCGGGGTGCCGAGACCGCGACCCGCCATGGCGGCGCGCAGCTCCTCGTCATCCACCATCTTGCCGGCACCTTCCATCGCCGACAGCAGCGTGGCTTCGTTGAATCGTGCAGGCGGCTTGGTGACCAGCGCCTTGACGACGATTTCGTCGGTACTGACCGTCTCGCCCTCGGCCACGGCCACCAGCTGCGGCGCCCCGCCTTCATCTTCACTGACCGCGGCAGCCTTGCCATACACGGCCAGCCAGCCCGGATTGACGAGGATCTTGCCCTCGGTCTTGAAGGCTTCGCCCGCCACGCGGGTGATACGGGTGGTGATGCGGTATTCGGCGGCCGGGTAGAACACGGCCAGAAAACGCCGGGTCACCAGATCGTAGATCTTCGCTTCCGCTTCCGACAGGCTCTTTGGCGCGGTACCGGTGGGAATGATGGCAAAGTGATCGGAGATCTTGGTGTTGTTGAAGATGCGCTTGTTGGGCTTGACCCAGCCGTGCTTGACGATCTCGTTGGCAAATGGTGCGAAGGCATCCGGCAAGCCACCGAGAATGCCCTGCACCTGGCCGACGTAATCCTCCGGCAACGCGCGGGCGTCGGTCCGGGGATAGGTGAGCACCTTGTGCTTTTCGTAAAGGGCCTGGGCCAGCTGCAGCGTGGTGCGAGCCGAAAAACCGAAGCGGCCGTTGGCCTCGCGCTGCAGGGAAGTCAGGTCGAACAGCAGCGGTGACAGCTGAGTGGTGGGCTTGGACTCTTCCTCGACGACGCCCGGCTGACCTTCGCACTTGGCCTTGATCGCCTCGGCGCGGGCTTTATCCCACAGGCGGAAGGCGGTGGCGTGCTCAGCCAGCGGCGCGCCCTCTTCGGGTTTTTTGAAGCCTTCGTCGAACCAGCGGCCGGCATAGGCGCCAGCCTGGCAGCCGAAGCTGGCTTCCAGTTCCCAGTAATCGGTGGGGCGAAAGGCACGGATCTTCTCTTCCCGCTCGACCATGATGGCCAGCGTCGGGGTCTGCACCCGACCGACCGTGGTCAGGTGGAAACCACCGGTCTTGGAATTGAAGGCGGTCATCGCCCGGGTGCCGTTGATGCCGATCAGCCAGTCGCTCTCGGCGCGGCACACGGCCGCTTCGCGCAGGCCTTCGACGTCGGCGGCGGGGCGCAGCTGGGTGAAGCCATCGCGGATCGCATTGGCCGTCATGGACTGCAGCCACAGGCGCTGCACCGGCTTGTTGGTGCCGGCGTGCTGGGCGATGAAACTGAAGATCAACTCCCCTTCGCGGCCCGCGTCGCAGGCGTTGATGAGGCCGGTGACGTCCTTGCGCTTGATGAGCCGGGTGAGAAGCTTGAGGCGGTCCTCGGTCTTCTCGATGGGATTGAGCGCGAAATGGGGCGGGATGACCGGAAGGTGGGCAAACGACCATTTGCCGCGCTTCACTTCGAACTCCTCCGGCACAGTCAGCTCAAGCAAATGGCCGACAGCAGAGGAGAGGACGAAATCGTCCGACTCGAAGTAATCCTTTTCCTTGGTGAAACCACCAAGGGAGCGCGCGATGTCCGCTGCAACCGAAGGTTTTTCCGCAATGATCAGCTGCTTGCTCATGCCTGTAGTGCGCCTCGGGACGCCTGACTCAGGTTGTTGGGGGAGCGCCGCATCATACGGAAGGCTGCGCCGGGCTTGCAAGCGGCCCGCAGATCAATGCACGGAGAATGGCGCCTGCTCATCTTCGTCCTCGTCGGATTCGTTGAGCAGTTCGTCGAGGATCAGCCCGTTGATCGGGCGATCCTGTTGCCACAGCACCATCAGCACGATGACCTTGAGGTTCTCCAGCTCGATCTCGGTTTCGCCCAGGGCGAGGGCCCGCTCGACGATGATCTCGCGGCACTCGGAGTCGAGGATTCCAGCGTTCTCGAGGAACAGCAGGAAGCCGCGGCACTCGACGCCCAGGCGCACCTGTTCGTCCTCGCCATAAATGCGCAGGGAGCCGGCACGGGCAAAGTGGGCCGGGCGCTCGCCATCGGATAACTGGCGCAGCCCGGACAGCCACTCGAGGGCTTCGGTGATTTCTTCTTCCTCGAAACCGGCAGCCGTCAGCTTGCGGGCCAGTTGCGCGGGTTCCGGGCACGCGTCGGCGTGAACGTAGTTCTCGAAGAGGTACACGAGGATATCGAACATGGCGCGTGGGCCTGAGGCCAGTCGTTTTTCAGAGGCGCTGGATGCGCCCTCCGGGCAGGCGGGAAACCCGTCCGTCGAGCTCCAGCGTAAGCAGAATGGCGTAGAGCGCTTCCGGCGTCAAGCTGGTGCGGTGCACCAGCGTGTCCACATCCACAGGGTCGTACCCTGCGGCCTCAAGCACCCGGACCTCTTCTGGACTTCCCTCGACAGGAGCAAGATCGCCGGCTGACGCCGCCTCCGGTGGCGACAGGCGCAATTCTTCGAGGATATCGGCGGCCGATTCGACCAGTTTTGCACCGTCACGGATGAGGCGGTGACACCCCCGTGCCAGCGGCGAATGAATCGACCCCGGGATGGCGAAAACCTCTCGGCCGCACTCGGTCGCCAGGCGAGCGGTGATCAGGGAACCGCTCTTCACGGCCGCCTCGACCACCAGCACGCCGCTGGCAAGGCCGGCGATCAGGCGGTTGCGCCGGGGAAAATTGTGGGCCAGCGGCCCAATCCCGAGGGCGAACTCGCTGATGATCGCTCCGCGCTCGGCGATTCGTCGGGCCAGTTCGGCATTGCGCGCCGGATAGATCCGGTCGGCACCGGTTCCGATCACTGCCACAGTGCGTCCCGGACCGCTCAGACCACCCCGATGGGCGGCACCGTCGATGCCCAGCGCCAGCCCGCTGACGATGGTCAGGCCGGCGGCGGACAGCTCGGTGGCGAAGGCTTCGGCATTGGCTTCGCCTTGCGGCGTAGCACTGCGCGCGCCCACCACGGCGATGGATGGCTGCGACAGCAGGGTCACATCGCCCTTCACGTACAAGACTACGGGCGGGTCGGGGATTTCGAGCAGGGACGCGGGATACGCCGCATCGCCCAGGGTCAGGATGGCGTTGCCCGGCTGGGTGAGCCATTCGAGCGCCAGGTCGACGGCCGCGGCGGCGTCATGATCGAGGAGCTTGCCGGCAAGCGGGGCGCCGACCACCGCCGCAATGGCGCTGAAACCCGCGGCGTAGATGCATTCGGGCAGGCCAAAGGCTGCCAGCAACTGGCGTTGCCCGGCCGGGCCCAGGCCCGGGGTGAGGGTCAGGCGCAGCCAGGGAGCGAGCGGGTGTTTATCCGGCAAGATGCGGCGCGGGAATCAGGGCTTGCGGACACTGTCGGCAATCGTCACCGCACCGTTGCTGTCCATCACCAGCGCGTAGGAAATGCGCTCGAACACGCGAAACACGAAAACCAGTCCGTAGCGCTGCTCGGGCAGCCGGAAACGCTGCGCCGGCCCGACGTTGTCTTCCCGGTACTCGGTTTCGCCACGGTTGCGATGCAGGGCCAGCACATGGCCGATCTCCATCCCGTCGCGCTTGCCAAGGCTCACCGAAACCACGTTGTAGCGACCGGTTTCGGCCACGCCGTTGTAGATGGAGACGACCCGGCCCGCCACCTCGGTATCAGGGGCATGCGGCACATAGCTGAGCAACTCGGGACGCCCGGCCGGCAGCAGGCGTTCGCCCTTGCCCACCTCATGCTTGGAACTGGTCAGAATCAGGCTCGCCGGAATCGGCAGACGCTCCTTGGCAGAACGCGTCACCTCGCTCGGATAAGCCACATCCGGAGAGAGAACGCCCGCTTCAGCGGTCACCCGTGCCTGTCCGAGATAGGTCGCTTCGTAACCAAGAATCTCGCCGGTCACCGGCTCGGCCAGGGGCTTGGCCTTGCGATAGATATTCCAGTTGATCACCCCTGGCTCCAGGCGCGTCGCAAAAATGGTGTCTCCCGGACCGGTAAACACACGGCCCTCCTGGGTCGCCACGACGATTCCGGCGGCGGCATCTTCTGCCTCGGTCACCACCAGCGGCTCGGACAGGAAAGGCGTGATGGCACGGACCGGAATGCTCTGGATGGCCGCCTGGTCGGACGCCGCATACACTTGCGGGAAACGCTTCTCGTAGAGAGCCCGATCACCGGGCTGACCGATGCGCTTGCCGAACTTGAGGGTCGGGCCGCTGCGGTCTAGAACGATAATCTGCCCCGGATAAATCAGGTGCGGATTGTGGATCTGTTCCCGGTTGAGGCGCCAGACTTCAGGCCAGCGCCACGGTTCCCTGATGAACTTGCCGGAAATCCCCCACAGGGTGTCCCCGGGAACCACCACATGGCTGTCGGGTGCATCGTCGGACAGGCGGATCGGGCCGGTGGCCCCTGCGCTCGCCGGAACCAGGGCGGCGACGGCGATGAGGAGGGCGGATATAATGCGCATCATTGAAAGTGCACTCGCTTTCGGCGGACAGATTCGCCGCATCAAAGGGCAGTCTGTGTTGCGGAGCCCGACGCCTGCTTCTTCACGACGCGGGCATCGTAGATTTGGCTCAAAATTCTGCACGTAAAGTCTTCATCCGGCAATATTTATGGCTCTGCTACCCATTCTCCGTTACCCCGACCCGCGTCTGCACACGCGCGCAACTCCCGTGCGCGAAGTGACTGACGAAATCCGCAAACTGATCGCCGACATGGCCGAAACCATGTACGAGGCGCCCGGCATCGGCTTGGCTGCCACACAGGTGGACGTCCACAAACGCATCGTCGTCATCGACGTGTCGGAGGACAAGTCCGGCCTTTTGGCCCTCATCAATCCCGAGATCATCGCCCGCGACGGCGAACAGGTCTGCGAGGAAGGATGCCTGTCGGTGCCCGGCATCTACGACAAGGTCAGCCGCGCTGAGCACGTTCGCGTGCGGGCCATGAACCAGCAGGGCGAAACCTTCGAGTTCGATGCCGAAGGCCTGCTCGCCGTGTGCGTCCAGCATGAACTGGATCACCTCGAGGGCATGGTTTTCGTACAGCACCTGTCCCAGCTCAAACAGACCCGGATCAAGGGCAAACTGGCCAAACAGGCCCGGATCACCGCCTGATGAAAATCGCCTTCGCCGGAACCCCCGAATTCGCCGCCGTGGCGCTGGAATCCATCCTCGCCGCCGGCTTCGAAGTCACCCTCGTCCTCACCCAGCCCGACCGCCCGGCCGGCCGCGGCATGCAGTTGCAACCCAGCCCGGTCAAGCAAGTCGCCCTGGCCGCCAACATTCCGGTGCACCAGCCCGAAAAGCTGCGCACCCCGGAACAGCAGGCGCCCCTCGCCGAGGCCGGCGTGGACGTACTGGTGGTGGCCGCCTACGGCATCATCCTGCCGCAGGCGGTGCTCGACATGCCCCGCTACGGCTGCCTCAACATCCACGGCTCGCTGCTGCCCCGCTGGCGTGGCGCGGCGCCGATCCACCGGGCCATCCAGGCCGGCGACTTTGAGACCGGCATCACCATCATGCAGATGGACGCCGGCCTCGACACCGGCCCGATGCTGCTCAAACGCGCCGAAGCCATCCACCCAGACGACACCACCGCCAGCCTCCACGACCGGCTCGCCTGGCTCGGCGCCGACATGATCGTCGAAGCCCTGCAGGCCCTGCCCGACGGCCTCACTGCCACGCCCCAACCGGCCGAAGGCGTCACCTACGCCGCCAAGATCGGCAAAGCCGAAGCCGCCGTGGACTGGACCCGCCCGGCGGTCGAGATCGAACGCACCGTGCGCGCCTTCAATCCCTTCCCCGGCGCCCTCGCAACGTATCAAAACACGCCGATCAAGCTGTGGCGCGCCCGCGCCATCGACGCCAGCGGCACCCCGGGCGAAGTCCTGCTGGCCGAAGCCGCTGGCGTCATTGTGGCCTGCGGTGAAGGCTCCCTGTGCATTACCGAACTGCAGAAGCCCGGCGCCAAACGCATGCCCACCGCCGACTTCCTGCGCGGCATGCCGATTGCAGTCGGCAGCCGTTTCGAATGACGGTGCTTCGCCCGATTGAATTTTCGGGCGGGTCCCCCATCTAATCGTTCGCGCACTTCGCGTGAACTCGAAAGGACGGATAAGCACAATGTTCGGCAACTGGCTCAAGACCTCGATCCTCATGGCCGGGATCATCGCCCTCTTCGGGGTGATCGGCGGCATGATGGGCGGCAAGTCGGGGATGCTCCTCGCGCTGGTCTTCGGCGGCGCGATGAACATCTTCTCCTACTGGTTCTCCGACAAGATGGTCCTGCGCATGTACAACGCGCAGGAAGTGGATGAAAGCAGCTCGCCCTACCTCTACAACATGGTGAAGGAGCTTGCCGGCCGCGCCCAGCTGCCGATGCCCAAGGTTTACATCATCCACGAAGACCAGCCCAACGCCTTCGCCACCGGCCGCAACCCCGAACACGCAGCCGTCGCGGCCACCACCGGCATCCTGCAGATGCTCAGCCAGCGCGAACTGCGCGGCGTGATGGCCCATGAACTGGCCCACGTGAAGCACCGGGACATCCTGTTGTCGACCATCTCGGCCACCATGG
>ERZ724524.1705-NODE-1705-length-14640-cov-5.317587_pt1 | contig 14640 bp, 10 predicted proteins | sample MGYA00376057_ERZ724524 | MGnify/ENA primary metagenome ERZ724524 (study PRJEB28724, sample SAMN07190888) | wastewater metagenome | isolation source: influent of sewage treatment plant in Hong Hong | place: USA: Christiansburg, Virginia | collected 2016-03-01 ...
ATATGTGATATTTGGCTGCTTATTTTAAAATAAAGCTTAAAATATTTGGAGCAAATAAAGAAAAAATATACCTTTGCACCTAGTAAAAATGATGGAATCAGCACACACACTGATAACCAATCATACTCTATATGAGCATTATATACTATTAATTTAAAATATTAGAGATTATGAAAAAATTATTCGTTATGGCAGCTATGGTGCTGTCTTCAGTAGGTGCTTTCGCACAGCAGGCTGCAGGTACAACAACTATTCAGCCTAAGGTTGGTTTGAACGTTTCAACAATTGGTGATAATGACTGGAAAGCCGGTTTCGCTGCCGGTGCAGAATTGCAGTATCAGGCTACCAGCAACTTTGGTGTTGCTGTAGGCGCTCTCTACTCTGTACAGGGCTTCAAGGGCAAGGATATTGAAATCGATACTCCAATCGTAGACGGATCTATCGAGAATGACTATAAGTGGAATCCAGGCTATATCAATGTGCCTATCACTTTGAACTACTACCCAGTAGCTGGTCTTGCTCTCAAGGCAGGTTTGCAGCCAGGTTTCTTGGTAAATAAGGACGATATGGACGATGCTAAGACTGTAGATCTCTCTATCCCAGTAGGTCTCTCTTACGAGTATCAGGGCATTGTATTCGATGCTCGTTACAACATCGGTGTAACTAAGATTGCAGATAACGTTGATCACTACAACAACGTAATTCAGATTACTGTAGGCTACAAGTTCTCTCTCTAATCAATGAACTTTTAGTAATCCCAAATAAAGAAATCCCCGTTCTTCATTACGAAGAGCGGGGATTTTTTTCTCGTCATATCTGTTTGAAATAAGCCTCACGTAAACATTGAGTGAGGCTTACTATCGTTTTAAATGAAGTCTTTCTAGAACATTCTGCCGCCTGGACGACCACCGCCAAAACCGCCATTGAATGGACGGCCATGGAAGTTTGGACGGCCACCAGGACCTTCAGGTCCACCCTTGCGGGCATCCTTGCCTCCGAAGAGATTCAGGCGGTAAATCACGTGCAGCATCGCATAGCTGTTGATGGCATTATACTCCGTATCCGTACGGGATGTAGCAGAAATGGCACGAGAGAAGGTGCTCTGCTGGCGGAGAATATCGTAGAACTGCAGCATGATGGTAAGAGGCTTGCCCTTCAGGAAACCCTGAGAGAGCTGCGCATTCCATACAAACTCATCCGTATTCATGCTGCTGTCGCTATAACCGCGGCGGCTGCTGATAGAGAGGCTTGAGTTCAGACTGGTGCCCCAAGGCGCTGTAAGCGTCATGCTTGGTCCATAAGAGAACTGCCAGGTATTGAGGTTGCTGTTTGGCTGCAACTTGTTTGTAGCATGGTTATAATTCAATGTTCCATCGAGCGAAAGCTCCAGCCAGTTGTTGCGATAGCTGAAAGAGAGGCGCTCTCTCCAAGTAGTACTGCGGGTGGTATTCTTCTGGGAATCAGACTGCTTGTCGAGACTCAGATAACTCACGTAGTTGTTGTAACCCAAGTAGGTGTCGGTATTCAAGTTCCATACACCGGCACTATCGATAGAGCAGTTGAACATAAAGGCTCCCATCACATTCCAGTTGCCATTGATATTCTCAGGTCGGGTGATTCTACCACCAGTCTTCTCATCGTAGGTCACCTTGTTGCTGATGCTATTGTTGGTGGTAGAGAAGTTGATGAAGGTCATGACACCCTTGTTATGGTTCTGCACGAAATTGTTGTAGAACAATCGGAAGTTCTGGGTGAACGATGGCTTCAAGCCAGGGTTACCCTTCGAGATGTTCAGCGGGTCGCTGTTATCTGTGATATCAAGCAACTGAGAGATGCTTGGCTGAGAAGTGGTACCACGGTAGTTCACACGCAGGTTGCTCATCTTTGAGAAGCGATAACGGAAATCGAGGGTTGGACTGATATTCGTCACCGTGCGGACGGTATCCTTATGATTGCCCATATAATCGTAGATGAAGTTGGAGCGCTGTGGCTGAATCATTACACCGAAGTTGAGATTATATTTGCTTCGGATGAATCGCATCATCACCTGGATATCATGAGTATAGTTCTTATACTCAGAATACTTACTCAAATCCTCATCCTTGTAATTGCCAAGCTGACCGGCAAACGGATTCAGGTAACTATCCCAACCACGATATTCATGATCTCCTGTCATCGCATACTTGCTGAAATCGTAGGTGCTGCGGTCGCTCTTGGAGTAGCTGTAAGTAAACTTATAGCTGAACTGCAGGAAGGTAGCCTTCCAGAGTGGCTCACTATAGGTCAACTGGCCCGCATAACTGTAATTCTTCGAAGGAGTCAGGTTATAGCGGTTGGTCTGATAAGTAGAATCCTTACCCTCCGCTGTCTGTACGAGATAGAGCTTGGCATTGTTGAGCGAGATGCTCTTGCTGTCATTATCCGTATATTTGGCATCCATACGCAAGGTGATGTTGCGTCCCTTGTTGCCCAACTTGCGGTTCACCTGCAGCATACCCCTGATATTGTTATTATCAGAATAGGTGATTCCGTTAGTCAACTGACTGTTCACCATTGCCCCAGCCTTGTCCAATTCATCAATACCTTCCTCAGAAAGAGGGTCTTTGGTGGTAATGGTATAAGGATCCTTGTTGTAAGAAGCCGACTGGCTGCCACTCAATCCATCGCTGGTACTCCAGGAGATGGAAGGACGGAAGAGGATATTGGTCATAGAGTCTGGCATCCACTCCAAGCGGATGTTGCCGTTCCAGCTGTTGTTGCGGGAGAAATTCTGAGTCAAGCTGTTGCTGAACGAAGAGCTGCTACCCATGAAGTTCTCGCTGGAACGACGGCTCCAAATATCGCCATCGCTGTGATTCCAGCGAAGTGAAGTATTGAACTTGAATTTATCTTTCAGTTCATAATTATAGTTAGCACCTATCATCTTGCTGGCATTCAAACCGTTAGCACCTCCGAAACCTCTACCGGGGCCACCGCCTCCAAAACCACGGTCGCTGGTGTTATTGGCATTGGCAAAGAGCATGAATCGGCTGTTATTAGAGAAATAACCGCCCATACCACGCATGTTATAGCGGCTCTTGTTGCCCACGCCCAGGTCGATATTGGAAATCAGACCCTTATTCATACCCTTCTTGACACCGAAGTCGAGCACGGTCTGCTCCTCACCATCATCAATACCGGTCACCTTAGAGAGATCACTCTTCTCATCGTATGCCTTGATTTTCTCGATGATGCTGGTAGGCAGGTTCTTCAGGGCAGTCTTGGTATCACCGGTCATAAACTCCTTGCCGTCTACCAGAATCTTCTTTACCTCCTTACCATTAATCTTGATGGTACCGTCATCGCTCACCTCTGCACCCGGCAGACGCTTTACGAGTTCCTCAACTACCGAGCCTTCCGGTGTGCGATAGGCAGAAGAATTGTACACGAAAGTATCCTCCTTCAGAGTTACCTTCTGAGCCATAGCTGTTACCACTGCGCCTTTCAGCATGATAGCCTCAGCACCCAGCACAATCTTACCCATAGCCAGATCCTTGTTATCAAAAATTTGGATACGCTTCATGGTAGACTTGTATCCTACGCTCGAAATCTTGAGCAGATACTTACCATTAGCCGGAGCGGTGACGTGAAAGAGTCCGTTCTCATTACTGATGGCACCAGCCACATACGTGCTGTCGCTCTTAAGCAATTGAATAGTTACCTGCTCAATGGCCTCCTTGGTATCGCGGTCGGTAATCTGACCGGATATCAGTCGCTGCTGAGCAAAGGATGCTATTGCCATCAACAGCAGCAGCATCGTCAGAATCGATTTTTTCATTCTTATTTTTATTTGTTATTATTTTCAACTATGAGTGTTTTCACACATAATCGCTATGATATTCTATTATCATTTTTTTGTTACTCGATTGTTTTGACGCGTTAAATACACCAAGGTTTAATGCATTCTGAGATAAAAAACGCAAATTTAGCAACTTTTTTTTTGTATTGTCTCCATTTTAGTGTATCTTTGCACAAAAATTAATACGTTAGAATGTTATGGAACAAAGAGTAATCATATCAACCCAACTGGAAAGCGAACTGGTAAGTGCACTTTCTGAGTGTGAGCACGACAAGCTTTTTGTGCTTACAGATACTACGACATTGGAACTATGCATGCCTGTATTGCAGAGTTTTTACTGCATGAAGGAAGCCCATATCATCACTATTCCGGCTACCGACAGCCATAAAGACATCGACAGTCTGATGATGGTATGGAAAGGACTGCAGGAGGGAGGAGCTTCACGCCACTCCTGTATGATTAATCTGGGCGGCGGCATGATAACCGACCTTGGTGGCTTTGCTGCCAGCACTTTTAAGAGAGGTATCAACTTTATCAATATCCCTACCACCCTGCTGGCTATGGTAGACGCATCGGTAGGTGGAAAGACAGGCATCAACTTCGGCGGACTGAAGAACGAAGTAGGTGTGTTTAACGATTCTAAGTTCGTTATTCTCGATACAGAGTTCCTGAAGACGCTCGATGCAGAAAACATCTGTTCGGGCTATGCAGAGATGCTGAAACACGGTCTGATTTCTACAGAAGCAATGTGGGAAGAACTGGTCTGTTTCGACCTCGACAAGCCTGATTTGAAGCAGTTGCAGCGCATGGTAGGCGACAGCGTGAAGGTAAAGGAGCGCATTGTAGAGCAGGATCCTCACGAGCAGGGCATCCGCAAAGCACTGAACCTGGGCCATACTTTCGGTCATGCATTCGAGAGTTGGGCATTGAAGCGCAAACCTATCCTGCATGGTTATGCAGTGGCATTCGGTCTCATCCCTGAACTCTATCTGAGTGTTGCCAAAACCGGATTCCCTACTGAGAAGATGCGCCAGACCGTAAACTTCATCAAGGAATTCTATGGTTCACTGGATATTACCTGCGATGACTATGATGAACTGATAGAACTGATGCATCATGACAAGAAGAACCAGAATGGCATCATCAACTTCACGATGCTGGGCGGCATAGGCGATATCCGTATCAACCAGACTGCTACGACAGAAGAGATCAAGGAAGCACTTGACTTCTTCAGAGAAGGATAATTCAGCTAAAGAATCTTTCTTCAGAGAATCTCTTTAAAGAAAGATAGCACGCTTCGGCTTTCCGGTTTCGGTAAGCGGAAGATGCTCTACATGAAGGAATTCCCTTGGAATCCAATATTTATGATCAGATAAGAGGCGGCGAACAGTCGCCTCTACTTTTTTCATATCCTCATCTTCCGTCAAGAGGACAGCAATTTCTCCAAACTTCCCGTCTTTCTTCTTGACAATCATGAAAGGTTTTTCAAGATAAGGCTTCAACAGAGCCTCAACCTCTTCTATCTGTATCTTGATGCCTCCGCTGCAAATCACATTGTCTTTTCTGCCTTTGATGCGAAAACGGAGTTTTTCCACCTTATTATATATATAGGATTCGAGTTCCACTATATCGTTCGTTACCAGGGGCTCTGCACAGACCTGCGGAGCATCTATTACCAGACATCCTTCATCGGTCTGACTGATTTTCACACTATCGAAAGGCTGGTACCATTCGCTGGCCTCAGCACCGTTAATTCTTCTCAGGGCAATATGCGAGAGCGTTTCGGTCATTCCGTAGGTACTCCAGATGGCAATATCGCCGGGAAGAGCCTTCAGTTTCTGTTCGAGAGCCTCATCTATGGCCCCGCCACCGATAATAAGATGCCTGATGCGGCAGAGACGAGCCCGCTCTTCAGGAACCTGCAGGGTGTTATAAACCTGCATCGGGACCATCGCAGCGAAGGTAATCTCTTCATTTACATCTTTCAAAGGATGCCCACTTGGGTAAACTGAAATAAGATGGAGATGGCGCTCTATACTCCGCACCACCACCATCTTACCTGCAATATAATCGAGCGACATGCAGAGCAGGGCGCTATCACCAGGTTTCAATCCCAGGAAATCACAAGTGATGCGGGCCGAGTTGAGCATCCGCTTTTTCTCAACCAACATCGGTTTAGGCTTGCCTGTAGAACCACTTGTATGAACAAGCACCCGGTCGCTACCGTTATTCCATTCTGAAAGGAATTCTTCTAAAGTCATTTTACTACAAACAGTTTGTCACCACGAATCTCCAAAGGCATCGGTATATTATCAGTAAAGAGCTGTCCGGTGCCCAAGCCTTGCGGCATCTTAACATTAGAACCATATACTTTAGCTGCATAATGAGCAATAGCATTCAGACCGATATTACTCTCAAGAGCAGAAGTAATCCAGCTGCCGATACCACGCTGGTTAGCCAGTTCTATCCACTCGTTACATCCATAGATTCCACCATGAAGTGAAGGCTTGAGGATGATATACTGAGGACGGACCGTATCGAGCAAAGCCTGCTTCATACTCCGGACATTCACACCAATCAACTCCTCGTCTAGGGCGATAGGAAGCGGTGTTTCGCGACAGAGCTGGGCCATCTTAGGCCACTGATGCTGCTTGATAGGCTGCTCTATCGAATGAATGTCATATTTAGCCAAAGCCTCCAGCTGACTCATTGCATTCTCCGGCAAAAAGCCACCATTGGCATCTACACGCAACTCAACCTGCTCCTTGGTATACACATCACGGATGCGCTTGATGAGATCGAGTTCCTTGAAAAAATCGATGGCACCGATCTTCAGTTTCACGCAATGGAAACCCGCCTGGAGCTTCTCCTCCAGTCGTGCCAGCATCTCCTCGTAGGTTCCCATCCACACCAATCCGTTGATGGTGATTCCCTCTTCTCCCCTACCGAAAGGAGAGTCGAAAAGTTCTGTCAGGTTCTCCATTCCGGCAGGAACAGAAACCCCTTTCTGCTTCAACATTTCTGAAGAAGAAGATGCTCCTTCAGCAGGAACAATCTCCAAAAACTTCTTCGCTGCATCGAAGAACGAAGCGAAGGCAGTTTCCAAACCGAAGGTGATGCTAGGATAAGCACGAATCATATCGTATGGAATGCGTCCCATCTGCTCCACCATCTGACAAACCTGTCGCAGGGTCATCTCATATTCCGGTTTGGCATCGCAACTGAGATCAGGGAGCGTAGCACACTCTCCCACTCCCTCTACTCCCGGCAATTCATCCGATGTAAGGGTGAGATAATAACTGTGTCTCGTGGTATATACGCCACGAGACGTGCCTGCCGGCTGCTTGAAGTGGAGCGTGCGCTCCGAGATTTCTATCTTATACATTCTTTATATATCTATATATCAATACAATTGAATTCTTCACTCTTCGTTCTTCACTTCCCCTACTTTTTCTGTTTCAATTCGTAGAGATCCTTGCGGCGGTCGCGAAGATTTCTTACAGCACCGTAGGTATGAAGCTCATTCAAGAGATTCAGGTCAACATCTGATACGAGAATCATCTCGGTATTAGGTGTTGCCTCTGAACGCTTGCCATCGTTAGGGAAAGCAAAGTCGCAAGGGGTGAACACGGCGCTCTGGGCATACTGGATATCCATGTTATGAACACGAGGCAAGTTGCCCACACTACCCGCAATGGCTACATAGCACTCGTTCTCGATGGCACGCGCCTGTGCACAGACTCTTACTCGGGAGTAAGCATTCTGGGTATCGGTCATGAATGGCACGAAGAGAATCTGCATGCCATCCTCAGCCATTAATCTTGACAACTCAGGGAACTCCACATCATAGCAGATGACGATACCAATCTTACCGCAATCGGTATCAAAGGTCTGGATATGGCTACCACCACTCAATCCCCAGCACTTCTGCTCATCTGGTGTAACATGAATCTTCTCGTACATGTCTACGCTACCATCTCTGCGGCAGAGGAAGCCCACATTATAGAGGGAATCGTCCTTAAGATAAGGCATACTACCCGTGATGATATTGATGTTGTAACTGATGGCCAACTCGCGGAAACGGTCACGGATTTCTTCGGTATACTGCGCCATCTTTCGGATGCTCTGCGCCTCACCCAAATCATTGAAACGAGCCATCAAAGGCGCATTGAAATACTCTGGAAAGAGAATGAAATCGCTCTTGTAATCGCTCACAGAATCAACGAAGAACTCAACCTGTTCGAAGAGGTCATCCACCGAAGCGTATGGGCGCATCTGCCACTGTACCAATCCGATTCTTACGGTTGGCTTGCGGTCTACATAAGAATCCGTAGGTGGCTGATAATAGATGTTATCCCACTGCAAGAGGGTGGCGCAGTGTTCGCTCTCCTCATCACTAGGAAGATAGTTGCGGATTACGCGGCGCACGTGGAAATCATTGGAAAGCTGGAAGGTAAGAACCGGGTCATAGATTTCACGGTTTCTTACATGCTCGATATACTCCTTAGGGCGCATCTTATCGGCATACTTGTGATAGTTTGGTATACGACCGCCAAACATGATAGCCTTCAAGTTGAGCTTCTCGCAGAGTTCCTTACGATACTCATACATACGGCGAGCCAGGCGCAAACCACGATAATCAGGGTGGATAAATACCTCGATGCCGTAAAGAATGTTTCCATTAGGATCGTGGGTATTGAAGGTTTCATTACCCGTAACCTGAGCATAGGTATGATCGCCCTTCACCATATTATAATTGACGATGATAGAGAGCGCACAGCCCACAATCTTATCATCAACGATAATAACCACCTGACCCTCAGGGAAGATAGTAATGAGTTTCTTAATCTGTTCTTTTGTCCAAAATACATCTGAGTCTGCGTAAATACGCCTAAATGACTTGGCAAGCTGATCATAATCCTCCATACGGAGGTTGCGCATGCCTACCTTTTCGATTTTTCGAGTTGGTTCCATAACAACTGTATTTTTATTATTATCTAAATCCGGGTGCAAAGATACAGCAAATTATAGATACGACAAAGAGTTTTCGCAAATAATTGACATTTACGAAAACTCTTTTCATGTATTTTACACAAAGAGCGCGTTTACGCTTAAAATCAGATGCTAATATTTGGCAGTTTCCTGTGGAATCGCTTTATCATGATCATCCAGATAAAACAACTTCACAGGATGATACTTCTCACTTGCCACAGAATATTTATCCTGGCGATAACGGGTCAGGATGCCTCCTATCCCCAACATCGTATGAAAAGCCGAAAGACTCGTCTGTACCTGTTGGGTACGATGACCAGACAAAGTTTTCAGTATTCCCGGATATTGTTTTCCATAACCAGATGATGTCCAGATGATGAAAGGAACATGCAGCTCATAATCAGATGCCTTCGGGGCGGCGTGCAGAAAGAGGCGACGGTCATCATCAAAGATATTCTCTCCATGGTCGCTGGTATAGAGCATCGCCGATGTAGGTTGGCTATATACCCCATCCGTCTTTGCCTGAGTCTTCTCCCATTTCTGCAGACGTTCTACGATACCATGCAGGATATAATCGGTATACCGGATGGTATTATCGTATGCATTCAGCAGGTCACGCCGGTTCTCTGGCTTCGCTTCGCTCTTACAGTCAGGTTTAAAGAAAGCGAAATTACGGGGATAGCGCTCCTGGTAATTAAAGTGAGAACCATAAGTATGAAGTACCACGAAGAGTTTCCGATAACGGTATTGCTTGGATGAAGAAGCATCTGCCGCAGGCAATATCCCATCCAACTTCTGCAACAAATCACTATCATAATGATTATCTTTTGCAGAAGCACCTTCCTTCAGGAAGTAATGTTCATCAGCCTGTTCGCCAAGGAAATCAATAAAAGAATGATTAGGCAGCTGATTGCTGATAAATACGGTATGAAATCCCGCCTCCCTGAAAGCAGCCAGGATACCTTTCTCATGAAAGAGACGTTCGAAATCCTCTGCTGATGCAGCCGACAGGAGCATAGGAACACTTTTATGCGTAGTATTACTCTGGGTTGTAGCATCGGGAAAAGCTATGATTCCAGGAGTCTTGGAAAGCAAAGGATTGGTATCGCGCGGATAGCCATAGAGACTGAAATTGTGGGCTCTCGCCGTCTCTCCCACCACCATCACATACACCTCGGGAGCCTCAGCATCGTGCTCGCTCCTGGCATCAAACCTGAAATTTCTGCTTGCCTCCCTGTAATTCTCTGAAGCCGCATCACGCTCGAAAGCAAGATAGAGATTATAGCAAACGTTAACAGGATAAAGCTGGTTGCGTAAGCGATAATCATCTACAGCCACATAGCAAGCCAGCAGACAGAATAAACCGACAGCAGCTATCTCCAAAGCCCAACGACGCACTCGATGCTGGAGTTGAACCACTATCATCCCTTTCTTGCTGATATTGACAATGGCCAGAACCAGCAAAGGAAGATAAACCACAAAAACACCCACCACAGCAGGCAACAGATTACCAAGCAGTTCCTTCACCTCGCCAGGATTGGTAGTTACAAGATTCAGAAACATATCTACCGCTATCACTCCCGTCCCGAAGAGATAAAGCAATACCAGTTGGAAGGCAGCGAAAAAAACAAAAAGAAAAGCCCACCAGATCATCTTACCCGGGCATCTGGTTAACGAAAAGAACCACATGTAGAGTGCCAAAGGCAGCAACACATTGGCACCACAAGCCCAAGGAGCCAGACATTCGGTATAGCACAGAGCTATATTAGGCAACAACAATGCTACCACAGCATACCCGTAAAGGAATGCGCCCGATGACACCTTATTATATATATCCGTAAAACTGTTCATTCTACTTTTTCATTAACACTTTAAAGAGCATTATCAAACTACATAAAGAGCATTATTACTAAAACGCTTCATTGATATTGAAGAGAAAACCAGACTGCCCCGACTTACCGAATCCATAATCCAGACGTACATTCACATTCTTCTTAAATTCCCAGCGATAACCTACACCGGCATTCGGCAAAATCTGTTTAGAGCGCAATGCCGAGAATTTCGGGAAGATGGTTCCTGCTCCAACCCACACTACGATGCCATTACGCTTCCATACATGTTGGCGCAACTCAACCGTAGCTTCCAGAGAATGTTTATCGCGATAACGGCCTTCATAATAGCCACGCATGGAATGAGTACCACCCAATTCAGCCATCATTCCCCACGAAGGATTGCCAAAGTTGAGGTTAGCCCCAATGTCCTCGGCAAGAACCGTTCCCTTACCCAGTCGCTGATAGGCATCAAAACGAAATGCCGTCGTACTGAAAGCATAATCATTTCCCATAAATCCAGGTCTGAACATCTGATTGATATTCAGATAGATACCACGATGTGGATTCGTAAGATTATCTCTGTTATCATATACCAGAGAAACGCCAGCTCCTACATTCCAAGTATGCTGATCCATGCCTTGCAGTAATTCCGGACGCTCAATATGTTTACCTATTACATAGTCATAACTCGCCATCGGTCCGATATAGAAATTATCTGCTACACGAAACAGGAAGCTAACTTCAGCCTGAGCCTGCCAACGCTTCATGTCACTCTTATTGGCATCGTTATCGCCCATCTCATAGCCTATTCCCCAAAAATCAGCGGGAAAAGAATAGAAATAAAGGTGATAATCGATGCGATATCTTCCTTTAGGAGCAATATGGTTACCACGGACACCCAACATATAGAAACCTACAGAACTGACATCACCATAAAGCGAGACATTAGAAGGAGGAAGAATACTGTCGTTCGGATCAGTACGGTATAGTCCTGCTGCCACCAATCCCAATCCAAACTTGGTATCAGAGGCATAATGAGGACCACCTATCACACTAAAATCGAAACGCTTATGCTTCTTGTTTTTGTTGGAATCATTAAAGTAGTCAAGAATCCGGTTCACCCATGATTTCCCGGCACGTAAAGCCATCGTATCCACCTTCTCTGCAGATGAGATACTATCGGTTACAGAAAGCTCAGAGGCATAGCTGCCCAATGCCAACATCATAATAAGTATTGTCAGAATATGCTTCATTTTGTTGATTTTATTATTTTAATACACTAATGCTACATTATCAATCCACAAGGTATTGCCTGGAGTTCCGATATAGGCTCCACCATCGGATGAGGAGAACTGAAGAATCAGATGAGTAGGTGTTTCGTTAGCACTCGCCCATCCTACTTCTTTTACCGGCACACTCTTACCCTTGCTGTTACGGGCATAGTCAGTGGATCGCAGTCCCATAGTAGCAGCCTGATAACCTGCCATGTGGCGGATATCGCCATAATGGATTGTATAGGTAGCATCTTCCACCCATCTATTGGTACTCTTTCCGAATCTGACTACCATCGTACCCACACGTTTAGCTGTTATATTTCCCTTAGCATCTTCATGCCGTTTCTGCAGATAGAGCACAGCTATAGCATGATCTCGACCTGCAACCGTAGAGGCTCCGCTAAATCCATTCTGCTTGATACGATTGGCTGCATTAGGAAAAGAAGTCTTATAATCAAAGCGCAAAGCCTTAGGACGTGCGGTGAATGGTATACCCCAGTTGATGGCTTTAGGACCATCCTTGGTACTTGTTATCGGTTCACGAACATTACCCAGAAAGAGAGAACCGGCAGCCAAGACCTTGATATTGATGAGTCCCAGCACTTTTACTTTCTCAATATGGGTTACCAGTTTGGCACAATATCCACTACCATGTTTATCACGAAACACAGAGTTATTCGTCTTATAGATGCCCGATACATGTGCCAGGACATTAGAGGACCCCCAAGGCGAACCACCCTTATTGGTATAAGGAATATTACCATTGACAGTCATATTAGGTCCAACGGCATAAACTGTTTTCTGATTTCCTCCGATAATGCCTGATTCTTTGATATTCCTGACTACCCAGTGGTCCATATTACCATATTTAAAAGGAACCACCTTTCCCTGTCCCTTAACGGGAAGGCACGGCAAGGTAGCAACCGCCATAACGATGCCTGATATTATTATTTTCTTCATATCTGTTTCTTTTATATATCATTAAGGCTGCAAAGATAGAAAAATATTTTCTAGTTTTCAGTTTTCTTCGACATAAAGCATAAAAAATTAAGAAATAATAATATATTTACTGCATTTTAATTGCCATAAAACAAAAAAGTCCTGCATTTGCTGTTATAAACAAATACAGGACTCCTGATTCAATATACAAAACAGAATCTCTTGCACCGGTTACAATAGAGACATGCACCGGTTACAATAGAGACATGCACCGGTTACAATAGAAACATGTTCCGATTACTCCAAAAGCTATTATCGGTTTGAATACATATTATCATAATACTTCTGATAATCACCAGAGGTTACATTGTCCATCCATTCCTGGTTCTCGAGATACCATTTCACGGTTTCCTCGATACCCTCCTCAAACTGGAGAGATGGCTCCCAGCCGAGTTCCTTCTGCAACTTTCTAGAGTCAATAGCATAACGCATATCGTGACCCTTTCTGTCTGTTACATAAGTGATGAGATCCAAATCCTCGCCTTCCTTTCTGCCGAGCAATCTATCAACGGTCTTGATAACCACCTTGATGATATCGATGTTCTTCCACTCGTTGAAACCGCCGATGTTGTAAGTCTCGGCAATCTTACCCTTGTGGAAAATCATATCGATGGCACGGGCATGATCTACTACATACAACCAGTCGCGCACGTTCTCACCCTTACCATATACTGGCAATGGCTTGCGATGACGGATGTTGTTGATGAACAGCGGAATCAACTTCTCAGGGAACTGGTATGGACCGTAGTTGTTAGAGCAGTTGGTTACGATGGTAGGCATACCGTATGTATCGTGGAAAGCACGGACGAAGTGGTCTGAGCTTGCCTTGGATGCAGAGTATGGAGAGTGAGGATTATACTTGGTAGTCTCTACGAAGAACTCCTCGCCGTAAGCCTCGTGGTTCTTACCGCTGGATGCCTTGGTGGTGAAAGGAGCAGGAATGCCCTCAGGGTGAGTCATCTGCAATGCACCGTATACCTCATCGGTAGAGATGTGGTAGAAGCGCTTACCCTCGTATCCCTCAGGAAGACTTTCCCAGTAAATCTTTGCCGCCTGGAGCAGAGACAAGGTTCCCATCACGTTGGTCTGAGCGAAAGTGAATGGATCCTTGATACTTCTATCTACATGGCTCTCGGCAGCGAGATGGATGATGCCATCCACCTTGTAGTCCTGCATCAGTTTCAACATCAGGTCGAAATCACAGATATCACCCTTTACGAAAGTATAGTTAGGCTTGTCCTCGATGTCCTTGAGGTTAGCCAGGTTGCCTGCGTATGTCAACTTGTCGAGGTTGATGATGTGATACTCAGGATATTTGTTCACGAAAAGTCTTACTACGTGTGAGCCGATGAAACCAGCACCGCCCGTTATTACAATATTCTTCATTCTAATCAATGTATATATTCGAACACAAATTACACGAATCATTCAGGAGAAACTATAACCTCTATATTCGTGTTATTCGTAAGATTCGTGTTCAAAAAAATTAATATTCTAAATTCTTCTTCAAGGAAGAACTATTCTCTTCAAGGATTGAAAGGAGATATTTGCCATAGTCATTCTTCAGCATTGGCTGAGCATTCTCACGCAACGTATCACTATCTATCCATCCTTGGCGATAAGCAATACCTTCCAAGCAAGCCACCTTCAATCCCTGGCGCTTCTCCAAGACTTCGATATATGCTTAGCTACTTCCACCACCTTG
>ERZ724524.1708-NODE-1708-length-14620-cov-8.912599_pt1 | contig 14620 bp, 11 predicted proteins | sample MGYA00376057_ERZ724524 | MGnify/ENA primary metagenome ERZ724524 (study PRJEB28724, sample SAMN07190888) | wastewater metagenome | isolation source: influent of sewage treatment plant in Hong Hong | place: USA: Christiansburg, Virginia | collected 2016-03-01 ...
TTGCCTGGGCGGGCGCCCCGCCAGCGGCGGTGGCCCATGCGGCGTTTGCGCTGGGTGCAATGCCGCTGATTTTTGCCGCCATGGGGCATTTTGTGCCGGTGCTGACCCGAAGTGGCGGTGCCGAGACGCGCATACACCGACTGCCGCTGGCCATGCAACTGGCCGGTGCCGCGGTGGTGGGCGTACTCGCCGGTGTGCTGCCGGGGGCCGTGCTGCACGGGGCGGTGACGGCTGGACTGGCCGCAGCCGGGATCTTTCTCGCCTGGCTGCTCACGCGGGGGCGGGCGACCCTCGGCAAGCCGCATCCCGGGCTGGCCTGGTATGGCGCTGCGCTGGGCTGTTTGATTCTCGCGCTGCTGGCGATTCTCGTCGGGCTGCTGTGGCCGGCCGGTTACGGCATGCTGCGGCTGGCGCATCTGCATCTGAACACCCTCGGCTTCATCGGGCTGACCGCCATTGGCACCCTGCATGTGCTGATGCCTACGGTGCTTGGTCAGCCGGATCCGCAGGTTGCCAATCGTCTGCGCCGTCAACTGCCGTGGGCGCTGGCCGGCGTGGGCCTGACCGCGCTGGCGGGCGGCTTGCCGTGGCTGACCCCGGTGGGCGTGGTGCTGATCGGTGGCGTGGTCGGGCAGACTCTCGCTGGCTGGTTGCGCACCTACGGTTGGACGCGACTTCGCGGTGACGGGGCCGCGCTGTCATTGCTCGGGGCGGGCTTCGGGCTGCTGGTGGTGATCGTGGCCGGTGGCGTGCATGGCCTTGGCGGAATGGCCGGGCGGCTGGCGGTGGTGGGCTTCTTTGCGCTGTTCCTGCTGCCGCTGGTGACCGGCGCCCTGTCGCAATTGCTGCCGGTGTGGCGCTTCCCCGGTCCGGCAACGCCAGCCCGGGCGGCGATGCGGCGTCGGCTCGTGCGTTTCGGGGGGCTGCGCACGGGTTTTTTCCTGGCTGGAGGCGCTTTGCTGTTTGGCGGGATAACGGCTGGTGTGGCGCTGTTGGCGGCCGGTGTGTTGCTGTTTGCCGGTGTGCTGATCCACAGCCTGGTGGCGCGACCCTGAAAAGGGGGCGCCGGGTTGTGCTATCTTCCAAGCCTTCGTTTTCAACTCGGCGAGACCCATGCGCTACATCTCTACCCGCGGCCAGTCTGCACCCCAATCCTTCTGTGACATCCTGCTTGGTGGCCTGGCGCCGGACGGCGGCCTCTACCTGCCGGAAAGCTACCCGCAGATCACCCGTGCCGAACTGGACGCCTGGCGCAAGCTGTCGTACGCCGAGCTGGCCTTCGCCGTCCTGTCGCGCTTCATCGACGACATTCCGGCCGCCGACCTGAAAGCCATCTGCGACAAGACCTATACCGCCGAGGTGTACGGCTACGTGCGCGACGGTGCCAAGGCTTCCGACATCACCCCGGTGCACTGGCTGAAGCCGGGCCGGCTTGGCCTGCTGGAACTGTCCAACGGCCCGACGCTGGCCTTCAAGGACATGGCCATGCAGTTGCTGGGCAATCTCTTTGAATACGTGCTCGACAAGCGCGGCGAGCAGATCAACATTCTTGGCGCCACTTCCGGCGACACCGGTTCAGCGGCCGAATACGCCATGCGTGGCAAGCACGGCGTGCGGGTCTTCATGCTCTCGCCGCATGGCCGCATGAGCGCCTTCCAGCGCGCCCAGATGTACTCGCTGCAGGACGACAACATCTACAACATCGCCGTGCGCGGCATGTTCGACGACGCCCAGGACGTGGTGAAGGCCGTTTCCAACGACCATGCCTACAAGGCCAAGTACAAGATCGGCGCTGTAAATTCGATCAACTGGGGCCGCGTGGCAGCCCAGGTGGTATATTACTTCAAGGGCTATTTCGCCGCCACCGACAGCAACGAGCAGCAGGTCGACTTCGTGGTGCCCTCGGGCAACTTCGGCAACATCTGCGCCGGCCACATCGCCCGTCAGATGGGCCTGCCGGTGAAGCGGCTGGTTCTTGCCACCAATGAGAACGACGTGCTCGACGAGTTTTTCCGCACCGGTGTGTACCGCCCGCGCGGCACTGCCGAAACCCACGCCACTTCCAGCCCGTCGATGGACATCTCCAAGGCCTCCAACTTCGAGCGCTTCGTGTTCGATCTGGTCGGCCGCGATGGCAACAAGGTGCGTGAACTGTGGAGCAAGGTCGATGCCGGCGGCGCTTTTGATCTGTCCGCCTCGCCTGAATTCGCGCAGATTGGCCAGTACGGCTTCGTGTCGGGCAGCAGCAATCACGCCGAGCGTCTGGCCACTATCCGCCGTGCCGACGCCGACTACGCCACGGTGATCGACACGCACACTGCCGATGGCCTCAAGGTGGCCTTCGAGCTGGCCGATCCGGCTGTGCCCACGCTGGTGCTGGAAACCGCCCAGCCGGCCAAGTTCGAGGAAACCATCGTCGAAGCCCTTGGCCGCAAGCCGGTTCGTCCGGCCGGCCTCGACAACATCGAGGCGTTGCCCCAGCGCGTCGAGGTGATGGACGTGGATGCGGAAGCCATCAAGGCGCTGATTGCGCGGACGGTCGAAGCGGCGTAACGAACGCCAGACCCCATGAAAATGGCCCCGGACTCCGGGGCCATTTTTTTGCGGGCCGTTTTACTGTGGGTCGGACTTCAGTCCGACCCACAGGGATGCGCTTACCAGGTGTAACGGGCGTTCACCCCGACCATGCTGTTACGGCCCGGGGCGGATTCGTAGTAGCGGCTGTTGGTATCGCCCACCACCACCGAACCCACGTACTGGCGGTCGAAAAGGTTGTCGATGCGGGCAAACTCGCTGAAGCGCCACGGACCGACGCGCTGCTCGGCGGTGATGCGCAGATTGGCGAGGGCGTAGGACTGGGCCGGTGTGGCGGTATTGCCGTCTTCCACGTAGACCTTGCTGCGATAGATGCCCTCGACGGCAGTGGTCAAGCCGGGCATGAGCTTCCAGGCCAGATCGCCGAAGACGGTGGTGCGGGGCACGCCCGGGATGGCATTGCCGCCATCGACCGTCTTGAGGCTGGCGCCGCTGCCGGTGGTGAAGCTCTCGTCGTAGATGGCGCGCAGGTGCGATACCGCCAGGCGGCTGGTGAGATCGCGACGCCAGGCGGTGTCAAAGGAGAGTTCGAGGCCCTGGCGGAGGGTCTTGCCGGCGTTCTTGTAGCTGGTGCGTCCGCCGGTGGCCGAGTCGACGACCAGTTCGTCGTCGGTGGTGATCTGGAAGAATGCCAGGTTGAGGCGGCTGCTGTTGCCGATGAAGGCCTTGGCGCCGACTTCGTAGTGCCGGCTCTTGGCCGGGGCGAGGCCGAAGTTGAAGCTGCCACCGGAGCCCGAATAGAACATCTCGTTGAGGGTCGGCGTCTCGAAGCCCTTGGCGGCGCTGGCGTACAGATTGACGGCCGGATTCAGCTTGTAGACCACGCCGAGGATGGGGGTGGTCTGGTTGTAGTTGCGGCTGCCGCTATCGTCGCCGTTGGTGCCGACGATGTACTGGTCGCTCACCTTGAACTTGACCTGGCTATGGCGCAGGCCGGCAGTCAGTGCCCAGTCGCCGCGCGCCCATTCGGCCTGCACGTAGGGGTCGAGGCTTTCCACCGTGTCGGTTTCCTTGCGGCGCAGCTGGCCCTTCACGCCAAGCGTGGTGCCGATATAGTTTTCGTAGCCGTTACGCTGGTCGGTGCTGCTGTCGTAGTCGATGCCGACGGTGGTGGTGAGCTTGCCGCCAGCGGCCTCGCGCACGGCGATGTAACGGGCGCCGAGACCATGGAAGTTGCGGTCGAAGTCGATGATGCCGCCGGAATTCTGCGGGTTGGCGGGCAGCAGCTGGGTGCTTCGGGGAATGGCCTGGTACTGAATCACGCTGCGCTGGCCGGCGTAGGCAGATACCTGCAGCAGGTCGCTGCCGAACTTCCGCTCGTAGGCCACGCCACCTTGCAGGTGATCGATGCTCTTGCGGGTGTTGTAACCGTTTGCCGGATAGGGATTGAACGCGCTCCCCGGGTCTACGGCGCGAGGATTGTTCTTGAAGCTGGCCCAGGTCACACCCAGCGGGTCCTGGGTGTTGTGCTGCCACAGGCCATTGACCGTGAAGGTCAGCTTGCTGTCCTCGTCGGGCTTGCCGGTGATCTTGGCGAAGGCCTGCTCGCGGGTCGCGGCGCTGTGGTCGCGGTAGCCGTCAGTGCTGAAGCGGGAGGCGTTGAGCACGTAGCCGAGGCCTTCCATCTTGCCCTGGGCGGTCACGTCGGCCTTGGTGGTGCCGTAGCTGCCGGCCGCAAAGCCGCCTTCAACGCTGGGGCGGGCCTCGGGCTCGCGGGTGAACAGCTGGATCACGCCGCCGGAATGGTTGCCGTAGATGGCGGAGTAGGGGCCGCGCAACACTTCCATGCGCTCGGCCACGTCGAGGTTGAAGGTGGCAGCCTGACCCTGGCCATCGGCCATGCTGGCGGGGATGCCGTCGGCGATGAGCTTGACGCCGCGCACGCCGAAGGCCGAGCGGGCACCGAAGCCGCGGGTCGAGATCTGCAGATCCTGGGCGTAGTTCTGGCGGTTGTTGGCGACCACGCCGGGTACGGCGATCAGCGCCTCGGAGGCATTTACGCGGGGCTGGCCGGCGGTGATCTGCTCCCGGTCGAGGACGTCGATGGCGGCCGGCATGTCGAAGCTGGCGGCTTCGGCGCGGCTGCCGGTGACGACCACCGGATTGAGGGTCAGCGACGAGGCCTTGTCGGCGGCGTAGGCGGGGGCGTAGGCGGCGGTGAGGGCCGCAGCCAGGGCTGCGTACAGAGGGGTCGGGGTGAAGCGGGGCTGCATGTTTCCTGTCTCCGTTGTTTTTCTGGTCCGGGAGGTGGCCGGAGCGCCGCCGACAATACCTGCAGCGCAGCGTTTTCGCCTCAAGAAAATCATGATTCGGCGGCATCGTGCCGGTCAAGGGCTCGGTATACTGAAAATTCGCTCGCACATCCTGTGCCCCGCCATGCCGCCGATCCACTGGGTCCCGATTGCCGCTTCCGCTTGTCTGGCGAAATGCCTGACGGCGCTCCTGTTCGGCTTTTTTTCGGCCTCCGTGCTGGCCCAGGTGCCGGTGAAGCTGCAGCTCAAGTGGACGCACGGCTTTCAGTTCGCCGGTTATTACGCGGCGCTGGAGAAAGGGTTTTACCGCGAAGCGGGCCTCGATGTGCGTCTTGAGGAGGCCAGCCCGGGCATGGATGTGGTGGGCCAGGTGCTGGCGGGCAAGGCGGATTTCGGGGTCGGCACCAGCGGTTTGCTGATTGCCCGCAAGGCGGGACAGCCGGTGGTGGTACTGGCGGCGATCTTCCAGCATTCGCCACTGGTGCTGATCACTCGCCGGGACTCGGCGACCCAGTCGATCCATGATCTTGTCGGCAAGCGCGTGATGATCGAACGCGGCGCTGATGAACTGGTGGCGTACCTGCGGCGGGAGCAGATTCTCCTCGACCGGCTTACGTCGCTTGAGCACAGCTTCAAGCCGCAGGACCTGATCGACGGCCAGGTTGATGCCATCTCGGCGTATTCGTCCAATGAGCCGTTCTATCTGGACCAGGCCAGGCAGGACTACCTGGTGTTTTCGCCCCGCTCGGCGGGCATCGATTTTTATGGCGACAACCTGTTTACCTCACAGATGCTGCTCAAGACGCAGCCTGAGCGGGTCCGGGCCTTTCGCGAGGCGAGCCTGAGAGGCTGGCGGTACGCCATGGATCACCCGGAAGAAGTCGCCGTGTTGATTCACGAGCGCTACTCGGCGGCCCATTCCCTCGATTTTTATCTCTTTGAAGCGCGCGAGATGAAGCCGCTGATTCGCCCCGAGCTGGTCGAGATCGGCTACATGAGCCTCGGACGCTGGCAGCATATTGCGGATACTTACGCCGACTTGGGCATGTTGCCGCGGGATTTCGATTTCAGGGGCTTCGTTTACGCCGACGACGCCAGTGCCGACCTCGACGGCTTGCGCATCTACCTGGGCTGGGCGCTGGCCCTGATTGCCATCGTGATGGCGGTGGCGGCCTACATTCACCGCATCAACCGCCGCCTGCACCGCAGTGCGGCGCAAACCCGGGAGGCCGCCGAGGAACTGCGGGCCAGCGAAGAGAAGTACCGGGTGCTCACCGAAACGATGAAGGACGTGGTGTGGACCCTCGATGCGGAAACCCTGCGCTACCTTTACGTCAGTCCGTCAATTGAGCGCCTGCGCGGCTACACCCCCGACGAGGTGATCGCCACATCCCTCGACACCGCGATCAAGCCGCAGGATGTGGAAAACGTCAGGAGCCTGATTCGTCAGCGAGTAGAAGCATTTTTGGCTGATCCGGACGGCGCGCCACGCTTTTACACCGAAATTTTCGAGCAGCCGTGCAAGGACGGAGGCAGCGTGTGGACCGAAGTGGTCACCACCTACAGCCGCAACCCGCGCTCCGGGCGTGTGGAGCTGCACGGCGTGACCCGTGACATCACCGAGCGCCGGGCCAGCCAGGAACGTATCGCCTACATGGCCGAGCACGACATCCTGACCGATCTGCCCAACCGGGCGCTGCTCAGCGACCGCCTGCGCCAGGCCCTGGTGGTTTCCCGCCGCAACCTGCACCGGGTCGGCTTGCTGTACATCGACCTGGATCGCTTCAAGCCGATCAATGATGTTCATGGTCACGCCGTGGGTGACCTGCTGCTTCAGGAGGCGGCTCAGCGCATGCGGGCCTGTGTGCGCGAATCGGATACCGTGGGGCGCTTCGGAGGAGACGAGTTCGTGGTGCTGCTGCCTGAAATTGATTGTGCGGAAGACGCGCTGCACGTGGCCGAGAAAATCCGCAATGCGCTTCGCGAGCCTTTCGATCTGGCCGGTCTGCACCTTGAGGTGTCGTCGAGTATTGGCATTGCGATCTACCCCGACGATGGCATGGATGACGCCAGCCTGCTTGTGAACGCCGATCGGGCAATGTATGAGGCCAAGCGGGGCGGGCGTGACCGGGTGGTCCTGTTCGACTGCGTGGCGGGCTGATAACACCGGCGTCATTTTTGTTGGGCCGGATTTGACACTGTTTATCACTTTTCGGCGCTCTTTGCTGTAGCCTGCGGCTTCGTTGAAATCCATTTGGAATGCAGATCATGTTTTCTGTCGTCCGTACGGTTCCTGGCTTTCTCGTTGCGGTGTGCAGCGTCCTTGTCCTGAACCTGAACGCCTGTGCCACCCCGGCCCCCAAGGCACCGCCGGTGAAGCTGGCCATTTCCCAGAGCGAGCGCGGCGTGATGCTGTGGTTGCCAGACAATGTCCTCTTCGAGTTTGGCAGGGCCACATTGAATTCATCCCTTTCGGATCCCTACATGGACCGGGTGGCCCAGTTGCTGAAGGAAAAAACAGTCAAGGCCGTGTCACTGGAAGGGCATACCGACTCCATCGGCGCCGAAAACGCCAACCTGGTGCTGTCGGTGAGTCGCGCCACGGCGGTGCGTCAGGCGCTGCTCGACAGGCAGGTGCCGGAAGCGCGGCTGAGCGCCATTGGCTACGGCTTTGCCAAGCCCATCGCGCCGAATGATTCCGAGTTGGGCCGGCGCCTCAACCGGCGGGTCGAAATCATCATCCTCGACGAGCAGGTCGAGAACCTGACCCGCGGTGAGCCGGAGGGCGCTTTCGAGGAAGCCTTCAGCAAGCTCAAGGGGCAGCTCGAAAGCCTGTTCAAGCCCCGTCAGGAGAGCACTGCAAAATGAGTCAATCCATCCATTTACCGACACGCCGCCAGCTGGTGCTCGGCGGTCTTGCCGCGCTTGCCGTGTCGGCCGGGCCGCTTCAAGCGCAAAAAGTGCCCGAGCGGTCCGGCCGCAAGCCGAAGCTCGCCGTGGTGCTGGGCGGTGGTTCCGCCCGTGGTTTTGCCCACATCGGTGTCGTCAAGGGGCTGGAGGCGCATGGCATCCAGCCCGACCTGATTGTCGGGTGCAGTGCCGGCAGTCTGGTCGGGGCCTTCTGGGCGGCGGGTCACAGTGGTGACCGGATGGAAGAGATCGCCATGCGGGTCCGCGACAGCGAGATCATTGATCTGGTCCAGGGCAATGCGCCCCGGGGCATGGTGACCGGCCAGAGTCTGCAGAACTTCGTCAATCAGGCCTTGCGTGGACGTCAGCTGGAGAGCTTTCCGACACCCTTCGCCGCGGTGGCCACACGTTATCCGAGCGGTGAGCTGGCAGTGCTGCGCAGCGGTGACGCGGGTTTCGCAGTGCGCGCCTCGTGCAGCATTCCGGGGGTTTTCGTACCGGCACTGCAAAACGGACAGGAATATCTCGACGGTGGCCTGATCAGTCCGATGCCGGTGCGTACGGCCCGTCAGCTCGGGGCCGATCTGGTGGTGGCGGTGGACGTGGGTGGGGCAGAGCCCGCCGGCGAGCACGCGGGGGGGTTGTATGAACTGCTTCAGCGCTCCTTCGAAATCATGGGCCAGTCCCTGCGCAGCAATGAAATGGCTACCGCCGACATCACCATTCGTCCGGATGTGGCCCGTATTTCGAGTACCGATTTTGCGTCGCGAAAGACCTTTATCGCCGCCGGTTTCATGGCCGCCAACCGCCTGGCGCCGGTGATCCTCGAGCGTCTCGGTGCGGACAGGTCGCGGCGGCGGACGTGATGCGCCGGGGCCTGTCCCCGGTCAAGGTGGCTGCTGTCGTGCTGGCCTAGCATGGGCTCCGAGTCGACGACCCTGATCGACAGCGTGCCCCAACTCCGGCAGGAACCGCCATGAAGCTTTCAGCCCATCCCCTCTGGCTGGTCGGATTTCGACCGTTTTTTCTTCTTGCCTGCCTGTCGGGAGCGAGCCTGCCGATTTTGTGGGCACTGATGTTTACCGGCGTGCTGCCTGCGCCGGAGGGGCGTTTTTCGCCGCTGCAGTGGCACGCCCACGAAATGTTTTTCGGCTTCGGCTGGGCTGTGCTCGGGGGTTTCCTGCTGACTGCCACCAAGAACTGGGTGCAGGTGCGCGGTTATCATGGCCTGGCCCTGGTCGGTTTGGCGGCGGCATGGGTTTTCGAGCGGGTCGGCATGGCGTTTGGCGGTACCTGGCCAGCCGGGCTGTTCTGGTTCTCGAACACGGTGTTTCTCGGCAGCATTGTGGCGATGCTGCTGTGGACGCTGCTGCGCAACCGGCAGCAAGACAGCTTTCGCGACAACTACTTCTTCTTTCTGGTCCTGCCGGCTTTTCTGGCCGCCAAGCTGCTGATGCTCGATGCAGACCATTTTCACGTCGGTGTGACGATGGCTGTGGGGTTGTTCCGTACGGCCTTCCTGGTGATGCTGGAGCGCACCCTGACCCAGTTCGTGAAGGGTGTCTTCAAGGTGGATGTGCTGCGCGAGCCGCGTCTCGACGCAGGCATCAAGTTGCTGGCGGTGACGCTGGTATTCCAGGGCTGGATGCCCAATGCGCTGGCCGCCCCGCTGTTGTTGGTCCTGTCCCTGCTGCTGCTTGTGCGCTTCGCGTTCTGGCAGCCGCGTCTCGGCATGACCCGGATCGAGCTGGCGGTGATGTATCTGGGCTATCTGGCGATCGTGGCCCAGTTGCTGATCGAGTTTGCCAACCTGCTGATTGCGCCGGTCTGGGTGGGCAGCGTGTCGGTGCATGTGTTCACCTTCGGCGTCATGGGGCTGATCATTCCGGCCATGCTGGTGCGCATTTCCAAGGGCCACACGGGCCGCAAGGTGGTTTTTGATGTGGGTGACAAGCTGTTGATCTGGATCATGCTGTCGGCTTTTGTCGTGCGCATCGTGCTGCCCCAGCTGGCGCCGGAAGCCTATCCGCGCTGGGTTCATCTTGCCGCCGGAGGCTGGTTCGCGTGCTTCGCGATTCTCGGCGTGCGCATGCTCCCGCGGCTGCTTGCGCCCCGGGTGGATGGCAAGGAGCACTAAGACGTTCAGGCGGGGGGTTTATCCACCTATCACCGGTCAAGGCCTCCCGGTTTTGGATCGTCTAGGGTTGGAGCCTGAGAGCGCGGAGCCAACCTGACGGACCCGCCAGACAAGGGATGCCCATGCACTATCCGGACTTTTTCGACACCATACCCCGCTTGCAGATGCACGATCCGCTGGCGGATTTCCTTGGGGCTGCCGAGGGTGGGTGTATTGAATACGCCTACCTCGACGCCGTGAAGCTGGCCGGTCATTCCTGCCCGACCGTGGCCAGCGCCTACTGGTTGACCTGCCTGGCGCTGAGGGCGCTCTACGGGGCGACGCTGCCGGAACGTGGCGGCGTGCAGGTGACTTTCCGGGACAGCCGGGTAAGCGGCGTTACCGGCGTCATCGCCAACGTGGTGTCACTGCTCACCGGTGCCACCACCGACACCGGCTTCAAGGGCCTGGCCGGGCGCTTCGATCGGCGCGATTTGCTGGCCTTCGACGCGGAACAGCCCCTCGACATCCGCTTCACCCGCAAGGACAGCGGGGCCGCCGTCGATGCGATGGCCCGGCTGCGCGATGTGCCTGCCGACCCGCAGATGGCGCCGCTCATGCAGCGCTGCCTGGCCGGGGATGCCAGCGCCGACGAGGCCCAGCGCTTCCGCGTGTTGTGGCAGGACCGGGTGCGTCGCGTGCTGCTCGAGCACGCCACCGATCCCGACATTTTTGTCATTCGTCATGTCGACTGAGCCAGGAGGCCCCATGACCCGCAAACCTTCTGATTCGCCTGGCAGTGCCCTGTCTTCGCCGCCGTGCTTTGCCGCGGATTTTCCCGGTCACTTCGGGGAGGGCGCCGAGGCGAGCAACGTCGACATGCTCCTCGTCGAGCGCCTCAATGCCCTGCTGGAAGCGGAGCGGGCCGGCGCCAAGGTCCTCGCCATTCTGCGCGACGGCCTCGATCTCCGTTCTCCTGTGCGCCAGTTGCTCGACCGCCTGCAGAAAGACGAGGGCGCCAATGCGGTGACGCTCTACAAGAGCATTCAGCGTCTGGGTGGCTGCGCCTCCCACGATACCGGTGCCTTCGTTCACAAAACACTCGCCATCAGCGGGCTTGCAGAGCGGCTGGCTTTCCTGAACAAGGGCCAGGCCTGGGTCGTGCGCAAGATTGACGAGGCATTGCCGGACATCACCGATGCGACCACGCGGGCGATGCTCGAAGAGATGCGGCGTTCGCACGTGGACAACATTGCGGCTTGTGCGGCCCTGCTCAAGGCCGGTTTGCCGGCCTGATCTTTCGTGTGCTGTCTGCGTCATTGACCTGCATCAACGGGTAAATAAACTCTGTACCCACGGTAATCCGGCAAGACTGTACAGCTCCGCGCAGGCCCGCCAATGCGTAAATGGCGGCTGGTTGAAATTCAGGAGGGTGCAGCATGGAATTCGCGATAAGCGCTCCGGCGGGCGATGCGGAGGAGAGGGTTCCGGGTAACCGGGGGATCTGGGTGGGCATCCTGTGCGAGCTGACCGAGTTCGCCTTGATGTTCGTCGCCTATGCCTGGTTCAAGCTGACCCATCCGGCCGACTTCGACAACGGACCGGCCATGCTCAATACCGCCAGCGGAGTGGCGAACACCGTGGTGATGCTCACCAGCGGCTATTTTGCCGTGCGTGCCTTGAGCGCGATTCGCCGCAACGATGTGACGGGCGCGCGCAACTGGTTGATCGCAACGCTCGTTGGTGGGATCGCTTTCCTGGTGATCAAGGCCTTCGAGTTCCGCTGGAACGTCGATCATGGGGTGGTCGGTACCGGCAACAGCTTCATCGCCATCTACTACTACCTGACCTTCAATCACCTGGTGCATGTGGTGTGGGGTTGCCTGGGGTTGATCTGGGCGATTCTGCGCACGAGTTTTGGTGCTTACAGCCCGGAGGATCACGAAGGGCTGGAGGCGGCCACGTTGTACTGGCATGCCACCGATCTGGCGTGGATCGTGATTTTTCCGCTGCTCTACGTGCTGCGCTGAGGAGAACCGGACATGGATACGCAGGAACGCCGGGTGACGTGGGTGTGGCTGGGTCTGGTGGGGCTGACGCTGGGCAGTGCATGGCTCGGTGAGCACGCCTTGCCGGCAGGCCTTACGGCGCTTGTGGTGGCGACGATCGTTGGTGTCAAAGGCCTGCTGGTGATCCGCCATTTCATGGGGCTCACGGAGGCCAGTTCGCGCTTGCGGCAGGTGATGCGCCTGTACTTCGTCGTGGTGCCGGTGCTGATCCTGCTGGCCGGCAGCGCGGGCGTGGCGATGGGGTCGTAGTCAGTTCATGGGTTTGTCCAGCCACTTCAGCAGTGTGGCGTAGAGCAGATCCGGATCGACGGGCTTGGAGAGAAAGTCGTCCATGCCGACGTCGAGGCAGTGCTGGCGATCCTCGCTGAAGGCATTGGCCGTCAGGGCGAGGATCGGGGTGCCGGCATGCCCGGGCAGGCGGCGGATCAGCCGTGTTGCGGCAAGGCCGTCCATCAGCGGCATCTGCATGTCCATCATGATCAGCGCATAGGATCGGTGGCTGGCGAGTTCGACGGCCTGCTGGCCGTTGTCGGCCAGGTCCACTGTCAGTCCGGCGTCGCAGAGCATTTCACTGGCGACGAGCTGATTCACCTGTTCGTCCTCGGCCAGGAGGATGCGGGCGCCCGGGTGAGTCTGCCTGATTTGCTCCAGGGCCAGATCAGGTCTGGCGACCGCTAAGGCGTCTTGGGCCTGGCTGATGCCGAGGCGGGCGGTGAACCAAAAGGAGCTGCCTTCCCCCGGTTGGCTGTCCACTCCCGTTTCTCCGCCCATCAGGCGGGCCAGGTGCCGGTTGATGGCGAGGCCGAGTCCGGTGCCGCCATATTTGCGCGTGGTGGAGCCGTCCGCCTGTTCGAAGGCATTGAAGAGCCGTGCCAGTTGCCCAGCGGACAGGCCGATGCCGGTATCGCTGACCTCGACGCGCAGGAGTAGCCCGGTTTCCGTTTTTTCTGCAACCCGCAGACTGAGGGTGATGCCGCCGTGCTCGGTGAACTTGATGGCGTTGCTGAGGTAGTTGAGCAGCATCTGGGTCAGGCGGGTCACGTCACCGACCAGTCCCCGGGGAATGGCGTCCGTCCTGACCTGATAGTCCAGGCCCTTGGCGCGGAGCTTTTCGCCGATCTGGCTACCGACTGACTCGAGCAGCTCGTCGAGGCGGAAGTCGATTTGTTCGATCTCCAGCTTGCCCGCCTCGACTTTCGAAATGTCGAGGATGTCGTTGATGATCGCCAGCAGATGGGTAGCGGCCTTGCCGGTCTTGTCGAGAAACTCTCCTTGCCGCGGGCTCGTGGCTTCCCGCTGCATGATGCGGGTCAGCCCGATGATGGCGTTCATCGGGGTACGGATTTCGTGACTCATGTTGGCCAGAAAGACACTCTTGGCCTGGGTGGCCGCTTCAGCCTGGGTGCTGCGCCGCTCAAGCTGGCGATTGAGCTCCTCGATCTGGCTGGTACGCTCCTCGACCCGTTCCTCCAGATGATGGCGGTGCTGGTCCAGTTCCTCGACCAGGTTTTTATATTCGGTGATGTCGGTGTGGGTGCCGGACATGATCAGCGGCCGTCCTTCCGCGTCGCGCTCCACAATCTTGCCGCGGGAGTGGATCCAGCGCCATTCGCCGGACTTGGTGATGCAGCGAATCTCCGCGTCGTGGTAAGGCGCGAGCCCCTTCAGGTGGGCTTCGATGGATTGCATGTTGGCTGTCAGGTCGTCGGGGTGTACGAGGTTGGGCCAGTTTTCCTCGCGCAGGTCCAGCTCGCCTGGCGCAAAACCCAGCATGGACTCGAAGCGGGGGGTGGCGTCGAAGCGGTGCGTCTGCAGATGCCAGTCCCAGAAGCCCTGGTCGGAGCCTTCGATGACCCGGGCGTAGCGGGCCCGGAGTGCTTCCTCCTTGTGTTCTGCCTGGCGGCGCGCGCGCAGGGAAAAAAACACGACGCTGGTGATGGTGGCGAGGAGCAGTAGGGTTGCCGCAGAGGCCAGCTGGAACCGGTTGTGCAGGTACGTGACCCGCTCATGGGCATGCTGCCGGATCAGGGTGTCGGCGCGGACCGCCTCTTGTTCCAGATTCTGGAATGCGGCCATCAGGCCCGCCTTCTGTTCAGCCTGGCGGGGGCCCTGTGGTTTCGAGGCGGCGAGGAGTGCTTCGAAGTGGGTGGCGCTGCGCTGTAAGGCATCGGCCTGGGTGGCGCCGATGTCGCCAAGCTCGGTCAGGGTGGTGTCGAGGGATTCGGTCGCCTGGTGCAGCAATGCCAAGCCTTGATCGTGGCGGGAGGAGGGGCGTTCGGTTTCGTTGCCGAGGCTGGCATGGAGAAAGCCCTGGGCCAGCTCGATGCGCGCCTGGCGCACTGAGTCGAGGCGCCGGGTGGTCTGTTCGAGGGTTTGCTGCTGTGTGAGGTAAAGCCACGCCAGTGCCGCAGCGAACAGCGCAGCAAGGCCCACTGCCAGGCCGAGCAGCAGGCCGGGTTTGTCTATCGGGAGAGGGAAGGTCCGGGCTTTCATGGGTCAGGGATTCCGGCGGTGCTGATCCTGCCGGATATTTTGTCACCGCTGAAACCTAAGTGCACCGACTGGTGCGTTGAATGATCATCGGCTCGTTAGGGGCTGTGTGGATAGGTCGGAGGTGTCACTCTATGCGCAAGGGACGCAATTACGGCATTCCTGCCTGCAACTGAACAGGGGTTGTC
>ERZ724524.1710-NODE-1710-length-14615-cov-26.779396_pt1 | contig 14615 bp, 13 predicted proteins | sample MGYA00376057_ERZ724524 | MGnify/ENA primary metagenome ERZ724524 (study PRJEB28724, sample SAMN07190888) | wastewater metagenome | isolation source: influent of sewage treatment plant in Hong Hong | place: USA: Christiansburg, Virginia | collected 2016-03-01 ...
GTTATTGGTTATGGAAAAACATATTAAATTACTATGCAGTACCTATTGAAAAGATACCAACTAAATTCATGGAGTTTATAAAGTCTTACCCAGCATTTAAAGCAAAAAACGAGCATCAAATACAGCTAGTAAAGCCTTTAAGTGATGCGGAGTATTCTAGAATAGATATATTCTCAAATTCAGGAGGCATTCTTGCTGAGGTAACTTTAGAAAAGATTTATTTACAGCATAAGATAATCACAGAGCTAAGCCGTTGCCCTATATGTTATCACTCTGCAATTTTTACACCTTGGGATAATTTTAAGTTTCAAGCAAAATGTACAAGCTCAGACTGCGGCGTTGAATGGAAAATTATTGATAATGCAAATAAAGAGAAGAGCTTCAGTGTTTGTCTAACCAATCAAAACACCAACAAATTTGAGAACAATGGCAGATGGCTGACATCGTTCCGACTGTAAAGGGAACGATGTACTGATTGCCTCTTGCCAGCGCCTTTGCAATATATAACATGTAGTTAGCTTAAGTTGGCGCGGAAGACCACAAAGGGGTTACTATGAATAATAAATACAAGAGTTATGAAGAGGTTTTAGAAGGGGCTATCAATGAAGTGTTAGGTGAAAAGATTCAGAAGCTGGAAATTGTGAACAACATAGGGAAATATAGTATCACATACTTCTCTAAGTTGGCTGACAATACAAATATTGTCATAAAAATAACCACCAAAAGGAATAGTTATCCAACTGAAATATGGGTATACAATGAAGTAGCTAAACACGGGGTACCTGTTCCAGATTTAATATTCTATACTGAAAAATTAAAAGGGATTAATCTTCCATGTTTAATAATTTCTCAGATTAACGGCAGCTCATTACCATCAAAAAATATTCCAGAAGAATTCGAAAGAGCTGTATATGGCGAAATAGGTAGGATTTTCAGTAAAATACATAAAGTAAAGCTAGATGGGAGCTTTTATGGATTCGGAGTATTCTTTAAAAAAACTAAGGATAGTTTTTACAATTGGCACTCATTTATACTATCAAGTCACAACTATATTTATTCAACAAATTTCTTATTTAAAAAAGACAAAATAAATTTTAAACAAAAAGAAATAATGTTATCTCTAGAAGAAACTATTGTTAATCATCGTTTTAGGACAGTACTAAATCACGGAGATATGGGACCAGATCATATTTTTTTGAACAACTACAATGTTATTGGAATAATTGATCCTGGTAACTCTTTTGCAGGTCCTGCTGAGTATGATTTGGCATATTTTGCTGTTTATGTCAATGAAAGCCAATTCAAATATGTTCTTGATGACTACAACGGTAACATAAATATTGAAAAAATATATATTTATATGATTGTTATAGCTGTGTATAAAGCAGCTAAAGCACAAAACATATTTGATTATAGAAAAGTTGAATACTTTGTTGGTATTATTAATAAAACGATCCCAAGAATATCAAATTTTCTTGACGTAAAAAATTGTATTAAAAATTAATCTTTTTTGAGAACGTTTCCATGCTATCTTGATATGTAATGTATTTTCTAGGTATCTCAAAAACACTAGGTGCATTGTGTACTTGATCTGATTTACACGTCACAGCACAGCGATATCCTACTGCCTTAATAGTATGTAAGACCTTTTCATTGTAGCTTCCATGAGGATAAGCAAACGAACCGACCTCATTACCGATAATATCCTCTAAATATGATTTGCTATCATACAGCTCTTGCCAGACTTCCTTTTCGTTTAGTTGATTTAATCTAGAGTGTGTGACCGAGTGTGAGCCTATTTCTACTAGGGACATAGCAAGCGATTGTAATTGCATCGCTGACATTGTTGGCATCCTATTTTTAGGCTCTTTAACCCACTGAGTATGTTGGCCAAGGAGTCCTGAAACAGCAAATACCACTGAGGGAAACTTAAACTCCTGTAAAATAGGAAGAGCGAACTCTAAAAAACTAATATCGCCGTCATCAAACGTAAGTACTACTGTTGGTCTATCTAAAGTGTTTTGACCATGTAGTGAAGTAAGCGCCTCACTCAAACTTATAACACGATAATTGTTGTTCTTTAAGTACCTCATTTGCTCGTAAAAGTTTTCAACAAGACAAAAACAGTCTAAATTGCTATGGCTATATACCATCTCTCCAATCTGATGATAGAGTAATATTGATATCTCTGGTGTTATATTATTTTCAGGTTTCAATTTTAATCATCATAAATAGTAAATCTAGAATTATGCGCTATTTACTAATTCTTGTAGTATTTTGCACGTAACTTCAGCTCCATTAAATTTAATATTTCTATGGCTAAGTGTTGTATCTTTTATAATGTCAATTACTTTAGTGGCTAACCTCTCTTGGGCAAGGTCTTCCTCTCCAAAAGACTTTACTAAGCCACATTTCTGAAAAAGGGCAGAGCGTAACTCTTGCTCTTTATTGTTACCAAGAAACTTTCGATTATAAATCAACACAGGCACTCCTGTTGACACTGCTTCTAAGACGGAATTGTACCCACCCATGCAAACTACTGCAGAGGCCTTGGCAAGATTTTGGAGATAGGAATTTTTATCAAAAGACAGAAGCGTTATATTGGTCATATCGTTTTTATTAACAACGGATTGAAGCATCTGATCATCTCTTTGGAAAGCTCCAATAAATAAAACAAGTTTGTGCTGCCAATGACAGGTTATCAACTTATGAGCCTCAATCATTGCATAAAGTAGCTCATTTCCCATACGCCCACCACCAATCGATACTAAAAGAATTGGAAGGCAATTTTCCAACCTAGATGGTGAAATACTTTGTACAACATATCCCGTATGGTACAGCGGCACTTTAATTTGATCAGCCAATGGAAAGCTTGCTTTGAATGGCACAATCCGTTCATCGCTGTGTACTAAGATTACGTCGTACCATTCATTAAGGAGTGCACAAATAAAAGCATCTTTTTCGCCGCCATTTTCTGACTCAATCACATCTCTAACACTACTAACAATTTTAGAGTTTGGGTTATTACTCTTGATATGTTTGATGAGGTTCATAACCTCGGTTTCAAATAAAAGCCCGAATGGAAAATGTTCGGTAATCAACAAGTCGGGACAAGTCATGTTTACTAATTGTTCAATCATTGCCGAGCGCATATCAAAACATTTTTTTAGATCAAGGGAATTGTCTACAGGAATCAGTTGGTTGCTATTTTCATTTTTATAAAGGGAGGGCATTTGAAAAAAAAACACTTCATCAGGAACGGCATAGTTCATGATAGGCTCGCCGCCATTAAGTAGAAAAACATTAAAATGCTTACTTAAAAAGCTTGCTAACTCTACAGCTCGGACAAAGTGACCAATACCATAAACGTATTGGCAGTGAATAATAATGCGTGGTTTATTATCTAAGTTGGCAAAGTGCGCCTTCAAATCAGTATCCTGCATGGTAATCTACTACGTCTTTTAGTGTTTGATTATAAAATCTATTAATAAGTTTAACTGCTTGCATGGCTTGCTCTTCCGCTAATAGTACTCCAGCTACATGGGGTGTTATCGTGATTTTTGGGTGAGTCCAAAAAGGGTGATTATCTGGTAAAGGCTCGCTTTCAAATACATCCAAACATGCCCCAGAGAGATGATCTGAGTTTAGAGCAGCAATCAAATCATCTTCCTTAAGATGGGATCCTCGGCCAACATTGATTAAATAAGCTCCTTTGGGCAGTCTATTGAATAGGTAGTTATTTAAAATACCTTTAGTCTCATGCGTTAAAGGAAGCATACACACCACAATTTCGCACTGTTTGGCGAATTTATCTAAGGCTTCTCTTCCTTGGTATACATCTGGAATGGTTCTTGCGTGTTCTCCTCTCACCCAACCACATACCTTAAAGCCCATAGCTATTAGCTTTTTAGCAGCAGCATTCCCCATGACTCCTAATCCCATAATTCCTATCGTAGGCTTAGTACGATAAGATTTTTTCCACTCCCAATGCTTCTGATGTTGTAAGTTCATATAATGATTCCATCTGCGCGTATGGTTCAACACCGCCATTACGACATAATCAGATACATGATCTTGCAAGGTTATGTCTATCACTCTAACAAGAGGTATATTCTTTGGCAATGAGACCATATTAATCACGCTATCAACACCACTGCCACAAACAAGAATTAACTTTAGATTGGGGAAATGCCCTATACAATCCATCACATCTAACCAGATAACAACAATCTCCACTGCCTCTGGATTAACATTATCTGAGAATACTTCAACTCCAAAGTGTGAAATTTGTGAGGAAATAGTCTCACGGAAACTTTCGACATTGAGTATTCCTGGATGTAATACTATAGTTTTCAATGCTTATAACCCTAAGAAAAGCCAAAAGACGATCTGACAACACAGTCTAATTTATTATTTCTTTGAATATGCGAGCGATATATTCCCCGCATGATTTGAACTGGCACGATATGATCCTCAATCAACGAAGAAAGCTCTGACTTTTTTCGGCATCCAGAAATATATTCAACAAACTCCTCAACAACTTGATATTTTGCTGACTCCATTAAAAGCATAGTCTGTGCAGGCCTTTCCATTTCTGAAAGAACCTCGCTAAACTTATAAATCTTAAGTGAGTCTTCAGAGTCAGTAACTAATGGATTCCGAAAGACATAAACATCAAAATGATTATTACCACCAAGGTCGTCTTCACAGTTTTCCATTAGCCCATGCTTGTCTTTTGATTGATAGGAGTGAATCTGTATGTTCTGGAATGGGCCTTGCTGAATGTTATGATGTTCATGTTTGACACGTCCGTTGCCTTTGTACAAGTCCTCGCCAGGTTCAAGCCAAGTTCGACGGGCAAATCCATTGTGGATGAGGTTGATGCTTAAATTCGCAATAATATCTTCATCTCTTTTAAGGGTCACAATAGCTGAAAGATCAATCTCACCATAGCACTTGTAAGTCTCTTGCAATTGTTTGTCTGACCATTTTTTAACGCTTTCATAGCGATCATTGAATAAAGCATGATAATCAGTCTCAGAAAGTTGTCTAATAAATCCATTTGGTTGAACAAATGAGCTGACGATTTCCATTGAGTCAGCAAACTTGGTTTTCACTCCTGATGCAATATATAGTCGATAAAGCATATCGAAAAAATGGTATCCGCTGTGTGAGGCTTTGCCATAGCCTGAACAATAAGGATGGTAATCTTGGGTTACTATCTCACTAGGGAAGCGCCACTGCCCATCACTGTGATAAGAATGGATAAAAGTGACGGGACAATTCGTTTTATCTCCAATTTCCCTTAGCAGCTTTTCAACAAAACAAAAGCCAGCATGAAATCTCCTTTGAGAGTTGACAACAAATACCGTTTCTTGTGTTTTTTGAACATTTTTGTATAACTCAAGTAATGATATATAGTCGTCGAGTATACCATCAGCACTGGATAGCTTAGATGTTGAGTCAACTCTAGCAGTAATGGGTTTATCAATTAGAATGTTTAGTTTATTCCGTAATGCCCAATCAGCATATGCTTTGTGAACGAGTGGTTCTGTTGCAATAATTACTCCATTAATATTATTTTCTTTAACGAACTTTGATAAGCGCTCTTCAAGCTGTGATGGTATTTCACTGGGGAAAGGGTCGATAAACCACATTTGAGGTTTTAAGGTGGTTTGATTTATGGCTCTAGCAACAGAGTCTTTAGTGACATATAAATCAACAACAAGCAGCAACTCTATATCTATACGCTTACGCAATTTTTCTACGGCTGGAAGATAAATCCGTTTAGCATGTGGCCCACACCCAACAAGCATAAGTTTTATTTTATTCATAGGTAACAAGGTATAAATATAAGAAAAAATGAAATAACAAACGCACTTCTGTTTATAGCTGCAGGTGAATTTGACCATCTAACTAAGGAATATGGAAGTTTTTTATAACTACTATGTTATGTGGTGACATATCAAAAAGCATGATTCTAACGTAGTGTGTCCTTGTTCATTATTGGTAGGATGTTCTGTATTAAAAGTCAAGCAATATTGAAGGGGCAGGGCAGTTTGCGCTTTGAAGTAGTAGCCAATAAGTGCTTAATCTGTCAGTAATGGGGAGCCTCTATGCAATTTCAGGAAAGTAAATCGTACGTTTGTGGTGTAGTAAACTCACATTTAATGTATCTTCCTATACATATTGGTAGGAATTCACTTAATCCTCGGTTGTAATAGCGTCGGCTGTTCTTTTTCTGCGATAGCCTTCTAAAAATTCTTAAATTTATGCCAAAAATTGGTAATGTCCAGCTGAATTAGATATGACTATGAGTTCAATTCTAGGTAAAACGGTTGCAGTGATGGGATTAGGCTATGTCGGCTTGCCTTTAGCATTGGCTTTTGGTCGTGTTATGACCACGATTGGCTTTGATATTAATGAGTCTAAATTACAATCTTATCGCAATGGCTATGACCCGACAGGAGAAATAAGCCCTGATCTTTTTCAAAAATCGACAGAGCTGACTTTTACTTCGAACCCAGTTGACCTTAAACACGCCGATTTTATCGTTGTTGCTGTGCCAACACCTATTGATAATGCTAAACAACCTAACCTGACACCAGTAATTGAAGCGACACGCATTTTGGCTTCTCATTTAAGAAATGAGGCGATTGTGATTTATGAGTCCACTGTTTATCCAGGCGTAACCGAAGAGGTTTGCGCTCCAATTATTGAAAGTTTATCTGGGGGGAAAAGAGGGACTAGGTTTAAGTTGGGTTATTCGCCTGAACGAATTGTTTCGGGTGATAAAATGCATCGTCTAGAAAATATTATTAAACTCGTAGCTGCGGAAGATGCTGACACCTTAGATAAAGTGGCAAAATTATATGAAGCTATTATTGAAGCTGGAGTATATAGAGTCTCAAGCATTAGGATTGCCGAAGCAGCTAAAGTCATTGAAAACACTCAGAGAGATGTCAATATTGCGTTAATGAATGAATTAGCGATTATCTTCAATCTAATGGGTATAGATACATTAGAGGTTTTGGAAGCAGCAGGTACAAAATGGAACTTTCTTCCTTTTCGCCCTGGTTTAGTAGGCGGGCATTGTATTGGCATAGATCCGTATTATCTAACTCACAAAGTTAAGACTCTAGGCTATAATCCTGAAATAATTCTAGCAGGTAGACGCATTAATGACAAAATGGGGGCTTACATTGCCCAACAAACAATTAAGCAAATGATGTTGACTGGCAGTATTAAACAAGGTGCAGTAGTTCTGATTTTAGGCTTAACTTTTAAAGAAAATTGTGCTGATATTAGAAACACTAAAGTTGTTGATATTATTGAAGAACTTCGTGAGTATGGATGTGTCGCTCAGGTCTGGGACCCTATTGCCAGCAAGCATGAAGCTCAATATGAATACAATATTACTCTTCTTGAAAGTATTGACGAAATAATGGTAGATGCTGTTATTGCCGCTGTTGCACACGAACAAGTTAAATCTTTAGATTTAAGTCGGATCACTCTAAACCCTAGTTGTCTGGTCCCATTCATGGATATAAAATCTGTTTTTTCAAAACAGGTGCTTATGGATTTAGGATATCTCTCTTGGCGACTTTAGAGAAATGTAGCCCCTAAATAAAAGATACCTTGAAAAATAGTAAAGCATCACAATTTTATAATAGATGTCGGAAATGCGTATGGCAAAGAAAAAAGTGCCACGTTGTACACACGGCACAGTGTGGATTATAAGAAAAAGCCCGTTTTAGCTCAATTTTACAAGCTCGTCGAAAGCTGCATCTGATTAGAGTTACTTGATAACGTATATACAGTTAGCTCCGCTAGTGCAGATAAACTGGTCGAATATTGAATTTCTGACCTTACTAACACCTTTATGACTGAATTTTCTAAGCTGTTCACACATCAAAGACGGCCGACTACTTATGAGCAATCTTATCTATACCGAAAACGAAAGCGGTTTGGGAGTCACTATCCATCACGTCAATTTGGCTGCTGGACTTGCACCGCATCATACACTTCAAATCAGACAATTATTGCATCGTCATCGTTTGGTCACATTTCAAAATCAAACTATGACAGATGACCATCTGTCAGAGTTTGCATTTCGGTTTGGCTCGCCATTTGTTCCAGACAATCAATTCCCCGTAATGGGAAGCGAAAGCGGCAATACTTCTCCTATTCTGATTATCGGAAATCGCGCAGATGAATACTCCAGTTCATATCTGGGTCATCAGGAGGTTTTACCACACTCCGACCATCAATGGTTACGTTGCCCATCTTCGGCATCTTTGCTGTACGCGGTCGATGTTGATGGTCAATCACCTCCCACAACTTGGATTGATATGGCAAAGGCTTATGCACTTCTAGATGTGGAGACTCGAAACCTCATTCAAGACCTAAGATTGATTACCTTCAATCCATTTTATCGCCCGTTCGGGTCAGTTTCTACAAAATATGTGGATCGCAGAATTGATACTCCCCCTGGTGCAACTTTTGCCCACCCACTTGTCAGAACACATCCTGAAACAATGGAAAAAATTCTATATTTAAACTTGGCATACGAGTTAGAGTTAGTTGGTGTCCCAGTGGAGATTGGTGAGCCACTAATCACCCAGCTTCAAGAGCATATCAAGGTTTTGAAATGCCGTGAGGTGCACCATTGGAAAAAAGGGGATATTGTGCTGTGGGACAATCAGTCAACCATACACTACCGAGAAGCTTTTAATCCCACGGTTAGACGGGTACTCAAACGAGTTGCTATTGCTGGCGGCATACCCTACTGAATTTAAAACTATCTAAGTGGTACTAGCAGGACTAGTTCGAGGCAGGGGAAAATACATTGTGAGTCACACGGGGCCACGGAAAATATCACGGATAGTCAAGCACAACCAGCAGCGTTTGGAACTGGTTGAAAGTATGCTAGCTGAAGGCGTTTATATTGGAATGCCATTTGCACAAATCATTGAAGATATACACACTGGACAGCAGTGCAGATTGCCAAGCTTAGTGAATAACATACGTTTGTCGTCACTCCGTAGCGGTGAATGGCGGGAGTGTCAGCAATTAGACGTAAAGCTTGCAGCTCATCCATTTGAGCCTTTCTAGGCTTGCTCTCAGAAGATTATGAACAGGCTCTTAGGGATTAAATATGGGAAACATATCATTTCAGAATTTCTTCGGCATTAACCATCGAGTTGAAGTCAGGATTAACGTCACGAATGCTTGTAATTTGCATTGCGACTATTGCGACCATGATGCACACCTTCCGTTCGATAAGAATGGCTCAAAGATTTTTCGTGTTACACCATTGGTAGCCACCCCCAACGGCGTGGAACAGTTTTGCCAAGCATTAATTGGAGTAGGTGAGAGCGATAGTCACGTGCTTCAGGGCGGGGAGATCACGGTACTTCCAATCAATTTAATTGTACGCTTCATTGACATTCTTGCGTCCTATGGCCGTCGAGTGGGAATGCGAACAAACGGATACAATCTTACAGCTATCCCTTTGGAACATTTGCAGAAACTAGATTTTATTTATCTGAATGCGCACGGAAATAATAAAGAGGCCATTGTACGATGTCGTGAGTTTCTGCAATTAAACTATGGCGGACGGATTATCAACGAAGAAAATTTAGATCATCGTGACCTAAGCGCATATATTAACCACAATCAAGGAACCGTTGAACAGGGGCTGAATTGCAGTCATTTGATGTCAACACTAACATTCATTTCCCCTGTAGTACACCCTTGCTGCAACAGTTGGGCGCTCACAAATGCATTGAATACTCAACAAATAACGGATTTGCTAATCAAGGCTGGATGGACATCCGATAATTCGGACTTGAAAAACACTCTTGCCAATTGGCGACAAACATTACCAACGCCATTTCTAGAGGCTTTTTGCGCCAACTCATGTTATCTAACGGCATCCGAAGACCTGAGTCCCTTGCATCGAATACAAGTCCACGCAAAGGATCGAGTGATAAAATGGAAATAATATGATCATTTGATATAGTCGTAGATTTACATATTCTTAAAAACGGAATGACGGCTGTCTCCAGCATCCCGATGGTTCTTTCTGAAGTATGGGAATGATGATATCGTCATCAGTGTTGTGATCTAGCCTTCATGCAATTATGTCATATTTTGCAAAGTCAATAGCACCCTCCACAGTTCGCTCTTCAAAGAAGTCCTCTAAAGCACGAACAGTACCTTCACCAATTCTCGAGTAACCATAGTAACCACTTCCAGCCAAGTGAGGGGTGATAAGCACGTTTTTTAGTGAGAGCAAAGGGCTATTTTCTGGAAGTGGTTCTTCGCTTGTTACGTCCAAAGCTGCGGATATTCGACCAATTTTAAGCTCCAATATCAGTGCATGCTCATCCAATACACCCCCACGGGATGTATTAATAAAAACAGCCCCATCTCTCATTGCTGAAAAATGAGTACTATTGATCATGCTCATGGTTTCAGGAAGCAATGGGGTATGAACACTCACAATATCTGAGCGAGAGAAAACGTCAAGCAACTCCACCTTTTCAACCCCAAGAACATCGGCATCCTTCTCCGTTAAGTAAGGGTCAAACACTACAACTGTTGTGTTAAATGGTTTAAGCAAATGTATAACCCGTCGGCCAACCTCGCTAGCTGAAACAATCCCAACCGTGCTGCCAGTAAGATATTGGGAGTTCGGCCTAATCATTCGATTTGGCCATGCATTTCGGTCGTTCTGAATCATTAGTTGATAGCTTGCAAGCTGTCTCGACATCATGATCATGAGGCCGATCGTGTGTTCTGCGGCATTGTAAGCTATTTCCCTATTTGCACTGTAGACGCAAATTTTTCTAGGTACAACATATTCGTGAGCACATTCGAGCAGCATACGTTTCACTGTCCCCGCAGAATGTGCAATTATCCGTAGGGAGTCTGCCTGCTCAAATACCCTCCGAGTAAGCAAAGGAGTACCCCAGCCAGTAACAAGTGCGTCAAAGCCTGGAATAGCTTCGGCTACTTGCTCACTTGTGCAGTTTTCTAAACCATTCACCAGTCGTGTTACGTCAAAAGTATTGTTTAGCCTTGCAAAAGCTTTCTCGGTAAAAACTCTTTCCGTGTGAATTACGTTGGGTAGGTACAAAACCTTGATCTTCTGTGAGCAACTTACCATTCTTATCGTTCCTGAGCTGAGCCTTGTACACGGATGTTGCAGGGAGAGAGTGCCATTTCTGGGGCAGACAGTGCTGATACCCGATAAATACGGACACACAACTATGAAAATTTTGCTGCTTTTCGAAATCAGCAAGAGTTAAATATTTCGCATAACTGTGCCATCGTTGGTTGTTGTTGCCGACCGCAAGATATTATTTGTTCACGATGAGGCAGTGGCTCACCATGAATGGCTTCTGTTTCAGACTATGAACGAAGGTTTCGGCACAGGCGTTATGATAGCAATTTTCTTTGGCACCCATACTACAAATCAGCTTATGTTTATTCAACAGGGTCTGCTAATCATACTAACAACATTAAGAACCTCAATCACTCTGCACAATTATCCCTAGGTGACAATTACGTTGCCATAACGCCATTTGTAAATCTTTTAGGAGAGTGAACCAAAACGGGGGCTGGCGTTATTTTGATACCGATACCTCGCCCGTGACTCGCATAATTGTCGCTCTAGATACGCCATACGCACGAGACAACGAACTAATAGACGCACCGTTTTTTCGCAGATTGATAATTTCAGTCTGCTGACTCGGTGTCGTTTTTACAGGGCGACCCAACACCTTGCCTTCTCTTTTGGCTCTTGCTAATCCCGACTGCGTACGCTCCACTAATAAATCACGCTCCATCTCAGCAACAGCGGCCAACATTTGAAGCATCAATTTTCCTGATGGTGAAGCCACATCCAATTTACCCAACTGTAAAATAATGACTTCAATTTTACGTTTTGCCAGTGCTTTGATCGTCGCATTCACATCTTGCGCATCACGACCAAGGCGATCCAGTTTAGCCACGACTAAGATTTCCCCATCACGAATCTGGCTTAATAAAGCTTTGAATTGTGGGCGTAATGACGCATGTGTTTTTCCACTCACCCCTTCATCCGCAAACCAATAATCGACTTTAAAGCCCGCTCTTTCAATCTCTAGACGTTGATTATCCGAGGTTTGGTCTTTGGTACTGACACGACCGTATGCAAAGGTTGCCATGAGTGTTTTTCTACTGGATTTAAGGGTTTTGTCGGCTATGCTATGTTCAATAGCGTATCAAATACATATGAACAGGCATATTAGTCTATAAGCTAATTTATGAACATGGCTTTTTTGATGTTTTAGCACCTGTTCACAAAGGGACGATTATGAATAAAAGAAAACCTAAAAAAATACTCACACAAAGTAATGGCATGCCCATTTACCAACTCTATATCTGGATTCATGACATTCACCCCATCATTTGGCGACGAATACTTGTCTGTGCTGACAGCACGATTGAAGATTTACATTACACACTACAGATTGCCTTTGGCTGGGATGATTTACATTTAAATGTGTTTCACATTCATGGTCAACAATATGGCGTTTACCACGACGGGGGCATTAGTTTTATGACCGACCCCAAACGCGTCAAACTCTCGGATTTTAACTTTTATCACAACGAGCGTTTTCGCTACGAGTATGATTTTGGTGCAGGCTGGGTACATGAAATACGCGTCGAAGCCTTTTTGGAAAAGAATGATAAATACAGCTACCCTTATTGTCAGCAAGGCCACTGTAAAGCTCCTCCTGAAGATTGTGGTGGAGCATTTGCCTTTATGGAACAACGTGATTCATTGCCACGACAGCTATATGACTTGGTTGATAATGTGTCTGATGCCATTGAAAATAATGACCTTGATGCTATTCGTGATTACCTCGAAGACATACATGCCTTACAAGAATGGCTGACGCTAGAAGATTTTAATCGGTCGCAGGCTAACCACAGACTCCAGCATTATGCACAACATGGGATTGAACATGATTATGTTTGGAGGTGGCCTGAGTAATTAATGGGGGATTTTTACCATGAAAATACGCATACAAATCGTGATGGAAGCCGCTAATGGCGAAACAGAGCGGGTTGAAGATATTGCCGAGCTGGAGCGCAGCTCACCCCAACCTGAAACGCTTGGTTTAACACTTGCTGAGTCAAAAACGCTCTTGCAAGGCATACAGCAGCGCATGGTTAGCGAACAAGTGGCTGAATATATGGCACAATTTAACACCTGTCCCGACTGCGGCGCACGTCGAACAAAAAAAGGACAGCATACCCTTGTGTACCGTACCTTATTTGGTAAGCTGAACCTGATTAGCCCTCGGTTGTATGACTGCGCTTGCCATCAGCCGCATCAACAACGGCATAGCTCCAGTCCTTTAGCGACATGGCTAAATGCACACAGCTCGCCTGAGCTATTGTATTTGGAAACCAAATTTGCCTCGTTAATGTCGTATGGCTTGAGCATTCGTTTATTGAGCGAAGTATTACCCATTGCCGATGAAGTCAATGCCACGTCCATGCGCCGACATCAACAACAAATTGCCGAACGTATTGAAAGCGAGTTAGGTGAAGAGCAGTTTCAATTTATTAAAGGCTGTCCTGATGAATGGGGACGGCAGCCGAGACCAGAACCACCCTTGACGGTGGGTTTAGATGGCGGTTATGTTCATGCCTCGGATCAAAAATCAAGGACGGAAGGTTGGTTTGAGGTCATTACGGGCAAAAGCGTGAAAGCAGATGGTGATGCCAAAGTATTTGCCTTTGTGAATAAGTATGACGCCAAACCGAAAAGACGGCTTTATGAAGTCCTTAAATCACAAGGCTTGCAGATGAATCAACAGGTTGTGTTTTTATCGGATGGGGGTGATACGGTGCGTAGCTTACAGCGTTACTTAAGTCCTGAGTCTGAACACTTACTGGATTGGTTTCACATCACTATGCGTTTAACCGTGATGAAGCAAATGACCAAAGGCATGATAAGGGAGTTGGCAGCCCAGAAAAACCAGAAAAAACCTCAAAAAGAAGCCGATGAAAGCGAAAATTCCGATGTGCCAGCGCAATTATTGAAACAATTGGAAAGTATTAAATGGCATCTTTGGCATGGCAATGTCACAGAAGCATTGGCACTCATTTATGATGTAAATGTTGATTTGGAGATATGGGAAGAAAACCCGACGAATAAGAAAAAATTGCTCAAATTAGTGTGTGAGTTTGAAAATTATATTCGTGCTAATGGTGGGTTTATTCCAAACTACGGTGATCGTTATCGTCATAACGAGACCATTACCACGGCGTTTGTGGAATCAACGGTCAATTATGTGATTAGTAAACGTTTTGTGAAAAAGCAGCAAATGCGCTGGACGCAACGTGGTGCACATTTACTTTTACAAACGAGAGTACAGGTCTTAAATGACGATTTGCGAAAAACCTTCGGTCGTTGGTTTCAGGGGATGAGCGTGGTGGAAAATGAGGAATCCAAAATGGCTGCTTAAAATTCCAGCCCCCGTTTTGGTTCACTCTCAATATAAGGGGTCAAGATGCTGGGGCGGTGTGTTATCCAACAGGTTTCGAATCTG
>ERZ724524.1715-NODE-1715-length-14602-cov-5.767856_pt1 | contig 14602 bp, 10 predicted proteins | sample MGYA00376057_ERZ724524 | MGnify/ENA primary metagenome ERZ724524 (study PRJEB28724, sample SAMN07190888) | wastewater metagenome | isolation source: influent of sewage treatment plant in Hong Hong | place: USA: Christiansburg, Virginia | collected 2016-03-01 ...
TTAAATGCGATTTATGCACATCTAAAAATCCATACTTAGATAACAATTCTCTAAATACACCCAGGTTGTAAGAACTTAATAGGGAGGTATTATTTTTTAAATGAATTTTTGTGTATTTCTGCCATCCTTCGCATCGAATGATGTTATATATTTCGATATAATCATAGTAATTAGAACCCGGTATTGGTACTTTAACATTCTGGTCAATGCTTTCCTCACTTCGCTGCAACAATTCTTCATATTGACGGATTTTTTGTTTATTTCCAATCTTCGACTTTGCTTTAAGAATCGCATTCAACAGGTCTTTTGATTTGATTGGCTTTAACAGATAATCAATTGCATCCATCTTTAAAGCTTCTATGCCATACTCGCTATGACCTGTCACGAATATCACTTCAAAATCCACCGTTTCGAATCTTTTCATCATTTCGAGCCCACTTTCATTGGGCATAGTGATGTCCAGAAATACAATATCAGGGTTAATTGCTTTGATCAGATTATATCCATCTTCCGCATTAGATGCCTGTCCGACTATCTTGACATCCTTGTCAAGTTTACCAACCTTGATTGAAATTACTTCTCTGAGATTGGCCTCATCATCAATTATTACTGCTTTGAATTCCATTGTTTCTATTTAGAAAAGTATTCATATCATGAAATGTAATGACGACTTGCGTTCCCGAATCTGGTACTCCCTCTGATAAGTCACTTGTTTCAATTTTTACATTAAAATAATTTGTTTCATTCAGAGTATCTACCCTTTCTTTCACTATTTGTGTTCCACGTGATTTATGACTTTTTACCCGAGTTGATGACTTTATCCTGCCGATTCCATTGTCTTTAATAATAAAAGAAAGGACATCCCTTTCCAGCATTTTAATTGTTAATTCAAGTTTCCCTTTTCTTTCTGCCAAATTATTCAATCCGTGATTAATGGCATTTTCGATGAATGGTTGAGTAAGCATAGGTGGAATGTTGAATTCAGGATTTACGTCTTTTCCGACATTAATTTCAAAATCAAATTTATTATTAAATCTGATCTGCTCTAATCCGATATATAAAGTTAATAATTTAATTTCATGACTTACAGGAATAAATTTATTATGGGAAGACTCTAGAATCATCCGCATTAGTTGTGCAAAATCTGACAAATAATCATCCGCTTTATCAATGTTTTCAGTTTGAATATAATATTGGATCGAGCCAAGCGCATTAAATAGAAAATGTGGATTCATTTGCGACTGCAAAGCTTCCAATTCAAGAATGGAGATTTTAGCCTTGATTGCGTTTTCTTTTTGCCTTATGTTTTTCTTACGTAAGGAAATAATTTGAACTAATAAAAAAATTATTAAAGACAGAGCAGCAGCAATAATAATTCTTGTATAATCGCGAATAATTTCAAAATTGAATTTATCAAATCTATCCGTATTTGGAAAATTAATATTCATTAAATAGCTTCCAGGTTCTGCCTTAGATACAAAGATTGTATTTGGTTTTGTAGTGATCGTTAGTTTTTCGGAACTGATGATATTTGGTGGAAAATTGTCAAATAAATTATAAATATAATCCGGTTTAAAATAATTAATTTCCATATTAATAAAATTACTCTTAAAAGAAAAGTCCTTTAATACTTCTATTTTATTCGGATATTTAACCTGAACCTGATTAATAAAAAAACCATGTGATTTTTTCCATTGTAGCACTTTTTCCGGGTTCATAACTACCATGCCATTTACCGTACCAAAATATAAAAATCCATTTTCATCTATTGTATATGCCTTGGTATTCATTTCCTTATTAGGAAGTCCATCCTGCTGATATATGACTGAAATTATTGTATAATCAGCATTAATTACCGTGATACCGTTAAAAGTAGGCAGCCAACAATTACCTTTTAGATCTTTTATTATTCCCACTACCTTATTGTCAGATAATCCATCTCCTGTCATCAAATGTCTTTCCACTTCATATGTTCCAGCATCCAGCACATACAGACCGCCACCCAAAGAACCCAGTAAGATTTTATCATTATATCTGTTAATCACATTAATTCGAGAATATTGAATGAATTTTTTTTCATCCGTTTGGAGGGCATCAACTTTTGATATTTGTTTAAAATTACTATCCAATATATAAAGGCCATCCATTGCTCCTACAAAATAGGTATTGGTGTGATTATCATAATAAACGGTATTTATTCGCGCAGCTGTTGTTAGTAGTATTTTACTTTTTTTTGTTATTAAATTATACGCTGCCAATATTCCATTTTGATTCTCCGGTTCTTCACCACAAATCAGTATTTCACCCTTCTCATCAATTATAAAATCATTTATCAAAAAGGGTATAGTATGTTTTTCGAAAACTTCTTTTTTAGGATCAATTTTGAACAAATAACATTCCGGACCCTCTGAATATGCAAATTCAAAAAAGTGCCCGCTTTTAGTATCATAATATATTTTACCATTATTAATAAATCCCTGACCTCCGTTTTCTTTTGAAAACAAAACTTTTTTTCTTCCCGTTTTTGTATCTAAATATATCAGATCTTGGTTCTCCGGAGTGAAAAGTATTTTACCCTCACCGTCACTTGCTATTCCCGAAATAACAGAACCAAAAGTTTCATCCTTAAGATAAGGCCTAAGATTGTAGAACTTTGCTCCATCCCGCAGTAGACCTTTGACTAGCAATCCATGATGTCCTGCCATCATCCACATAAAGTTTACGTCATCTGTGTAGACATCTTTAGATATTTTGACATCCTCTGACAATGTTTTGAAAGTTACACATTTTAGAGCTTTATCAACGATGTAGAAACTATCTACAAATCGCGGGAATGTGCCATATCCTGCTATCAAGTTTCCCTTTTTATCAGTTTTAAGGATACGGCAATCTGAGTCATCTTTCTTTATTTTAAATATATCCTTAAAAGCACCATTTTTATAAACAGCAATTGATTTCTCTGTTGCTAAAAATATTGTTCCTTGATTGTTGATGATACTCCCTTTACTATCGGGAATAATTGTCATCCCTTTCTTCCCTTTTAGTAATATGCCGTTTTTTGTTTGAATTACAAATTCTCCGTTAACCCGGCATACATTCTCAGGTTTCTCCTTGATTGAATATAATTTTTTATATGCGACCTTTTGCTTCCAATCCACCACATAAATTACATAACTATCTTTCTCTCTACTAACACCAAAGATTTCATTTCCCGATACGATGTATTCCATTGGAACCTTACTCTCAATAGCTGATAAGACAATGCTTCCAGGATCGATATAGAGCAATGCTTTATTTTCTTCACACCTGACTAAAATTTTGCCGTTGGGGCTTATAGATAGGGATTTTAAACTGGAGGGGTCTATGATATATTTAAATAGATTGCTGGTATTTACGGACACAAATTCTCTGCCATCATATCGCATTATACCGACATCTGTAGACACATAAAAGAATCCAAAAGAATCACGGACCACCAGATTGGCTTCTCTGTCATTCAATCCCTGTTCTTTCCGAAGTAAAACCTTTGAAACCAGCGTTTGTCCTGTTGAATCCAATGCTACAGCACAAAATATGACGACGATGATTAATTGAATTAATATTTTCAATGAAAGATATTTACTTGATGCTAATATACTTTAAAAACCATTGGATGGTTAGCAAAATATTAAAATGTTGAACAGTAATTTCAATATTCATTAAAAAGAATGAAAGTGGAAGGTGAATAAAAAAAACTGCTCAATTGCATAGTGTGATTGCAATTGAGCAAAGTGATTTCCGTTTTAGTGATGCTTAAGTGTGTTCAATTTTTTCAAATGATGACCAGAGATTAAAAGGTAAACTAATTAGTAAGTGTGTCAATTTTTTAGTTACTACCGTAGAAATCAATTTTCAATTGAGCCCAATTAAAAACAAACAACTGATTTGTAAATCAATGTTCTACACAAATATGATTTGTTTTAAATAAATAAGCTGGAGTTTCGGACTAAGTGTCAATCTCGTCTGACTATCGGTAATTTTGAGCAATATTTATTGCTATATAATATTGATTTATACCGATTTCCCTTCACATGTCAAGTCAAAAATTTCGAAAATATAACTTTTAAGTTACCTTGGCATTTCTTAATATCCTTGAAAAAATACCGGGTACAAATCGCTTTAAATAAATAGCAAGGATCTCCTTGCCGCCGATATATATTTCCTCTTTTTGGTTTGCAATACCTTTGACAGCTATTTTAGCAAGTTTGGATGGCTCCATACCACTGTCTGTTTTTTCATCCATTTTATTCTGTGCTTGTCCATCACCGGTGACAGCAGAAAGAGAAATATTTGTCCTTATGAATCCAGGGCAGATGATGGTTACTTTAATTTTTTCATTAAATAATTCCGCTCTAAGACTGTCAAAATATCCATGTAATGCATGTTTACTTGCCGCATAAGAGGTCCTTTTAGGGCTTCCAATGATGCCAACCAGACTTGTGATGACGGCTATTTGCCCTCCCCCTTTTTCAATCATTTGAGGCAGTAAGGCTTTGGTAAGATTCACTGTTCCAAAATAATTTATGTCAAAAATTTTCCTGGCTACTCCATCTTGGGTTTCGATAGCTGCTGAACGTTGGCTGATGCCCCCATTATTGACAAGAATATCCAGGGGTGTATTTTTAACTCTGAGATGAGCCACCGCGCCTGTGATGGAGGTAGGATCCGATAAGTCTATAGATTGAATTATGGCCTTTATATTTGGGTTGCATTTTCCGGCAGTGACCTCCAGTTCCGCTATATTTCTGCTCAGTAGCACCAGATTGCAGCCATGATATGAAAATTCTATAGCTAGTGCTCTTCCTATGCCTGAAGAAGCTCCCGTGATCCAAACCCATTTATCTTTGATGTCCATGTCCTTTTTCTTGTGTCTTGCAAATATGCAAATTCCGGACTTAATAATCAGCAATTTTTGATAAGTGATGGGTTATCAGAGGTTAGTGGTCAGTAATTAGTGGTCAGTGGTCAGTAATCGGTAATCGGTAATGAGTAATGATTAATGGGTAATGGAAAATGAGTAATCAGATTTATCAATTTTCCACATCGAAGCCATCAGCCATCCGCCAATAGCCAATAGCCATTAACTTTATTCCTTAATCTTTAAGCATCAAATTAGATCAAAAAGCACCTCCCATTCTCTGTCTCATTTTCAATTTTCAATTTTCCATTTTCAATTAAACCCTCTATTTTGGAAACAAATTAATCAATTTTCCAGAACAAAGCCATCAGCCATCAGCCATCAGCTATAAGCCCAAAATTAGATTATACAGTACCTCCCATTCTCCGCCTCATTTTCAATTTTCCATTTTCAATTAACCCCCCCCTTTTGGAAACAAATTAATCAATTTTCCAGAACAAAGCCATCAGCCATCAGCCATCAGCCATCAGCCATCAGCTATAAGCCCTCAGCTATTACCCATCATCCCCCTCACGGCATATACAGCGTATCCCTCCTAATCTTAAATCCTGTAAAAATACCAATTGGCTTACTGATTCCTGATACATTTGATTTGATCTGACCTGGTTGCCCAAAAGGATTGCCATTGGCAGAGTTGGCATTGCTTTTGCTTGATGAAAAGTCGTTGTATTCTTTAGTGACATGGATTAATGTGAATATTAAAGTATCTCCAACCACAGATTTTTTATCCTCCCTTTCATAAAAGGTACCGTATGCTACCGATTCTGTGTCATTGATCTTATCATCAGTAGTATAGTCCTGCTGTGCAGCGCTATCCAAGGATGATACATGGATCATTCTTCGATAAAAGTCTAACGTATTCCTGTCATCTTGATGGTAGATGAATATGGTTGCTCTGGTTTTATTCTGATTGGCATATTCCACCTTGGTGCTATCGATTCTGACTAGTGTAGGAATGATTGTCGAAGCTGTGATTGTACTTCCATCAGCAAGAGTAACGAGCAATTCGAATGTCGAATTGCTATCATCAGGAACGATTTCCTGCGCACTATAATTGGAGATCTGACCATTGTCAGGATTAAATGTTAGGGTCTCCTGGAGTTGAATTGTATCATTATTGTAAATGATTTTGACATCAGCTCCTTTCAATAGTAATGATTCAAGATAGGCCGCCGGATTATCTATCGTCAGAGGATCAAAGAAGCTATTGCTCTTAGTTAGTAAGAGTTGATATCGTTCACCGGGGATAAGGTAACATTCTACCACAGGCTGCGAACCATAGACTGTTAGATTTATGTCTACTTCTTTACTAAGATTGCAAGAAACTAGTGTCATTAGAGACAAGCAAAATATAATTAGATTTTTCATTACTATTTCTTTTAGAAATTAAAATTCCAGGTGATAGAAGGAAGTATTGGAAACAAAGAAACTTGTCTCGCATTGATCTTTTCAGGGATCTTTACTTCGACTTCACCCTGTTTTACTGTTTTAAATTCTGTTTCAAGAGTTAGGAAGTAAGGATTTCTTCTATCATAGACATTGTAGATACTCAAGGATAAATTACTTTCTCCCCATTTCGGAAACATATAATAAATTACACTAATATCTCCGCGATGATAAGCAGGAAGTCTGAACGTGTTTCGGTCTCCATAAATAGGCGTGACAGGATCAATCGATCCGCCTTTTATATCCTGAAATAAAGCTCTTCCCCCAGGGAGCCACGCCAGATCGCCTGATCCATATACCCATGTAGCTGAGGCGGTCCATCTTCTGTTGAATTTATAGGTAGCGACCACTTTAATATCATTCCTTCGGTCATATCTTGGTGAGAAATATCTACCGTCCATAATGCCAGGGAAGCCTCCTCGCTTGACAAATGCCAAAGTATAGGCGATCCATCCTGATAGTTTGCCAAAGTCTTTCTCGAGACTCACTTCAGTCCCGTATGCGTATCCTTTTCCGAATTCAAATTCCCTTTCGATCTCTTCATTCAGGAATAAGTTGGCACCATCTCTGAAATCAACCTGATTTTTCAACCATTTATAATAATATTCATTGGTCAGTAAGAGCCCCTTAGCTATCAGGTAACTAAATCCTGCTGAAACCTGATCAGATCGTTGTGGATGAACAGCATCTGTAGAGGGATACCACACATCAGTAGGTAGTGATATGCCGGAATTGGATATTAAGTGGACGTATTGTTTCATTCTGGCATAACCTCCTTTTATAGACCATCTAGGATTGACTTCATATAAAAGTGCCAGTCTTGGTTCAATGCCTCCATCGAAATAGTTGTTGCTCGTCCATCCTGATAAACGAAGGCCTGCATTAGCTTTAAGGTTTTTTATAATCTCAAATTCATCAGATACATACAACCCATACTCCATGCCGGTTCTGTCTATGCCCGAACTAAATGAAATGGATCCATCATCCGAGCCTGCCTTCAACCTTCCTACAGTAAAATCATAATAGGTCGTAGATATACCCATCTTAATGGAATGTTTTGAATTTGGGTTATAAGAAAAGTCCATTTTTCCGGCATAGTTTCTGATCTTAGAACCGAGGGAAAAACTAAAACCACTGATCTCATTAGAAATATCGTAGTTATAATCTGAAAATATGAAGGACGTATTGGCGAATAGTTTATTGTTGAAGATGTGATTCCAACGTGCTGTTAAAGTGGCATTTCCCCAGCTAAAACCAAGATCAAGCGTGCTATCTTTAAGGGAAAACTGGTCTTTTCCAAAATAACCACTTAAATAAATACGGTCTTTCTCACCCAACTTGGTATTGATCTTGGCATTTAAGTCATAAAAGTTATAGCCCGGTATCTTATTGAAGTCAGGCTTATCCTCCTGACTTTTATTAATTGCATTTGTAATGAGGTCCACATAGGTTCTTCTTCCGGACACTACAAAACTGGTATTTTCACCAATAGGACCTTCCAGCGTTAATCTTGAGGTAATAAGTCCAATACCGCCTGATCCGCTTAGCTTTTTATTATTGCCGTCTTTCATGCGGACATCTATCACAGAGGACAATCTCCCACCGTATTGGGCCGGAAATCCGCCTTTAAAGAGGCGCACATCCTTAATAGCATCAGAATTGAAGGTGCTGAAAAAACCAAAAAGGTGATTGGCGTTATACACGGTGGCTTCATCAAGCATGATAAGGTTCTGGTCACCTGCACCACCTCGGACATAAAGACCTGTGCTACCTTCAGAGCCGGATGAAACTCCTGCTTTTAATTGAAGCGTCTTGATGATGTCCACTTCACCAAACAAAGCAGGCAGGACTTTACTTGTTTTAGCAGAGATCTGCTCCATACTCATTTGGGTAGAACTCATTTTATCGCGGAGTTGGTCAGCCACGATGATGACTTCATCAAGCGTAGTAGTGCCTGGCATGAGTTCGATGTTCCATTTGGTATCATTCATGCCTGGAAGTCGCTGGTAGAAAGTCTCCATGCCGATGTAGGAAGCCGATAGGATGATTGTATCAGTAGCAGGAATTGTTATAGAATAAAATCCATATTCATTAGTCACAGTAGCTTTGTTGGCATCAATGATTTCAACCTTGGCACCTATAAGTGTTTCTCCGGTTTCCCCATCAGTGATAGTTCCGAAGAAAGTTGTTTTGGATTGTGCTGAAGAGACGATTTGTTGAAAACCAATGAAAGACAGAACTAAAAATAACTTAAATGTGTATCTGATGACCATATGCATATAGCTTAAAACTGTGTTGAAATAGGGCTTTTGAAAGCGAAAGAAAGTATAACGAAAAAACAGCGATTTAGTTATAAATACACAAACATATAATTTTAACTATAATATGATAGAAATCCCATATAGAAACTTTTAACATAAAATAGTCAGGCAGTGGCTTTCAGGGAAGATATTACGATTAATTGTTATGGTATCATATTTGCTAGTATAAGGTAGTAGAAAGTCCCTTATATTTTTACGAGCCGATTATTATTAATCGTTTTTAAAACAAGAAACATGTCAGTTACAAAAGAAGTAAAACAGTATGTGAAAGACGTCAGGCTCTGGATGGTGGTGACTTTAGCGTTGATAATATTATTGTTTATAGTTAGTTTTCCGGTATAGATTCATTTATAAGGAAGATAATTTAATTTTTCATATCGACAGCAGTGGATTTTGTCACTGTGTTTTGGACAAGAACCTTTTCTATTACAAGATTTTTTAAGCAGACAAGCTTTTAAAGCCCCGGTATATTGCCGGGGTTTTTTGTTTCAGCATTGGTAGAAGTGCAGTTGGGAACATTTTCCCCTTTTGAGGTCATATTCATTCACTTCAATTTAATTGATATATGTTTAGATCTGTATATCTAAATGTTCTATGAAAGAAGAAATAAAGTCGCAACTTCCCCTCTGGCAGATGCTTGCCCGCTTGAATAGGCGGGGGTGGCGACAGCCGTGGTGTTGATAGACGCCATAATCTAATGATTTTAACAACTAGCAAAACATAATCTAAATAACTTCGGATTTTTCTCCCCCTTGGCCCCCTCAAACGAGGGGGAAAATCGTTCTTCGGCAGTTATATTCTCTTATTTTGTATTTGTCAAGATATTGTTTAAAACCAATAAAATTATATCTTCGCCATTAAAAATATATTATGTTAAAATCAATATTGTTTTCACTATTTACGCTATTTGCCATCGTTACTTTTGCTCAGCCTCCTGCCGGAGATGCAAAGGTGGGTGATTATTATGGTAAAAAACCTAAATCTAAGGGTGCAATGGATATTGCTCAACTTCCCGCCAAACTTGAAAAAGAACCTGTCATTCAAACTAAAGTAAAAGCAAAGGTGCTGGATGTTTGTTCGGCAAAAGGATGCTGGATCGAACTTGCTGTGGATGATAATACTACTGCATTTGTAAAAATGAAGGATTATGCATTCTTCGTTCCTGTCGCTGCAATAGGTAAAAATGTCGTATTGGAAGGAGAGGCCAAACTAACGACTACTTCTGTGGAAGAACTGAAGCATTATGCTGAAGACGCGAAGAAATCTCAAGATGAGATCGATGCCATCACAGAACCTAAGACAGAGATCAGGTTTATGGCAAGTGGTATGGTTGTAGTGGATTAATTATTCTGCGAAATAAAAAAATAGCATGCTCTTCAATGAAATATTGGGGAGCATTTTTTTTTGCTTATTCATTTATGAGAAACTATAATAATAGAAAATAAAAATTTCAACTTTGATATTGAAGAAGAAACTTAATTTCTAAAATAACTATCCAGTATTTAGGGGGTCAGGCCAATACAAACCGTTTAGAAATGATTTCCAATGTTATCTATAACTATTTACTTTGAACATCTTTTCTGAAAAAATATTTTTCAATTAACATAATAACAAACAGCAAAGCTGCAAACATTGCTATTCCTAAGACTACATTGAAAGTAATAATAACTGGCTGACCATAGTTGTTTACTATAAAAAGTAAACTAGAAATTCCAAGAGCATAATATAATCTTAATATTATATTTCCAATTTTCATATCATATTGGTTAGTAAAAATGTCCCAATCAAAACAAGTACCTATATTAATTAAGTTTTTATTTTTCCACTGTTTTAAAAAAATTCTGACCCTGCTTCCCCTAGTTCATATTCTTCAAAAATAGTCCATTTAACGAATATAATACTAAAAATTAATGAAAATGATCAAATTTTTTCCATTGATTATATTGATTCATTATGTATATTATAAGTTAACCCTGCTTGGATGGGATTTAGATGTATATAATCCATTGTATTTAGTTCTCACAGTAAAGTCTTGATTTATAATAGTAAGCATCAATAATATTTCGTTTTGGAAGTTCACGAAAGGAAAAGCACTAATTAAAATTCACTCATTTTGCTACTGTAACACTTCCAGATTTAACTTCCTTACTTCCAGTAAAGTTATTTTTATAAACTACATAATAAACATACACTCCATTATCAACTTCTTGTCCTTTATATGTGGCGTCCCATGTAAAATTTGAATTCGAACTGTATTTTACGCCCCCCCACCGATCATAAATGTGTAACTCCTGGATTTCGGCGTTTGACCAACTGCCTTCAAAGATGTCATTAATGCCATCATAATTTGGGCTGATTACATTAGGGAAGAAAATTTTAGGTAGTTCCATCTCTGTTCTAATATTTACAATGCAGCTGTCAGAGCACACTCCATTTTCGACAGAAACTATACAGAGATATTGTTTAATTGCTCCAAATCTCAAAATAGGTTGTTCACAATCATCACATGAAAGGCCTTCTGAAGGTTTCCATTTATAAATATCTCCTTTCACACATGAATTAATTAATGTATCTCTACCGTACATTCCTACAAAATGAGTTTCAATTCCATCCTGTTTTATTGGAGCTTTGAACACTTCAATAGTGTTATATTTAATTAAAGTATCAATTCCTTGATCGTTTTTTACCGATAATGACACCTGGTATATACCTGGAATATTATACTCAATGCATGGAGGATTCCTGCCTGACCAAAAAGAAGGTTTGCCGCCTTCAAATTTCCACTCCCACTCATCAGGATGCCTAAAAGATGAATCTGAAAATTGAACAAAATTATTTTGGCAAACAATTTCCTTGTCTTGGATGAAAAATGCTTCTGGTGGACATTTTTTCACAATCAAATAGAAAGTTTCTGTATACCATGATTTGAAGGAAGGCTGACCTGATGGGAAATTTGTTACAAATCTGTGTAATGTTACAATTTCTAATGTTGTTATTATAGGAAAACAGATGGATGGAGAATTTTCCATGCTGATTTTAGGTAACCCGGTTTGAAACTCCCAAATTATTGTGTCTTCCAATATTGCTTGAGTTGGATCTAATGTAAAATCTAGGCTAATTACTTGAAAACATGCACCTTCACACAACTCATACGCAAATTGAGGTTGAGTTCCGGTACCAATAGTATCTACCTTTCCATCTGAATTAATAATCCCCACACCAACACGACCGATCGCCTGAGTAAATGATTTTTGAGTAAATATTATAATAATAAAAATAATAATAATAAACAAGTGCCATAAATGATGGCACTTGTTAGTTCTATATAATGAATGGTTGATCATTATTCCATTTTAATTATTTTCCCTACAGAAACAGTTCCATCATTTCTCCTAATTTGGTAGAAATATACTGAACTCATCCAATTACTTGTATTAAACGTATAGTTATCTGAATTCGATTCAAAATTACCAACTATCTTTTGATTAAGATCGTAAATTAAAATTACCGACTTTTCGCCTAAATGAGTGAAGGTTAATTCATTCTTAAAGGGGTTAGGATAATTTTCAATTTTATTGGTCAATTCTTCACTAAATGCTTCATTTATATTACTTACAATATTTTCATTCATAAAAGTTTCAGGTTTTTCATTAGAAATATCCAAAAGGTCACCTAATTCTTTTGTTAATGGATTTGATAGGTTTAGCTTAAAATATGAAAATTGAGAAGCTGCAGTATTACAATTATTTTGCACCGAAACAGTAAGTCTGTAATAAATGTATCCGTGATTAATCCCCCAAACAAGAGGCCAAGAGGTAAAAGTGGGTATCGAAAGACCAGGATATGAATCAAATGTGGCATTAGCTGGTGCAGGAAGTCTATTTATTTGCACATCTGGAATACCTCCTGAAAGTGGCGTAGCGTATGCTCCGGAGTATACTGTTACCCAAGGTCCAGAAGTTGTTTTAGATGCTTCCAAAGAAATGTTAAATTGAGATACTGCATAAGTGGCATTCCTAGCCGCATTAAAATTTACAGATGAATAAGTCAACAATGGAGCTGACCCAATTATGGTTGTCGGAGCTGTATACCCGCCATTTACAATTTCTAGATTTGTGGATGCAGCAGCACCAGAAACACTTATACACCGGTAAATTATAGCGGCAGAGCAGTATGCTACCCCTGTATTACTAATTGTTATTTTTAGTTTAAATGTTTTACCATTATTTCCAGAATTTATTATCGGAGTGTTAGTGTTGAAGTTGGGAAGTTCAACATAATTTTGCATTATTCCTCCAGAATATACTGCATTCAGATTATAAGTTAGTCCAGAAGTATAAGTTGGAGAAGCCCCACATCCTAATGCAGTAACATCAGCATAATCGACTTTAATCGTGTAGGTTCTGCATTCTGTAATATTTGAAAAATCAATTCTAAATGGCCAAAAAGATTTACATGAATATACTGGGGTCGTAGATGAAGGATCAAGGGTAAAACCATCTACCTTTAAACTTGTTGGCGTATTGGTATTTTGTACTTGAGATTGTGTCACTTCTTTTGGAAATGAAGTCCCATTTGCATCAATTGTTAAGGGTACACTATTACTCCCTATATATTTGTAACCTGATGAATATGGTAAATTCTCAAGCTTCACATATAAATAATAAATTAAATCGTACTGCCCAGGAGCAGCGTTAAAAACCCCATTTGTTGCAACTGGAAAGATTGCGCTTGAAATGTCTAAAACGCTCTGTTTGCCTCCTCCAGCTACTGATGTTACTACTACATTTAATAAATTTATTGTTTTGTAATGATTTAGAACTACCGCCCCAGTTGAATGATTTATCACTTTAAAATACAAGGTTCCCGACCAATCAACTGTACTTGGAACAGAAGGTGCTTCAACAGGAGTCCAACTATAAACTTTATTCTCCATAATTATAGATTAATTGAGCCTGTCCACAGGTAGTTCCACATTGAGATTCCAAGTATGGAGAAATAGCGTGAGCCGTATTTGAATTATAGATAATAATAATTGCAAAAATTAAGAATTTAACATTTTTCATTATTTTAATTTTTTGAATTTAAAAATACACATAAAGGAGGTTAAGCACAACCATTCAGTTCACGCGATCAGCGCAAACAATACATCATCGACCTATCAGTATAGATCGCAGTAAGAAAATCAATGTTCAAAAGAGTTGAACATAATTCAGTGTAAAATATGTGGTGTGTGTATTAGGTGATTTAAAAATCATGCTAAGATCAATGTAAAAAGTTAATTATTTTATGGGTTAAGAGTTATTGTTAAAATGTTATTCATTATTATATTCCAAATCTGGATGTACTTAATATCCCTTTTTGATAATGAACACAAATTAGACATTATTAACTGAACCAAATGTAAAATTTTCTTTACATGTAATTAAGTTGGCCTCACTGACATCAAAATGTATTTTAATGTTTATTATGTTTTCAAAAATAATCGAATAGAAAATAAATAATAGTAAATAAATGTAAAATAATTATGCATTTAATTTAATTTTTAAAAATATCATATTTCGTAAAATTATATATGTTAATGTGTGAAAATTTAAGATTCTCCCTTGAGTTGCATATCTTTTCAGACTGATCTTTAAGAATTCAGCATATTTTCGAAATATATATGAGCTTCGATCAATATAAAAAAACGACTCTTAAATTATCTACTCAATTATTTGAAATGAATTCTCTACTATTGTGTAAGAATAAAAACTAGAAACATAATCATGAATCGCATTTTAAAAATTATACTTCTCAACTCATTGGCGGTATTAACCCTATTTCCAAGCACTGTTATTTCCCAGAAAACCAACAAGTCAGCTATAGATTTTGTCAA
>ERZ724524.1718-NODE-1718-length-14589-cov-4.641324_pt1 | contig 14589 bp, 14 predicted proteins | sample MGYA00376057_ERZ724524 | MGnify/ENA primary metagenome ERZ724524 (study PRJEB28724, sample SAMN07190888) | wastewater metagenome | isolation source: influent of sewage treatment plant in Hong Hong | place: USA: Christiansburg, Virginia | collected 2016-03-01 ...
CCATGTGCGTGAGATCACCGAAATGGTCGAGCTCGGGAGCGGTGCCCAGCCGGCGGTCCCGACGACGCTGCTGTCTCGGTACGCCTGTTATCTGGCGATTCAGAATGCGGACCCTGGCAAGCCTCAGGTGGCGCTCGGACAGACGTACTTTGCGGTACAGACGCGGCGGCAGGAACTCAGCGACGAGGCCAGTGAAGCCGAGCGGCGGTTGCGGCTACGAGAGGAGATGCGGACGCACAACACCCAGCTTGCCGACGCTGCGCGGGGAGCGGGGGTCATTGAGCCTCGGGACTACGCCATCTTCCAAAATCACGGCTATCAGGGGCTTTATGGCGGACTGACGGCGCAGGATATTCACCGACGGAAGCAGCTTCAGCCGAGCGAGCAAATTCTTGACCACATGGGCAGCGCCGAGCTGGCCGCCAACCTGTTCCGCGCAACGCAGGCCGAAGAGAAACTCCGTCGCGAGGGCATCGTCGGCAAGGCCAACGCCAACCGCACCCATCGCGAGGTCGGCGCCAAAGTCCGCCAGACCATCCAAGAACTCGGCGGCACCATGCCCGAAGACCTGCCCACCGCCGAGAGCATCAAGCGACTCGAAGCCCGCCGAAAGAAAGAACTTGGGTCTGGCTGAAGCGACCGACACGGGCCAAGCGAGGTCCGCATGATCCGGTCATTGCTTGTTGCTCCGACAGGCCAGCCCCCAACAATCTCGGCGATCTTCTGTGCTCGGATTGATTGCTGACCAACCAATGCAAACAATCCGACCAAGCAATCCTTCCGTCGGAGAGCGAGCTTCCGATTGTTGCCACCAACAATCCAACCAATCCACCTGCGCAACAACGGACCGGCACGGCTGGCGCGATCTGGGCTTGTTGCCGGGATTGTTGATGGACCAATCAGCGTGACCAATCCTGGGAGCGGATTCGATCGTTGCCCTCGCTGGTCGCTCGGCCTGCGTTCGGTATCCGTGATGAACGCGAACGCGAAGCCGTCACGGATATGAACGGGAACCTGTCAGCGATGCAAACGCGATCCCGTGACGCTACGTGCTGAACGCCACGAGTCGATGGCTTCATCGGTTCGTTCGACTCCGTGACACCAAAGGAACAGGACCGAGCCGAGTGTCCGCGAAAGTGGCGGCAAAGTGCGACCACATGCGCGACTCCCAACTACCAATGAGCAGTTAGCTTCACAGTCCATGGTCCGAAAATCGACCTAAACCCGCGGAATCGTTCTACGCAAAAGTATCCACGAAAGTCTGGCGATTCTGTCACACGTACCCAAGTAAATCACTGGACACAGATCCAAGCATCAAGACGCTGGGTCTGTAGATGTGTTGGATTCAGAAGGCTCGGCTTGTGTAGGTTTGGATCGGATGGCTCGGCGATTCGGCAATTCGACCGGACCGAGTCCGTAGGCCAACCAGCCGGGCGACACGCCGAGCGCGTTCGCGAGTAGTTCTGCGGTGTCGATGCCAGGCATGGTTCCGCGCTCGATGTTGCCGACGGCGGTGTGGCTGACACCTGCTGCACGGGCTACGGCCAACACAGAGAGCCCGCGCATGATTCGGGTATCGCGCAGTCGGTTCGCGATGCCCGCGCAGCGGAAATCGCAGCTTGGCTGACTATCGGCTCCTTCGATTCCATATGCGAGGAGTGCCGGTGACAAGGCGAGTGCGTAGGCAATTTTCTCGACGGTATCACAGCGCGGCACATGGCCAGTCTTTCGCTCTAACCGAAACACCACTTGTCCGTCAGGAATCTCGGCAGCGTCGGCGACGCTTTGAAAGCTCAGGTTTCCGCGCGCTCGTTTCAGACGAACAGGAAGCCCAACGTAGAGTGGATTGCGACGGCCACGAACCATGACGTGTCGGTAACATGTGTGGTCATGTCGTCGCTATTTCATCTAAATTCGCTAAGCTGGTATGACTAAATATTGCAATCATTGGGAACATTGGGTATCAACCCGTTACGGGCGCTTCTGCCCGCCAAAAACAAAAAGGCTCGTCCGTCGGGAAACGGAGAGCCACCGCCCGCGCCGGACCCCGCATGCAAGCAACTGTCCGACGCGAACAGGAGAACTCTATGTCGAGTCCTCGTCCCGTGACAAGTGTATCCAGCCGTAAAGTAGTCGATTCACCGTCGAAGCCGCCGCACGCGATGCCTACCGCGTGTGCAGTGCTCGACTTGACCAAGCCGGGCGAGCGTCGCGTCGAGGCGCTTTTGCGCTGGGCTGCGACGGGAGAAAAGCCGCTCTGGCTGCCGCTCGCGATCCGTCGCCACGACGACAAACTGCTCGTCGCGGTGGAATGGCGCGCGTGGCCTCACCTGCACTCGCATCCGCTCGGACTCGTCGAGCTTGCGCTTACTGGCCATGACATGCGCTGGCAATCGTTCGGGAAAAGGCAGCGAGAGCGACTTCTCGCACGGCTCGTTAGCGGTGCGACGATGGAGCAGACCGCACTGCACTTTGGGGAAATTCTGCAAGCGCGACGCGAGGCTGCCGGGCTGACGCAGCTACAGGTCGCGTCGGCGGCTCGTCTGTCGTCGAACACGATCGCGAATCTAGAATCGGGACGAAACATGCCGACGGCACAGACGGTCATGGCTTTGCGCGCCGTTGCAGCGCTGCGGCTCGCCGACGTTCTGCCGCAATATGCTCCGATGTCCCCCGTCGCGCAGCCGTAGCCCCCCCCGAAATCCCCCAAAACCGCCCCTAGCTCACCATAAGCAGCCGGACTGTGATCGGATACCACTGGCCGCCACGCTTGGGAAAGTGGCCCGACTGCGCAAGCCGCAGACCGATTTCGCGCAAGCTGTGGCCCTGTTCTTTCAAATACAGCGCAAGCCCTCGCGGCGTGCTCCTATCGTGATAGACCGCAGACCGCAAAAGTTCCTGCGCACTGTAGTAGCGGAACACAGCGGCTTTGAGCGGACGCAGCCCCGCAGCATTGAGCGCATCCGCGATTTCCGTATAAGTCTTTCCCTCGCCGCGTAGCTGATACGCAAGCTTGTACGCTTCCCGCTTGTCATATCGCGCTTCACTCACCACTGCGCGTGTTTTGTGAATCCTCATCGTGCGCAGAAGTTCGTAAATCTTGCACGTCGTCCACTCGAGAATCCGTCCATAGCGCGGCTTGATTCCCGCTTCGTTCAGCCGTCGCGCAATCTCCGCCATCGGCACACCCTCGCGATACCACGCAATCGTCTTTTCAAGCCACGGATGCGTCACCGGATCGGGCACAAGCTTCGTAAGTCGTCCCTCCTTTATCGTCGAGAAACCAAACGGTACTTTCCCGTAATGCCCGCCTTGTTTGCGAATGTGCTGAATCGTCGCAGCTACTCGCTCGCCGGTATTCTGTCGCTCGATCTGCCCAAGGATCGCAAGGAACGGAAGCAGCATCCGCGACACCGGCTCGAACGTGTTGATGCCGTCGCGGATCGCCACAAGATTGCAACAGAACGGCTCGAGCAACTCTTCATTGATATTGCACAAGTCGCGCAGCGAGCGAGTGAACCGATCCAGCTTGGTCACAAGCACAGCGGCGATCGTTCCATCGGCATCCTTGATTGCGCGCGTCATCCGCTGAAACGCGGGCCGATCGGTATTCTTCGCCGAGAAACCGCCATCGACGAAGATTTCTTCGACGCTCCAGCCTCGATCCGCTGCGTAGCGCTCGATCTCCGCTCGCTGCGCGTCGAGCGAAAGCCCATGCTGCACTTGCATGTCAGTGGACACGCGACAGTACCCAAAGACTCTGATGCTGTGATCTGTATTACGAACTAGTGACTGGTGAGAGCGAAACTTGCTGCTGCGGGCACTGTGAGAGGACATGGTCTGTTTCTCCGTCGCTGTGGCCCAAAGTGGCCAACGTGGAAACAAACCTTAGAAATTACGTAAGTGTCGCGGTGAATAATGCCGTTAGCGTGAGCGCACGCCAGGGCATCCGCCACCTGGAACCCGAGTTGCAAGATTGATAGGAGTGGAAAGGAACTCCGGCGCTGGCTTCGCATCTTGAGCCGCTTGGACAAAGTCTCGCCACGCAAGAACTCCATCACCAGGTAGGCAACACCAGCAGATGTCGTACCGTAGTCGATGACTTGGACCACGTTGGGATGCTGGAGCTTCCCCAATGTCTTAGCCTCATTAAGGAATCGAGCCACCATCGACTTGTTCCCGGCGTGACTTAGATGCAGTGTCTTTAGGGCGACGGTGCGCTCGATCGGCGTCTGAATCGCTTGAAACACTGCGCCCATGCCCCCTTCACCGAGCTTCTGGATGATCCGGTAGGGCCCTATGTACTCTGGTAATGTCGTTTCCATAGGTTTGGCTAGATCACCTTGTATTTTATACGGAGACACTGCTTAGTGGCAAGCGAGTTTTTTTGTTGTGATTGCAGCCCACAGCATCCGACATGTTGGGTTCACGCTTGGTGTGCGAAACGGCCGTTCCTCGCCTCAGCGTGGTGGTGTGTCGCGACGGTCTCCGCATGGCACGACCATTGCGAGGCCACTGCTCGTGCACGTTGAGAAGGAACGCATCGAGCTTCCCCCAGAAATCGATGCCGTCGATGAGCTATGCAAGGCATCCTTCGGGGTCGCTTAAATCGGAAACTCGGCCATCACGCGCTTGACCTTCATCCGAGACCTCGCTCGATATGACCTACAACGGTGATGTGATCGTGCGGCGCGACCTCATTGATAGTTTGGATGGCCAGCCGGGACAGCTTGTGACGAGCTGTGGCGGAGGCGATCAGCTTTTCCTCGTACTTTTCGCGGACGTTGAGCTTGTCGGCGCGCACCGCACCGGTCAGCAGCACCACCCCGAGCAACGCCTGGCATATCCGTTTCAGTCGGTGCAGGCGGCGCGCCAGGGCTACTTGTTACCGAGCGAGCGCTCAACGGCTTTCACCGTCTCTGCGTCGGCTAAAAGCACCGCCCGATCGGCATCGAGCGTTCGCAGGCCGTCGGCGTCGGATTTGAGCAGCAGAAGCAGACGCTGTCCGGGCTGAAACAGATCCGCCACAAGGCGTGGCTCCGCCGCATCGACCGTGCGGGCACCCTGGACCAGGAGGTGGCGGACGCTGATCTTTGCGGACTGCCCGGGCGTCTTTGCAAAAAGCTCGCTTTTGAGAACCCGCTCGACGAGATAATGCACGCTCTGGAACGCGAGGATGCGGCCACTCCACAGCCTGGGTGAGTCCTCGACCTTTTCGATCTGGCCGATCAAAACCAGCTCTGCCTTGGCCAGGACTGCGATCGTCCGGTCATCAAGCGCCGTTTGCATCACTCTTCCTTTTTGATGGTTGCGCCGCGCAGGCGATTTGCCACCGCTGCACGGTGCCAAAGCTCCGAGCAGGAGCCACAGGGTCACAAACAAGGGACCGACTGCAATAAATCGCTGGGACATCGCAACCTTCGAGATTATGGCGGGATCATCCTCGATATGTCGTTCTTGTTGTCAAGCTCCATCTCGTGCTGGGTTCCGTCCTTGTACTTGAAGACGACATATTCCTTGCCGTTCTTCCGGTAGCCGGTGGCCGACGTCTCCTCGGATTGGCCGCGCTCGGTGCGGTAGGCATTGTGGGTATCGGTGCCCTTTTGATGTGCGGCCTCGAAGTCGCTGGGATCGGCGCTGGTCAGCGCAGCGCGCCGCTCGCTGAGGAAGTGCGCGAGCTGTTCACCCTGGGTCGCCTCGTTCTCGTGGCCTTGGCGCGGTGCCTTCTGAAACTGCTCGATGTCGTTCAGGTCGATCTCGTTGCTCGCGAAGCTGTCAACGAAGACGCCGGGCTGACTGCGACCGACCTTGGCTTCGACCGTATGCTTGTTGTCGGTGTCGTTGCCGATGTCGCTGATGAGGTTGCGCATCGTCGGGGAATCGCCCATGCTGTCGCGCATCATCCGGCGGAAGGTCTCTTGCTCCTTGACATCGCCGGTGATCTTCATACCGGTGCCGCCCTGGATGTTGATCCATGCCTGGGTCAGCTTCTCGAACTGCTCCTGGGTCATTTGCTCCTTGTCCAGCTTGCCTTTGAAATCGGGTCCGACGACCTTGAACTGGTCGAAATCGTACTTCTTGAGGTCGTCGTACTGCGACTGCCGGAGCTGATTGGGCTGCAGCGGACCGACGAAATCATCGGGGACGACCTGATAGCTGCCGAGCCCGGTCTTCGGCTTGTCCTCCGCCTTGCACATCAGATCCATGCCGGACTTCACCGGTGCCTTGCACATCAGCTCGTCGCCGGACTTGGTCGGGGTCGGTGCCTTGCACATCAGCTCGTCGCCGGACTTGGCCCGACCCGCGCCGAACATTGTGCCGAACAAGCCCTGCAGCGCTGCCGTTGTACCCGAGCCAACAAGGGTGCCGGGAAGCGCCAAAGTGGCAGACTGGGCGGCGAACTGAGCGTCGGTGCGCGGCGGCACAGTCGCCTGGGACGGACTGAACGGCGAGGGCGCGGCGGCCTGCTTTCGGTCGTTGAAAAAGGCACCCATGAGCTACTCCTGGGCTGAGCTGGTCTTCTGCCCTCCTAAATTATTATCCGCGATTTTTGCTCACGGTTGTGCGAATTTGTCGCGAAGAAGTAGGCGGACCCCTGGGCGCGACGTTTGAGGCCGATCGTAGAGCGCATCATCGTCGGCAATCTGCGCCGTGAAGCGCTGGACGCGCCTCAATCGATCGCCATCACTGATCCAGTGCCTCAGACGAAGGCTTAGGAAGTGTAGGCTGAGCTACGCTACGGATTGGGAGTGGAAGGGACGGCAGGAACCTGATCGAGCGTTCCCCAGGCTCCTCTCTCGGGACAGGGGATTTTCCAGCGCTTTCTCGACGGACGTGATCCTATCAGCCGTGTCATCTCAGTCACCGACGGCAGATACGGAGCCTCTAACCTCTCCTTGTAGCCGATGAGGAAACATGATACATACCGAAATAGAATTTTGTCAATCGACACACAAACACGCAGGCTATCTCCTGCAAGCGAGAGAACAGCGATGACATTGACAGCGAATTCAAAAGGCAGTCGATTAACAGTAAATAAATATTTGCTAGCCTTTATTCTGGCCCAAACGACATTAATAATGTCCTGCGCAACCCAATCAGCCGCAACGTTCTATCCAAATCAGAATCTATCTAAAGAGGGGCTTGGTTTTCTCAAATCAGAAACGCTTCGCGATATTGATAGCGTTCATGTGTTACTTGAAGGAGAGATTCCGAAATGTAAATATGTCATTATTGGAACTATACTATACGACTGGACAAAAGATGGAGTCGTAACCTCCAAGACAACGGCAATTGAGGGCGCTCGACAGAAAGCGGCGACAATCGGCGCGTCTGGTATTTACCAGCTGATATTTGAACCAAGCAGGATTTCATCGTCCGGCAGTGTTTCGGTGGGCGGGGTGGTAGGAAGTAGCTCTGTATCAGTAGACGAATTTGGACTCAAAGCAACTGCATATTTTTGCATGCCGTGACCGCGGGTCACAGCCTATGGCTCTCCCGATTTGTCCCTGTTCCCACCGACGGGACATGCACCGGCTGGTTGATGTCAGCTTTGCTTGGTGCACCTTACGGTTTGCGTACCGCAGCGGGCATCGTTGGTCGAGAGGGACAAACCAACACCGATCACCCCATCCAGACCGCCCTCCGACTATCACATCGCAGAAAAAACGCCAGCGCGACGGGTGTTGGATTTTTTGCGAGGGGTACCTTCCTCATTGGTCACTTGGCTGCAAGGGTGGCGTCGAAGGCGAGGCTGCTCGAATCGGTGTCGCTGCTCTCCGCTTGTGAAACGGAGCGCCACCAATCGGCTGCACGGGTGGAATCCCAGCCCGCTGCGCACTCACAGTGTGCCAGTGCAGATTCCAGCTCGCTGGCTTCACTGAAGCGATCGGCGGGATGCTTGGCCAGACAGCGCAGCACCACCGCTTCCAGATCGCCGGGGATGTCCACGCGAATGCTCGATGGCTTGGGTGGCTCGTCGCGCAGGTGGGCATCGCATAGTTCCGCGAGTGTGGCACGAACGAAGGGAGTCCGGGCGGTAAGTACGTAGTAGGCAACCACTCCGAGGCTGTAGAGATCGCTGCGCGGCTCTGCCTCCCCTTCAATTTGCTCAGGTGCCATGAATGCAGGGGTTCCAAGAACGCTGCCTGCTCGAGTCTCATTCAGCTCGGCGTCGTTCGGTTCTGTTGCTTGGCTTTCCGCCACTCCGGGGGGATGATTACGTCTCGACTGAAGCGACGCTTTAGGAAACGCATCGTGAATCCGCACCAGCCCGAAATCGAGGAGCTTGATCACATCCCGCTCACCCCCTCGCTCTGTAACAGAAATATTTGCTGGCTTCACGTCGCGATGAACCAGGCCCGCCATGTGGGCTTCGCGCAGCGCACGACAGACTTGGCGGAGCAGATAGACACAGCGTCCCGGTGGCAGGGGTCCATGGGCTTTGACCAAGGACTCAAGCGATAGGCCCGGAAGATACTCCATGGCGTAGTAGAGCGTTCCGTCTTCGGTCCGACCGTAATCATAAACCTCGACGGTGTTCGGATGTGTAAGCGCCGCCATCGACTGCACCTCTCGTTCAAATCGTCCGAGCGCCGCGCTGCTTCCTGCGTGATCTGCTCGAATGAGCTTCACAGCACAAGGTCGCCGCAACATGCGATGTCGCGCCAAGAACACCTCTCCCATTCCTCCGCGCCCGAGCTTCTCTCCAAGCATGTATTGACCCACCTCGCGGACTTCTCGCTCCACGTTCCGGAGCAGTGTCAGCTTGTGGCACCCATACAGAGCGACAGCACTGAAGACCGCAAGCCAGTACGTCATCAGTCCGACAAACGGAATCAGCTGGCTGCGCAGCGCCGATGATTGACAAGCGCGTGCGACCGACACATCTGCCAGAAGCAGGATTCCCATGAGCACAGCAAGACAGCGCTTCCAGGTATTGGGAATGAAGATCCCATAGCTCACCATCACCAGGCCAAAGTTCAAGATGAGCCACCCAGCGACCCCTTGATACGCTTGGCTCATGTAGACTCCGCCGTTAGCGAAGATTGTCCATGGTCTGTCGCCAAGCAGCGTCGACAGGGCGGATGGAACAGGCTGGCTTTGCGGATCTGAGAGTACCAACTGCTGTGACGTTGTGCTCGCAAGCAGGATCAGCAGACTTCCCAGCAAGACAAGCTCGATGGTGCGAAGGATTCCCAGGGGCAGCGCTGGCCTTTTCCACAATCCAATGGACAACCCCGCCAAAATCACGGCACCTCCACCGCGCGAGAGCAGCGATGGCAATCCTCCGCTAGCCCCAGCGTCGGAACTGAGGAGCGACGCCAGCAGTCCAGCGAAAATTCCCCCCGCAAGGATTGTGGTCACGAGCAACAGCCGACGACGCAATAGCTCCTGCACGACTCGCTGATCTTGGGCGGTCGGTGCAACCCCCATCACCATGTGAACAAATGGTCGAAAACTCGCTCCGCTCACGTGGAGACTGGGCCGAGCGACATTTTTCGATGCGCGCTTGGGGAGTGACATGATTCATTCGCTCCGTTGTGTACAAAGCCTACCTCTCGCGCCCGTTGTAACGGAAAAACTCTTGCTCTTTTTTCCGGAACGTGCGCGCTCAGCATTGCGTTGAGCGGCGTGGTCCAAGGGCTGGAACGGCCTCATGCCCATCAAATCGATGGGCATGTTACACTGACTTTGGCTGGCCAGGCTGTGTCTGTCTGCCCTCTGGATACCCTCTGCGATCGTCGGTCCGGCTCCGAGTTCACTCCCCGTGCTCAAGCCGCCCAATATGGAAGGTGGAAATGGGACGAGAACTTGCTGCGAAGCTTCTGGAGCAGTATCACGGCATCGGGCTGACTCCTCCCGATTGGTCGTGGCGTTATCCGCCGAGCATCCCGTTCGTCGGAGCCAACTACCGCGAAGGCGGGGTGCTCGTCTACGGGAGTGCCGAGAACCTCTCCCACTACGACCGCGACCCCAGTGACGAGCCAGCGTTCATGAAGGATGAGCGCGTGCGTGATCGGCACTGGGCAGCGTACTCAAGACGATCAAACGACTCACGGTTCTTTCCATGCATTCACCTTCAGCCGGCAAGCGATGGTGATCTTCTTGTCTTGGCGCAGTACTTCCTATCCAAATACGGTTCTCCCACTGTCACATACACCGATCCGAGAGAGCTACTGAACCGATTGGCGGTGGCGAATTTTTCCAAGTTCTCGATCCACGGAACGACTGACCGTGACATCGCTGGACAGGTGACAAAACTGCGGCCTTCCCTCCCTTTTGTGTCGGCGGACCTCGCGGTCTTAAAGCCAAACGTCATTATCATGCCGCGCTCGAATTGGAAGCTCTCAGCCGTCTCGCAGGCCGTCCGAAGCGCTGCCCCCCAGGCTCGAATCATCGCACTTCCGCAGTGTACTCCGAGCGTCGTGAACATCCATCTTAAGCGGCATGCGAATAGGGCCGAGAGTCTCCGCTTGTCACTGCAACGCTCACCAATAGCCGAGTGGATCGAGCGAATCCCTGACTATGGCAAGCGGTACTTCTATCGGTTTCTCGTCGAACTCGATGAAGAGATGCTCACGGTGCGGATCTAGGCCACCAAGCGGAGCCAGGGTGCTCGGTGGTGATCACTGCATCCTACCAAACCAACCCTCCCCGATTTTCCGCAGCGTTTCTCTTCTCTGTTCGTAGTCTGGCATTACCCTTCCCAGGTTCGACCAGAACGTGGGGCTGTGGTTGGGGTGTGGGATGTGAATCAGCTCGTGGGCGATGACGTAGTCGATGAGCTTGGGCGGAGCTTGGATGATTCGCCAGTTGAGACGGAGTGCTCCGGTTGCATCGCACGAACCCCAGCGCTGCTTAGGCTCGCGGATGAGGACGGTCTTCGGAGTCACTCCGATGCGAGCGGACAGCTCGCTGACTTTGAGAGGGAGACGCTCGGTGGCGTGGCTGCGATACCAATCGACCAGCAGCGAACGGACCTGGGCGGGACGCTCTGCCGCTGCGATGGTGCGGGACACGGTGATGATCACGAATCCGGCGCTTAGGCGGACTCCCTCTGCTTCGCCGCGCTGCACCTTCAAGCGATACTGCCGCCCCAGATATTGGAAACTCTCACCGCTTACATACTTGCGCGGGGTCGGTGCGGGCGGAACGTCAGCAACGCGGCGCAGTCGTTCAACGATCCACGGTGCTTTCTTGCGGACGATGGCGGCGATGCGTGACTCTGGGACTGTTTCGGGCGCAAGGACGACCACGGAACCGTCCGGCTCGACACGCAGAGACAGCGTCTTCTTCCGCGCGCTGCGATGGAGCGTGTAGCGGATTCTCGTGTGTCAACAGTAAGTAAAGTGTCCGGTGGTTTGTAGTAAGTGGTGTGTCCGCTTTTGGTTTTAGGAAATGGGAAATAAATCTGAGCCCGTCGTCGAGGCTGTGGGTAAGTGGGCAACCTGCAAGGTTGTCCAAGCTCCTGGGGGCAAGCCGACTGGCTTGTCCCTGGGAGCGGCTTATCCACAGCCTTAGGCCGCACGCCGCATCGCTGCCGCTGTCGACCGCAGCTCCTGTCCGTCCGAGCTGTAGCGCCCCAGGCAGTGCGGCCCGTGGTACACGCTCAGCGTCTGATTCAGATGCCGGTACACCTGCACCCGGCACTTGGCGTATGTGTATCGCTGTTTGGAGCCCGGAATTTGCAGTCTCTTTCCCTCGAAGGACACCGTGTTGTCGTTCTGCACCTGCCGCTGATCTACGTGCGCAAAGATCCGCTCCAAGTCCCGTCCCACCACCGGCACAAAGGCGCTCCCTTCCTCTTTGGCTTTCACCATCAGGTGCTGGTTGTGCCACGGCTTGAACACCTCCTGTAGATACCGATTCGCTCCGCTCATCGTCGTGATTCCGGCCCTCCTGAGCTCCTGCGGCAGCCGTCCCTGCCAGGTCTGCCACAGCCTCTCTCCGCGGCCTCTGGCCTGCGGGCTGTACGCCACGATGAGCTCGATTCCCAGCTCATCCAGCGCTCTCTGTACCTGCGTCTTGACGCTTCGGTCGGGCTCGCCTCCGGCCTTGGGCGTGTACACGAAGTGACTCGCTCGATCCGTGTACAGCGAACAGAAAATTCCGTGCTCTTGCACCACCTCCTTGAGCACTCCCATCACGCTCTCTGTTCCTTCCTGCTCCACCATCTCGACCGAGTACACTTCGCTGGTCGCGTCGTCGAGCACGACCAGCAGATCCTGGTACCCCGCCTCTTCTCCTAACCACTGGTGAGTGCTTCCGTCCAGGTGCATCATCATCCCGGGCAGAGGCCTCCTTTCCCTCCTAGTTCGATGCGCTCCACGCCGCTTGTCCTTGGTCACAAGCCCCGCCTGTTGCAACGTGTTCTTGACCCAACTGTAGCTCTGCACCACCCCGTGTTCGCTCTGCAGCTTCTCGTGAAAGTGCTTCACGTTGAAGTCAAAGTACTCCGCTCGATACAGCCTCAGCACTTTCTGGATTTCCTCTACCCCGACTCGCCTCTGGCTCGGCGTCCGCCGTCGGAGGTCGAGCAGTCCGTCGTACCCCAGCTCCTCGTACCGCACCTTCCACCGTCTGATCTGCCTCGGGCTTAGATGCAAGATCTCCGCTGCCTGCAGCCAGTTCAGCTTTCCCGCATACACCCTCATCACGATCTCCTGCACCCTCATCGCTCGCTCCACCTCAGCTTCGGGGTAGCTCGTCATCTTTCCGTACTACCCCAGCCTCTTCGAGAGCGGTCACTTCATTTGCTACAACCACCGGTCACTTCATTTGCTTACGACAGTAGCGGATTCTCGTGTTGCCCCACGCTATTTCATACGACTCGGCCATGGTTCCTAACGACCTTGGCGGACCTTCAGCACCCCGAAGTGCTACTGTGGCAACACCAGTGACTTTGGCGACTGCACCACCGAGGGATACCCGCGCACCAAGGCAACGCGGACCAAATTCTGCCAGTTGTGCGGTCGGTTCTTCGACCCACACGGGCAAGTGCTGGGTTTCGTCGAGCGCTGCACGTTCGCCAGCGTGAGCATTGCGTGCAAGTGCGGTCGCTTGGTCCGCAAAGCCCCGAAGCCATGGGCGGGCGACCGCTCGGCGGTCCAGTGCGAACACTGCGGACGCAAGATCCACATCCATTCCGGCTTTGTCCTCGGCAAGCGCAAAGCAAAGGAAGGTCTGGTCTGATGCTGCCACGTGAGTGGCAAGCAGACACTCAGCGCTGACGGACTCGTCGCGCTCATGACCTTCTTGTCCGTCGGCATCACATATCGCCAATTGTAGTCACACCGATCGCCTTCCCGGCCCGCCCCGCCCTCCTGCCGACCTTCGCTAGCTCCAGCCTTCCCAATCCTGCTTTTGAAGCTAGCCTCTCAATAGCAAGCGGACAAACCCACACCCACATCGTCGGCGTGTCGCATGGGAGCAGTGCAACGCGCACATGACACAAGTCCATTCTGTGTTCGGCTGCTGATTATGACTGCTGATTATGCCTGCTGTGAACGCTTGCCGTGAACGCTTGCTGTAAACGCTTGCTGTGTACGCTTGCTGTAAACGCTTGCTGTAAACGCTTGCTGTGTACGCTTGCTGTGTACGACAGAAAAAAGCCAATGTGAGTTCCGGTGGGCATTCGCTCACACTGAATAAGTATCGAAAAACGAAGGGAAAGTGTCGCGGCGCAAAACTTGCAAGCACACAGAAAATTGAGAACCAAAGACACGCCAATTCATGTTCTCTTCTGTGAACTGATTTCATCAACGCTTGCTGATTGGGCTTGCTGATTGGGCTTGCTGATTGGGCTTGCTGATTACACCTGCTGACTACGCCTGCTGCTTTCGATCGCCGCACTCGCTCACGGTCGCAACAATTGAAACGTCGCATTGGGAATTGGCCTATACATTGTCGTCAGCCGATGTGGCCCCTGTCCCACAACCATCCACATACGTACTGTATGAGTCGATAGACTCACAAACGGCGCGCACCTTGACACTTCTTGGTGAACTGGTGAAAATTCTGACACCGATGACGACTCGTAAATGTGCTCGCCCGATTGCCTAAACCTGGTTGGTCGTTCAGAGCGTTGGGGGACGCAATTCTGTTCCAAGGGCTGCAAGCGATTTGGCCGAGCTTTTTTTCGGGTCGCTTGCGACACGACAAAAAAGACTCGCAGGGTAGCGGGGCCCCAGTCGAAACGTGCGGCTCTGAGACTGGACGGGGTATAGCAGCCAGCCGCCACTGTTGGTAATGGGCGGGGGGCCAGCTTGGTCGCAGCCCTGCCGGGGGCTCATCGAGTGCAAGCCGCGGTGCTCGGGATGAGCGTCGTCGAGTTTGCGTCGGTCCTGTCGGGCGGGCCGCGTGCGGAGTCGTCGGCACCGATTGCGGCACCAGCAAAACGGACGCGGATTTCCGATGCCCAGAAGAACTCGATCAAGGGGGCGATCGTCTCGGTGCTGGCTCAGCACAAGGACGGGCTGAGCCGCACCGAGATCGCGGGGCAGATCGGCGACAACGTGCTAGCGACGATCGGAGTCAAGCGCGACGAGCTGGCCGCCAAGCTCCGTCAGCCGCTCGGCGAGCTGGTCG
>ERZ724524.1719-NODE-1719-length-14586-cov-8.324685_pt1 | contig 14586 bp, 12 predicted proteins | sample MGYA00376057_ERZ724524 | MGnify/ENA primary metagenome ERZ724524 (study PRJEB28724, sample SAMN07190888) | wastewater metagenome | isolation source: influent of sewage treatment plant in Hong Hong | place: USA: Christiansburg, Virginia | collected 2016-03-01 ...
AGACCGATGAAAGTTCGTGGCAAACTGCACGCATTGCACTTAACACAACCCAGTATTGTTCAACATGTGGCCTTTCAATGCACCGTGGTGGAAACGCTCCTCACAACCAGCTCAGCCGTCCCCCCGTCCGCAAGTGGAACCGGGCTTTGTTTCCCCCCCTGCACCGCCAGCCAATTTGCCGGAAAAACCCGCTGCGGATGGCTTGGCCGCATGCCAGGATCTGGTTCGCAACGTACACCTTGACTGCATGCGCCAGCATGGGCTGCCCAAGGAATGGCTGGACTGCGAAGTGATGCTGGCACCCCACCAGGGGAAAACGAGTTTTGCCATTCTTTTTGTTGTCAAGAAGTGGAGCGACGAACTTCTGCAACACCTGCCCGCCTACGAAAGCAGCTTCAAGTTTCAGCTGGATATGGTCAGTGCAACGCTGTCGCAGAGGGTCAGAGTCATGGCATGGCGCACAGATGCTGGCGCAGGCAATCCAATCAAGACCATGCCAGCGGCAGACTATTGGTCCGATGCGGCCATTGCTCAACGGCATTTGAGGTTGAAAGCCCAGGCGCTTGAGCTGAAACTGCTGCATGCCCGCACAGGCCGCCCAGACCAATCCGAAGCCGCAACAGACTTTCAGGCGACACGCCCGATGGAGCAGCATTAAGCCAACTGGCGCTCCTGCCAGGCCAGCCATTCGTTGCCAACCAGGGCGGCGACCACCAGCAAACCGCCTGACAAGACGTGCGGGCTGGGCACTTCGCCCGCCCCAAACCAAGCCAGCAGGGTACCAAACAACACCTCCAGCAAGGCCAGCAGCGACACCTCGGGCGCAGTCAGCACACGGGCACACACCACAGACAAAGCGCATGGAATGGCCAGCTGCCCCACACCCAGGCCCGCCAGTAGCAGCAAATCGTGTGTACTGGCTGCCATTGGCCAGGCCAGAGGCAAGGTCAGCAAACTGGAAATCAAAGCCCCCACCATCACGGCTGGCACCAGGTCAATGGGGGCCGCTGAGCTTTGCGCCTGTGCCTTCAGGCGGTTGTGCTGCACCAACGTCCAGTTGACGGCACCAGCCACGGGCACACACATGGCAACCAAGCTGCCCAACAACCCGCCCGCAGCCACCTGGCTGACAAACATCCAGGCAATGCCGACACCGGCCACCACAATGGCCACCCAGGTGCGCCGGGGCAAGTGCTGCCCCGTCACCACACGCGACACCACCGCCGTCAACAACGGCCCCGCAGCCAGCGTGACCAGTACATTGGCCACGGTAGTGAGCGTCAGCGCAATCATGAAGGCGGTGAACATCACTGCCCAGCACAAACCTGACACCCACAACAGCCAGCCTGCCTGCGCCATGCGCCGCCAAACGATTCTGCCTTGCCAAAGCGGCAAAATGACCAGCAAGGCAATCAATGTGAAAAAGCTCCGCCAAAAAGTAACCTCGAAGGCTCTGGCCGCTTCCAAGTGCCGGGTAACCACGCCTGCGGTAGACCACATCAGCGCCACCATCACCATACAAAACACGGCTTGACCGTGGGTGAGCTTGAAGTTCATGGATTTTCTCCCCGCCAATGAAAACGGGGCCTGAGCCCCGCTGTGGTTGATGAGCCCCGGAGGGCTCTTCTGCGCGTGGATGCGCTTTATGCGCCTTCGCGGCTGGCACGCTTGCGGTCGTGCTCTTTCAGGTGGCGCTTGCGCAGACGCACGCTCTTGGGTGTGATTTCCACGAGTTCATCCTCTTCAATGAACTCCACACCATACTCCAGCGTGAGGTCGATGGGCGGCGTGATCTTGATCGCGTCTTCCTTGCCCGACACACGGAAGTTGGTCAGCTGCTTGGTGCGGGTGGCGTTCACCACCAGATCGTTGTCGCGGTTGTGGATGCCGACGATCATGCCTTCGTACACAGGGTCGTTGGCACGCACAAACATGCGGCCCCGATCGTCCAGCTTGCCCAGGGCGTAGGTGAAAATTTCACCATCGTCCATGGAGATCAGCACACCATTCTTGCGTTTTGCGATGTCGCCCTTGTGGGGTTCGTAGCTGTCGAAAATGTTGGAAATCAGGCCAGAGCCACGGGTCAGGTTCAAAAATTCATTGGTAAAACCAATCAGACCACGGGCTGGAATGCGGTATTCCAGACGAACGCGGCCACGTCCATCGGGTTCCATGTTGACCAGCTCGCCCTTGCGCTCGCCCAGGGCCTGCATCACACCGCCCTGGTGCTGTTCTTCGATGTCGGCTGTCACCAGCTCAATGGGCTCATGGCGCTCACCGTTCACCTCGCGGTACACCACGCGGGGCTTGGACACCGCCAGTTCATAGCCTTCACGGCGCATGTTTTCCAGCAGGATGGTCAGGTGCAGTTCACCGCGACCAGCCACTTCGAAAATACCGTCTTCAGAGGTTTCTTTCACACGCAGAGCCACGTTGTGCTGCAATTCTTTTTGCAGTCGATCCCAAATCTGGCGGCTGGTGACGTACTTGCCTTCGCGACCAGCCAACGGGCTGGTGTTGACGCAGAAATTCATGGTCAGAGTGGGTTCATCCACCTTCAGCATGGGCAGGGGTACAGGCTTCTGTGTATCGGTCACGGTCACACCGATGCCAATGTCGGCAATGCCGTTGATCAGCACGATGTTGCCAGGGCCAGCCTCGGTCACTTGTACGCGATCCAGCCCCTGGAAGGTCAGCACCTGGTTGATGCGTCCCTTGACGGTGTTGCCATCGGGCCCCTCCATCACCAGCACATCCATACCGGGCTTGATGGTGCCCTGGCTGATGCGCCCCACGCCAATGCGGCCCACGAAGGTGGAAAAGTCCAATGCAGAAATTTGCAGCTGCAACGGGGCCTCAGGATCACCCAGCTGTGCTGGCACGTGCTTGAGCACGGTGTCAAACAGGGCCGACATGTCAGGCCCCCACTGGGCACCGGCTTCGCCTTCTTCCAGTGAAGACCAGCCGTTGATACCCGAGGCATACACCACAGGGAAGTCCAGCTGCTCATCGGAAGCACCCAGTTTGTCAAACAGGTCAAAGGCAGCGTTCACGACCTTGTCAGGATTGGCACCGGGCTTGTCCACCTTGTTGACCACCACGATGGGCTTCAGGCCCAATGCCAACGCCTTTTTGGTCACAAAACGGGTCTGGGGCATGGGGCCTTCTTGTGCATCGATCAGCAGCAGCACGCCGTCCACCATCGACAGTGCACGCTCCACTTCGCCGCCAAAGTCCGCGTGGCCGGGGGTGTCCACGATGTTGATGTGGGTGTCTTTCCAGCTCACGGCGCAGTTTTTGGCCAGGATGGTGATGCCACGCTCACGTTCAATGGCGTTGTTGTCCATCACGGTGTCCACCACTTTTTCGTGGTCGGCAAAGGTGCCAGACTGGCGCAGCAGCTGATCGACCATGGTGGTTTTACCGTGGTCAACGTGGGCAATGATGGCAATGTTTCGGATTTGTTTGATGCTCATGGCACTTCCTGGTCAATGGTTCAAGTCTTGGAAATCAGGGGCAGGCAGAGGTTGCCTGGGTCAATATGTGTTCTATTTCAATCGGATTCAGCAGCCGCACCGGCACCAACTCTCCTGCGGTGATGTGCGCCGTACCCAGCAAGCGCCGGGGATGTTGGGCATACACGACCACTTCGGGTGCATCGGGCAAGGCTGTGCGGCGACGCAAGCCGCTGAGAAACCGTGCGGCATCTTCGTCGTTCAGCATGACAGGCTGGTGATTTGGCAGCAACGCCTCCACGGGGTGCAGCATGGCCAGGCGTTGCTCTTCGGTCATCGCCTCCAGTTCGGGCAGAGTCACGCACCCGGCCTGCGCGAAGTCACCCGTTTGGGTGCGCCGCAAAGCCCTCAGGTGCCCCACAGTACCCAGGGCCTTGGCGATGTCTTCACCCAATGTACGGATGTAGGTGCCCTTGCTGCAAGAAACTTCCACCTTAATAGCGGGTTGCAATTGCTCGTCCTGCACACAACTCATATTCAGCTTGAAAATTTCAATGGCTCGGGCGGGCCGCTCTACGTCCACGCCGTCGCGGGCGTATTCGTACAGAGGCTTGCCATCTTTTTTCAAGGCTGAATACATGGGGGGCACCTGGGTTTGTGGCCCTGTCATGAGCAAAGACAACCTGTCCAAATCAGCCTGTGCGCAATTTGGAATGGGGCCGCTCTGAATCACCTCCCCCTCGGCATCACCTGTGGTGGTGGCCTGCCCCAAGCGCAACACAGCCTGATACTGCTTGTGGGCATCCAGATGCTGCTGGCTGAATTTGGTGGCTGCGCCAAAACACAATGGCAACACACCCGTTGCCAGCGGATCCAGTGTGCCCGTGTGCCCAGCTTTGTCGGCACGCAGCAACCACTTGACCTTTTGCAAAGCCTGGTTACTGGAAAAGCCCAATGGTTTATCGAGCAGCAACACCCCATGCACAGGGCGCCGCTGCACCCGTGTGCGTGGCGCGTTCATGCTCAGTCTTCTTTGGCGCGGGAGGACACTGCCTTGGCAATCAAGGCGTTCATGTCGGCTGCACGCTCGGTGGTGCGGTCGAAATGAAAATGAAGGGTGGGCACAGTGTGAATGTGCAACCGCTTGAAAAGACCATTGCGCAAAAAGCCAGCGGCCTGATTCAGACCGGCAGCGGTTTCCACGGGATCCCCTATCAACAGGCTGAAATAAACCTGTGCATGTGCGTAGTCGGGCGTAACCTCCACAGACTGGATGGTCACCATGCCCACGCGGGGATCTTTGAGTTCGCGGGCGATGAGTTCGGTCAGATCACGCTGGATCTGATCGGCCACACGGTATCCGCGATTGGGGGTAGAGGATTTTTTGGCTGGCATAAAAACCGAATCACTGAACAGGCTCGACAGAACACAATGGGAGACCGCTGGTTGCGCCACCTGCCAAGCAGGTGGGTTGTTCGGCAACGGCCATTGGCTCCATCACTCCAATCAGAGGGTACGGGCCACTTCCTTGATTTCAAAGAATTCGAGCTGATCGCCTTCTTTGATGTCGTTGTAGTTTTTGAGCTTGATACCACACTCAAAGCCTTCGCGAACTTCGCGGACATCGTCCTTCATGCGCTTGAGCGAATCCAGTTCACCCGTGTAGACAACGATGTTGTCGCGCAGCAAACGGAAGTTTGCACTGCGTGTGACCAAGCCTGAAGTGACCATACAACCGGCCACCGTACCGATCTTGGAGGCGACAAAAACCGTACGGATCTCGGCCATGCCGATGACTTCCTCGCGACGATCCGGAGCCAGCATGCCAGACATGGCCACCTTCAGCTCATCCACGGCATCGTAAATGATGCTGTAGTAGCGCAGGTCAATGCCATTGCCTTCAGCCAATTTGCGTGCGCCAGCATCGGCACGCGTGTTGAAGCCAATCACCACAGCCTTGGCAGCAATCGCCAGGTTGACATCCGATTCGCTGATGGCACCCACCCCTGCATACACCAGTTGAACTTTGATTTCATCGGTAGACAACTTGAGCAAAGAGGTAGCCAGTGCTTCCTGTGAACCTTGGACATCGGCCTTGACAATGATGGGCAGGGTTTTGACTTCGCTGCCTGACATGTCGCTGAACATGTTTTCCAGCTTGGCCGCCTGTTGTCTGGCCAGTTTGGTGTTGCGGAATTTGCCTGCGCGGTAGGTGGCAATTTCACGGGCACGGCGCTCATCGGTCATGACCATGAAGTCATCCCCTGCCTGGGGCACTTCGGTCAGCCCCTGGATTTCAACCGGGATGGACGGTCCTGCTGTCTTGATACTGCGGCCATTTTCATCCAGCATGGCACGAACACGGCCATAAGTCTGACCTGCCAGAACCACATCGCCAGCCTTCAAGGTACCGGATTGCACCAGCACGGTCGCCACGGGCCCACGGCCTTTGTCCAACCTGGCCTCAATGATCAAGCCTTTGGCCATCGCCTCGACCGGAGCCTTGAGCTCCAGCACTTCGGCCTGAAGCAGAACTTGCTCCAGCAATTCGTCGATACCCTGCCCCGTTTTGGCAGAAACCGATACGAAAGGCGAATCGCCACCAAACTCTTCGGGCACAACCTCTTCCACCACCAGCTCGTTTTTGACGCGCTCGGGGTTGGAATCGGGTTTGTCAATCTTGTTGATGGCCACCACAATCGGCACGCCCGCCGATTTGGCGTGCTTGATGGCCTCTTTGGTCTGGGGCATCACGCCGTCGTCCGCAGCCACCACCAAAATCACAATGTCAGTGGCCTTGGCACCACGGGCACGCATGGCCGTGAAAGCCTCGTGACCGGGGGTGTCGAGGAAAGACACCATGCCACGCGGAGTTTCCACATGGTAGGCACCAATGTGCTGCGTGATGCCGCCAGCCTCACCCGAGGCCACTTTGGTACGGCGGATGTAATCCAGCAACGATGTTTTGCCGTGGTCAACGTGCCCCATGACCGTGACCACAGGGGCACGGGTCAAGGACTCACCGACCTGTGACATCACCTCTTCATCGGTGAATGCCTCTGGATCGTCCAGCGCAGCCACAATGGCTCTGTGACCCAGCTCTTCCACCACGATCATGGCTGTGTCCTGATCCAACGGCTGGTTGATGGTCACCATCTGGCCCAGCTTCATCAGTTGTTTGATCACTTCAGATGATTTAAGGCTCATCTTGTGAGCAAGTTCGGCCACTGTGATCGTTTCAGGTACATGTACCTCAATGATTTTGACTTCAGGTGCTGCCTGGAAATTGCCATTGCCAGAATCGCGACCGTCCCGTTCTCCACGGCGGCCACGTGGGCCACTGCGCCAGTTGGTTGATCGACCAGCGGGGCCAGTGTCACCTCGTGTCTTGATTTCTTTCTTCTTGGCAACCTCTTCTTTCCAAGTGGACGACAGGTTGGCCGATTTGACTTCTTTTTTCCCACCGGGAGCCGCAGCGGCGGGCGCTGGAGCAGCGGCAACCGCTGGACGAGCGCCACTTGCAGGTGCGGGTGTGCCAGCAGGCTTGTGCAAAGTGCCTTTCAGTGCAGGCTTGGCCTCGACCACCACGGGTTCTGGCTTTTTGGCAACAAGCACTTTTTTCGGAGCTGACATCATTTCACGGATGGCAGCGGCTTCAGCTTCAGCCTTGCGGCGGCGCTCTTGAAGGTCTTTCGCCTTGGCTGCCTCTGCCTGCTTCACGGCAGCCAGCTTCGCGGCTTCGGCTGCTTTGGCTTCGGCCACTTTTGCAGCCTGGACACGGCGCACATCTTCGGCAGATGGAGCTGGCGCAGGTGCGGGAACTGGCGCTTTCTCTACCGGCAAAGACACAGGAGCAACAGGTGGAACAACCGCTTGGGCCTTGCTGACCACGGGTGCGGGAGCTGCCTGGGCGGGTGAAACCGGTACCACAGGTGCTGGCTGCGGAGCGGGTTGCACCAAGGTCTCCGGTTTTTTGTCGATGGGCCTGGATGCCGATTTGTCAGATCCCCTGTTTGAAGAAAACCTGGCGGCAGACAGCATGGCGGCTTCTGCTTGAGCAGCAGCACGTGATGCTTCACGCTGGCGCTCACGATCGGTCATCGCAGCCTCCTTGGCTTCTTGCGCTTCTTTGGCTTGTTTTGCCTCTTGAGCTTCCTTGGCCTCCCGAGCTTCTTTCGCTTCTTGGGCTTCGCGCTGCTCACGCTGTTGTTTCAACTCTTCCTCCTGCTGGCGCAGCAGGCTGGCTTGTTGAAGCGCAAGCTCCTCCATGCGCAGCAGTTCTGCCTTGTCAGGCACAGGTGGCTCAACACGCTCAGGAATGGGAGCTGGCACAGGGCTGGAGGCCACAACGGGTCTTGCAACGGGTGTGTCTTGCTGAACAAACGTGCGTTTCTTGCGCACCTCAACCTGAATAGTCCGGGCACGCCCGGCTGCATCAGCCTGCTTGATTTCCGAAGTGGATTTCTTCGTCAAGGTGATTTTTTTGCGGTCGTTCGAAGCCGTGCCATGACTATTTTGGAGATAGGACAGCAATTTATGCTTGTCAACCTCTGACACGGGGTCAGAACCTGACGATTTGGGAACGCCTGCGCTGGCCAATTGCTCCAACAGCGTGTGGGTTGTCTTGTGCAGTTCGGCTGCCAATTGTGCGACTGTGATGCTGGTCATGGGTTATGTACTCCGTTGCCTCCGGGATCAGGATGAAGCCTGTGTGTTTTCACCGGTAAACCAGTGCGCACGCGCCAACATGATCAGGGCTGTCGCTTCTTCGGGTGATTGACCCGTGATTTCAGACAATTCGTCAGTGGCCAAATCTGCCAGATCATCGCGCTGATGAATCCCGGCAGCTTCCAGCTTAACAATCATTTCTTCTGTCAAACCTTCAAGTGCGCGCAAATCCTGCGAAACCTGCTCGGCATCCTCTTCTCGGACCAGATCCATGGTGAGCAAGGCATCCTTGGCCCGATTGCGCAACTCATTGACCGTGTCTTCATCGAAAGCCTCGATTTCGAGCATTTCCTGCAAGGGCACATAGGCCACCTCTTCCAGGCTGGAGAAACCTTCTTCAATGAGGATGTCGGCCATTTCCTGATCCACATCCAGCTTGGACATGAACAACTTGCGCACAGAATCGGCTTCCTCTGCCTGCTTCTGGGCAGACTCATCTGCCGTCATGATGTTGATGCGCCAGCCCGTCAGATCGGATGCCAGGCGAACGTTCTGCCCACCACGGCCAATCGCAATCGCCAGATTTTCTTCATCCACCACCACGTCCATCGCATGGCGCTCTTCATCAACCACGATGGATTGCACATTGGCAGGAGCGAGCGCACCAATCACGAACTGTGCGGGGTCTTCACTCCACAACACAATGTCTACACGTTCACCGGCCAGCTCATTGGTGACACCTGTGACACGCGATCCCCGCACGCCAACGCATGTACCGATGGGATCGACCCTTTTATCGTGAGACAACACCGCGATTTTGGCGCGTGAGCCAGGATCGCGTGCGCAGGATTTGATCTCCAACAAGCCCTGCTCGATCTCAGGCACTTCCTGGCGAAACAGTTCAACCATGAAGGACGGTGCCGAGCGGGAAAGCAGAATCGGTGCACCGCGCAACGTCAAATCCACTTCGGTAATGATGGCGCGCACACGGTCTCCGGTGCGGAAATTTTCTTTCGGGATCATCTCAGAACGCTTCAAACGCCCTTCGACACGACCACTCTCGACGATCAGGTCGCCCTTGTCCATGCGCTTGACTGTGCCGACAAAAATTTTCTCTCCACGCGACATGAAATCGTTGAGCAACATTTCACGCTCGGCATCGCGGATTTTCTGCAAAATAACCTGTTTGGCCGCCATCGCACCGATGCGACCGATGGGCAAGCTTTCAATGGGCTTTTCAATGTAATCGCCAACCTCAATGTCAGCGATATCGTCCTGGGCATCCGACAAAAGCTCTTCAGCTTCCGGATTTTGCAGCCCCGCTTCGTCTGGCACAACCAACCAGCGGCGGAAAGTCTCATAGTGGCCACTGTCGCGATCGATGACCACGCGGATATCCACCTCGCCTTGGTACAGCTTTTTCGTGGCAGAAGACAAAGCGAGCTCAACCGCTCCGAACACAACATCGCGCTCTACGTTTTTTTCACGAGAGATTGCGTCAACCAACATCAGGAGTTCGCGATTCATTTCACTGGCCTGCCTTTCTTTTTTCTGCCGTCAAATACATGGTTTCATCATCATTCTTGAAGATTGACTGGATCATCAACCAACGGAGGCACCTCAGCATTGGCAGCTGGTTTGCGTCCTTTGAAATCGACAATGGGGGCCAATCTGGCCTCGCGGATTTCGGCCAAGGTAAATTCCATGGCCTGCATGGGTATGGGGGGGCGTTTTTTGCTGACACGCTGACCAGGCTTCACCGGTGGCGCATCAGACCAAACTATTTGCCATGAATCGGGCTGGGAGCCAAGCTCCAAAGTACCCCGGAATTTTTTCCGGTTGACTGCAATGCCTGTACCCGTTGCACCAATCGGCTGCTTGAGGGTGACATCAATTTCAGAACCAAGAAAACGCTGAAAGTCGGCCGCATGGCGCAACGGACGGTCAATACCGGGAGAACCCACCTCCAGCCTTTTGTAATCGACTTGCTCAACCTCCAGCAAAAATTGCAACTGCCTGGTCACGACTTCGCAATCTTCAACTGTCACGAATTGATCAGGCTGCCCATTGACATGGGGCATATCGATGGTGATGCGAAGCAAACCTGCCGGTGATCGCTCTATTTCTACGAGGTCGTATCCCAAACCTGTCACGGTCTGCTCTACAGAAGCTTGCCACGTCATGGATGCTGCGCTGGGGGTGTGAGTCAATGAATTCAAGGGGTTAAAAAATCGCGACCAAAAAAAATGGGCGGTAATTACCCGCCCATTTGGTCGTGAAGACCGTATTCTAACTGGACAAAGCTGCCCCAGCAAGCACCAAAGACCCGGCTGAGCGCCAACATGCGTTGGCGAGGGGATTTTGCTGCCTGAGCGACACCGAGAAAATGCATGGTCACAACCGAAGAATGACCAATTAGCCAGCTGTTACATGCCAAGCACCCACTGGATGATGCTTTTGGAAATGAACCCGAGCATTCCAAAAGACAAAACGATGAAAAGTATGAATGTGCCGAACTTTCCAGCCTTGGATTCGCGGGCCAAGTTCAGAACGATGAACAGCATGTAAAGAATAAAAGCAGTGACACCAACAGACAGGCCAAATTGGGCTATCTGTCCCTCGGTGTAACCGAACAGGGTGTTATCCATGAGTTTGTAAGCGAGATGAGAAGCATCCCCGGTGGGGACTGCCCCAAGTATCGCTTATGACACACCTGTCAGCTCACGGTAAGCGTGCCAGCTGGCATGGGCCAGCAGCGGAATGATAACGATCAAACCCAAAAGCCCGGTGAGCATGCCCACCCCCACCAGCATCATGATGATCAGCGCCCACAAACCCAAGGCTACAGGGTTGCTCGCTACTGCACGCCAGCTGGCGTGAACAGCCTGCATGACCGTGACTGGCTTGTCAACCAGCATGGGAATGGCGATCACACTGGATGCAAAAACGGGCGCGGCCAGCAAGCCCCCCAGAAATACCCACATTTCGAACAACCACGATGACCGAGAAAGCACCACATGGCGTAAAAAATCGGCAGGGCTGCGAATCAGGTCTGGAGTGAAGACATGGATCAGGCCTGCCGATGTCACGACCCAGCCCGTTCCCGCCACGCTCAGCAACAGGCCAAAGCGCACCAGGCGGCCATCACCGGAACGCCACAGAGAAATGACTTCCTGCATGCCCACGCAATTTCCCGTCGCACAGTTGCGACTGACCTGATACAGCCCGGTCGTGAGAATGGGGGCCACGATCAGAAACCCAGAAAATGCCCCAGCCAAAAGCCAGAATTGGTCGTGCGCCACCGCCAACAACAGCCAACCAAACATGGCCAGCAACAGGCCATGCGCCAATCCGGGGCCTGGATTGCGCCGCAAATCAGCCCATCCCAAACTCAGCCACCGCAATGGAGCAGTGATGTCAACGGTGGCCGGGGGATCAAGGGGAGTCAGCATTGGAATGTTCATGGCGAAAACAGTGTAGCGGCCACGTCTCCAATGTGCAGAGCGGGTAAATACGGAGGCTGAAACAGTGTGGGTACACGAAGCGCCGTGATCACCGCTGACTGACAGCCAACAGTGACCGGGTGTAGGGATGGCGTGCAGCCCCCATGATGTCTGAAAGTGCGCCTGACTCCACCACCTCGCCCGCCCTGAGCACCAGCACATGGTGGGCCATGGCGGCCACCACATCCATGTCGTGCGTGATCAGCAAGTAGCTCAGTCCACGCTCTTTTTGCAGGCGCTGCAACAGTTCAAGCACTTGCTTCTGCACCGTCACATCCAGGGCACTGGTGGGCTCGTCCAGCACCAGCACATCGGGCTTGACGATCAAAGCTCTGGCGATGGCCAACCGCTGGCGCTGTCCGCCAGAAAACTCATGCGGATAGCGCGACAGCAAACCACCCGCATCCTGCAAACCCACATCTTCCAGCGCAGTCATCACCCGCGACTGGCGTTCACTGGCAGACAACTGCGGCTCATGCACCAGCAAGCCCTCGCCCACGATTTGCTCCACCGTCATGCGGGGCGAAAGCGAAGAAAACGGGTCTTGAAACACCACCTGCACGCACCGGCGTTGCCGCCTGTTGGCCTGCGTCTGGCGAGACCAGGGCTGGCCTGCCACCAGAAGTTCACCCTGAAACGGCAACAAATCCAGCACAGCCAGCGCCAGCGTGGACTTGCCCGACCCCGATTCACCCACCACACCCAAAGTCTGCCCCCGGCCCAGCTCGAAACTGGCACCTTGCAACGCCACCGATTCTCCCCGCCGGAACCAGCCCCGGATGCCCGGCAGGGGAACCGGATAGGCCACGCGCAGGTTGCGGGCATGCAACACGGATTGTGCGCCGGGCACCTGTTCCGCCACCGCCGAGGCATCGCGCCGGGGGCGACTGTCGAGCAGCTTGCGGGTGTAGGGATGGCGGGGGCGCGCAAACACATCAGCTACCGCGCCCTGCTCCACCACCACGCCACGCTCCATCACAGCCACGCGGTCGGCAAACTGGCGCACCAGTTGCAAATCGTGGGTGATGAGCAGCACCGCCATGCCACGTTCCCGCTGCAAGGTGCTGAGCAAATCCAGTATCTGCACACGCAGCGTCACGTCCAGGGCTGTGGTGGGTTCATCGGCCAGCAGCAATTTGGGCTCGCTGGCCAGTGCCATCGCAATCACCACCCGCTGGCGCTGGCCTCCACTGAGCTGGTGCGGATACGCCCTGGCTTTCATTTCCGGCTCCGGCAAACCGACAGAGCCCAGCAAACCAATCGCCTGCTCTATAGACTGACGCGCAGGCAATGCCTTTTTGATTCGGAATATTTCAGCAATCTGATCACCCACTGTCATCAATGGGTTGAGTGCGGTCATGGGCTCCTGAAACACCATGGCCACATCGCCACCACGCACCTCGCGCCATTGCGGCTCGGACAAGGCCAACAGATCACGGCCTTGCAACCGGGCTGTGCCTCGGGTACGGGCATGGGCAACCAGACCCAGCAGGCTGAGTGCAGTGATGGTTTTACCGGAGCCGGACTCCCCCACCAGCGCCAGCTTTTCACCGGCCTGTATCTGGAAACTCACACCCCTGACCACCTCGGTGGGGCCAAACGCAACGCGCAAGTTCTGCACATCCAACAGGGTCATGGGGCAGTTGCTCCGCGTTGGGCATCAGCACGGTCAGGCGCGACAGGCACGCTGCCAGACCGGGGTTCTGACTGAGTCGGGTTTGACGGCAATTCGGGCGAGTGGTCACTGTCCGCCTTGCGCGGATCGAGGGCATCGCGCAGTGCATCGCCCATGAAAGTCAGCAGCAGCAAGGTCACCACCAGCACGGCGAAGGTGGACAGCGAAATCCACCAGGCATCGATGTTGTTTTTGCCCTGCGACAGCAGCTCACCCAGCGATGGCGTGCCGGGCGGCACACCCAGCCCCAGAAAATCCAGGCTGGTCAGGGCCAGGATGGCCGCACTCATGCGGAAAGGCAAAAAAGTGACCACGGGCGTGAGGCTGTTGGGCAGGATGTGGCGGGTGATGATCTGCCAGTGCCCCACCCCCATGGCGCGGGCGGCCCGCACATAGTCCATCTGGCGGTTGCGCAGAAACTCGGCCCGCACATAGTCGGACAGGCCCATCCAGCCGAACAGGCTCAGCAGCACCAGCAGCAAAGCCAGGCTGGGCGTGAATACCGCCGAAAAAATGATCAGCAGATACAGCTCGGGCATGGAACCCCAGACCTCGATGAACCGTTGAAACGCCAGGTCGGTCTTGCCGCCGAAATACCCCTGCACCGCCCCGGTCAGCACACCCAGCACCACGCCGGTGAAGGTCAGCGCCAGCGCAAACAGCACGCTCACCCGGAAACCGTAGATGAGCTGGGCCAGCAAATCGCGCCCCCGGTCATCGGTACCCAGCCAGTTGTCCAGGCTGGGGGCCGAAGGGTTGGGATACTTTGCAAAATAGTTCAGCGTTTTGGGGCCATAGGGGTTGGGCGGATACCAGGCCCAGTTGCCCTCGGCACTGAACTGCTGGCGGATGAAAGGGTCCAGGTAGTCGGTGGGCGTGGGAAAGTCGCCACCGAAGGTGGTTTCGGGGTAGTCGGTCAGGATGGGCGTGTACCACTGCCCCTGGTAGCGCACCAGCAGAGGCTTGTCGTTGGACAGCACCTCGGCCAGCAGACTCAGCACCACCAGACCCGCAAACACCACCAGACTCCAGTAACCCAGCCGGTTGCGTTTAAAGCGCAGCCAGGCGCGGCGGGAGGGGGATAACGATAACGGCACAGACATGGGCAACCCTCAATCCAGCTTCACACGCGGGTCCACCCACACGTAGCACAGGTCACTGATCAGCTTGGTCAGCAGGCCGATCAGCGTGAAGAAGTACAGCGTACCCAGCACCACCGGATAGTCGCGCCGAATCACGGCTTCGTAGCTCAACAGCCCCAGCCCATCAAGCGAAAACAGGGTTT
>ERZ724524.1724-NODE-1724-length-14561-cov-11.123466_pt1 | contig 14561 bp, 15 predicted proteins | sample MGYA00376057_ERZ724524 | MGnify/ENA primary metagenome ERZ724524 (study PRJEB28724, sample SAMN07190888) | wastewater metagenome | isolation source: influent of sewage treatment plant in Hong Hong | place: USA: Christiansburg, Virginia | collected 2016-03-01 ...
GAAAATAATTAAGAAATTGTGATTTGAAATCATATGATTTTCACACTCATCTATGACAAATATTCCTCCAGAAAATCTTCCCGCTTCACAAGAATATACTCTAGAAACACACAAAGACGCTGATAACATAGCTGTGTCACAAATAAATACCGAGATTCGTGATCAAGTCGAAGTTCTCTTGACCAATCTCTCTCCTGCACAAAAAGCGGCTGTTATTGGGCATGTATTGAGCGAAGAAGAAGAAAATACAATATTTATACGTGTGCTCAGAGAAAAGGTATTGGACCACATAGGTACTCATACGCCTTTTACCCACGGACAGGAATGAGAAGTTTACAAAATACATATCGATGGATCGACATATCTTATTGCTAAAAAACGTTTTGATAACAACTGTATGCACGAAGTAGCAATGCAACAAAAAGCATACGATATATCAAAAACGAGTTTATCCTGAGTGCGCGTACCTCGTATTGTTGATAATTTTCGCAATGGCAAAGATGAATATATCGTGATGGAATATGTTCCTGGAAAAACACTCTATTGCTTGATATTCGAAAAAATTGTTGAGCAGAGCTTATTGCAACACTTTTCACTACAAGAAGTACAGGACTATATCAGTCCTGATGGATCGGTACATTTTGAGGATGATGAAGATGCTAAAAATAAAACTAATGAACTTCTCAACAAGCTCTACATTGCAGGAAAAAGTAAGGAAAATCCTCAAAGCTTTGTTATAGATAAAAATGGAAATAAACGATTTCTCATCGAACAAGTCTTTAATGATCATATCACAAAAATACAAATATTTAATGAGCAAGAGAAGAAACAGATTCAATCTCAACTGCACAAATTTATTGGAGATATGCATACACAATGACTCCACCATCGAGATGTATGAGCAAACACAAGGAATATTATGTTTGTACCAAATCCTCAAGGTTGATATATTCTTTATCTCATTGATTTTGGACGAGCACAAATAGGTGTGAATGAAGTTGTCTATCGAGATGAGCTCAACGATGTTTCATATGCCTCTGATATGGCAATCATTACGCTGATTAAGAACATTGGGTCTGAATATAAACAAAGAGAAGTTCTACCATTCGACATCCAGACGATAGAAAAACATTATGAATCGATATTTCATAGATCCCCATCTTACATTGAAAGACATATTTTAGGGAAGCAACAAACATTTCGAAAAATGTGAGGTTTTACTGGATTATTTGCTACTCTCATGGAAAAAAACAGTCGACAACGCAATTGGCATTTACATTTTTGAAAAGAGCTGAGTAGTGAGCAAAAGAAAGATATCAATAATCTAAGGGAAAATTTATTTTTCTTTCTTCTATCGAGCAGTTCTGAAGATAGAGAAATTCTTGAGAGAGAGATTGAACAATGAAAAAGCCAATCAAAATGAAGTCGTGCCTATAAGATAGCAATCTATCTTGAAAATTTTCGCGACGAATATAATCAAAAACAGTAGAAATTATCTTCTACTGTTTTTGATTTGGAAAGATTGCTATCGCATGTGGAATCGGTCGAGATGATGCAATTCGAGATTGTCCGGCTGCCCAGAGCTGAGTCGATCATCCCCCATCGAGCATCATCGTCTCACGAGCTCATGCTTTGCGAAGAATAGCAAAAGCTTCTCGTTCTTCAATACCAGTCGCCACGAGAAAGTATACCCTTGAAGATCATCCTCCGCGAATCTTCGCACCACCAACACCAGCATACACACGGCCAAGATTGCTTTCTGATCGTGAATCTTTATTTGCAAGTGGATGAAGACCGACGATCGCGAGTGAACCTATTTCTCATTTGAGAGCATAGGCATTTGAGAGTTTGTATCATTGAATCCGAGCTCCTTTTGACGAGATTGTCAGTATCTTTTTGCGATATGATTCGATGCGACCATATCAGAGAGAGAGGGTATCACCATCTTCAAATACACCAAAAGCAAGCCGAGAAGTATAACCTGGCTGGAGCGCATAATAGTTCCCGAAGAACTGTCCATTCAAGAGTGCAAATGGAGCTCTCGATGTGCTCATAAGATCGAGATGTGACGCTACTTGCACTCATGTCTCAACTATTTTATCCTTTGGGTCACACAGCGATGCCGCAATAGGTGCCTTCGATGTTACAAATGATACAAGCGGACGGAGCATAAATCCTGGAGATTGTATATCACTCACATCAACCATAGTTGCACTGGAGTCTATCGTTGCGCCACTCAAGAGATTTGTCTCGAGAAGGTATACTTTTGAATTCTTTGCATATTTTTCATCACGGACACTCGAGAGAACAACCCCATTCTCAGATGAGATCGGTGTAATCTCGAGAGCTGATACAGAACTAACTAGAGAACAGATTAACAGTAGCGTAGCAAATATAAAACGATTGGGGAAATACATAGAAAAAATGAGCAGAAATTCAGTATACAAAAAAAGTGGAGAAAACGAATTTCTCCACCAAATATTTACACAGATGTTATTTTTTCATCAGAGCTTTTGCTCCGATCAAGCCCCCAACAGCGGCCGATATACCACCAACTATAGCACCAACTGGTCAAAACAATGCACCGACCGCTACGGCAGATCCAACAGCTGCAGTTACACCAAGTGCTCATGTAATAGCGAATCATTTCATAACTCAGCCACCACCGCCTCAACCACCATGAGATTCTGTTTTTTTATGTGGATCTGACATATACTAAATTTAAGAATGAGTATAATTTATACTATTTTTAGTATTTGTCAAATTTAACATACAGGAGCAAATCATCCATCGATGAGAAACTTAACCACCTGAAATTGTGCTGTTGTTCGATCAAGATTTTCTCAAGGATGCGAGACTTTAAAATAACTATCTCCCCCGAGATAATCGGCTAAGAATCGTAGACCAAGCATATACGACATAACGAGTCATGCATATGGAAGCAATGCAACTTCTTCCGATGTGAGTGTATCCGCCATCCCTACTCTATATCCATCCATAATTGCATCATATCGAGGTCGGTCAATAGTGATCGACTCAAGATCGAGGTCACTATGATCGACTCAAGCAGCAATCGACCAAATCATATCACCAAGATCGGAGAAAATATATCAAGGCATGATTGTATCAAGATCAATCGGAGCGATTACCTGCGTTGTTCACGTCTTGAAGAGAATATTATTCACTTTTGTATCGTGATGATATATCCGCTTCGGAATAGATTTTACCGACCGAACATATAAATCAACGATCCAACGATTGGTAAGAGCAAAATTCACGAGTGATTCTGCTTGAGATCGTCGCTCTTGGTCTTCACACAATTCCCATGCTTTCTCAAAATCAGCAAATCGCTTTGAGAGATTATGAAAACCCTCTATCGTCTCCTGAAAATCGTTCACTCTCTCTCATCCAAGGTAGCGAGTAAATGTTGCAAATGCTTTTGCTGCCTCATAAATATGTTTGGTGCTCGGTGGTGCATCATACACCTGACTCCCCTCACAAAACTCAGTTACACGATATATTTCATTCTCAATATTTGTATGAAGTTCTCCATGAATATTTTCCACAGGAAGAAAGAGAAGATAATCCTTGCCTGAAAGTATTTCTTTGGCCAGGCGAAGATTATTCTCGATCGATTTATACGATGGAAATACTTTTGTATTGAGTCGTTGTACCACATAGCGTTTGTTATTCTCTTGGATATTGGTAATCCAAGTATCATTGATAAGTCCAGTTCCGAGTGGATAGAGAGCAAGCTTCGTATCGCCCGATAATACAACATAGAGTTCCGAGAGTGATACGAGGAGATTGGGTGATACTTGCATATGAGAAATACAGAAAAAGATAGTTCAAGTATAAGAACTTTGTGAAGATGTAAAGCTTGCAAAGTGTAAAAAGAAGCTATAATCCAATCGGTGAATCAATGTCCTCAAGTGGTGGAATGGTAGACGTGCAGTTCGAAATGAGTGAAACGAATATTCGAGAGCCGTACCCCCGAGCAAAGCGAGAGGGGTGCACGTACTGATGCTTCTTGATCAGTACAAACAATATGCCCAGGTGGTGGAATGGTAGACACGTACGTCTCAGACGCGTATGCCGCAAGGTGTGAGGGTTCAATCCCCTTTCTGGGCACCAAAGAAATCGCAAATCCCCGTCTTCTTAAAGACGGGGATTTTCATAGTGGAGAAATATGAGAAATAAGGAAGTTTTTAACTGAATAGATATTTGAAATAGATATATATATTATTACAATTATAGTATATAATAATTGACTGTTATGTGTATTTTATTAAAATGAATATTCTTTTATTTTTCTAAATAGATATTTCTATGACAAACGTTCCACAATGACCAGGGTGACTTGAATGAGAAAATGGTGTCATAGAACAGCAAAACAATAGTGAAAATACTCAACAGGAAATATTTACAGGTATACAAGCACGATCACAACTTCGCGCTTCAGATATACTCAGAAAGAATAGTTGATATCGACAGAATTTAAGTACATCTCATCTCACTGATATCAAATCAGTAGAAAACCCTATTCGTCTATTTGAATCCGCCTTGTTTGCATTCAAAGATATTCAAAATCCTCAAGAAGATGACATGAGAAATATAATCTCTATGTTTGATAAATACGGACCATTAATTAGCAGCCTTCAGATATTTCAAGCTATTAAGAAAACAGAGAATGCAATATGCGAAAATACAGAATTCTCACAAATATTCAGAAGATTTGCTACAATGTATTGTAATAATAAAAAAATGGATGGGGGTGTTGTTATAATGAACTATGGTCCGGGCACTTATGCGTATTTTGGAGAAAAAGCTCTACAAATGCGTATGGCAATGGAAGAGATAAATTATACTATACAGACAATTTTCATTCATCGAGAAAGGCAAGCAAAGGTTCACGCAGGCAAGGTTATCGTATTTCTCTATCAACAATATGAAAAGTTGTGAGTATGACTCAATAATTTGGAGCTATTTCAATGTGTAGTGACCACTCTTGCATCCCTCTGAAGCACACCACAAAAAGAATATATTATCGAACAAATGGAATTCTCGTGTAGGGTATTTTGTACATCCAGATCACAGGATAGCTCACTCGATATTAGCTCTCGTTATATTGGAATGAAGAATCTTATTATTTGAATGCAGAAAATACAAGATAATATCACAGTCAATATATCGCCTGATAATATGAATGCAGATATCAATAGAAAACTTTGTAATATCGTCATCGCTGAGAAAATACGTGACGTTGCAAATCTCAATCTCATCAAATTCAAAACAGACAAGGATCCTATCTGGATACTCATCAAAAAGATACAAAATCCAAATAAAATAACATGAGTAGAATTTTCATATCGATTTGTTCTCTTTAATCAAGAACCAGAAGAGTATATTATGGAGAAATACAAGGAAGATGTTGATAACAGATTATTATGGCATAATTCTAATTGAGATTGAGAAAAGTGTATCATTGATCAAATTGATAATTTTTGAAGTACCTATATTAAGTTACCTCCGCAAATACAACTCCTTTTACACTCCTATCCCAAAGCAACAGTAAATATACTTGTCATCACAAGACTTGCTCTCATATCGATAACATGTCCTGAGGCTATTATCAAACAAGCCTATGAGCTCTGTGGACTCAACTATCACCATCACCAATATCGCAGAGAATCAGGGATAAATCCTCAGAATTTCAACTCAGAATCTCTTGGCTCAGAATGAAAATCAGAAGGAAAGATGACTATTGTTCGCTATTCCCCATACCAAGGTCGTCACCTCAAGGATTCATCTGGAAGCTCCTCTATTCGGCATCTCGCAGAATCTGAACGACAAATAAACAAAAGTTGAGGTGTTATACATAAGGTACTTTTGCGAACGAGACAACATAAAGATGGAACCATAAAATCATATCAACCATCTCCCCAATATATCGAAATTGCAAAGAGTCTTTGATTTACCCTCAACACTTGAGTACAGCTCTTCCATCCAGATGAGGTTATCTATCCGGAATCTGTTCCAGAAATGCTCAAGATGCTCGAAAAAACAACTCTGGAAGAAGCCATTGAATTCCTGAATGAATGAGCGCCTAGTGGTAAAATAATGGCAGCCATACGATATGAGACCATTTCCTTTCCAAAAGACTGATCTCAGGAGTCGTATGAGAATATGCGAGATATAAAAGAGTCATTCAAGCACATAACGAATCGTAATAGAAACAAGAAAAAACAGTCTTAAGACTGTTTTTTCTTTAGATAAATAAGCTTTACTCTATTTATTACGAAATAATAGAACCAGAGCTGTTCCATTTTTCTTTTGACAATACATTACATTTTCATAATATACTTATATATTACATTTTCATAATATGAATGAACTCGAACAAAAAGCCTCGGAAGTAGCAGAGATTCTCAAGCTCCTCGCTCATCCAAAACGACTTCTCATACTTTGCAAACTCTCCGAAGGGGAAATGAGTGTCGGCGATCTTGAGAAATTCTGTAGCATATCTCAATCACAGCTCTCACAATTCCTCGCCAAGATGCGCCAAGAATGACTCATCGAGAGTCGCAAAGATGGCATCTTTGTATACTACCGCATCCAAGATGGTCGGATATCTCAGATGCTTCAATCTCTCACCACTATTTATTGTGATAACCAATGTTAAACTTTATGAATCCTCTCTATCTTCATGCCCTCATCGGTGGTATGCTCATCGGCATAGCAGCACTTATTATGTCTGGCTGACTCTGACGTGTCATGGGTATATCAGGCATCCTTAAGTGAGTCCTTCCTGGTGGTGAACACGGAATATGGCGCTATACATTTCTCCTCAGTATACCCGTCGGAGTCGGGCTCTATACTCTCAACCATAGCGGGTATACCCCCTCAAACATGGAAACATCGTCTACAATAGCAATCATAAGTGGAATACTCGTAGGTATCGGTATAACACTCGCAAATGGTTGCACGAGTGGGCACGCTGTCTGTGGCATCGGTCGACTCTCACAACGATCGATCATCGCAACACTTCTCTTTGTATCGAGTGGTATCGCTACCGTCACACTTCATAACTTCTTGTAGTATATGAAACATCTCAAATCTGCTCTCCTTTCACTCCTATCTGGTTGACTATTCGGATATGGACTTGCTTACTCGGATATGCTCTCACCCGATCGCGTACGATGATTTTTTGATATATTTGGTAGTTGGGATCCAACCCTCATCTTTGTTATGATAGGAGCACTCAGTGTATCACTCCTCGGACACTTTATCCTCGAGAAACATCCAAAGCCATTCTTTGCGGAAAAGTGGCACTTCCCATGGGAACGAAAAGGAATAATTGACAGGAAACTAGTTATTGGATCAATACTCTTTGGTATTGGATGGTGACTCGGTGGTCTCTGTCCCGGACCAGCTGTAGGCGCTATTATATTCCATCAGAGTTTCACGCTAATTTTCCTTGTGAGTATGCTTACAAGTATGTTCCTTACAAAAAAACTTATTCCATAATTCACCTCTATGTACCAAGAAATATCTGCCAAAAAACTCGAAGAGATCGTACAAACAAAGCAACCCATTGAGCTCATAGATGTTCGCGAAGAGCACGAATGGGATATGATTCGAATCCCCCAAGCAAAACTTATTCCACTTTCCCAATTCCCTGATCGATATCAAGAGATCAACTTTGACAGAGAGGTTTATATCCTGTGTCGTACCGGAGCTCGAAGTGGACAAGCATGTGCGTGGCTCGCACAGAATGGAAAACAGGCAACCAACGTTGCGGGAAGCATCAAATCCCTCTATGAAACTCGGTCGAAAATCCTCGAGATAACAGAACACTTCCAACCACAATATCTTTTATAAATATGAAATCACTACCAATCCTCGCACTAATACTCAGTCTAACTTTGATCACCTGATGCTCCAATGATAGAACCTGATCAGAAATGAAATCAGAAATACATGAAGCTATTCAAACAAAGGCACCAATATCCCAAGAGGCCAAAGATATCCTCATAAAGGCATATCAAGAAGAACTTCTTGCACATAATATTTATCAACAAATTCTGAAAAAATATCCTCAACTCAGTTGAATATCAAATATCATCGAATCAGAAGATCAGCACAGAAAACAAATAGGCAATTTGCTCAATACATATCAGATAAATGAGCCGCAAGATTATGGAAGTTATTCAGGTATCTATAGTGAACTCACCGAAAAACTGAATGCCAGTATGACATGAGCCCTGGAAGTAGGAGTAATGATAGAAGTCTGAGACATTGAACATCTCCTCCAGGAATATAAGTCAATCAACGATACTTCGATACAAATGGTGTTTGAGAACATTGGTGGGTGAAGTTTCAATCATCTCCGAGCATTTATAAGGATGGCCTGAGATCATAATTATGAAATCACCACACCATATCATGCATATATCACTCAAGATGATCTGCAAAGCCGTGGATCCCTTCAATTTAAAATGAGTGAGCTCTTAAAACAAAACAATCTTCCATCCCACGGTGTGAAAAAGGGAAAATGGGAGTGATCCTAAATCCTCATCCTCTCATCAAAAATTTTTACCTTTCTCATTTTTTTCTATGTCTGTTCTTACATCCACTGATTCTAACTTCGCTCGTGATACATCACAAGGTCTTGTACTCGTAGATTTCTGGGCTCCATGGTGTGGTCCATGCCAAATGATGTGATCGATTCTCGAAGATCTCGCAAAACAAATCGGAGATCAAGCTCGTATCATGAAGCACAATGTTGATAATGAGCCAAATATTGCGCAACAACTTGCAATACGAAGTATTCCTACACTGATTCTCTTCAAAGATGGTGTGATCGTCGAGCGAACTTCTGGCGTGCATTCTGTCACTGATCTTGTATCACTCCTACAAAAATACATGTAATTCCCCCATATCTATGATTTTCCCTTTCTTCTCGATGATCATCATGGGTATGGTGGTCGGACTCGTCGGAGGATGAGGAGCGATCCTCACCGTACCGATACTGGTGTATCTCTTTCATATCAACCCTCTCGAAGCCACCTACTATAGCCTTATCATTGTTGGTAGTACAGCTTTTGTTGGAGCACTCACAAAGATCAAAAACTCAGAGATTCTTTGGGACAAAGTGATCATATTTGGAATACCATCTCTTCTCGCTACCTATTTCTCTCGTCATTTCCTCGTCGAACGTATTCCGGATCATATCGGACTTATTGAAAAATGAACACTCGTATTGCTCCTCTTTGGATTGATTATGTTCGCTGCGGGATGTTCCATAGTATGCAAGAGAAAAATAAATCATTTTCAAGAAGGTGCCCGTATCATTGGGTGGAAAAAACATCTCATCACAACACTTGAATGATGAATGGTTGGTACTATCACTGGAATAGTTGGTGCTGGTGGTGGATTTCTCATCGTTCCAGCACTTATGGCGCTTGAATGACTGACACTTCGTAGTGCTGTCGCTACATCTCTCGTGATTATTACGATGAATTCTGGTATAGGGTTTCTCAGCTGACTCCCCCATGAATTTTCGAACGAGCATATAACCTTAATAACTACCAGCATTGGCCTCGCCCTCATGGGACTCATATTCGGACTCATACTCCAAAAACGAATACCAACAACGATACTCTCAAAAGCTTTTGGTATATTTACTATGGCTATGGCGCTCATCATGATTGGTCGTGAATTTCTCTCTCTGTAATCTATGAAAACAGCTTGACGATGGTGTGTGACAACATGGTGGCCACACTAACCCCTCTTTTCTCAATCACATTTATTTATTTTCATTTCTTTTTATGTCTTCCAACATTCTCTTTCGTCAACTCTTCGATGAAAAAACCTGGACCTATAGCTATCTCGTAGGTGATACAAATACCTGATCAGCACTCATTATCGATCCCGTTCTTGACCAAGTTGATCGCGATCTCAAGCTCACTAGTGAGCTCTGACTGACACTCACTCACATATTCGATACGCATATTCACGCTGATCATATCACTGGTAGTGGTGTACTCCGTGAGCGAACCTGAGCAAAGATTGTCATGGGAACGGGTGCTGCAATTGCCCAGCCTGATATCTTGCTTGCGGATAACGAGGTTATCCAAGTAGGGTCTATCGATGTTCGATCATTTGCTACTCCAGGACATACTGATGGATGTACGAGCTATCTCATCGAGGATATGATCTTCACGGGAGACACACTCCTCATTCGCAAGACCGGTCGGACAGATTTTCAACAGTGATCACCAGTGAAGCTCTATCAGAGCATCACAAAGCTCTATACACTCCCTGATGCGACTCGTGTCTATCCTGGACATGACTATCAATGATTGACTATGAGCACGATCGGAGAGGAAAAACTCTATAATACTCGCATGCGATCGGATACCTCCGTCGAAGAACTCACCGAGACGATGCATCGACTCAAACTCGAATATCCAAAATACATCGACATCGCTCTCCCAGCAAATATGAAATTGGGCATTGTTTCGTCTGATAGTACTGGTATGCAGTGATAAAAATATTTGACAAGTACATAATATTATATATTATGTACTCATCCTGATCGATGTTGATTTGGGTAAGTCGGTCAAATTAACCACAACTTATCCCATTCAGCAAAGACTGGATGGGTGGAGAGAAAAAAATGTTTGAACAATTAGAGGTAATACTACAAAAACGAGCATATCATAATATTCCAACGTTCATTACAATCCGAGCAACCGTTGCGGAAGATAATATTGGATTATTGATGGTGAGTTGTGCATTATCACCATCTGAATACACCGTTTATATACCAAAAAGTGCACAAAATGAGGAACAATACTATTCATTATCTGAAGACATGAATGTTACTTCATGTCTAGCGGTAATAGATGTATGTATGAAAACATTTCCATACTCCACAACTGGGGCATTAATATTACCAAAAAGTTTATCAGCAATGCGTGAGCTATTCAAGCTAGCAAATGCATTAACTATTCTTGGTTAAATAAAGTCTCGCACAATCCAAATCCCCTGCCGTAATAGTAGGGGATTTTTTCCTACAAATATTTCTTCAAATCACGCTAGAAAATTCAAGTAAATATTGACAAATATCATATTTTCATACTATGCAATAGCTTGTTACCAACATTGGAGAAAAAATGACTAAGCAAATAAATAAGCACGTTGGTGATACACCTTCACCACAATCTCTGCTTTCGACAGAGCTCAAGAAGTATATTCGATCGAATATTGAGATGTCTATAAGTTTTCTAGACATTCAAAAATATAATCGAATATCTTACCAACAATATGCCATTCTGTATTTACCGATATTTATTGGTGGATGTCCGGAAAGACAATTGTATGTATCTGAGCAACCATCATCTGAAGAACTGTGTGCATTTATCAATCTTCATCTGATAAACAAATACAATATCAATCCCCCACTCATAGCAGTCATCAAAAATAGCAAAGATTTGTTATCGGATATCCGCGAATATACGAACAAACTTTTCAACTAAAAATAACCTCTCTACAAGAATGTAGAGAGGTTATTTTTCAAATTGTAAAAACATCATAAGCGCCTATAATCTCTATATTTCCATTATCCATCTATGAATTTCTTCAAATATCTCAGCATTATCCTCCTAACCCTCTCTTTATCTGGACCGATTTCATCAACTTTTGCAGCAAGTGGCGAAACGCCAACTCAAATACAGCAGATAAATCAGAAAATCCAAGTTGAAAAAACTATCGAATTTTCTATCTTCAGCCGTCCTGATTGTGTCCATTGTATTGCTCTCAAGAAGTTTCTCGACACGGAATTTGCAAGTGGAAGCAACATCAAACCAAGATACTACGATATCAACCTTCCTGAGAATGCAGCTCTCTACGATCAATTCACCAAGACAAATAATCTAAGCAAAGCTACACCTATCTTACTGGTAGGAAACCAAATTATCGAATGATATCAAAGCCCTGAGACAACTGGGAGAATGATCAAAGAATGAGTAGCGACTATGAAAGAAAGCTCTCTCTTTGAGAATGCTCGTGAAAAACTCTCCTCCACAAAAAGCTGAGAAGGTTGCACAACAGAGAGTTGTGACATAGACAAGAGTGCTCTCTATGTTGATCTCCCATTCGTATGAGTCATCAACCTTAAAGATTATTCCCTTCTGATTCTTGCGAGCGTACTTGGATTCGTTGACGGATTCAATCCTTGTGCTATGTGGGTACTTGTCATGTTTCTCTCCATACTTGCCCAATCTGGATCACGTAAAAAAATGGTTCAAATTGCTGGAATCTTCATTCTTGCAGAAGCTATCATGTACTTTATGATTCTCAATGTTTGGTATGAAACATGGGATTTTGTGAAGCTCGATCATATTGTCACGCCAATTATTGGCCTGATATCCATCGGGGCTGGATGTTTCTTTCTCTATGAATTTTTCTTCAACAAAAATGGTGAATGTGTCGTCGTATCCCATGATCAAAAGAAAAAGATCACTCATAAGATCAAGCACGTTATTCAATCACCTATGAGTATTGCTGTATTCTTCACAACCATCGGAATCGCATTCTCAGTCAATATTATTGAATTTGCTTGCTCTATCGGTATTCCACAGGCATTCACCAAACTCCTCGAGATGAGCTCCCTAAGCGTCATGGTCAAGCAAATGTATGTGACCATCTATACTTTCTTCTATATGATCGATGATTTGGTCGTGTTCGGGATTGCACTCTACGCATTCAAATACCTTCATCTCACTACAAAGTATACTCGATACTGTCTTGCTCTTGGTGGTATCATCATGCTGATACTCGGATATTTCTTCCTCTTCGATCCTACTGCACTCAAGATGATTATTGCATAGAAAAAAGACCCATTGATGGGTCTTTTTTTGCGCATCAATATCAGCATCAATGTCGACAATAGCGACTGAGCTGAGTATTGAAATCTGATTCTCCTCCAAGAATACTAAGAATATCCGTATCAGTGATGAGCCAGTTCTCTTGCATAGGTAATTGAGAGATTATTTCATTCAGAAGTTTCTCATGATATGCGGATATCACCTCTAATTTTTCATCTCCAAAGAGATCAGCCAAGAGGGTATATGCAAGTTGATGTGATCCAGCACCAATGTGACCCCACTCAAAACCATGACTAAGCTTCTTGACTTGAGGGCTTGGAATGATGGGCATACCATTGACTCGAATCAAACAATAATTACACAAACGAACTCCTTCATATGCCTTTCTCGGGAAGTCTCGACATTGTTCCAACTTTGCTTCCATTGCCATAGAAGCAAAGGATATAGCAGTTGTTTTGTACATCATTTTAGAACTCCTCGTATATGAAAAAATGCTAATATTATAATAACACAAATTATATATTTTACAAGTATTTAATCTCACTATTTCTTCCTATTTCCAAACTTCTTCTTGAGCCTCTCCACCTCTCTCTCCCCGAGCTCATCAATGAGTATTGCTTCAGCCTCCTTATCAATATTGACGAGACTCATATCATAGGAGAGTCCATGTTCTTTTTTGTAGAGATAATCATCATAATTTCCATACGAAATAACTAAATCTCCATCCTCAATAATCCAGAGCTTCTCAGCGATAGCATTCGCAAAATATCGATCATGGGAAATAAAGAGAATCGATCATTCATATTTTCAGAGTGCCTGTTCAAGACTTTCTCGAGAGAGTATATCAAGATGGTTTGTTGGCTCATCGAGAATGAGGAGCGAACTCGGATGATGACCAAGGAGTGCAAATGAAATCTTTGCTCTCTCTCAACCACTAAATTCCTTGAGAGGCTTGGAGAGATCGTTATATCCTATCCCATATCCACCGAGAAGACCTGCCAGTTGTGAATGGGATGTTGCAAGCCCATGTTTCTCGAAGAGCTCGTATACACTCAATCATGAAGTGAGCTCTTCATGCATCTGACTAAAATATGCTATCTGTGCCGATGGATTTACCTTCACAATACCATCAAGTACAGGAATCTCTCCAAGGAGGGTACGAATAAGCGTAGACTTCCCTACTCCATTCTCACCAACAATCCCAATATGTTCGCCTCTTGTGAGGATTGCTTGGCGAATAAAAAAGAGTGGATCCTTGCGACCGATGAATGCGTCTTCTAACTCAATAAGTTTGTTCCCAGTAATTTCACTCATAGCAAAGACAAACTGTGCTCACTCCGCACGTTGTGGTCGATCGAGCACCTCAACACGCTCCAACATCTTCTCGCGGGATTTTGCGAATCATGCGCGTGATCCAGCTCGAAATCGATTGATAAGGTCTTTTTCAGATTTCAGAAATTCTGTCTGTTCTTCGTATTTCTTGAGATCAAGACTATATTGTTTGTCTCGCTCTTCTTTTGCTCGAGTGTAGTTCCCATGGTAGCGAACAATCTGAGAATATTCATTCACAACCAACGTCTCAGTCGTCGTCACATCCAAGAAGGTACGATCATGAGAAATAATAAGAAAACCTCATTTCCACTCATTCGAGAGATATTCTTCGAGCCA
>ERZ724524.1739-NODE-1739-length-14473-cov-4.216466_pt1 | contig 14473 bp, 8 predicted proteins | sample MGYA00376057_ERZ724524 | MGnify/ENA primary metagenome ERZ724524 (study PRJEB28724, sample SAMN07190888) | wastewater metagenome | isolation source: influent of sewage treatment plant in Hong Hong | place: USA: Christiansburg, Virginia | collected 2016-03-01 ...
ATCACCCGTCCACCAGCAATCCCGGCCCCCATGAACATCATGCTCGTGATGTTCCCAAGGAACAACATACAGCGACGGAAGTAACACGCCCAAATCGCGATGTCATCCCATTTTTTATCCCATGATGGGATGTGGTAGGGTCGGCGCAGCCATCGCAGATCAGCGCTGGAACGGGAGAAAACGCATGACGTATCGGCAACGCACAGGACGGCAGCGAGCCATTGGACTCCTGTTCCGCCTCCTTGGTCACCTCGTGGTGGGTCTTCTGCGCGTACGTGCAATACGGCTTCTACTCTTCGCAGCAGCGCTCCTATTTGGCTTACATAGCTGCTCCCCACCGACGCTGCGCATCGTAACATTTAACATCCGCACATTCGGAATTCAGACTGATCGGGTGCGACTCCGTGAGCTCCTTCAAGCCGCAGATGCAGACGTCATCGCGCTACAGGAGATTCGAGACTCGCAAGCACTGGGAGCGCTGGCCGCAGAGCTGTCGAGCAAGGCGTCTCGCTCCTATCGCGCGGTGAGCTCTGACTGCGGTGGAAAGCAGCGGCTTCATCTTGGCTTTCTGTACGACACAGATCGCGTCCGCTTGGATTCTGTTCGTGAGTTTCCGGAGCTACGCGAAGACCGAGGCGGTAGCTGTTTCGATGGAGAGCGCGCAGGTTTCCTCGGCTCCTTTTCGAGTCGCGGCCGATTCTCTGTTCGCAGATCCAAGCTCCACTTGCTCGCAGTCCACTTCCCCGCTGGTGCGGCCCTGGGACAGGCGCAGAGTCGACAAATGTTCCTACAGCGAGCACTGCGGATTCTTGAATCGCTCCGCCAAGGCGGAGAAGACAGATTGGTTCTGCTCGGCGACTTGAACACCACCGGCTATCGCGATGACCAACACGGAGAGCGCAGCGCAGTCCATCGCCAGCTTGTGCAATCAGGAATGAAGCCGCTGACCGATGAGCTACTCTGTTCGGCCTATTGGAAGCCGTCCCCATTCTCTCCGTACCTGCCAGGGAAGCTCGATCATGTGATCGCCAGCGGAGTCATCGAAGCGACGGAGCCCCCTTCCGTTCAAGGATTCTGCGCGGCGCTCAAGTGCGAACAGGCGCAACGCATTCCCTCCGACTTCGACGCCGTATCCGATCATTGTCCTGTCGTTGTCACCGTGCGCTGAGTGCATCCCGATTCAGCTCTGGCCTCACCATCGCCAGAAGTAGCGGCCGTCAGCGCCCCAGATGATTGGGAAGGTCTGCCGAATGGTGAAGCCGACTCCCAAGCCACGAGCGAGCTGCTGCGTTCTGTCGATGCGAAGCGCAAAGGGACTGCCGTTGTCATCCCACCACTCTTCTCGCTGTGCGATGCAGCTCTGGCCACTGAAATAGGCGTTTGTACAGCGAGAGGGAGGACTCCATCTCTGCCGGTGCGCAAAGTGAACCGTGAACGTGCTGCCATCGGGATTGGGTCCGCTGATCGTGCCTTCGGCGTACAGACAGTATCCGCTGCTGGGAATGTTCCACTTGACGTAGTGCTGACGCCCCGCATCGGAAGGAATCGGAGTCATTCCGTTACAGTTTGCATCCCCGATGCTCTCACTTGTGACCCGCTGGACGTTGCGGGTTGGGAGTCCTGTTCCATCCGAAAAGCCATCCAGCAGTACCCACTGTCCATCCGCAGAGAGCAGGAATTTCTCCCCATAGGAAGGAGGCCAGGATTTCGGATCTCCCCACGCGATGTCCGAGGAAGAAGCGCTCTGCGGTGACCACGCCCACTGCCCGGCCACCATTCCACCGGACCAGAACTGACCCGCTGCGCGCGACTGCATCAGCGAATAGTCATTCCAGGTCTCTGCATGCGAAGCCGCCCGAGACAGACAGAACCGAACAGACCACCAAAGACCGATGTTTTGACATGCCCGCAACCTATCACGGCAGGGTTTCGGATTCCCATTCCCCCTTCGCCTCTTTCGTTGAAGAATCGGGTGGCGTCGGGAGGCGAGCCGGTTTCTTTCCCTAGCTAGCTTGTTACCAGCGACGAGTTGTTTAGGGAATGCTCTCGCGGCGCGATACAGACGGCCGTCTCACCTGATGTCACGCCCAACGTCGGACATCGCCCAGTCCAAGTCTGTTTAACAGACTCCTTGCGCTGCATCTGTCAGCGCGGCGAGGAGCCACGCCTTGGCGAGCTGTTGTCCTTTGCCATCGGTTTCATCCGACCCCAGGTCTCGTTCGACCAGCGCTCTCGCCGTCGTGTCCGTGCGCCGGTCGACAATGGCTTGTGTCAATCGTGTGGCACGCTCCTCGTCGTAGCGCACGGCAAGGAGTACCATGGCCGGCTGAATTCGCTCGGGCGGTACGTTTTGCGCAGCCAACCACTTGATCTGCGCGGTTCGAACGTCGAGAGCGGTCCCGCCCATTGGAATCTGGCATCCACGCCCTCGAGCGCCCTCGACATTGTTCGATTCCTGCTCGTCGTGTTCAGAGTAGACGAACTCCCGATGTGCCCACTGACCTATGAGGTAGGTAGAGAGCGTGTCTCCCTGGGCAAACTGCTCCAGAATCAATGAGCGGAGCAGGGCATCGCAACCATTCACCTGCTGGAGCAGCGGGAGCAGCTCCCAGAAGTGGTGGAATCGAATTTGTCCCCGTACGAGATGACGCACAAGCACCTGCCGCACCAGAGCTTGCTCAGTCCCGCATCTTACGAGGAGCTTCAGCGCCTTCAGGCAGCAGTGGTCGAAGTAGAGGTTCTCCGTCGGCTGTGCCACAAAGCGGGTCAGCATCTTGATGGGGTCCGTCTTGAGCCCCCGTCCGATCAAGACCCGTGCGACATCCAGACGGTCCTCTAGCGCCGCGCTCTCCCAATCGGATTCCGACATCGGGTATCCCCAGCGTTGTCGGGAGGGCCCGTCTCCGAATTCTTCATGCAAACAGAGGATGGCCGCCGCTAGGACGGAATCATCGAAGCAGCCCAGCCTATCAAGATGGTCGATCGCGTAGCATCGAAAGGCGATGTCATCGCCGTCAAGACCAGCGCGCAGTGCTGCGAGCAGCGGCTCACGGAGCGGTCCCACCAAGGAAATCGACTGCGGGTTCTCATCCAGAATGTACCGCGACTTTCCCAGCCACGCGATGACTGCACACGCATCATGGGCTCGCTCGGTGGGATTGTTGTTACCCAGCCGCACAGCAAACTCGCGCAGGACGTGCTCATCGTTGGTCAAACGATTCTTATCGAACAGAGCGTGCCATGGTTCCTTCTTTTCGCTTCGTTCCAACCCAGAAGTTACCGGATCAAGGTTGTCGGTGTTCCCAAGCTTGATCTCACCACTCACGTAGGCTGCCGCGATAACAGCCGAGGAACGACCCACACCGATGAGCCAGCGCGCGAGCAGCCAGGCTTTTTCGACATCGAGCGCTCCAAGCGTTTCCTCTGCCGCACGTGCCGCGTCCTCTCGGGTGGCACATAAGATCAAGATCAGGCGGCCAGCCGACGACTGCCTCGAAGAGTAATCGGTGGGGAAACTGGCGAGGAGCGCCTTGAGGTGTCTTGCAGGCGCCATATCCGCTTCAAACAGCACATTCGACGCAGAAATGGATTCCCCATAGTTGCCAAGCTGAACTTGTTCGAGCAGCCAGTCGCAGAAGCCTGGCTCGGACTCCGCTTCGAGAAATCGAAGCAGATTCCTTGCGAAGTATGACCGCTCGTCGTCGCTACCACGAAGCCATTCAATGAGCATGGGAATGACTTCTCGGCATTCAATTTCCGCAAGCAAACTGGCCGCGCATTGAGCCACGGATTTGTGGTAGCCAAACGTTGGCCGGAATCGGTCGCGTCCGCTTGGTGGTGGTGGGTCACCGACAGCGTCTTCTGTATCCTCGTCGTCTTGCTCCTCACTCTCTTGAACTCGGGAAATGACGATGTCAGGGCCAACATGGATGACGTTGGGCCGCCCCCGCTTGATGACCCAGAACGTCTCATTGATATGGATCTCGTCATGAATGCTGAGGCACTCAAGCAGCTTGGGTACGGCATCTGAAATCGGCTCATCGATGCCATACAAGATGAGCGCAGCGCGTAACGCATGAACGGGGGAACCGGCCAAACACCGACGGAGCGCTGGTACCAGCAGTGCAGGTCTACGCTCTGCACTCAAGAGGTCCCCTGCGGTGCTTAGGACCTCCGCGAAATTCTCGGACAACAGTCGTCTCTCGATTGACTCCCAGTGAGCTGGCAGATCCTGGAAGTTTCTTTTCAGCCAAGCCACTGCCCACTTACCCAGCTCATCCGTCCTCCGCGCCATCGTCTCGATGATGCTGCGTGCCTTCGCTTCCAACGGGACCCCTGCCCAGTCGAGGGCCCAGACGATGTCTGGTCCGATATCAGGATCCTCCATCCAGCTCGACACAGTCTGTTGAATGTCGGCTTTGGAGTCGTCTTTTCTGCGACAAACAGACGACAACAGCCGACGCCCCCGCTTTCGTTCCTCGTCGTTGGTACTACGGAGGTACTCGATTAGGATGCTCATGCGCTCGGGACAGGCTGCGAGGATTCGTCCGATGATTTCGTTCAAAATCCACCGAACATCGCCAGACGAAGACTCGGTGGACGCGGTGATCATCGCGCGAATCACGCCCTCATCATCGCTGCAGTGTTTCTGAATCCAGCCATACAGAAGCTGCTCTTCGCGCTCGAGACGATCCTTGTCTACTTGATCGATTTGCCGCAGCATCGCGATCGCAAGCTCGCGGTTCATTCGTCGCAGCCGCAGCAACCAAACACCGGCATCCCAGGCTGGCAAGCCGCTATTCGATGCGGCCACGATCTCAAGCGCGCTTTGTACCCCATCGAGCTCGAGCCTGTGATCCCATATCAACACCGCGCAGGTCAGGACTTGATCAAAGCATCCTGCCTCTGCCGCCCGAAGTGCCCGCGCATTCACTGCGGCAAAGACTCTGCGAGGCCACCACTTTCGAAGATCCATCATGTGGACGACGTGGATGATCGGTTTGAGCAGCTCCGATGCAACGTCACGAATCAGACGCGCAGCTAGCATGCCAGCCAATGCGTTGTCTCTCACATCCACAAGCAGTGACAGCCAATCTCGTACTTCGCCATCAGGTGCTACTGCTGCGAACGCCCCCATTCGCTTGCGCAATTCTCGCTTCCGTGCGGCATCGGTCGGCATACCAAACAGCGACACCAACCAGCCGAGTGCGCGCGCCGTTTCTGGACCACTGCCACATGTCGCAACAGAATCGAGCTGATGGAATAGCTCTCGGCGAAACGATGACGGTGGATGATGTGGGGAATCGTGCCAAAAGCGAAGATCAAGCTTGCCGGCAAGATCTCTGCTGAATGGCTGCGCCAGGAGCCAAGGTACAAGAAGCGAGACGGTCAGCTTCGTATCAACAGGAGCGCCGATAAGCAGTTGTAGGACGCCCCGCACGGCTTCGTAGTCGCTCGCAGTAGCCATCTCGAACAGTTGCTTGGCAACGGCTCGGTCGCGTTCTGCCAAGATGCGGAGCCAGGCGTTTGTGTACTCGCGTTTCTCAAGGCACTGCCGCATCCAGTCTGAAGCCTCGGGGGACAGTGGCTTCGCCACGGAGTAGAGCAGTCGCGCACTGGCTTGGACATCGGCGTTTTCGTCATGAAGAAACGTTCGCAGGGCATCCGCCGCACGTTCGTTCGTTGAGAGAACCTGGACCACATCCGGTCGTGCATAGGAGGAACGGAAGGATTCTGTGGGCGCGAGAACCCGAATCGCCGATCCATCCGGAACAATGCCCGCGCGCAGCAAGCCGAGCGCCGCAGTGCGAAGAACATCCGCTTGCCAGCCGCCATAAAGTGAAATTCGCCAGTCATCACTCTTGGGTCGAACGCGCTCGTACATGCGGAGACAGGCCGTCACTGCGACTTCATCTGTTGCCGACGCCGCAGCCAGCAGCCGCATGGTCGATTCCAGCGCTTCGCTCGACATGCGGTCTGGCGTTTCGACCAACTTCGCCAGGGACTGAATGATCTGTGTCGAGGGCGCATTGTCTGTCAGCAGGCGAGCAGCGAGGCGAGTCAGACGCTCTGAACCCTGCACATCATCGAAACGTCGAACTCGTTCGGACAGTCGAATCGCGAGCCGCTCACGGACTCGCGGAGCCACCGGCACGCCGTCTAGACACGCATCGGCGGCAAGACACAGCCAGACCCCATCGAGCAGTGAGTCAGCCTGCGGTACGGTGGCAATCTGTGTCAGCAGTTCCACCGCGAGTCGTTGCTGCGCCTCACCCTGATGAAACGCCATTCTCCCCAGCGCGAGTCGCAGCGTTTCATGGTTGTTGCGTCGCTCGACCAGCGTTTGCCAGTCACGAAGGAGCGAATCGACGCGAGCGCTTTCGGAAACAGACTCCGACCACTGAACCGCTGCGAGGTATTCCTGAAACGATGGATGCCAAAAGCTCAGGTCGTGCCGACCGCGCCTTGTGAGCAGACCGCCATGTTCGGTGGCCACGGTGAGCAGTTCATCTAGCTTTCGCTCGCGCGAAACACTGGGTCTTCCAAGACAGCGTCCGATGAGTTGCCGTGCCTCGTGTTCGCGCAGAGTGAGCTGGCCACGCCTTTGCAACACATCGGCAACGGATGACCAAGCACGGATGTAGAGCCGGAAGTTAGGCTCGGGAAGTGCTGCTCCACGGGGCCTACGCAGAAGCAGCGGCATGGTCCGCTCGTACACATCCACCCAGTGGCGCAACGTTTCGATCTCGCTCGTCTTCAGCCGTGACGTCAGCATCAGCAGAAGTGGGTTGGCTGCGATCTCGCGCAGTGCATTCTGCGAGCGGATGAAGTGCAAGGTCCGCGATAGCTCAGCATCGTAGTATGGCTTGCCATGGGCCATCATTCGGTAGCCCTGCTGTTCAGAGAGTCCGGCCAGATGAAAGACACGAAAACCCTGCGGAACGGCCACTGCTGCAAGGGCCGCAGGCCGCGTAGTCAGCACGCATCTCATCGCTGGGCGCGTCGCATGCCAAGCAGCCAGTCGCTGGAGCAGTTCGGGTCGCTCTGCTTCTTCCAACTCATTTAGACCATCGATAAACAGCTCGATCCGGTCCTCATGAAACGCATCGACCAGCGCTGCGACTACATCGCGAGGAGCCTCCGCCCACCTCTTTTGCACGGCTCGCGTCACGAATGCTGCCAGTGAATGATCGTCCTTGCTGGAAAAATCCGCTGCCGATACCAATACCGGGAGAGCAGCTGCGGGTTGTGATTTGTCATCCGCAGCGCTGGAATCGCCCAGACTGTCGAGCACGAGCCGAGCCAGCAGCGTCGTCTTACCCATGCCAAGTTCGCCGCAGATGATCAGCGCTCGGTGTGTCTCATAATTGGTCTTCCAAGCAAGCCGCCCCGTCGCTCCATCGCTGCCCCGGCAGAAGTCGCGTCCGACCCAAGCTCTGTAGACTTGACGACGCACTTCCTGCTCTGCCGAACCAATCCCTGGCTCATCAACCGCCTGGGCCAGCTCTCTCTCCTTTTTCCGCCACTCCTTGTCAGAAGCGTCGGGCAGTAGCTCAGGCTCGACGAAGATTTTGCGTAGTTCGACGGGGTTTTCCGTTGCCAATCCAACACGACGGTATCGGCTGACGTCTTCCTGCTCGACCTCGCGACGCAGCAACATGCGGTATTGGCAACGGCCTTTCGCAAGGTTGGACCGAAACACCTGGGCCACCGCGCGGCTCAGTGTAGGGACGGACTCTGGGTTGAGCAGCTCGGCCAGCGGACGTTCTTCTTGGACCAGGCGCTGCTTTTGCGTAAGACCCTCCACAGCACCGACCAAGCCTTGAGCCGTGAGGCATCCAGTCAGGATGAGCCGCTCCGAGATTCCCCACTTGAGTGCAGCAGAGATCGCAGCGATGGCAACTGGCAAACCCAGCGACGCCTCATCGATCGGGATACCGATGTCCGGCAGCGTGACGTGAAAGGAGGCTCTCTGTGGCAGCAGCGTCCGCGCGGCCTCAAGCGCAGACGCGATCGCGTTTCGAGCAGCGGGCGTGATCTGTTTGGCGCTGGGCAGTCGGTCCTTACGACCGCTGATCACATCGACTTGTAACCGCACCAGGCGGTCACTCGCTCCGCCTCGACCAAGCACGGGAAAGTCGACGATGCCTACCGGTGGCTCCGGCTTCCAATCTGGTGGTGTTGGTCGACGAATCCCCAGCGCGGCTACGCTGTCCCAGTCCTTCCGGCGCTCCGGGGTCAGTGCGGCAGGATGGATGCGCTCTAGCCGATTCGGCCACTGGTGCCGCAGGGATTCCATGACAGCCATGGAGGGACGAATGGAGCGTTCCCGCAGAAGTCTCACGGCAAGGTCGAGCGCGGCTGCTTCGCGACCAGCCAGGTACAGTCGTTCCACCTCATCGAAGCGAGTGCCCCCCATCGGCTTGGGCTCAGACGATCTCGAACGGGTACGGTGTGCCATTGATCGTAAAGACGTACAAGCCGGGCTCTGCCGGACAAGACCAGAAACCAGAATGCACTGGATGCAAGATCAGCGCCTGGCCTTCATGTTCCGCCGAGACTATCGCATCGTCAGAATTCGCACGAATCAGAAGCTCTACGCCTTCGGGTGATTCCACCAAAGCAACCTCCGCGACTGATCCCAATAACGCGGTCTTCGACTGTATCTTGCCGCTGCTGGCTGCCAGTCGAGCAGGCTCACGAATGAAACGCAGCATCGGAATCGCTTCAACCGGTGACTGATTCGGTGCCTCCGACAGCGCTTGTGCAGCCTCGATGGCGCGCCAGACCAACCCGGCAGGATCGTCCGTAAGCGGTGGCGCATGCTGAAGAACGCGCGAAGCGAAATCCGAGAGCGGGGACCAAACCTGTGGCATCGCGCGAATGGCTCGTGCAATGACGCGAGCGGCCCCATCACAACGCGACCCAAAGCCACAGTAGGTAAAGCCCGCACACAGCTCATCAAATGCCAGCAGGGCGTCGGTCCGCTCTTCCTCGTCGTGTTCATCAAGCTGGGAAAGCAGGGCATCGACACGCGGCGCAATGCCAATGGCAGGTATCTCTTGCGCGATCTGCGCAGCTCCGTCGCCATCGAACCAGTCGTCTGCCAGTCGCAGGATGTCCGGCTGGCCTGCCATACGCTGGCGCAGCCCAGCGAGTAACGCAACCTCGAAGGCCGGTGAGCGAGCCGACTGCGCATCCACCAGCGCTGCACGGAGCTGCTCTTCGAGGAGTTCGGCTTCATCTGGGGTTGAATCTGGATTGGCTGTCGACATGCTGCGAACCTACTTTTGATAAGACGTCCGGCGGTGCACACGGCGGATCGCGCAGCGCTTCACATAGGACTGCGCCGCCCGCACAAAGCCCGCTGTATCTGGGGTGATCGGATCGGGACGAAAGGCCGTAACCAGGATGTTCTCCGTCGGCCTCGGGACAATCACCACCACGACTCCGTGCTCCGAGATCAGATGCCTTCGTCTTGGATCTTGATGTGGATACTCCGTTGCATCGTCACACTCGCGCTCTGTGGTTCCAAACCACCGCGTGTGGCCATCGTCGAGGACGCGAGCCGCTTCACGGCAGACGATGCCGTCGGTTGGTTCTTCTCGTGCTGCTCCTCGATGGATGCTCTCACGGAGCTGCGAACACTGCTCGCGCCAATCTGATTCCGGCTGCTCACTCAGTTCCCACCAGCGCTCGACCTCGCGATAGTAGTGCTTGAGCACCTTCTCGCGTCGCAGCGCTAGCCGTTGAAGCGGTCGCAGCTTCATGATCTGCGCTCCAGCACGAGTGAGGTTCTCAGTTCCTGCAATGCCCGTCGTCGCGCACGGGCAAAGTTCTCGTTCGCCTTGAGCAGCGGCTCGGGTGGCGGATGGAATACGCGGACGAGTGCGCTCTCGTCCCCTGGGGCAATTGCCTCAAGCTGGGCGGTAAGCTCCACTGCATGGCGTCCAAGTCGCTGCGCCAGCTCATCCAGAAATGGGGCTACGTCAAACCCTAGCTCCACTGCGACGATCGCGCGGCTCCGCACATTGGACATACGACCCAGCGCGCGACGAACGATGATGCGATCGATGATGTCTTCCTCGATCTGCATGCGTGTCGATGCGGCAGGAAGCACAGACAGTGAAAGGTCCGTCTTCGAGCGAGCTGTCTCTTCAACCGCTTGCCGTTCTCGGCGCTGGCGTCGTGCCTCGCGGACAGCCGCCGCAGTCATCGGATTCTCAAAGCCCTGCTCCAGCTCTTGATGGCGCAGCCTGGCTCGCTGTTCGTCGATGATGGCGCTGTAAAAGACCTTTGCACGGTAGGCAGGGGCAGCAGACGCCTGGTCGAGCTCCGGCAGCAGCTTACAAGCAGAAATCGATCTGCCGCTTGAGTCCGCAGGAAACAGCAGCAAGTGCACGACTTCTTGAGCGCGCTGCTTCCGCTCCTCCGGCGTGTGCCACGGCTCCAGCCGACGAACCAACGCACCTGCTTCATTCTGGAGCCGCACATAAGCGCGCTCGAAAGCCGCTCGATCGCGGTGCGCAAACCAGGCTTGTAGATCTTTGGATACCAGATCACTCATTGAGAGGTTCGACCACTACCGTGCTGGACAAGTTCACCCTGATCCAAGAGACGCTCGAACGAACCTTTTTCGGACAGCGCTCAATCGCGGAGTCGTTTCTTCGGTCGAGTCTTCGCGATCTGCTTGGTCTGCGCGATGGCCTCATGGAAGTGCCGATCGACCGAGGTAGGCAGGGCGTTACGGGCCTCGGCGAAGCGGGCGTATTCCGTCTCGGCTTTGCTCACGGCGGAATCGTGCGAGACGCGGCCAGCGTGGGTCAGGATGTCGCGCTCGGACAGGCGAAGGAAGTCGTCGAGCTTGCGAATCCAGTCTGCCATGTGCATTGGCCGGCGGTTCAGTGCCTGCACCTCGGCGAATTCCAGATACGCGGTGACGATGCGGTTTAGCGCGTCTAGCTCGTCGGGTTTCAGGTAATTCTTGGCGATGGCGACGTCGCTCTTGCGCACGGCATCACCGGACCAGCTTAGGAGTCCCATGTTGGGCTTGTCGGCGTCGGCGCGGGCGATGATGACCTCGGCAGCGGTATGTCCGTGGGCGGCCCAGTGCATCTTGTTCTGCACAGTCTGGAAGAAGCGCTGCGACATCTCCTGCCGCGGGTCGTAGTCGATGCTGGTGGCGTAGATGTCCAGCACCTTGCGCCAGAAGACCTTCTCCGACGACCGAATGTCGCGGATGCGTGCCAGCAGCTCTTCAAAATACGTACCACCGCCCGCCTCTTTCAGCCGCTGGTCATCGAGCGTGAATCCCTTGACCAGATACTCTTCGAGCCGAGCCGTCGCCCACTTGCGGAACTGCGTACCGCGATGCGACCGGACCCGATACCCCACCGACAAAATCATTGGCAAGCTGTAGTGCTTGAGGCTCCGCTGAATCTGCCGCGTCCCCTCCGTTCGAACTTGTAAGTATGGCTTACAAGTTACCGCCTCGTCGAGTTCCCCTTCAGAATAGATCGCCGCGATGTGCTGCGTGATGTTCTGCGGGGTGGTCTGAAAAAGCTCTGCCAAACCGGCCTGGGTAAGCCACGCGGTCTCGCCATCAAAACGAACTTCGACGCGGGTGTGACCATCTTCGGACTGATACAGCAGAAAGGCGGATTGTCCTTGCTGCGCCACACCAGCCATCAGCGAGCCCCCGCCTTCCGGCCTCTCTTCACCATCGGCTGCTCTGTCCCCGCGGCACGAATCCGCGCCAGCAATTCCGACGCCGGTTCATCGTTGGGATCTTGCGGGACTAGCTCGCCGCGGAAGGCTTTGGATAGTAGCGATGGAGTGAGACGATCTGCGGCCGAACGTCCGCGCTTGACCTCATTCTCGCAGTGGTCAGCAAACGAGAGCAAGATAGTGGCACGACGAACTATCTCGGCCTGCTCGGCAAGGGAGGGTAGTGGGAATTCAATGTTCCCGAAGCGCCCAGCTCCCAGATGGGCGATATTTGTTGTAATTGTCCCTTCCGAACTAAATCGGCCCGCATGCATGTAATGACGGAATACCAGTAGCGCAAAATTCGGACTAACAAACTCATGTGCCTGAAATCGAATGAGCGTGTTTGTAAAACATGCGTCGGGGAGTTCCCCGTTGTATAGTGCCGGTCGACCGAGGAATTCAGGGCTTTGCCCTTCATTGAGAAGGATGTCCCCAGGATGTAGTTTGTAACGCTCAAAATCTTCTCCGGGGAAATCCATTTCCATGACGTCGGACAGATCGATCCTATCTTCGAATATATTTTGGACTCGCAGGTATGGCCGCATATTGCTACCCGAGTGGTATTTAGGAGAGCGTTGTCGACCAAGTTGTATGCGCCCGGCTTCCTTGGTCAGGCACCGACTCCAAGTCCTTGGTGTCTGTTCAGGTAGGTGCTCTTTCGATTCCCCACGCCACTCCCTCGTCAACTCCCCATTCGTCGCCGCCGCCAGAACCGCTTGGCGGAAGCGTTTGAGGATGCCCGGCACACGGTCGAGCCGTTCACGACAGGTATCTACTCGCGCAAGCAAAGAGTCGAGCTTGTCGGCGATGCGCTTTTGTTCGTTAATTGGCGCAATGGGAATCACATAACCTCGAATATCCTTGGAACGTACAGCCGGGTAGAGGGCCCCCTGCACCAAGTTCGTCATTTGCTCAATAAATGCACGTGTTCGGACGTTATTGAAAACCCACCTGGGCTCAACAGAAATTGACCTAAGCACATCAAATCCAGTTGATGCGATTTGGTCATTCAATTCATCTGGAACCAACGCTACAGCGTTTAAATTGGGCCTAGTCATTGAAACAAGAACATCGCCAGATCTAATAAGTTTACGAGCTCGACTTGGTGCATCTCGTCCGGTCATTCTCTGAGGATTGACTATTATCTTGGTATCTCTATCAATTGCAGATATATCTACATAATAGAATTCTCTATCTGAGCCAGGTACTTGCTGTTGGCAATCACGCGTGATTTCGCCAAGTTGAACTGCCGTCCAGCCATTGGGCAACTCGCTCACGCTCCCACCTCCTCAACTTCTTCGCCGAGTTCGGTGAGGATTCCGCGGAGATCTTCGAAGGCTCCTTCGAGTTCGGCCATGGCTAGGCGGGCGAGTACGGCGGGCTCGGGAAGCTCGTCGCTGGATTCGCTGCTGTCGTCTTTGAGCCACGAGATGTCGAGGCTGTCGCCGCGCTCCGCGATCCATTCACGGGTGAACTTGCGGAAGCGTCCGGTTTCCCCGGTGTCGTTGCGCCTTTTTAGGGAGGATGGCTGGCCGAGCGGATCGCTGCCGAAGGCGTCTTCAAACTCTTTGAAGTGCTCGCGGGTCAGGACGGTGCGCTTGCCGAACTGCGGCATGTTGGCGCGCAGGTCGTAGACCCAGACTTCCTGGGTGTTGCCTTTGTCTGTTTGACCTCGGGTGAAGAACAGGACGTTGGTCTTCACCCCTTGTGCGTAAAAGATTCCCGTCGGCAGGCGCAGGATGGTGTGAAGGTTGCATTTGTCCATCAGGTCGGCGCGGATCGACTTGCCGACGTTGCCTTCAAACAAGACGTTGTCAGGCAGAACGACGGCGGCGCGGCCTCCGGCCTTCAGTCCGCGATAGATATGCTGAACGAAGCAGAACTGCTTGTTGCTGGTCGAAAACGTGAAGTCGGTGCGGGTGGGCAGACCACCGCCCTTCTTGGTACCGAAGGGAGGATTGGTCAGGATCAGCGTCGCTTCGGGCAGTGCCTCACCATCAGGGGAGAGCGTATCCCCATAGCGAATTCCGGCCTCTTCGGAGTTTGACTCCAGCCCATGCAGCATCAGGTTCATCAGCGCCAGGCGATGGGTGTCCTGCACATGCTCCATTCCGTAGAACGTGCCGCGCCGGTACTTGCGCTGCTGCGCTTCCGTCCATGCATCGGGATTCCCATGCTCACGCAGGTAGCGATTCGCCGCGATCAAGAAGCCGCCGGTGCCCGCTGCTGGATCTTGGATCACATCCGCAAGCGTCGGCTTCATCACCGCCACCATCGAATCGATCAGAGGTCGTGGCGTGAAGTACTGCCCGGCACCGGACTTCTTTTCGTTGGCGTTCTTTTCCAGCAGCCCTTCGTAGAGGTCGCCGAGTCCCTCTTGCCGCGCACTGAACCAGTCGAGCTTGTCGATCTCGGTGACCAGCGTTGACAGCGTCGTCGGCTTCTTGATGAAGGAGCTGGCGTTGGCAAAGATCTCTTTGACGAGTCGAGAGCCGCGGATTCCCAATTCCAGTAGCAGCCGCTTGTAGAAGTCGAGCCGCAGCGGTGCGGGCTGTGTCTCTAGATCATCCCAGCGGTAGCCAGAGGGAAGCTGCGATTCCGTCTCCGTTTCCTTGGCCATCTTCAGGAACAATAGATACGTCAGCTCCGTCACGTACTGGTGATACGTCACCCCGTCATCCTTGAGGAGGTTGCATAGGTTCCA